>Ga0207933_1002498_pt1 | contig 11789 bp, 12 predicted proteins | sample NGESurdeep092012_4_FD_184488 | JGI IMG/M metagenome (GOLD analysis project Ga0207933, IMG submission 184488) | Arctic peat soil microbial communities from Barrow, Alaska - NGEE Surface sample F53-3 deep-092012 (SPAdes) | ecosystem: Environmental > Terrestrial > Soil > Wetlands > Peat ... | reverse complement strand
CTGGCTTTCTTGATGTCGTCATAGACCGCGCGCACGGCGGCTGAGGCGTCGGCATATTCGATCGGGTTCATCACAGACCTCTCAAAAGTCCAGCTTGTCGTGAATGGCCGCGATGCCGGCTTTGGCGCAGGCTTCATCCTTGTCGCCGCCGGGAGCGCCGGAGACGCCGATGGCCCCGACCAGCGTGCCGCCCGCCTGCACCATGACGCCGCCGCTGGACACCGTCGCGCCGGGAAGCGCGCGCACGCCGTTGTCGGGCGGCGTGGTAGCCACAACGTCGCCGGTGTTGTTGCGGAAATTGACCGCGGTCCAGGCTTTGCCGGTGGCGGTCGTGATGGCAAATGCACCGGCGTAACGGTCGCGCAGCAGCACCTGGGTGATGCCGAAGCGATCGACTACCGCGACCGCGACCTGGTAACCGCGCTTCTGGCAATCGGCGAGCGCGGCGCGGGCGAGCGTCAGCGCGAGATCCGGGCTCAAGGATTTGAAAGTGACCAGGTTGTCATCGGCGCGTACGGGGGCGCCGAACAAAGGCACCAATAGAACCAGTAACAGGAGTTTTTTCAGCATCATCGCAGGCCCCGGTGTTTCCCGCCGCGTGCATAACGGGTTTTGCGGGCCGGCACCATCGCCGCAATTGAGGACTTTCCTCCTAGTCGTGGGGGCCGCCGGTCGATGAATTTATATACAGGGATATATGACGGCGGCGCGGCGCAAGACTATATTCCCGCAAAAGGCGGCATCAGCCCCGGGGAGAATGATTAGTGTCGCAACTTTACGACCGTGCGTCCGGCGCCGTCCGCGCCCTCTACGACCGCCGCATCACCACGCCGGCGACGCTCGACACCGAGCATTATTTTCCCCACGCCAGCCTGTTCAACGCGCGCTGGACCGAGATCCGCGACGAGGCGCTGGCGATAGCCGGCCAGATCGAGAAGGTGCCGCGCTTCCACGACATCATGCCGGCGCAGGCCGACATCTCCGCCAATGACGGGCGCGACTGGCGCATGTTCATCATGAAGGCCTATGGCGCGCCGATGAAAGAAAATCTGCGACGCGCGCCGACCGTGGCAGCCCTGCTCGATGAGTCGCCCGAGGTCATGTCGGCTATATTTTCTTTTCTGGCCCCCGGCAAACATATCCCCGAACACCGCGGGCCATTCAGGGCTATCCTGCGCTATCACCTGATCCTGTCGATGCCATGCGACGATAACGGCGTTCCCGTCTGCGTGATGAATGTCGACGGCGTGCCTTATCTCATGAAAGACGGTGAGAGCCTGCTGTGGGACGACACCTATCGGCATGAAGTGTGGAACCGCAGCGACCAGGTGCGCATCGCGCTCCTCCTCGACGTCTGGCGCAAGGACATGCCGATAGACGTCAAGCTTCTGTCGAAGGCCATTTTGTTCGGCACCAAGACCGTGATCCGCATGGGCGCCATGTCGTATACGCCGTAGCGACACATGCGCCGCTCATTGCCACTGCCTTTAAAAAAATGCTCTAGTTTTCTTCCACAGTGATAGTTGCGAGCGTGAGGACCCCATGCCGAAGACGCCGGATTACTTCCACGGCAAGACCATCGTCATCACCGGCGCCGCCAGCGGCATCGGGCGCGCTACCGCGCTGATTTTCGCGCGCGAGGGCGCCAATGTGGTATGCGCCGATATCAACGAAAAGGGCGTCGAGGAGACCGCCGAGCAGATCAACGCGATCGGCAGCCAGGCGCTGGCGCTCACTATCGACATGACCAAGCGCGCCGCCGTCAACGACATGGCCGAGCTGGCGATCAATGGCTTTGGCCGCGTGCACTTTCTGTTCAACTCGGCGGGCGCCGCCTTCAAGCGCGCGAAATTCCTCGAGATCGACGACGCGCTGATGGAAAAAACCTATGCGCTCAACGTCTACGGCACGTTGTACGCCATGCAGGCGGTGCTGCCGAATATGCTGGCCAACAAATTCGGCGTCATCGTCAATGTGGCGAGCATGGCGGCCAAGCGCGGTGGGCCCGGGACTTCGGTGCACTACGCCTCGGCCAAAGGCGCGGTGAATTCAATGACCCTGGGGGTGGCGCGCGAATTCGCCGCACAGGGCATTCGCGCGCTATCGATCTCGCCCGGGCCGATCGACACGGCCTTCGCCGCGGCGGCCGCGACCTCGCCCGAACTCAAGCAGGCGATGCTCAATGACATTCCGATGAAACGCTTCGGCACCGCGGAAGAAATCGGCGAACTGGTGCTGTTCATGTGTTCGGACGCCTGCCAATTCATGACCGCGGACACGGTCTTTGCAAACGGCGGCGGCGGTTGGAGATAAGAAATGACAACGTGGTGCCGTTTCAAGAAAGATGACTGGTCCGGCTACGGCTTGGTCGAAGGCGAAAAGGTAACCGCTGTGGATGGCATTCCGTGGGGCGAGCATAAGAAAAGCGCCCGCGCCTTCCCGCTCAAGGATGTCAAACTTCTGATCCCGGTGGTGCCGCCGACCTTCTATTGCGTCGGCATCAATTACGCCGACCACATCCGAAAGATGGCGGCCAAGCGCAAGACCGAGCCGGTGTTCCCCAAGAAGCCCGACATCGGCTATCGCACCAATAACGCGCTCATTGCCCACGAGGAAAACATCGTCAAGCCGGCCGACGCCGGCGAGGCCTTCCAGTACGAGGGCGAATTGGTCGCCGTGTTCGGCAAGCGCGCCCACAAAGTGTCACGCGAGACCGCGCTTGATTACGTCTTTGGCTGGACCATCGGCAATGACGTCTCCGAGCGCGGCTGGCAGAAGGAGGACCGCACGCTTTGGCGCGCCAAAAATTCCGACACCTTCAAGCCGATGGGCCCGTGGATCGTCACCGGGCTCGATCCGAACAAAATGGAAACGATTATCCGGGTCAGCGGCCGCGAAACCGACCGTTTCGCCACCAACAACATGATTTTCGATACCGCGACCTACATTGCAGAGGTTTCAAAATACTGCACCATCGAGCCGGGCGACGTGATGTGGATGGGAACCGACGGCGTGCCGGAAAATATCAAGCCGGGCGACACGGTGGAGATCGAAATCAGCGGCATCGGCGTGCTGCGCAACAAGGTTGTCGCCGGAACCTGAGCGATAAATATCCGGGATAACTTTTTACAGCAGCGCGACAGCGCGGCAACATTGGCGTAACAAATTTATTCAACACGTCTTCATTGCCGGGGGTCCTCATGTCAAACGCCAATTCCGACGACGACGTCGGCCGCCAGATCCTCGATATCTTCATGCGCAACCGGATTCCGGTGAGCGGCATGCTGCCGCGCAATTATTTCTTTACGGTGCGCGACGGCGATTTCCAGCGCGGGCTCAACAAGGCGATCGCCAACCAGTGGGTCGCCATCGACCCGCGCAACCGCTACCGCTATCAGCTCACCGCCACCGGCTATAACGCCGGCAGTTCGCTCGATGGGCCGAAGGATTAAGCGGCGCTTACTTCCCTCTCCCCTTGAGGAAGAGGGTGGCCATCACCCCTGGTTCAAACAGACGAGCGAAAGCGCCCCTGTTCTTTTCGGCGCGGGGGCGCCGTAACCTTCCCCGCCTTCGCGGGGACAAGCCATCTTTCCCCCTCGCAAAGCCGAGGGGATGGAGCACCGAGCGGCGCACCTTAGTCTATCGTGCCGCATCCTCTTTTGAAGGATGCGGGCGCCTCTCGGCGCTCCATCGCGGCGTCGTGACAGCGCCGGGCCGCGCTTTCTGACGCGCCGTTTCGCCTCGCCTCCGGCCACGCGAGCGGGGGCCCCTTGCGGAAGCCGCGGGTCGCGCGCCTCGGGCAAGCCTCACGGCCCGCCGTCAGCCAGCTCCTGGCAGGAGACCGTAGTGTCCCCGGGCGGAGCCCCGGCGCCGCCCGGGAGCTTGGGGGTGCGTTCATCCCCGCCCGCGGGCGCCGCGCCCTGCTCCAGCATTCAGACGCCTCTAGATGACGCCCTCGGTTGAGCAGGACGACGCTAGGAATACATACCCAATTATATCGTTTACAGCACAGCCACAAAATGCTGTATAGCGAGGGTCCGCTATGAGTGAACCCTCAAAGCCGACTGGCGCGCCCGGTGAAGTCGAGATTACGGAGGAAATGATAGACATTGGCGAGAAAGAAATGCTGCAAATTGATTTTATGGATTGGGAATCTGAAACTCTTAGGGCGGCGGTTCGCCGCGTTTTTCAGGCGATGCAGCGAGCCATTCGACGATAATTTTCTTTTGTAATTCTTGATACTCATTTACGAGTAGAATAATAATTTCGTTGAGATGTTCTAGTTCAGGAACCGTTACGATAACCGATTTGAAGGTAAGTGCCTTTTTAGCTGTTACTCTAATTTTGCGTAGTTCATTATTGTCTTTATTTTTGAGCCAAGGGTCGTGAATTGCGCGGTTTCGCTGTTCATTAGCTCCCACGGTTTTTTTGCTAAATGATTCTAATGTTTCGCGTAGCTTTGTTGAACAATCAAAATAGTGAAGCAAGGCAGATAGCGCGTTGAGTCGAGGGCCTAATCCCATTAATTGCGCCGTAATACACGCGCTCGCTTCATCTTTGTAGCTTGTCATTTCCCATAAAGTTAAATCAACGCTTGCTTCTAACAACGCCCAATTTGCTGCTATTTTTCCAACTGCTGCATAATGATCATTTTCTGTGTTACTATTAGTCATGACGCGCGCTCCCGATCAGTACAACAAGGCGGAAACGCAAAAACGGTTTCAAACCGCCTTGCAGGGTGCGTTCAAAACTCCCCCAACCCCGATGAATAGCTTGCCGCGAAAACGGGCCAAGCGGAAGGCAAAAACGAGTGCAAAACGCAGAACATGAGCGCGTTACACGCATAGTTTTATCGGGCCTGGCGGCTTATATTTTGGCCGGCTTGGCGGTGGGTTTTTTCTGGCTTTACGCAGTTTGGATTTTGCTCAAGCAAGATCGCTTTATTGAAGTAGCAATAGCCGTAGTGCTTGCCCCGCTAGGAGCAATTTACGGCTTCTTGCGTTTCTTCAATCTTTTATAGCGTCGGCTTTTCAAAGCGCGCCACAACGCCCGCTTAGCCCAAATTACATAGTCCGGCTCAGTGAGATTGCCGATACGTCAGCCGCTTGCCGGTCGCATTTTTGATCGCAAGGGCTGCACGTTCCCCATCCTCAATGCCGAGTTTGGAGCGGGTGTTGTAACGGAAATCGTATTCGGCCAAGTACCGATGCAAATGCTTTTCGGCACAGTGCTGGTAAACGCCAGTCATGCCGCGCTTAAAAATGCTGAAATAGCCTTCCGCGCTGTTCGTATGCACATCGCCCCGAGCGTATTCATGCGCCGAGTGCTTTACGGTTTCATGGCTTGCGAAATGCTTTTCTGCACCCCAATACAGTTTGCTTTCATCGGTATGCAGCCGCGTCTCTTTCAGCACGTTTTCGTTCACAATCGCCATGACGTTTTCTTTATTGGCGACCGGGACGTGAAAAGTCCTAACCTCGCCGCCACGCTCAACTAGCGCAACAATCGGGCGCTTGTCGCGGGGACCGCGCGAGCCAACCGCATAAGGACGGCCACGGCGCTGTTTAGAAACGCGCGGCTCTTCCGTCTTGCCGTAATAAGTCTCATCGGCTTCTACGATCTTGCCGGGGCCACCAAGCGGGCTAATGCCACCAGTTCGCATACATTCCCGGACCCGGTGAGCCATGAACCATGCCGACCGATAGGTGATTTTCAGCGTCCTATGAAGCTGGTGCGCGCTAATGCCCTTCTTGCTCGACACCATTAGGTGAAAAGCCTGCAGCCACTTATGCAGCGCGATATGGCTGCGCTCCATTGGCGTGTTCATCGTGACAGTAAAATTCTTGCGGCACTCCGGTTCGGCACAGCGATAGACGCCAGCGGGTTTAATCGCGTAGGGCTTCCGCATGGAGCCGCAATGCGCGCAAACTGGCCCCTCCGGCCACCGCAGGGCTTCCAGATAGGCTCGCGCTGCGTTATCATCGCGGAAATAATCTTCTGAGAAGGTGTCCATGACCAAATCTTTCGAGTTACGTTGTGCAGAAACTGAGGCTCAGTTTTTTATTGCCGCTAGTTTCGGGTTGCGCCTTTTAGGTAAGTTGAAGCAAAACCCCGCAAAGCGGCCTGCGCCAAAGTCTTTGCGTCGGCGGTCACGCCGGGCATTGCGGTTATTGCCGCGCTAGCAACCCCTGTTAGTGTCGCTGCGTCTTCCTTGCTGATTAAATTGCGCTTCAAAAGCGTTGCGAGTAGCGCGCCTTGAATTGCGGTGCACGCCACTGCCTTTCCAACCGCTTCGGTTACATCGCCGTTTGCCATAATCGCCTCTCCGTTGCGCCCAATACAGCATATAGTGTTTGTGCTGTCAACGATATAATTGGGAATACATACCTTGGGAATATAGTGGGACCTATATACGTGCTTGACCCAAGCCAAATTTGGGTGTATGGTCTCTCCACAATCGGAGAGACCCCATGATTACGAATTTCGACAGCCTCTTTGACCTGATGAAGGCCTTCCCCAACGAACAGGCCTGCATCGACCACCTGCGGTCTATCCGCTGGCGCAATGGCGAGTTTTGCCCGCATTGCGGTAGCGACCGGCTCTACGCATTCAGCGACCGCAGAAATTGGAAGTGCGCCGAGGCCGATTGCCGTAAGCGCTTCTCCATCAAGGTCGGGACTATTTTCGCGGACAGCAAATTGCCGCTGCAAAAGTGGTTCATGGCGATCTGGATGATTACGAACCACCCCAAGGGCATCGCCAGCACGACGTTGGCGAAAGACTTGGACATTACGCAAAAGACCGCTTGGTTCGTCCTGCATCGTCTCCGTCATGCCGCCCGCACTCGGTCTTTCAACTCTGCCAAAAAACTCCGGGGCAAAGTCGAGGTCGATGAAACGTATGTCGGTGGCAAGGCTATCAATAAGCATGGTCGCCGCAGCGGCGACGGTGGCGGCCCCGGCAGCAAGACGCCCGTGATCGGCGCGATTGAACGTAAGGGCCATGTTGTCGCTCGTGTTCTGGATGCGGCCTCGCAATCCGAGTTGCAGCGCTTCATTCACGAGGTAGTGTCACCCGCTGCCGAATTGCTCGTCACCGACGCCCATCCGGCTTACGCCACGCTTGCTGGCTTTCCGCAGCATCAAGTTGTCAATCACAGCAAGGGCGAATATCGGAAGGGCGATGCACATACCAATTCGATTGAAAGCGTTTGGGCTTTGCTCAAGCGCCAGATTGTCGGTGTTCACCACTGGATTTCGCCCAAGCATCTTGATCGCTATGTTGGTGAAATGACCTTCCGGCTGAACCGCCGCGAGTTGACCGTCACGGAGCGGATGAATTCTCTGTTCGCCCACGTCGAGGGACGTTTGACGTACAAGGCGCTGATCGCATGAACCAGCGCGGCAAAAAGCTAGAACCCAAGCTCGGCCTCAACATGCAGTTCGGCGAGGCCTTGGAGCGATTTGCAAAGACCGATCCCGACGAGGTCGAAGACAGCATTGCGAAGGGCAAGCAGAAAAGACCTTCCGCGAAGCGCAAAAAACGGCGCACCAAAAGACTACGGATCGGATAGGCAAAAGCTGCCCATATTTTGGGTGACTCTGCTACCTAGATTCCGAATTTATTAAACTTTTAGCGATACATCGAAGGTGCGGGCACTAGCCGCGCCATTGCTCGGCGGCCCGCAAAGCCGCTTCTGCGTCTGTGCGCCTGTGAGGGGGCACAGCAGGCAAAGAGGCATCCACGAAGCGCTGCGACCCCGCAGCGCCGATTGGTGCCATGCCTTGGTAAGCTGCACCACTCGACGGTCTGCGAGGTCGCCACAACGAGGCAATCTCGATGATCTATGTAGAAGAGTACTTTCGTGTCCGTCACGGCCACATCGAAACTGTAACCGGACACTGGAGAAGGTTACCAATAAGAAATTGAAAACTAGTTACGTGCGGCGGGACCAAGGGGTTCCGCCGCTTTTTTATGGGTCCGTCAGGTATGTAGGTCCCAATATAGTCAAGAGCCGTGACCGAAAAATCAACTGTCGTCCCGGGCGAGCAAAGCGAGGCCCGGGACCCATACGCCGCGCCCTCGCGGCAGTGCACGGTGTATGGGCGCGGAGACAATAACGGAGTTAGGCGCCCCGCTCCTCCGCCAGCGTCACGATATCGCGCGAGCGGGTAACGCCTTGCGGGAAGGCGCGGTCGAAGTCGGCGATCATGTCCTTGAATTCGGCTTGGCCGAGCGCCGCATCGCAGGCTTCCTTGTCGGCGAATTTATAGACGGCGTAATGCACGCCCTCTTCCGTTTCGCTCCAGAACCGCCAAGCCTTGTCGCATTTGAAGACCTTGATCGCCCACGGCAAGTGGCTGGTGGAATACCAATGGTCGAATTTCTCGCGCAGGTTCGGTGCAACGACAGCGCGGACGAGAAAGAAGGTAGTGGGCATAGCGTATGCAACCAAAGCATAATAATGTATTCGTGGATATAAAAACAAAGGTGCTTTGATGGGTACGGAAATTAAGGTGTGGCAACTGAAGGACGATCAGCTTCACGAAATTCAAGAGGACGATCTGAGCGCATCTCATTACGAGGAATATCTCGAAAATTGGATTGAAAGAGATACATCGCTTCTGGGCTCGCGCCTCCTCGTCATCGGCCGACAATACGACATCCCCAACGTCGGCTGCCTTGATCTTCTTTGCATCGATGAAGACGGAAAGCTCGTGGTGGTAGAGTTTAAGCGGGATTCCACCACGCGCGACACAATCGCACAAATTTTGGACTACGCTTCGTGGCTGGACACAGCCAGTTCCGAAGAAATCGAAGCCTGCGCGCAGCGCTACCTTGGTAAGCCACTGTCGGACGCTTTCCTTGAAACCTTTCAAAGTGATTTGCAGTCGCTCACGCCACAGAATCATCGAATGCTTGTGGTCGCGCCACGACTGGACTTATCGGCGGAACGCATCATCAATTATCTCGCCGATCGGCACAACATCGAAATCAATGCGATCTTCTTCCGCTATGCGAAGACCGCGAAAGGCGATGAAATTCTCATTCGAACCGTCCTAGTACCAGAAAGGACACGAACAGAAGCAAGCCACGCTCTCCCTGCCAGCGATCTTATGGCCCTGGCTAGCGAGAGAAAGACAAGTCAACTTGTTGAAATCTGCCGCCAAATAGCAAATGTTGCCGACGAACGCTCTCGGCGCACATATGGTGGATCCTTCCGCTATCGACTTAAAGGCAAAATTATTTTTGGGGTGAATGTCGCCGGTGAACGGCGCAAAGCTCCTTTAGGCGAGTTAGACGTGTGGCTTCCTGCTGCGAGTATTGCCCAAACGACCGGTGTGCCCGAACAAGAGATTCGAAAGATACTGCACCGTGACTTTCAAACCACAGACAGCGGTGAGACTGATTGCATTGTGCGATTAAAAACGCCCGATCAAACTCAGGCCCTAATTTCTCGGATGCGCGATTGGATAACAGGCAATCGCGCTGTTGAAGTGGTCAAAACGTGACGCAATTGAAGCGTCCAGAGTGCTCATCTAATCCGCACTGCAATCTGATCTACGTCCGAATATTCCCAAATCTCTACGCCATCGGGCACCAAATGTTCATAGTTCGCTAGATAATATCTCGCCAAGCTAATCTCGCGTCGAAAGTGCTTTAGGACGAAAAAGACTTTTCGATATTGCGGCGGCGCGAGGTGAAAGTAGTACATCGCTTCATTCCAAACCGTCAGCTTAGCACTGGGCATATTCCCGCCCTTTGTCCAAGTATGAGACTTGCATTCCACCAACACAGGTGGATTCTCACTGCCAAGGTCGAAACGATGCGCCTTCTTTCTCGAACTGACGCCCACCGCTATAGAAAAATTCTTAGATAGGACGATGCCCTGCGTCCCAAAAAATTTCTGCGCGACTTCCTCAAAGTCGCTCCCAGCGTGAGCGTTGCTCACTGCCCCAACGCGCTGAAAATTATTCGTATCTGTCATCTATTCCCCCATTCGTCTCCGTCACGGAGGCTGATCCTCTCACTTCGTGGAATTCAAGCGCACAGGGTCTCGCTCGGTTACAGGGGCAAATTATCGTGCTTGCGCGCCGGCATATCCACCTTCTTGCCCTTGAGCATCGCCAGCGCGCGGGCACGCCTCACCCCTTCTCCCCCAACCGCTTCGCCAGCTTCGCATCAAGCTCCGGCAGCAGCACGATGCCATCCTGATCGCTGCCCGACGAATGTACCACCAGCCATGTGCAAGGCGCGCCGCTTTCGTTGCTCGGCGCATGCGGCACATCGGCCGGGCAGAACACCTGCTCGCCTTCGCGCACCAGAATGCGCCGTTCCAGCGCTTCGCCGTAATAGACCGCGCATTCGCCCGCCAGCATGTAGGCGATGGTCTCGATGCCCTTGTGATAATGCACCTTGGCCCGCGCGCCCGGCGGCATCGGCATGACGTTCATGCAGACGCGGTCGGCGCCGACCGTTTCCTTCGATGCGCCGGCGCCGTAGGTGATGCCCTGCTTGCCGGCGTAAGTGCGGCCCGGCGCGACGATGGTGACGCGGTCAGTCGCTACGGTGGCCATGGCGCATTCCCCCTATTCTGTCATTGCCGGGCTTGAGAATTAGAGCGGCAAATTGTCGTGCTTCCTGCTTGGCATATTCACCTTCTTGCCCTTGAGCATCGCCAGCGCGCGGGCGATGCGGCGGCGCGTCGAGTGCGGCATGATGACGTCGTCGATATAGCCGCGCTCGGCGGCGACGAAGGGCGACAGAAAGCGGTCCTCGTATTCCTTGGTGCGCGCGGCGATCTTGTCCTTGTCGCCGATGTCGGCGCGAAAGATGATCTCGACCGCGCCCTTGGCGCCCATCACGGCAATCTGCGCGGTCGGCCAGGCGTAATTGAGATCGCCGCCGACGTGCTTTGACGCCATCACGTCATAGGCGCCGCCGAAGGCCTTGCGCGTGATCACGGTCACCAAGGGCACCGTGCACTGGCTGTAGGCGAACAGCAGCTTGGCGCCGTGCTTGATCAGGCCGTTATATTCCTGCGCGGTGCCGGGCAGGAATCCGGGCACGTCGACAAAAGTCACGATCGGGATCGAGAAGGCATCGCAAAAACGCACGAAGCGCGCCGCCTTGCGCGAGGCGTCGCTGTCGAGCACGCCGGCCAGCACCATCGGCTGGTTGGCGACAAAGCCCACCGTGCGGCCCGCGATGCGGCCAAAGCCGGTGACGATGTTCTTGGCGTAAGCCGAAGCGATCTCGAAGAAGTCGGCTTCGTCGGCCACTTTGAGGATCAGTTCCTTGATATCGTAGGGCTTGTTCGGATTGTCCGGGATCAGCGTGTCGAGCGATTCATCCATGCGGTCGGCGGGGTCCTGCGTCGGCCATTCCGGCACGCCGGACTCGTTATTGGTGGGCAGGAAGTCGATCAGCCGGCGCATTTGCAGCAGGCATTCAACGTCGTTGTCGAACGCGCCGTCGGCGACGCCCGATTTGGTGGTGTGGATCGACGCGCCGCCGAGTTCTTCCGCGGTGACGACTTCGTTGGTCACGGTCTTCACAACATCGGGTCCGGTGACGAACATGTAGGAAGTGTCGCGCACCATGAAAATGAAATCGGTCATGGCCGGTGAATAGACATCGCCGCCCGCGCACGGCCCCATGACGACGCTGATCTGCGGGATGACGCCCGAGGCCAGCACGTTGCGCTTGAACACTTCGCCGTAACCGCCGAGCGCCGCGACGCCCTCCTGGATGCGGGCGCCGCCGGCGTCGAACAGGCCGATGACCGG
>Ga0207933_1002497_pt1 | contig 11794 bp, 14 predicted proteins | sample NGESurdeep092012_4_FD_184488 | JGI IMG/M metagenome (GOLD analysis project Ga0207933, IMG submission 184488) | Arctic peat soil microbial communities from Barrow, Alaska - NGEE Surface sample F53-3 deep-092012 (SPAdes) | ecosystem: Environmental > Terrestrial > Soil > Wetlands > Peat ... | reverse complement strand
CGAGGAGAATGACGGCCTCGAAGGAGATGTCGGCAGCCAGGAAGTTCGGCACGCTTACCCGCACCCAAACGCCCAGCGTGAGGGGAATGCAGATAAACGCCAGCAAGCCAAGCAATTGCTTTTTGGAACGGTGTTCGGCAAAGAGCAGCCGCTGAAAGGCGCGCGATCTCGCCAGCGCGCTGGACACAGCCGCCGCGACGCCCAACTTCACCAGTACCGAAACTAGGACTAGTTTGGGGTCGTACACGCCTTTACTCTATCTCTTTTGCCGCGGCCGGTCCGCCATCTTCTGGCTCCGCTGTCTTTTAGCCGAGCCAGGCGAAGTGCCGCCTTTTCGCAGCCTCCATGCCTCCCACCGGGACACCACAACCGAAAAATGCTCTAATTTAGACATGCCTATTCAGCGCGTCCAGCAAGTGGCTAACGCCGATTTCCCCACCCGCTGGGGCCATTTCCGGATACTCGGGTTCGAGGGAGAACGGGTGAATGCCGAGCCCTGTGGCAAGGGAAAGCCGGCCATTGAGCCGGTTGAGGGTGCGGTAGCTCTGGTAGCGGGAGACATTCTGGGCGCGCCGCCTCTAGTGCGCATCCATTCGCAATGCCTTACAGGCGACGTCTTCGGATCGCTGCGGTGCGACTGCCGCCTGCAGCTTGAACTTGCACTGAAGAGCATTGCGGAAGCCGGCGCCGGCATCCTCATCTATGAGCAGCAGGAAGGCCGCGGGATAGGACTCATGGCCAAGCTGCGCGCCTATGAGTTACAGGACCGTGGATTGGATACCGTGGAAGCCAATCTCCAACTGGGCTTCAAGGCCGACTGCCGAGAGTTTGAATTTCCCGCGGAGATTCTCAAGTCGCTGGGAGTGCGCTCCGTCCGCCTGATGACAAACAATCCAGACAAGGTCGCGGCTTTGCAGTCGGCCGGCATTCAAGTAGTCGAACGGGTCTCAGCCGAAGTTGAACCCCAGGAGAGCTTCGAGCGGTATTTGCAGGTGAAGCAGCAGAAGCTCGGACACATCCTCGATCGACACTAAAGATCGACATTGAAGATCGACACTAAAGATCGACATCAAAGATAGGCATCAAAGCCGGCCTCCGCCCCATCAGGCACGCGTCGCTGTCACAATCTTCATGGTGGTAATCGCCTGCCCCACATGGCGTTGCGTGTGCTCGGCCATGTGGACCAGAAGCCCACCCACCGTTGTAGGCAGACCCTTGCGCCCGATCTTCAACTGCGACTCCAACGGCAGCGGTTGGCGAGTCGCGAGCCATCGTTCCGCCGCCTCAATCCGCTCTACGAACTCGCGCAGCGCTGCGTCTTTTCCAGATGGCGAATTCTTCTCCGCGGCCACGGCAGACAACTGCTCGGTGCTGAGGGCGCGGCCTTCGGCATAGGTCATGAAGCGGTCAAGGCTGCCGGCGATGTGCTGCAGTTGCGAGGCCGGGGACGGCAATCCGAACGGCTTCTCCAACATCGCCGCATCGTCAAGACCGCCGCTCCATTTCTGAATATCCTCCCGCGCCATTTCCAGCGAGTGCAGCACGGCCCGCACCACCGGCGCAAGTTCTGCATGCGTTCCCCGCAGCCAAGGCTCGGGCAGGCGCTCCGGCCGCGGCAGGCGCTCCGAAGACGCAGTCTCCGGCTTTCCAGGTTTCTCGTCCATCATCGTTGCTCCTCAGTTAGATTACCGATTAAATTTTGCTGCCACCCTGCCCCGCAGAGAGACTACGCACGAATGAGATCTTTCGCCAGATAGTCCGGCCCCGTCATGAGCTCCATGCCGGCAAGCTCCTTGGTGTAGAGCTCATCCATCAGCGGCAAAGGCGTGCCCAAGCTTGGCTTCCTTTGGAGCCGGCCGCGCGGCCTAAATCGCCTCCTCTCCGCCTGAGGCGTGCCAAAGCCGGGCCGGCCTTTGCGAATGAGGGCGGAAAAATCCGGATCGTTATCGGCTGCACGTGCCGCTGGATTGATATAGGCACGCCGCTTGAGCTCCGGCCAGGGAAGATTGCCGGCCAGTTGGCCGCGGTCGTATTCCATCTTATCGGCTTTGCCGTTCAGCAGGATGCGCCAGTCCCAACGCTGGCTCTTCATCGTGCTGAAGGTGTAAATCTCGGTCGTACAGTTATGCGTAATCGCGTTGTACCACTGCGGCTTATTGTGCAAGTCGTTGGTAAACGCGATGTAATTCATGAATAGATCGCGGGCAAACGCCGGCGTCGACGTCGTGTGATAGAGATAGAGGTCTTCGTGTTGGCGGTAGTTGGTTCTCAACCGCACCACGTCCCGTTCATCACTCACCACGGAAATAAGCGTGTACTGGCGGAAAAATCCCCTGATGGCGGAATAGCTCTGGCCCGGCCTCTTACGCGTCTCGATCGAAAATGCCACGTGCCGTCCATCCTCCAGATCGAAACTGAGGATGGTGTGAGCAATCCAGAGAGAATCCCAGTAGTCCATGAACAAATCCACGCCTTGGATCTGGTCCAGTTCGACAGGCACGGTGAGCCACTGGCAGGTGTAGTCGCTTTCCGTTCGGTAATCGCACCTCCGGAAATTGTGGATGGTGACAAGATTGCCCTGAACACTCGCCCAAGCCGTCTGCGAGACATCGGGCTGCCACGGGCCTTGGTCCGACGGCTTTATCTGCAGCCACCAAGCCAGGACGCCGCCGAAACAAAGCAGGCAGACTAGCAGCCGCCGCCACGCCCTCCGCACACAGATGCAAACCGCGACGACACCCAGGAAATAAGCAACCGCCGCAAAATCCCTCAGCTTGGCGATGGGAAGATCAAAGTGCAGGGCCAGAAGATCCCAAAGCGTAACCAGCGTCGCAACGAGATAAGCCGCCGCGCGGCCGGAAAACGCAAGCCAACGCCGCGACCGATGGGCGCGCGCGGAAGCGCCGAACTGGCCTGCCGATTCCTCCCCCAGCAGTCTGGTCTCCCTCCAGCCTCGCACCGGAAAAGTGAGGCGAATAGTCTGGTTCTGTACAGCAAGATGATATCGGCTCTCACGCTGTTTCCAATGCTTAAGAATGGGGAGAGAAAGCGATGACGAACATTGCGGCTTGGAAGAGGATTGCGGGGCTCTCTCTGTTTTGCCTGGTCTCCGCCGGCAGTTGGGGCGAGAGCGCCCCCGCGCCTGCCACCCCACGTGCCGGCGTCCAGGCCGCCGCCACCGTGGAAGGCGCGCAAACTGAGAAATCGAGTACTGGGGTATCGAGCGCCGGAACCTCAAGAACCGAGGGACCCACAATCGAGGGCGCGCAGGCGGCCACGTCGAACCTGCCGCCAGTCGTGCCGGCAGGCCGGCCCGCTATCGGTCTGGTGCTAGAAGGAGGGGGGGCGCTGGGCCTTGCCCACATTGGAGTGTTGAAGTGGCTGGAGCAAAATCATATTCCCGTGGACCGGATCGCCGGAACCAGCATGGGAGCTCTGATCGGCGGCCTCTATGCCAGTGGCCACTCCGCGCAGCAGGTGGAGGACCTTGCCCAAAACAGTGACTTCACCAAGGTCTTTACCTTCAAGACTCCGTATACCGATCTCAGTTACCGCCGGCGTCAGGACCGCCGCGAGTTGCCCCAGGGAATCCAAGTCGGGCTGAAGGGCGGCCTGACCTTTCGCAATGCGCTTCTGACCGATCGAGGTCTCGACGGCTTCTTGCATGAAAACTTTTCCGGATACAATACCGCCGAGCTGGACTTCAACCGTCTCCCTATTCCCTTTCGCTGCGTTGCCGCGGATCTGAATGACTTGCAGATGGTGGTCTTTGCCGGCGGCCCAATGGACACCGCGCTCCGCGCCTCTATCTCCATTCCCGGACTCTTTTCTCCGGTCGCTTATCATGGCGATCATTTGGTGGATGGCGCGATTGTCGACAATCTTCCCACCGATGTCGCGAAGAGAGATTTGGGCGCTGGCGTCATCATCGCCGTCCATCTCAGATCCACCGCCTTTTCGTCCTCCGACATTGACTCCATCGTAGGGGTCTTCACACGCGCTTACTCTGCCGGCACGGCGCGCAACGAGCGCGTGAGCGAGCGCATCGCCGACATCACGATCGATGTCGCGACGGAGCACTTCTCCACCACAGACTACTCACAGGTGCATCAGCTGATTCAGGCTGGGTACCAGGCGGCCGAAGCGCAGCGTTCGGAACTGCTGAAGTATGCATTGAACGATGCCGGCTGGGCCGCCTATCTTGCCGATCGCAATTCGCGCAAGCGCGGCCGTCCTGGCGTGTTCGAGACCCTCCGGCTGGCCGGCGGCTCGCCCGGTGCGCAGGCAGAGGTGCGGCGCGATCTCGCTCCGTTGCAGGGAAAGCCAATCGCTCAGAACACAATCTTCACCGCGCTTGGCAATGTACAGTCTAGCGGAAGCTACAACGCCGGCTTTGAAGTCTTCCATCCCGAGCAGCACAGCAGTCCCAACAGCCCGGACGCTCCCGGACCCGATACCGGCGTTCTGGTCCGCTTGATGCCGGCACGGAATGGTCCGCCCTTCCTGATTGTTGGCGGCGATATCATGGCGGCGAACTCCAACGTTACGCGCGGAACCCTCGACTTGCGTTTGGTCGATCAGGACCTGGGAGGATTCGGTTCGGAGCTGCGGGCTGACCTGCGATTGGGATTCCTGACTCAGGCCTCGGGCGAATACTACCGTCTGCTCACTCCCAGCGGTTTCTTCCTCCAGCCGCATCTAGGCATCTTGCGCGAGCCGGTCTATCTCTGGAGCAACCAGATCCGCACCGCAGAGTGGCAGCAGCAGCAGGCCGGCGGCGGTCTGGACTTCGGCCGCACTTTTGATCGCAACATGCAGCTCGCCGCCGAGTGGCGTGACCAAATTGTCCGCTGGCATTTGGTACTGGGGCCAGAGACGCAGCCCGATCTCTCCGGAAGCTCGCAAACCGCGCTCCTACATTTTGTTTACGATGATCGCCAAGCGGAAACCATCTCCCCGCGAGGCATCTATCTCGATCTTTCCGCCGGCGCCCTCTTCCATTCGCTGGCAAGCCAGAACGCTCCTCTGCTGCAGGGGAGGGCGGAAAAAACTATTACGCTCGGGGTGAAGAACGTTTTCGGCGCGTCGGTGGAGGGCAACACCTATTTCCGCCGCAATGTGGCGCAGCCTCTGCGCTTCACGCTCGGCGGCCCCCTGCGGCTCTCCGCCTCCTCCATCAATGAATACCGAGGAACCGACGACTATTTGGTCCACGGGGAGTATCTGCGGCAGCTGGCCGCCCTGCCCTCCGGTTTAGGACAGGGCCTCTACATCACCCTAGGTTACGAAGCGGGCGAGATCTGGTCGCCGGACGTGCCCGCCATCTTGCGGCAAGATATCGTCACAGGCTTGGTCGCAGCCACTCCCGTCGGCGTGATCACTTTCGGCGGCAGCGTGGGTGATGCTGGGCGGCGCAAGATCTTCTTTACCCTGGGCCGCTATTTTTAGCGTGCGGCTCCTGATAGATAGCGTGAGAGGTGCTGCGCCGCATCGTCATGCGCGGGAGGCAACAGGCTTCCGCTCTTGGACCAGTCTGGCTTTGGGATCAACCAACAGCCAGGCCACACCGCCTAAAGCCGACAGCACCGCAGCGGTCATAAAGGATGCCTGCCATCCAAAATGCGCGGCAATGAGCGGCGTGACTGAAGCGGTGACCGCCCCGCCTATCTGACCGCCCATATTCATCATCCCCGAGACCACTCCAGAGTGTCTCCCGGCATAATCGGCGGTCATCGACCAATAACTGCTCTGCGATAGATACAAGGCTCCCGCACCGCACGCCAGGACAATGCTGGCGCTCTGCGCTTGATGGACGCGCGACCCCACTACCAGCAGCACGGCGGTCGCGATCAGAGCGAATGCAGAGAGCCAGCAGCGGCCCAGCCGCACCCCGGCCTTTTGCGCAAGCCAATCGCTTGCCACCCCGCCCAGCAGGCAGCCCACCGTCATGGCAAGGAACGGAATCATCGTGTACAAGGCGCTCGATTTCAGATTGAGCCCGCGCACTTGCACCAAATAAATGTAGAACCAGCTGAAATATATCCAGGCCACATAGCAGAAGGAAAAGTAACTCAAAAAGAGCGCCAGAACCTCCTTGCTTGCCAAAACTTTGGCCCATGGCGTCGGGCTCTTATCTTTGTGGGCGGCTGCGATTTCACTCTCTAAGCTGAGCCCTAACCCCGGCTCCAAGCTCTCGCCGGCAATCTGCCTGCCTACGGGAAACTCGCCGCTGACATCATCGCGGCCCCGGACAATCTTCTCGAGCTCAGCCGGACTTACGTGCGGATGTTCCTCCGGGGTGTCGCGAGAGAAAAAATACCAGATCGCCCCTACCGCCAATCCGATCAGTGCGCTAAACCAAAAGGAGGCTCGCCAGCCCCAGTACAAAATGATCGCTGTGACCAAGGGAGGCGTCAGCCCCGAACCGGCGCCTACCCCGGCAAAGATCAGGCCATTCGCTTTGCCCCTCTCATTCATCGGGAACCAGCGCTCGATAAACCGGTTGGAGGCCGGATACATTGTTGCCTCCCCCGCGCCCAGCGCAAAGCGGACCAACACCAGCAGGAACAGTGCGCCGATCACGCCCGGAGGCACGAGAGCGGTCAGAGCAGTGAAGACCCCCCACCACACCACGCAAATTGCGAGCGAGCGGCGGGGGCCCAGCCGCTGGGCAAAGGCGCCGCCTGGAATTTGAAAGATGGCATAGCCAATCAGGAATGCACTGAAAACCCATCCCAGCCGGGTGTTGTCGAGGTGAAACTCGCGCGCAATTTCGACCCCGGCAATTGAAATATTCGTGCGATCCAGAAACGCCACCGCACTCAAGACGAAGAGCCAGAGAACCAGGCGGAAACGCACTGGCACATTCGCTCGGGTCATTTTCAAAGACTCGCTCATTTATCCGGCTCCCTCATTCTCGATCCCTCATTTCCAGCGCGCCCTCTCCAATCCTCAATCGCCTTGCGGATACCTTCCGGCGCAAGATTGCTGCAGCGCATCTTGTATTCGGGAATTCCGCCCAGGGCCTCGGCTACCGCCCGCTCCGAGATCCGGTAAGCTTCCTCAACCGCCCGGCCCTTGATCATCTCCGTTGCCATCGATGAGCAGGCAATCGCGACCGCGCATCCCATGCATTTGAACTTTGCATCGCGCACAATCCCGTCGGCGATTTCCAGAGTGATAAGGACGGTGTCGCTGTCGAACGGGCTCTTCACAATCGCGCGGCCCGAAGGCTCGGCTATAGCGCCCGCGTTCCGTGGATTGGCATAGTGGGAGAGAACCTGCTCACTGTACAACACTCTCCCCCTCGTTTGAACTCTTCCGTAATGGGAGACTATGATACTCCCTCAGAGATGGTCTCTGACCTCTACAACAAGGCTGCCGCGCTGGTTTCACAGAGGCAGCCTTTCGCTTTGGCGACTGTCGTCCATGTAATCGGTTCCGCCTCTGCGCGGCGCGGGTCCAAGGCCATCATCGACGCGCACGGCCGCCTTCTAGCCGGATGGGTGGGTGGAGGGTGCGCCGAAAGCGCGGTGAAGAGCGAAGCGCTCGCCGTGCTGGAAAGTGGCCGGCCCTGCACCATCACCATAGACATGAGCGATGAAATGTTGGGAGTAGGAATGCCCTGCGGAGGGAAGATGGACGTCTTCATTGAACCGGTCCTGCCCGCGCCGGAGTTGCTCATTGTGGGGCACGGCCGTATCGCCGAAACATTGACCACGCTCGGTCATATGATGGGCTTCTACGTGACGGTGAACGATCCCGCCGCCGACCGCGAATCGTTTCCCCTCGCCGACCGCCTGGTGACGGAAGACTTCGATCTTACGGAAACGGCCATCGGTCCCAACAGCTATGTAGTGATTGCCACCCAGCACAAGCGAGATCATCTATGGCTGAAGAAGGCGCTAGAAGGGAGCGCAACCTATGTCGCCCTTATCGCCAGCAGTTACCGGGCCAAATTGGTGTTGGAATTCCTGCGTGCGGGCGGCGTTCCGCCGGAAAAAATCGCGACAGTTTGGGCTCCCGCGGGGCTGGACCTCGGAGCCGCGACGCCGGAAGAAATTGCTCTCAGCGTGATTGGCCAGATGGTGGTGCTTCGCCGTGGCGGCGCCGGTGGCGCACTGGACCAAGGCGAAAGCCCGCATGAGCAGCAGAACGCGGAGACCGATCGCGTGCTCCGCCAATGCGAGGCAGAGACGGCTCACTGATCTTCTGAACGCGTTCTGCGATTAAGCGCGGCGGCTTCTATCTTCGCTCGTTCCTCTTCGCCGGCTTGCTCCCACCGTTCAAACTCTTCAAAGTCGCGCCTGCTGTCCACGTCCAGCAAGACCCCGCGGTCCTCGACTCGCAGCCGGATGATCTCTTCGCCGTGCTTCGAGAAGATCGCGCGTGCTCCGGTATCGCCCGTGAGCGCCATGATCTCAGGAAAAAGTCTGCGCCCAATCAGCACTGGATTGCCGCGCGCACCGTTGTACACAGGAATGACAATCTGGCGGCCACTGCGGCGAAACTCTCCGGCAATCTGATCGAGGGTCTCCGACCGGACCAGGGGCTGGTCTGCAAGCACGATCAGCGCTGCCTCGGTTTGCCGATCCAGAGCCGCGAGACCCGCCTGGAGCGAACTCGCCATACCCTCCCGATAGCGGGAATTCACTACTACTTTGAGACGACTTTTGGGAGCCAAGGTCAGTTCGCCGGCCCTCTCCGCGGCGAAACCCAGCACCAAAACGGTCTCGGCTACCGACGAGGCATCGACCGTCCTGAGTACCCTGGCCAGCATGGGTGCCCCGTTCCAAGGGAGCCACTGCTTCGCCTCTCCCATCCGGGAGGCGACCCCAGCGGCGAGAATTACTGCCCCTACTGATGCGATTTCATTCGTATCCATCACGAGACGTAAAAGCTACCCCATCTCTATGTTTGTCTTGAGAAACCCCAGTAGGTCGCTCGGCCGCTGGTGGCGTCCTAGCATTGTCCGGCAACGAAGACACTCCCAGCACGCCTGAAAGTGGACGGCTAAGCGATCCTGCCGGTGCGGATCTTAATCGGCAATCAGCCGGGATTATAAATGAGTCCCCGCCGCTCCTCGCGGTCGTCGATCGGGAAACAGCGGCCTCCCGCAGGGCTTGCTCATTGCTCCGTTCCACCCTTCACTTGGCCGTACTCAAGGAGGGTGACCAATATTACGCCGCCTACTATGTTGCCGAGCGTAGCAGGCAGAAGCCATGCAAAGTATCGTGACGTGGTCTGATGGTGGGCGAGCACCGCGGCCAAAATCTCCACGCTGGTGGCGACACAGTGGGCAAACTCCCCCAGTCCAATCACCATCGTCAACAGCCAGATAAGCAATGCTGAACCGGTGATCGAATGACTGCCGCTCACCAGCCATGCGACCAGGGCGATGATCCAGCCCCCAATCACTCCGCTCCAAAAGACATGATGCGCGTTCATGGAGACTGCCTCATCTCCCATGCGCGCCATTGCGAGAACAAACTCAGGGCGCAGGGCGCCGGTACGCACCGCCAACAATGCAAAGACGAGTGCCCCCAGAATATTGCTGGGAAAGACGATTGCCCACAAGCGCAGGGTTCGGCCCGCATGCCGATGTTCGGCCAGCGTTAACGCGACGGGATAAAGAGTATTTTCGGTAAACAACTGGGCGCGTCCTAGAATGACGGCGATGAAACCTATCGGATAAACAAGGTGGGCTACAAAACCTGCCGCCGCACTTGTGCCTAATTCGGCCATCACGATCGCCGTGCTCAGCGCGGTCAGGCCCATGGTGATGCCCCCCGCTAAGCCGGAGATTGCAAGGCCGAGCGCCGGGCGGGCAATCTCATGGCGCGCATTGCGCGAGACTTGTTCGTAAATATCGTCCGCGGTAGGACGATCCAGGTCCGTCTGCTGCGGCTTCTCCTCCGGTGGGGGGCCGGTTTGGTCGCCACAATCCGCCCGCCCGGCCTCCGCATCCACGCCGGATGGTCGGCCTCGGGTTACTTTTCTCGGAGTCAGCCGTTGCAGAGCCATTTCACGACCAAACGATTCAGCTTTTAACAATGGATTTCCTGGTGGGGCATGAAACTTCCGGCTGCCATTCAGGTTAGATCGCCTGCATGGCGCGCCAAGCGCACTCTATGCCGCAGAACAAATGGCCCTCAAGCTGCACTCCCTCCCCAATAATCCAGGCCCCACAGCGTTCACATGTGGGAGCAACAATATCTGCAAGATCAAAGCCGTCGAATCCGTGCTGACCTCCAGCCTTGGCCAATTCAATAATGCGGCATGTCCGGCCGCCGGCTTGATGTCCATTTATCATGGGAACTCCTTGTGATCTGGATTCGGCGCCCGTTCCTGCTTTCTCTCTAGCTTTCAGCTAAATCTAAGAACACCAGCGGCATTGCTTTTTCGCGATCACTTCTTTTTCGGGGCCTTAGCGCCTTTCTTACGAGCCTCTGACAGGCCAATGGCGATTGCTTGCTTTTGGCTCGTGACTTTTCCGCCTTTTCCGCTCTTCCCCAATCGCAGCGTCCCCTCTTTTTCTCGACCCACGACACTGGCGACACTCTTCTTCGCTGCCTCTCCATACTTTGCCATTGCGTTTCCTTCCTTTCTCGTCAATGCCTTTTGAAGTACTGCACTTCACGCTCGTGCTGCTTCGCTTTTTCCAGGGTGGGAAAGGTTCCTAGGTTGCGCCGCTTTCCCGTAGACTCGTTCTTCTTCCGTGAGTAGAGGCGGTATTCGCCGGATTTAAGCTTTCGAATCATTCGAATTCCCTCCTCGCCTTCGGGTAAGCCTCTATGCGGAACAGCTGCTGTCCACCGCCTGCATGCGGCAATATTCCTTCTTGCCGCTCTCTTCTATCCTTGCGTGGTTAATACTTATTCCGTGCTGAGGGGGTAGATGCATGAATGCGCTTTCTCCGTCGCCCGGCCTCTAGAGATGGCTTTTGTGCCGCCTCCACCACACTGCGAAGCAAACATCCGCATTCAGCCGTCATCCAATATCTGTCTGGATAAATGGAGCCTTTCCTATTCAGATGTCCCCCAACGTCCTTTCACTTCGGGAAGTCTCTACCGGGCAGTGAAGCAGCCATTCGGAACCCGCTCCACGAGCGGCTTGCTGGTTTTGGAGCGAACGATATCCACTTCGGAGCACCGACAATGTTGAGTGCATGCTTTAATCCGACATGCCATAAGGATTTGCACTACTTGCGAACCGGCCGGGTGGTGAGAATCACGCGGAGTGATACTGCCCGCATCCGGGTTGAGCACTTCTGGTTGTGCGGCGAATGTTACCGGTCTTTTGATTTTCACTTCGCGGGAGATGGGACCATGTCGATGGTTCCCAGAAATCCCCATCGGTTCAGCGTGGAGAAGGGCGTGGAGGAGGGCTGGTACCTTGACGACACCGAGCTGCGAATGACCGCATAGCCCGTCTACCCCGTCCTCCGCAGTACCGCAGCTCGTCAAGGAAGGAAGGTAGCGAACCAATGAGCAAACGAAAGTCTCTCACGCGAGGAATACTGGCCGGAGCCGCAGGAGGTCTGGCGGCATCCTGGGTAATGAATGTTTTTATGGCTGGCCCCGGCCAGAAATTACAGTTGGCTGCCACCGGCGTACCCGAAGACGCGCCTAACAAGGAACAGCACGAAGAGCCGAAAGAAGACGCCACAATGAAGACCGCCGACGCAATCGTAAGCGCGGCAACCGGCGGCCATCATCTGACCTGGAGCCAAAAGAAACGGGGAGGTCCAATCGTCCACTATACCTTTGGAGCTTGCGTGGGCGCCTTCTATGGG
>Ga0207933_1002496_pt1 | contig 11796 bp, 11 predicted proteins | sample NGESurdeep092012_4_FD_184488 | JGI IMG/M metagenome (GOLD analysis project Ga0207933, IMG submission 184488) | Arctic peat soil microbial communities from Barrow, Alaska - NGEE Surface sample F53-3 deep-092012 (SPAdes) | ecosystem: Environmental > Terrestrial > Soil > Wetlands > Peat ... | reverse complement strand
CCCCGCCGGCGTCAGGCCTCGACCGGCTCGGCGGTCAGCAGCCGGCCGTTGATTTCGCGCAAGGCGACGGAGAGCGGCTTCTCGTGCGGGTGCGTCTCGACGAGCGGCCCGACGTACTCAAGCAGGCCCTCACCGAGCTGCGAGTAGTACGCGTTGATCTGCCGCGCGCGCTTGGCCGAGTAGATGACCAGGGCGTACTTGGAGTCGGCGATCTCGAGCAAGTCATCGATAGGCGGATTGGTGATGCCCTCGGGACTGGCGACAATGCCTGACACGCGATGCCCTTCGTTCGGATGCGGTCTGCCTGACCAGCAGGAGGCGCCTACGGGCGCAGATGCAGCAACTTTACCAGTTCGTCGCACGCCTGCTGGACGGACTCGTTGACCACCACGGCGTCGAACTCGAGCTCGGCGGCCAGCTCCAGCCGTGCCCGCTCGAGCCGCGCGGCCGCAATTTCGGGTGATTCGGTACCCCGACCAATCAGACGGCGCACGAGCTCCTCCCACGAAGGTGGGGTCAAGAACACGCAGAAGACGTCAGGCATCACCGCCCGCACTTGTCGTGCTCCCTGCAGGTCGATCTCTAACAGGGCGGGCACACCGGCCGCCAGCTTCTCCTCAACCGGCTTGCGCGGCGTCCCGTATCGGTGTTTGCCGTACGTCGCGTGTTCGAGAAAGTCGCCCGCGGCGATCATCGCGTCAAACCCCGCGTCGTCGACGAAGCGATAGTTCACCCCGTCGATCTCACCTGGTCGGGGAAATCTCGTCGTGACCGATACCGACACCCAAAGCTCAGGGAGGCGACGGGCAAGTGCGGCCACGACGGTGCCTTTGCCGACACCAGAAGGACCGGACAGCACCGTCAGGCGAGCCGGCTCAGGAACGTCCGCCACCGAACTCCGCGACAAGCGCGGCGCGTTGCTTGGTGCCTAGCCCCCGCACCCGCCTGGTCGATGCAATCCCTAGCCGCTCCATGATTTGCGCAGCCCGCACCTTCCCGACGCCGGGCAATGATTCGAGCAATGCGGTCACCCGCATTTTGCCGACGACGTCGTCACGTTCACCGAGATCGAGGACGGCGCCGAGAGATTCTCCGGAATGCTTCAAGCGTGCCTTGATCTCGGCGCGACGCTGCCGCGCGACCGCAGCTTTCGCGAGTGCATCGGCACGCTGCTCGGGCGTCAGGATCGGGAGTGCCACGAAGGTCACCTCGAACGGGCGGCGGCGCGAGGCCGGAGTGGACCGAATGGAGTCGACGCGATGTTTTTGCTCCGACGAGTTCGCAACCTAGCGACAACGAGCGGTGTCGGGCAACGCGGCCCTAACTTCGAAGCTGTCGACGCAATGCCGCGGCCAGTGATGCAGCAGCTGCACCGGGGTCAGCAGCGCCGGTGATTTGGCGGCCGATCACCAGCAGATCAGCCCCGTCCGCGAGCGCTTGCTCCGGCGTAGCGACGCGTGCCTGGTCCTGTGCGTCGGCACCAGCAGAGCGAACTCCTGGCGTAATGAGCTTGATATCCGGACCGACCTCAGCGCGTACTGCGGCGACTTCGCGCGCTGAGCAAACGATGGCGCCAGCGCCCGCGGAGACCGACATGAGCGCGAGCCTGCGCACCGCATCTTGCGAACCGCCGGCGATACCGAACTCGGCGAGGTCGGCATCGTCGAGGCTCGTCAAGATGGTGACCGCAGTGATGACGCCGTCCGGCAACTCTTCCTTGGCGGCTTGGATCATCGCCCGGCCACCGAGCGCGTGCACGGTGAGGTAGGCCGGTCGAACGCGTGCTACTGAGCGAACAGCGCCCGCCACGGTGTTCGGGATGTCGTTCAACTTCAGGTCAAGGAACAGATCGATGCGGCTACCACCGCGCACGCTGCCGATGGCCTCGGGACCGTACCGGCAGAACAACTCGAGGCCGATCTTCAGTGTGCTCACATGCGGTTCGACAGCACGCGCCCATGCGCTAGCTGTCTCGAGGTCGCGCGCATCGAGCGCGACCGCGATGGGGGCAGTACCTGTCATGGCGCGCTCTCGCGTTCGGTCATGGCGCGCTCGCGCGTTCGGTCACGGTGCGCTCTCGCGTTCACCGTGCGCCAGCCCCACGGCGTCGACCAATCGTTTGATACCGCGCTCCGCCAATGCCTCTTCGAGTTCAGCGAGGATGCGAATGGGTGCCGTCGGATCGTGGAAGATCTCGGTGCCCACGGACACCGCTCGCGCGCCGGCGAGGATGAACTGCAGGGCATCGAGACCGGTGCGTATACCGCCCATGCCAAGGATCGGCACCTCGGGCATCGCGGCGTGCACCTGCCAAACGCAGCGAAGAGCAACCGGGCGGATCGCCGGACCCGACAGCCCACCGGTGACTCCAGCCAGCACCGGCCGCAAGGTGTCAGTGTCGATGACCATGGCGAGCAACGTGTTCGTCATCGACAACCCGTCGGCGCCGGCAGTAACACATGCGCGCGCGATCGCGACGATGTCGGTGACGTCGGGCGAGAGCTTGGCAAACACCGGGATTTCGGAGCGCGTCGCTCGGCGCACGGCCTGCATCACCTCGGCGGCGGGTCCGGCATCGCAGGCAAACACCTGGCCGCGATCCTCGACGTTCGGGCACGAGATGTTGACCTCGATCATCGAAATGCCACTTGCTTCACGCAGCCGCATCGCCAGCTTCGCGTACTCATCGACGGTGCTGCCGGCGATCGACACGACCGCGCGAGCGCCCTGCTCAACCAACCAGGGAAGGTCACGCTCGACGAAGATCTCGATCCCTGGACCTTGCAGCCCGATCGAGTTCAACATCCCACTCGGCGTCTCGGCCATCCGCGGCGTCGCGCGGCCGGAGCGCACGTTCATCATGATGGACTTGGTCACGATGCCACCGAGCTCCGCGACGTCGAAGAACTGCGCGAGTTCTTGTCCTGCGGCAGCGCAACCGGACGCCGTCAGCACCGGGTTCGGCAACTCGAACCGGCCCAGTGTCGTTGCCATCTCGACGGTGCTCGCGACCTTGGTGACCGGCGTTGCCGTGCGAACCGTCAGGCTCATCGGGTCACCTCGGCTTTGGCCTTGCGGGTAGTCGACGTGCGCGACGGCGCTTTTCCTGCCGGCGGCACTGACGCACCATGTACGTCAGTGGGAATCGTTCCGACGTCATCGAAGCGCACCCGGTCACCGTGGAACACCGGCCCGTCGACGCACGAGCGAACCATGCGGGTGACGCCGTCGTCGCCGATCACCGGCAGCACGCACGTCATGCAGACGCCGACGCCACACGCCATCAACTCCTCGACGGCGATCTGGCACGGCATGCCAAGTGCGGCAGCTACCTCACTGACGGCACGCAGCATCCCCATCGGCCCGCAGGCGTAGACGACGTCGGCCTTGCTTGATGCAAGAACATCGGGCAGGACGTCGGACACTCGGCCGTGGTGGCCTACCGACCCGTCGTCCGTCGTGACGGTCAACGTCGCGGAGATCCGTTTCGCGTCGAGCGCGCCAAACAATCGGTCCTCCCTCGCCGCACCCATGACGAAGTCGACGCGGCACCCTCGAGCGCGCAAGGCGTCGGCGAGCGGAAAGAGCGGGGCGGTGCCGTACCCGCCACCGACGAGCACGCAGGTGGCCGGCTCGCGGGGCAGTGAGAACGGGCGGCCGAGGGGGCCGACGATGTCGATCCGTTCGTGCGCTTGGCGACTGGCCAACCAGGCCGTGCCGCGGCCCTCAATGGAAAAGACGAACTCGACGGTGCCGCCGTAGACGCCGCGCTCGTGGATCTGGTGGATCGAAAATGCCCGGCGCAGCAACATGGCGGTGTCGGGGCCACCAACGGCGACCGTCACGAACTGCCCAGGTTTGGCGATCTCGGCCACGCCCGGCGCGACGACGGTCATGGCGTGGTACGCGCCGATCCTGCGCAGCGAAAGCACCTCGCCGTTTACTTGCACCGGCATGTCGCCGTCTCCTCGCCTACGTGGCAGCCTGTCGTCCGGCGACCGGGAGTCACCCTGTCACGCTCCCCCGCCGCTGGCGCGGTCGGCCTCAAGAACGGCAGCGTGCTCCTGGAGCGAGCGCACCGATATGTCGCCGCGCATCAGCGCCTCGATCCCCTGCACGCAAGCGGCAAGCCCCTGCACTGTCGTCATACAAGGCACGCCGCGCAGGACAGCCGCGGTGCGGATTTCGTAGCCGTCGACCCGCGGACCGACACCCCACGGGGTGTTGACGATCATGTCGACGTCGCCCGCGAGGATCTGCTGCACGATCGTGGGCTCACCACCCGGACCGGCGCCGTCACTGTGCTTGCGGACGACGGTCGATGTCACCCCGTTGCGCCGCAAGACCTCGGCGGTGCCCTGAGTCGCGAGGATCTCAAAGCCCAAGTCGGCGAGTCGCTTCACCGGGAAGATGATCGCGCGCTTGTCGCGGTTGGCGACCGACACGAAGGCCTTGCCCTTGGTGGGCAGCGAACCGTAGGCGGCGGCTTGCGACTTCGCGAAGGCGATGCCGAACCCGCTGTCGATGCCCATGACCTCTCCCGTCGACTTCATTTCGGGCCCGAGCACCGTGTCGACGCCGCGGAAGCGACCGAAGGGCAACACCGCCTCCTTGACCGAGATGGAGGCATCGGGGGGTAGGTCTGCACCGTCGCCGCGTGGCGGCAGCATGCCTTCGGCTCGCAGCTGCGCGATCGTGGTGCCGGTCATGATTCGGGCTGCCGCTTTAGCGACCTGAACCGCGGTCGCCTTCGAGACGAACGGCACCGTGCGACTCGCCCGTGGGTTGGCCTCGAGCACGTACAGCACGTTCGACGTGAGTGCGTACTGAACATTGAGGAGACCTAGCACACCGACGCCCTCGGCGATCGCCACCGTCGAATCGCGGATCCGGCGGATCTCGGCGCTACCCAGCGTGATGGGCGGGAGCACGCACGCAGAGTCGCCTGAATGAATGCCGGCTTCTTCGATGTGTTCCATGACACCGGCGAGATAGAGCTCGGTGCCGTCGAACAACGCGTCGACGTCGATCTCGACGGCGTCGTCGAGAAAACGGTCGACGAGCACCGGATGCTCAGGGCTCGCCTCTGTGGCCCGGCCGATATAGGACTCCAACATCTCTTCGCCGTAGACGATCTCCATGCCGCGCCCGCCGAGAACGTAACTCGGTCGCACCAGCACCGGGTAGCCGATCTCGTCGGCGATCGCCTTCGCCTCGTCGAACGACGTTGCCGTGCCGTGGCGAGGGGCCGGCAGGTTGGCCCGCGCCAGCACCTGACCGAACGCACCGCGATCCTCGGCCAGGTGAATCGCCTCGGGACTCGTACCGACGATGGGCACGCCGGCGTCCTTGAGGGCTTGGGCAAGTCGCAGCGGGGTCTGGCCACCGAGCTGAACGATGACGCCGACGATCGGACCGGCCTGCGATTCAGCGTGCACGACCTCGAGCACGTCCTCGAGAGTCAGCGGTTCGAAGTAGAGACGGTCGCTGGTGTCGTAGTCGGTCGACACCGTCTCGGGGTTGCAGTTGATCATCACGGTCTCGAAACCGGCCGCGCGCAAAGCGAAGCTTGCATGCACGCACGAGTAGTCGAATTCGACACCTTGGCCGATGCGGTTCGGTCCCGATCCGAGGATGAGAACCGCGGGCTTGCTGCGTGGCACCACCTCGGTCTCGTCGTCGTAGCTCGAGTAGTGGTACGGAGTGCTCGCTGCAAATTCGGCTGCGCAGGTGTCAACGGTCTTGTAGACGGGCCGCAGGTTGAGGTCATGCCGAATGCCACGCACGGTCGCCTCGGAGAGCCCTCTGATGCGGGCGATCTGCGCATCGGAGAAGCCGTGCCGCTTGGCCAGCTGAAGTGTCGGAAGCTCGAGTGACTCGGCTTGCGCGACGGCGTGCGCGACCTCGTCGAGCAACAGGATCTGATCGAGGAACCACCGGTCGATGCCGGTCGCCTCGTGCAGCTGTTCAACGGATGCACCGGCGCGGATCGCCTGCTGAACAGTCACGATGCGGCCGTCGGTCGGACGTCGGGCCTGCTCGATCAGCTCAGCGCGATCGCCGATCTCGCCATCCCACCGAAATGACGAACCGGTCTGTTCGAGCGATCGCAGTGCCTTCTGCAAAGCTTCGGTGAAGTTGCGGCCAATCGACATCGCTTCGCCGACGCTCTTCATCGTGGTCGTCAACGTGTCGTCGGCGCCCGGGAACTTCTCGAACGCGAACCGCGGCACCTTCACGACCACGTAGTCGATGCTCGGCTCGAAACTTGCCGGCGTCTTCCTTGTGATGTCGTTGGGGATCTCGTCGAGTGTGTAGCCGAGCGCCAGCTTTGCGGCGATCTTGGCGATCGGGAACCCGGTCGCCTTGCTCGCCAACGCCGACGACCTGGACACCCGCGGGTTCATCTCGACGACAATGACGCGGCCGGTCTCGGGCTGCACTGCGAACTGGATGTTGCAGCCGCCGGTGTCAACCCCGACTGCGCGCAGCACCGCGATCGCAATATCGCGCAAGTGCTGGTATTCGCGATCGGTCAAGGTCAATGCGGGCGCGACTGTGATCGAGTCGCCGGTGTGCACTCCCATCGGGTCAACATTCTCGATCGAGCACACGACGACCACGTTGTCGTTGCGGTCGCGCATCAACTCGAGCTCGTACTCTTTCCATCCGAGGATCGACTCCTCGAGCAAGATCTCGGTGGTCGGGCTGGCCTGCAGACCTGAGCCAGCAATCCGCCGTAGGTCGCTCTCGTCGTAGGCGATACCGGAGCCGGCGCCCCCCATCGTGAACGAGGGCCGGACGACGACCGGGTAGCCAAGTTCGTCGATCGCCTCGAGACAGTCGGCGACGCTGTGACAGATCACCGAGCGGGCCGACTCCGCACCGACGGACGCGACAATCTCCTTGAACCGCTGCCGGTTCTCCCCCGCCTGAATCGCCTCGATGTTCGCCCCGATGAGCTCGACGTTGTACTTCTCCAGCACACCGGCCTCGTGCAGGGCGACCGCGGTGTTCAACGCCGTCTGGCCGCCGAGCGTCGCGAGCAACGCATCGGGCCGTTCCTTGGCGATGATCATCTCGACAAACTCGGGAGTGATCGGTTCGACGTAGGTTGCGTCGGCGAACTCGGGGTCGGTCATGATGGTGGCCGGATTGGAGTTGACCAGCGAGACCCGCAGCCCTTCGGCGCGCAGCACCCGACAGGCTTGCGTGCCGGAGTAGTCGAACTCGCAGGCTTGGCCGATCACGATCGGCCCAGAGCCGATAACCAGTACTGACTTCAAGTCTTCCCGCTTCGGCATCAGCGACCCGCGCTCATCAGCTCGCCGAACCGATCAAACAGATACGCGGCATCATGGGGACCCGCGGCTGCCTCAGGGTGGTACTGCACCGAAAAGGCCGGCGTATCAAGGCACTCCAGCCCTTCGACCACCTCGTCGTTCAGACACACGTGGCTCACGCGCGCGCGACCGAACGGCGTCACCGTCTCACCAGTCAGTGGCGCGTCGACAGCGAAGCCGTGATTGTGCGCAGTCACTTCGACCTTGCCGGTAGCGCGGTCGATGACCGGCAGGTTGATGCCCCGATGGCCGTAGCCGAGCTTGTAGGTGCCGAACCCGAGAGCTCGGCCCAGCAGTTGATTGCCGAAGCAGATCCCGAAGAACGGCAGCCGGCGAGCAAGAACGTCTGCGATCAACTGCACGGGACCCACCGATGCGGCCGGGTCGCCCGGGCCGTTGGAAAAGAAGACCCCATCAGGACTGATCGCCATGACATCGTCGATGGTCGACGCGGCCGGCAGGACGTGCACTTCCATACCGCGTTGCGCCATGCGGTGCGGAGTCATCGCCTTGATCCCGAGATCGAGAGCTGCCACGGTGAAACGCCGCTCGCCGATCGCCGGCACCACGTATGGATCTGGTGTTGATACCTGGCCTGCGAGATCGGCGCCCTCCATTCGGTCGGTTGCACGAACCCGATCAAGTAGCGCCTCAGCATCGGTCGCGGTCGATGAGATGCCGACCCGCATCGCGCCGCGTTCACGCAGATGGCGGGTGAGCGCGCGGGTGTCGATGCCGCTGATGCCGACAACTCCTTGCGCGGTCAGCTCGTCATCGAGGGTCCGGCGCGACCGCCAGTTCGACGGCACCCGGGCGGGATCGCGGACCACGTAACCGCTGACCCAGATGCGCGATGACTCACTGTCTTCGTCGTTGACTCCGGTGTTGCCGATGTGCGGCGCAGTCATGACGACGACCTGCTTGTGATAACTCGGATCGGTCAGCGTCTCCTGGTAGCCCGTCATACCGGTCGCGAAGACGGCTTCGCCGAACGTCTCGCCGTCTGCGCCGTATGAGTCGCCGTGAAACGCGCGGCCGTCTTCAAGTACTAGCACGGCGGGACGCCGTGAAGGTGTGGTGCCCGCTGGACGGCGTGGTGCTGGCGTCGTCATGCCGGCTTCCCGTCGAGAACGGTCGGACTCGCGCGCAGGAAGGTATGGACGACGCGCACAGGCAGCTCCCGACCGGCGTAGGGGGTATTGCGGGACTTCGACGCGAGCGCGCGCGGATCGACAACGCGTCGAGCGGCCGGGTCGATCAACACGACGTTCGCGGGTGCGCCAACGGCGATCGGCTGTCCTTGGCCAGCGAGCCGCCCGATTCGCGCGGGTCGCGTCGACATCCGGTCACAGACCCCGGCCCAATCGAGCAAACCGGTTTCGACCATCGCGAGTGCCACCACCGAGAGCGCCGTCTCGAGGCCGAGCATGCCCGGCGCCGCGGCCTGCCACTCGGTTTCCTTGTCCTCCAGCGCGTGGGGTGCATGGTCAGTCGCGACCGCATCGATCGTGCCGTCGGCCAATCCCTGCCGGACGGCCTCGACGTCATCACGGCTGCGCAGCGGTGGATTGACCTTGTACAGCGGGTCATACGTCGCGGCGAGTTCGTCGGTGAGCAGCAGATGATGCGGCGTCACCTCGGCGGTGACGTTGACACCGCGGGCCTTTGCCCAGCGCACGAGTTCGACGGATCCGGCGGTCGAGATGTGGCAGATGTGTAACCGCGAACCTACATGCTCGGTCAGCAAGATGTCGCGCGCGATGATCGCCTCTTCGGCAACCGCGGGCCAACCCCGCAGGCCGAGCACCCCGGACAGCTCGCTCTCGTTCATCTGGGCATCTTCAGTCAGCCGCGGCTCTTGCGCATGCTGCGCGATCACCCCGTCGAACGCCTTGACGTACTCGAGCGCGCGACGCATGAGTAGCGCGTCAGAGACACACTTGCCGTCGTCGGAGAACACCCGCACTCTGGCGTGTGAATCCGCCATGGCGCCGAGCTCGGCTAGTTGCTCACCATGGAGACCAACGCTCACCGCGCCCACCGGATGCACGTCGCAGTGGCCCGCGTCGCGACCGGCCAGCCAGACCTGTTCGACGACTCCCGCCGAGTCGGCGACCGGGTCGGTGTTGGCCATGGCGTGAACCGCTGTGTAACCCCCGAGGGCAGCCGCCAGCGTGCCGGTCGCGACCGTTTCGGCGTCCTCACGTCCGGGCTCTCGAAGGTGCGTGTGCAGATCGACGAGGCCGGGGAGAGCCATCAGCCCATCAGCCTCGAGCACTGTTGCGCCGCGGTGCGACAGGCCAGACTCGATCGCTGCGACGAGCCCGTCGTCGAGCAGCACGTCGACCGGCTCGGCGCGCCCAGGTAGCTGGGCACCCTTGAGCAGCCAGCTACTCACGCGGCCCCTCCCTGCGTCTCAGTCAGTTCACTCACGAGCGGCTCCAGGCCAATCGCCGATTCGCTGCCACCGAGCAAGAGGTACAGAACCGCCATTCGCACGCTCACGCCGTTCGTCACCTGCTCGACGATGACCGAGCGCTCGGAGTCGGCGACCTCCGCCGCGATTTCCATGCCCCGGTTCATCGGGCCTGGATGCATGACGATCGCGTGGTCGGGCAGTACTGCCATGCGCGCGGCATCGAGACCATAGCGACGGCTGTACTCGCGCGCATTCGGAAAATACGACGCGTTCATCCGCTCGCGTTGAACGCGCAACATCATGACGACATCGGTCTTGGGCAGCACTGCATCGAGGTCGTAGGAATACGAGCAGGACCACCCATCGATGCCCACTGGGAACAAGGTCGGCGGTGCGACGACCGTGACGTCGGCACCGAGCGTGTGCAGCAGCAAGACGTTCGAGCGAGCCACCCTGCTGTGCAAGACATCGCCGACGATCGCGACCCGGCGTCCTTCGAGATTGCCGAGGTGGCGACGCATCGTGAAGGCATCAAGAAGGGCCTGCGTCGGGTGCTCGTGGGTGCCGTCGCCAGCGTTCACGACGCTACCCTTGATCCAACCGGCCAATCGGTGGGGAGCGCCGCTGGCTTCGTGCCGGATGACTACGCCGTCGGCGCCCATCGCCTCGAGCGTCAGCGCGGTGTCCTTCAGGCTCTCGCCCTTCGACACGCTGGACCCCTTCGCCGAAAAGTTGATCACGTCGGCGGACAGCCGCTTCGCGGCAGCTTCGAACGAGCTGCGGGTGCGGGTGGAGTCTTCGAAGAAGAGGTTGACGACCGTGCGGCCGCGAAGGGTGGGCAACTTCTTGATTGGCCGGTCCGACAGGCGGGCGAGTTCGGTCGCGGTATCGAGAATCAGCAGCGCGTCGTCGCGACTCAGATCGCCGGCCGAGAGGAGATGCCGAGTCATCGTGCATCACCGCCCCGTGCTGTTACAGAAGCAGAGCCTGAAACCGACGCAGATCCTGAAACCGACGCAGACCCTGAAGTGGAAGCGGGGCCAAGCAACACGGCGTCCCGCCCGTCGAGCTCTTCGATGAGCACCGTCACCTGCTCGCGCACCGAGGTCGGCAGGTTCTTGCCGACGTAGTCAGCTTTGATCGGCAACTCTCGATGACCCCGGTCGATGAGTACCGCAAGTTGCACGGCCCTCGGTCGGCCGAGCTCGCCTAGCGCATCGAGTGCGGCTCGAACCGTGCGCCCGGAGAACAAGACGTCATCGACGAGCACGACGAGCATCCCGTCGACGCCGTCGCCTGGCACCTCGGTGCGGGCAAGTGGGCGAGGCGGTCGCATTCGTAGGTCGTCGCGGTACATGGTGATGTCGAGGGAGCCGACCGGGACCGGCCGGTTCTCGACGGCGCTCATCCGCTCCGCCAGCCGGCGCGCGAGCCCCACGCCGCGGGTTGGAATGCCGAGGAGCAAAACGTCGGCGCCGCCACGGGTGCGTTCGAGGATTTCATGGGCGATGCGCGTCAGAGCGCGGCTCATGTCGGGTGCTTCGAGCACCTCGCGAGGCATCGCGGGCTGAACCTGCTGGTCGTTCTGGCGCTGGTGCTGATGGGCAGCCGTCATCGCCGGGACCTCCTTCCCCGCCTCACCGGACGGGCCTTAAAGGATGTCGAGCAGATCTCAAACAGCGCCAACCTAGCAGACCTGCTTGACGCAGAGTGACGATGGGCCTACCGTCACAATGAGTAACGAGCGCGGCTTTGACTTCGGGAATTCTGGGTCACTATGTCCTTATTCAGGGCCATCCCCCGAAGTAGCCACTGGTGAAACCGGCGCCCGGGAGTGACCAGGCGTGAGCTTGGTCCGGCTCGATGAACTTGTTCACCACGGGAACGGGCATACCCGATCGCGCTACCGATGAGGTCACCTTGAACGACTATGCGAAGGCGCTTGGCGCCCGACTACGCGCCATCCGCACCCAGCAGGGGCTGTCCTTGCACGGCGTCGAGGAGAAGTCGCGGGGCCGCTGGAAGGCGGTCGTC
>Ga0207933_1002495_pt1 | contig 11798 bp, 9 predicted proteins | sample NGESurdeep092012_4_FD_184488 | JGI IMG/M metagenome (GOLD analysis project Ga0207933, IMG submission 184488) | Arctic peat soil microbial communities from Barrow, Alaska - NGEE Surface sample F53-3 deep-092012 (SPAdes) | ecosystem: Environmental > Terrestrial > Soil > Wetlands > Peat ... | reverse complement strand
TGCGGCAGCAGCCGCCGATCCACTGAGCTCCTGCAGCGCGCCACTGGAGCGCCATCGCACCGAAACTGACGGCCAGGCTTTCTCCTGTCCAGCGGTGCTGCGCGGCATCCCACTGCTCGCCGGAGTTGGGATAAACGGCGATGCGCTTCGGGGTCACAGCAGCAATCTCGCCGATCAGCGGCAGCAGAAATGCCGGATGTGTACAGTTCACGCCGATGGCAATCACTTGCTCTTCCCCGTCGAGCTGCCGCGCCGCCCCGGCAAGCGACTCACCGTGAGCGAGATGACCGCCGTCCCGGCAGGTAAAGCTGATAAGGGCCGCAAGCGATGGAAATTGCCGCAGAGCGGCAAGGATGGCGCGGGCCTCCTCAGCCGAAGGAATCGTCTCAAACGCGATGAAATCTGCTCTCGTCTCCTGAAGGACGGCCAGCCGGCCGCTGTGGAAGCCAACGAGTTCCTCGAAGCTGCAGCTATAGTTGCCGTGGTATTCGGCTCCATTGTGAAGCGCCGCTCCATAGGGCCCGAGACCGGCGGCAATCCAAATCTTTTTGGGACGCACGGACCGGTAGGAATGCCGGACTTCCTCTGCGAGGGCCACGGACGCGCGCAGAGCTTCGTCGGCTGCTGCCGGACTTCTGCCAATCTCCAGGAACCCTTTTTGCGAAACCTGATAGCTGGCGGTCACCAGGCAGTCGGCTCCGGCCTCCAGGTACTCGCGATGCACCGCGGCGATCAAATCGGGAGCGGTCTCCAGCACCTGCGCGGACCAGAGAGGATTGCGCAGGCTGCAGCCGATGCGTTCCAGTTCGGTGGCCATACCGCCGTCGAGAACTTGCAGCCCGTCCAAATCGAGTTCGTTTAGCCGTTTCATTTGCTTACGGTGGTTCTACCGCCAGGAAACGCCGTGCCGCGGGGAAGAGCATTTTTATGGAGCGAATTGACGCGCCGGAGCGCCGGGCTGGGACAAACAGGCGAGGCAGCAGGCGCTTTGCGCGTCACCATACTATGAAACGCGCGGGCGGATGCTCTCCCCACTCATCCTGATCTTCCGGAGGCTAGACCCCTTTCGCCGCCGGTTCCCAAACGTACTTGTGGATCTGCAGGCTGAGCCGAGTGTTCAGGCCATCCGCGAGCATCCATTCGACGAGTAAGCGGGGATCGAGCATGCAGTTCTCCGAGCTGCGCTCCCGCGAAGGAACCTTGAGGAAGGCGGGGGAGAGCAGAAGCCCCCCGGCGCGCGCATCCAACCGGTGATCGCAGATGAACTGCCGCGCGAACTCATAGTCCGCGCGGTCGGAGATCACAAACTTTACCTCATCGCGCGCGGTGAGCGTGTCGATATTGGGCAGATGAAAGCTGCCAGCCTCGCCAGATCCCGGGCATTTGACGTCGACGATCTTGTGTACCGCCTCGGGGAGCCCAGCCAGCGGCCGCTCGCCGCTGGTTTCTATCATTAACGTGTAATTCTTCCGCAGAAGGGAATGCATTAGCGGTATCAGCTCCCGCTCTTGCAAAAGAGGCTCGCCGCCGGTGAACTCCACCAGCGTGACCGGCCGCAGTTTCTCGACCTCCGCCTCCGCCTCTTCGACAGACCGCGGATAGCCGCCCTTGAAGGTATATTCGGAGTCGCACCACCGGCAGCGCAGATTGCATCCGGCCAGGCGGACAAAGATGCAGGGGAGGCCGGCGAAGCTCGATTCCCCTTGAATCGACTTGTAGATTTCAATCAGGCGCACGGCTTACTCGTAGTATGTGGCCGTGGTGGTATCGGTTTCATATATGGTGCAGTCCTTCACTGTCACCCGGCCGCCCGTCATTTCCAGCAGCTGCCGGTTGGTTTCATCGAAGAAGTAGCGGGCGATATTCTCGGCCGAAGGGTTCAGCCGGGTAAACGGCTCCAGATCGTTCAGCATCTGGTGGTCGATACGGTCGATGACCGGACGCATGACCTGCTTCAGCAGCTTGAAGTCGAGCAGCAGGCCGGCTTCGTCCAACTCCCCCCCGCGCAGAGTGATGCGGACCTTGTAGTTGTGACCATGGGGATTCTCACACTTTCCCCGGTAGTTGCGCAGATAATGGCCGGAGGAGAAGCCCGACTCGACCGTGACTTCGTACATGTTCTTACAGGTCCTTTGCCGGCAGCAGCGAGCCTGCCTCCTCCATTTTAGAGCCCTTCGCCTGTTGCCCACGGCTTGGGGATGATCGAGGAAGATCTGCCGCGGAAGCTCAGTCTTTTCGGCGACGGCGTGCGCGCTCCTCATTCCGGCGCTCCACCTGCTCAAACATGGCGGTCATCGCGCCTCCCAGCGCTGAAATAAGAGCCCCCACCAGCAGGAATAGTGCCATGGTCTTCCACAGCGACCCGTTGCCGGGGAGGCCGGGCTGCGACCCGCTGGGAGCGAAGCTCATTCCAAAGGAGATTAGCGAGAAGAACAGCAGCGAGGCGGCGAGAATGTAGAGATTCCGCGACATATCATCCGACTGTCCATGGTATCTATTTTGAGGGCGCTTCTCCAATGAACGAACATCTCTTTATTTTTCGCGATGTTGCCATGGTTTTTTCGGCCGCCTTTGCTGTCGGCTTTCTCTTTTGGCGCTTTCGCCAGCCGGTCATCCTGGGCTATGTTCTTGCCGGTCTCCTGCTTAGCCCCCTCACACCCGGTCTGCGGATCCATGACGTTCACACTTTCGAAGTGATGGCTGAGGTCGGCGTCATCCTCCTGATGTTCTCGGTCGGGATTGAATTCTCGGTTCCCGAGCTGCTGCGGGTGAAATGGGTGACGTTGGTGGGCGCGCCCATTGGCATTGCCCTGTCAATTGCGCTGGGCGCCGGCGTAGGGGTGCTGCTGGGCTGGCCGTTGATGCAGGGCATCACCGTCGGCTGCATTATCTCGGTGGCGAGCACGATGGTGCTGATACGCCTGCTCATGGATCGCGGAGAGTTGAATTCGGAAGCCGGCATACTCATGGTGACGCTCACATTGGTGGAAGACCTTGCCGTCATCATCCTTACAGTCGTGCTTCCCGGCATCGGCTCATCTGCGGGAGCCAACTATCCCCAGGTCGCATGGAGGATTGGAAAGGCGCTCTTACTGCTCGTCCCGGTGGTGCTGGCCGGCTGGAAGATCGTACCCGGCCTGCTCAAACGCGTGGAAAAAGCCTGCAATGACGAACTCTCTCTGCTGCTGGCTCTTACCATTTGCCTGGCCGTAGCCGCCATCACGGAGGCAATCGGTTTATCGCTGGCGCTGGGAGCCTTCGTTGGGGGCATGCTGCTCGGAAGTTCCGATTACGCGCACAAGCTCGCCGCCCGAACTCTTCCCATTCGCGACGCCTTTGTCGCCCTGTTCTTCGTCACGATTGGGATGCTTATCGATCCGCGAACCTGGCTCTCGAATTGGCGCGCGCTTGCGGCGCTGGTGGGCCTGATCCTCATAGGCAAGTTTGTGGTCTGGTTCCTTGTGGTGCGCCTGTTTGGCTATCGGCAGCAAATTGCCTTCCGCGTCGGCATTGGACTTACGCAGATCGGCGAGTTTTCGTTTATATTGGCGCAAGTTTCTCTGCACTCAGGCCTCATCACCTCCGGCGTTTACAACGCGACGCTCGCGGCTTCGCTGATTACGATTTTGGCGAACGCCACATTCTTCAAGCTGATGCGGCCGTTGCCTCAAGGCGTGGCGCAGCCGCGGGCCATCGGAGTCGCATAGAGACGCTGAGTACGGCGTGTCCGTTTTTGAAAAGGAGATCGACAATGAGATGGGCGAGGAAATGCGGTTGGACGGTTCTGCTGCTCTGCGCGCCTGCTTTGGCGATATGGGGGCAGGAGACCAATTCGGCAGCATCGCCTGCGCCTTCTGCCAAAGTTCCGGCTTGGGCGTATCCGGGCTCGGCGACCCACACCCAGGTGGCGCCACCGCCGGACTTCCACCGGCCCAGCAGGAATTTCAATGTGCCGATTGGGATCTTTGAGGGCCAATCCGACATTGGCAGTGCGGCAATTCCAGGCAGCGCCAGCTTTGATGCGGCCACTGGGAAATACACCATAAATTCCGCCGGCTATAACGTCTGGTACACGCGCGACGAGTTCCGCTATCTCTGGAAAAAGATGTCGGGAGACGTCTCGCTGGCCGCCGACGTTTCATTTCCTGATCCTAAGGGCTATGGGGACCGCAAAGCTGTTCTGATCATCCGCCAGAATCTCAATGACGATTCCAAAGAGGCGATCGTCGCCCTGCACGGCGCGGGCATGATCCAGCTGGCTCAGCGTCCCGAAAAGGATGTGCGGGTAAAGGATATGGAGTATCGCATCGGGGGGCGTGGTCGTCCGGGAGGAGCCAACCCCGATAGCCTGGTCAGCGTCTTCGCCCAGCGAATTGGCATCGAGAAACGCGGCGATTCCTTCGCACTCTTCGTGAGCCTGGAGGGCGAGCCGATGCATCAGTTCGGCCCACCAATCCATTTGCATCTGGACGCGCCCTTCTATGTGGGCATCGGATTCTGCTCCCACCAGCCGGACAAATCTGATACCGCGGTGCTGAGCAACGTGGTGCTCGAGAACTCAGCCGGAAAAATCCGCTAGAGGCTTTTCACGAATGGTTCCCCGACATTTTGGCGCTGATGCGGCTATTCCAGCAAAGGATGCCTCCTAGTTGCCCCCCATCTCACCAGGAATGGAAAACGCCCAACCGCGGGTAGTGCATCGCAACGAAAAAAAGCCAATCGGCATCTATAAGGTCGTGCGCGTATAGAGTGGTGCGCGCGGAGTCGCGCATTATGAGCCCGGAATGAGCTGCGCTAATAAAAAGCGGGGCTCCTATGCGGGGTGACTGCGCGAAGGCGCGAGTGTGTCAGATTTTGGAAGCAGTCAACGTGGCTGGTGCTCAGGTTCTTCAAAGTCTCCTCTGGGGGACGAGTCATCAGCTCACTCTACGGGCTCGGGAAGAGAATTCTTGCCGAAGCTCTCAAGGGCCCAGGTTTTTCAGGTGAGGACCATTATGCGCAGCACTAGGCTTCGGTTAACTCTCTCCTCATTGTTTCAGGCGGTGCAGGGGGGACTCGGAGTGAGTGTCATACCCTCACATTTTTATTTTCCGGTGCCCAATCTCAAGTCCTTTCAGCAGAAGGACTGGGGTGCCTGCCGCCCTTGCGCGGCGCTCGACTTCCGCCTCCAAGAGCAGATACAGCGGTTGCATACCGAGATGCTCCCATTTGCACCCGAGTGGAACTTTGCTGAAGCGGCTTCCGCCGATCCGCACGAGTTTCATTTGAACAATGGCTTCTTCGAGCACATTGATGCTGAAGTGGCCTACTCGTTTGTGCGCCGCGCGAAGCCGCGAATGCTCGTGGAGATCGGGAGCGGCAACAGCACTCTGTTGCTTGCCTCCGCACTCAAAAAAAATGCGGCGGAGGGGCAGGCGAGTGAAATGATCAGCATCGATCCGCACGCTCAGCCGTATTTGAAGGGCGGCATTCCGGGCCGGATGCGGCTGATGGAAATACCGGTGCAGAAAGCGCCGCTGGACATCTTCCGGCGTTTGCGGGCCAATGACATCCTTTTCATCGATTCCAGCCATGTGGTTTCCATGGATAGCGACGTGGTCTGCGAGTGCCTCCGGATTCTTCCTGAACTTGCGCCGGGCGTGCTGATTCATTTCCACGACATCTTCACGCCTCTCGATTATCCGGAAAAGTTTGTGATGAAGAATCTCTGCTTTTGGGGTGAGCAGTACCTTCTGGAGGCATTCCTCTCGTTCAATTCCACCTTTCGGGTGCTCTGGTCTTCGAGTGCGATGCAACACTTCCATCCCGACGTTTTGCGGAAGGCGTTTCCCGCCTGGGAGGGCAGCTTCCGACGCATGCCTGCGCGACTGAAGATATTTAGTCCGACGCTGGATGGCGCCAGCGTCTGGCCGTGCAGTTTCTGGATCGAAAGGGTACAGGAGACCAGCTAAAGGACAACGTGAGAAAGTCGGCGAAGAGGCTTGCGGGCTTCGGAGGACTTTTCAGATTCCTCTACTGCACCGAAGAATCAGGAACGGCGCTGCAAGTGCTCGTGCACGATTTGCTCCACGCGGGCGAGAACCTCATCGAGCGAGAGGTTGGTGGAGTCGACGATTACCGCGTTAGGCGCGGGGGCTAGGGGAGACTGTGCCCGAGTGCGGTCCCGGCGGTCGCGGGCACGCAGTTCCGCCAAAACCGACTCCGCCGGCTGTGCGCCGGTTTTGCCGTTTTGCTGGTAGCGCCGCTGCCCGCGCACCTCCGCTGCTGCGTCAAGAAAGATCTTGATCTGTGCTTCGGGAAAGACGACGGAGCCAATGTCCCGGCCCTCCATTACGATTCCCCCCTCGGCGCCAAGCTCGCGCTGCATGGAGACCATCCACTTGCGAATCTCCGGGTGGACGCTGACGCGCGAGGCGGCGGCGGTCACATCCGGCTCGCGGATGCGTTTGGTCACGTCGACCCCGTCAAGATAGACAGAGTTGCCGCCCCGGCCAGGCACCAGCTTGATTCGGGTGTTGGCGGCCAGGCTGCCCAACCCTTCCGCGCTATCCAGGTTGGCGTCCGTCTCGATGGCCTTCAGCGCGAAGGCTCTGTACATGGCGCCCGACTCCAAATTAAGTAAGCCGAAATGCTCGGCGATGCGAATGGCGACAGTGCTCTTTCCGGCTCCCGCAGGTCCGTCGATCGTGATGATGAGACGGGAAGCATCTCCATAGGTCATGCTTCGGGCTTCTTTTTCGGCCATTTCTTACCAGGGAAGCTTGCTTGGGGTTTTTTATCACGGAAGCCACCCGGGCCGCCCGCTCGTGTGCCGCGATTCTCCGATCCCGTCTTTCGGAAGCCCGTTTTTTGCCCTCCCGTCTTTCGGGAATCCGGCTTCTGCCGATTGGGGCGGAAGGAGCCTCCGGACGTGCGGTTTTGCGGCCTGCCCGACGCCGGCCTGCCCGACGAGGGCCTGCCCGATGAGGGTCTGCCCGATGAGGGTCTGTCCGATGAAGGTCTGCCCGATGAGGGTCTGCTCGATGAGGGCCTGCCCGATGAAGGTCTGCCCGATGAGGGTCTGCCCGATGAAGGTCTGCCCGATGAAGGTCTGCCCGATGAGGGTCTGCCCGATGAGGGTCTGCCCGATGAGGGTCTGCCCGGCGCTGATTCGCCCAGCACCGGTCTGTCCTTCCAGGGTCGGCGCTCCGGGCGAACATCGGAGGTTCCTTCTTGGCGAGGACCTGCGTCGCGATTGCCAAAGCGTCCCGGATTCGGCCGGGACGAACGCTCACGCTCCGATCCGGCAAAACGCGGGTTCGAAAAGCGGGGCGAACCGGGCTTTGCCGACGAGCGAGGCCCGGTTTGGGGGTCCCGTTTCGCAGGAAATCTCTTTTCTGTGGCACGGTCCGATGGGTTTCGCTCGGTGGAGTGGGGCTTGCGGGAATCGAACCCTCCCCGCGTGCCGCCCCCTGGCGTGCCGGGTCTGCCACTGGGCCTGCCTTCCTGCTTGCTCCTTGGCCCAGAATCTCGCCGTGGCTTCCAGGCGCTTGCTCCGCCTCTGCTCTGGTCGCGGCCTTCCCTCGCTGGAGGACCCTCCATTGCGTTCGGAGCCGGCCGCTTGCCAGGCGGTCGTGTTTCAGAAAATCTCCTCCACTTTGCGCCCCCCTGTGCAGCGAAATTCTCTCTGCTATTGTCCGTTCTGCCGGGGTTTGGTCTGTTCCCTTCCTGTCTCTTGCTGGGCGGTCCGCTTTCGGGCCGCCTGCTCCAGGCGGCGGGGCGCGGCTTCCATGCGCCTTGCGGGGGACGTCCTGCTCCGCCGCGAGCCCCTGTTGCGTCGCTGGCGCGATCGTTGGGTCTGCCTTTGTACCTCGTTCCGGAAGCATCAGCAGATCTACGCGCGGAATCGGCCCTAGGCCGATCGCCGGCGCGGCGTTTGCCGCTTCCTTTGGACCAGTTTCCGGTCCGGGCTCCGGGCCGACCTTCAGGCCGCCCTCGCGATTGGCTCTGGAATCCACTCTGGATCCGGTTCGGGCGCGGTGTCCGCGGGGCCCGAGGCGCGAAGCTTGGGACGGCAGCAATTGCCCCTTGGCCCTCAGCGGCAGGCCATTGCCGCGCCGGCTCCGCCGTTCCACTCTCAGCCACGGGAGCAAATTCCGGCAGGCCGCCTTCAAGGAAGTAGTAGGTTTGTGACTCCATCGAGAGCGACTGGATTTGGCGCGTAGCCGAAAGGCCGCGCACTGCCTCGCGGATGCGGGAGCGAGAGACCAGGGGGGAGAGAAAGATCTCAATCTCCGCACTGGATGCGGCATAAACCGATTGCAGATAGGTGGAGACGAGCAGAGAGATCGCCGTAACCTGCGAAGTCCCGCTCCCCGTCGACAATGCCTTGGCGTGCCGGTGTTTGAGCACCTCCCATACCGCGGGCTTGCCGCCCGTCTGCAGTATGGGAATCGCGCGCAGGCGTTGCCACAACTCGTCCAAAGCGCGCAGGACGGCCGACTCGGTAAGCTCGCGGCCCAAGGTCTCCCGCGCCGCCGCCGCAGTCATCGGTCCGGACCGCTCCAGCAGCGACCACAGATCGAGGATTAGCGGCGAGACATGCCGTCCGCCCGCGCTCGCTGGCGGCTGCTTCCAATCGCGGTCTCCCCGCAGCGCAGCGACAAAAGGCAGTATCTCCGCTTGTGCGAGGAAGTCGGGCTGCTCCCCTGCGCCGCCGAGCAGGTTCAGCGGAATTACCGCGCCCGACTCGATCGAGCCGGCCAATAGATCGCTCGCTCGTTCGGCGGCGGCCAGCGGAGGAGTCGCATTCGCCTCTCCCTCGACCGCCTCCACGAAGGACGGCCCCGGAGCCGGCAACTGTGCCCGCCGGGGAAGGAAGAGGCTCAGTGGGTGACGATCGATCCAGGCGCGTACGTCGTCAGAAGCCAGAGGATTCTTGTTCTGGCGCCAATGCTCGCGACGCGCTTCTGTGAGCTGTTCTGCTGTCAAGGGGTGGGTCCTCGCCGGGCACGAATCTTCCCGGTCCTGTGGAGCTACGTCTTAAAACGGAGAGAACATTTGTTCCGCAGAGATTGCGGACGAAAGCGCTCTAGATCCGGTGAAATGCGCGCAGAATCTCCTTCCAAGAATACCGCAGCGCAATCGGGCGTCCGTGCGGACAACTTGTAGGGTGGTCGGTTTTAGCCAACTCGGCGAGCAGCCATTCCATGCGGGCGGGCTCCAGCGGCGTATTGACCTTGATTGCAGCGTGGCAGGCGATCGAGGCGGCGATGCGGGTCCGCGCCAGTTCCAGGTTCTGCGCCTGTTCCTCGCGGCCACCCTGCTCGAGCACCTCGATCAGCATCCTTTCCAATTCGCGGCCTTCCAATCCGGCGGGTGCGGCCTTCACGGCGATGGTGCGCGGACCGAAGAGCTCGGCTTCAAATCCATTCCTCTCCAGCTCGCCCGCAATGCTGGCAAACGCGACCATTTGCGCCGGCAGCAGATCGAGGAGCATGGGCATCAATAGCCGCTGCCGCTCCACCTGCTCCACCTTGCGCTCCCGCAGCACACGCTCGAAGAGCACGCGCTCGTGAGCGACGTGCTGATCGATAATCCAAAGGCCCTCTTCATTGACGGCCAGAATAAAGGACTCGCGCAGTTGACCCAGCGGCTTTAGGGAAGCAAGCCCTTGCAGTGTCGGCTCCCCGTCTTCGGTTGCCGCACCAGCGGAAAACGTTTCGCGGCCAGCTTGAGGGCCTGCTCCAGAGGGGCCGTTCCCTGAAGCGCCGAGAGATGCATTGTTCAGATGCGCGGCGGCCATAGCAGCAAGCGGCGCAAGCCCCTCCACACCGTCCCGACCTTCGTCATTCGTCTGCGCCCCGTCGGCACGAGCCGCAGCCGCAAAGGGAAGGCGCACTGCCTCCGGTGCGGTGGGGCGAGGCGTCAGGTGAAACGCATCCGCTTCCTCGACGGAAGGTGCAGATTCGGAGCCTGCAGCAATCCATGCCGGTCGCGTTCCCCCATCGGGCCCGGCATTCGCCACGCGGCTTGCCCGGTCGCTGAAGATAGGCGAAAGATCCGGCACTAGTCCCGGAGTGGCGCTGGGCCGGGCATGCAGCGCATGCAGGAAGCCGGCCGCCGGCCGCGCCATGGTGAGCTTGTTACGGATGCTGTCCCGAACGAAGTCATGAATGAAGCTGGGCTGGCGGAAGCGGACCTCGGTCTTGGCAGGATGAACGTTTACATCCACCTCCTCCGGCGGCATCTCCAGAAACAGCAGGACCACCGGGAAGGCGGTGGGCGCCAGGATGTTGCGATAGGCGTCCCCGACCGCATGTGAGAGCACGCGATCCCGCACCAGGCGCCGGTTGACGAAGGTGTAGACGGAGTTGCGGTTGAGCTTTTCCAGTTCCGGCTTGGAGGCAAATCCGCTCAGCCGCAGGAAGCCGGGCTCCGGCGGCTGGTAGCCAGCCTCGCGCTTCCAGGGGGGCGGCTCCGGCAGGCCGGCCCGCTCCAACCCTATCTCAGCCGCTAGCGGCAGCAGGTGGTCCAGCGTCTCTTTGCCGAAGATCTGGAAGATGCGGTCAGCCGGTTTTGCCACCGGGGGAGTTATCAGAATGGCATGCGTCGCCGAGTGCAGCTCGAAATGCTTTTCCGGGTGAGCCAGCGCGTAGTGGGTAACCAGGGCGGTGATGTGCGCCAGTTCGGTGGTCTCCGACTTTAGGAATTTGCGCCGTGCCGGGGTATTGAAGAAGAGATCGCGCACCGCGATGGTGGTTCCGCAGGGAACGCCCGCGTCGTCGCATCGGAGAACCTTGCCGCCGGAGATTTCAATGTGCGTGCCGGCGGCCTCCTGAGCGGCGCGCGTCTCCATCTGCAGGCGTGAAACGGAGGCGATGGAGGGGAGCGCCTCACCGCGAAAACCGAGCGTGGAGATGGAGAGCAGATCGTCACTGGAGCGCAGTTTGGAGGTGGCGTGGCGCTCAAAGGCGAGCAGCGCATCGTCGCGGACCATGCCCGCTCCATCGTCGGCGACCCGGATCAGTTTGCGGCCGCCACCCTCCGCCTCGATGCGGATGCGGGTTGCCCCGGCGTCGAGCGCGTTCTCCAGCAGCTCCTTAACCACCGAGGCCGGGCGATCAACCACCTCGCCCGCCGCGATCTGGTTGGCAACCTGGTCGGAAAGGATGTGAATGCGCCCCATGACGGCAACCCCGAGAGCGATCTTAGAGCATGAACCTGCGGCGCCTCTTAGGAAATGGAACGCGCATGCAGCGCGCGCCGTTCGAGCGCACCCTCTTTAGGGAGTCCCTTGGAGTGAGCGTGCTGCGGTTCCTTGGCGGCGCGGGTTTGAGCCGCCTCGGAAATACTGTCACCCAGTACGTGCAGGCGCAGGAAGTTGGTGGAACCGGATTTCGTGCGGGTGCCGGCGACAATGCCCACGATCTCACGCGGCTTCACGTAGCCACCGCCTTCCAGCAATCGCTCGGCGGTGTCGATCATCTGCTCGGTGGTCGCCAGCTTGTTGCAGTAGAGGGGATGCACGCCCCAGAGCAGAGTCATGCGATGGATCGCTTCCTGCACGCTGCTCAACCCAAAGATCGGCGACTTCGGCCGGTATTTAGAGAGCTGACGCGCAGTAGTGCCCGTCTCTGTAAAGACCGCGATGGCGCTAATGTCCAAGTCTTCGGCGGCATGCGCCATCGATTCGCAGATGGTCTCGGCAATGGAGAGCCGGAGGTGGCCGGCGGGGACATCGCAATCCAGACGGCCGAAGGAACGAGGCCGGGCGAGCAGCTGGCTTTCCGTCTCGATCACGATCTTGGCCATCATCT
>Ga0207933_1002494_pt1 | contig 11798 bp, 10 predicted proteins | sample NGESurdeep092012_4_FD_184488 | JGI IMG/M metagenome (GOLD analysis project Ga0207933, IMG submission 184488) | Arctic peat soil microbial communities from Barrow, Alaska - NGEE Surface sample F53-3 deep-092012 (SPAdes) | ecosystem: Environmental > Terrestrial > Soil > Wetlands > Peat ... | reverse complement strand
GGTATGCACGCTATATCGGTAGGCTATTTCAACCAGACCGGAGGTGAAGGTTTGCAAGTGAGTTATGCGGGTCCGGGAGTATCCAAGCAACTCATTCCTTCATCAGCTTTATATATAACTAATAATTTACTTCAGTCCAATACAGTCAATGGACTAAATTATCAATATTTTGAAGCGAGTGACTATAGTTTGGTTCCTAACTTTTCACAATCTACACCGGTTAAAACAGGTACTGTCACCAATTTTGATATATCTGTAGCCAACAGGCCCCAAGAATTTGCTATTAATTTTACAGGAAATATTAAGGTACCTTCTGATGGCCAATATACTTTTTATACTTCATCGGATGATGGTAGTAATTTGTATATTGATGGCGTTCAAATAGTAAATAATGACGGGCTGCACGGTATGCAGCAAAATTCGGGCACAGTAAAATTGCAAGCAGGCATGCATTCAATATCAGTAGGCTATTTCAACCAGACGGGAGATAAAGGTTTGCAAGTGAGTTATGCAGGTCCGGGAATAGCTAAGCAATTGATTCCTACATCAGTATTGTATCTCAATTTTACGCAACTCAGGACTGCGAACGCCAGTGCAGCCGCAATAAACCCTTTTAGTGTTATTGGTTTGGATACAACTAATGAACGCGTAGCAAATGGACTTGATAACACCGAATTGCAGGTTGGTGTAAAAGCTTATCCAAATCCATTTACTAATTCGATTTTAATTGATATGTCTGGTGCGGCCGGAAACTATAACTTGCTTTTAGTTGACGCGTTAGGAAGAACGATTTGGAAAGGTAGCGGAAACAAAGGCGCTGGCTTGTATCAGCAATCAATAAATACATCTTCCATACAAAGAGGAATTTACTTTCTCAGAGTGATTCAAAATAATAAATCCGCGGTAATTAAACTACTAAAGTAAGAGTGTTTATAAAAGAGGTTGTCTCGAAACCAGACAACCTCTTTTATAATTTCCAATAACACGATTTAAATTTACTTAATATATAAGATTTGCTGTTTAAATCCAAAACCTTTCTGTGTTTCAGGCTATACGTCGAAAAAGAAAACGTAAATGCAAGCTAATTTAAGAAAAGACCTTCAGAAAGCATACATCAACTCATGTACTTGTAAGCCGCAATAATTTTTTTATCAAATTTTGATAACCTACCGGTTGTAATTATCTGGGGAAAGCTTGTAATCATTTTAGATCAAAGTAGTCCATGAGATAGATTCGCAAAACATTATGATGGTTGTTCTTTCAAATAATCTCGTTTTGGGATCAGCGGCAGAGTAATGCTCGGAGAAGCAATCATCAAACATTTGGATGCTTTATCAAGCCCGAAAAAATAGCACAGGTTCATGAAAACACGTTCATGCAGCATTTTTTGGGTTACAACAGTTTTACCAATGAGGAACAATTCTGGACGTACTTTTTGTAGAAATGAGAAATCTGTAATATCGTTTCAAGTTAATATATGAAATGCATTTTCGCAATCTTTATTTGCATAAAAGTATTGGTTTAATGTTATTGAATTCTTACGAGTAAACTGATCTTGTTTTTCCCAAGTCCAGTGTATGGAAATAATAACTAAATGCCTATATCTATAGATGATTTATGTGGTGTAGAAAAACACCGTCGTTGGCGGTGGTAATGTTCGGAGGGATTTGTTGAATTTTTTAAAATAATGCGGTAAACAAAAATCAAAAAAGATTTTGTTTACTGATAGGGCTATTCCCCGGTAGATTTCAACCCACCGCAAGAAAGTTGTTGTGCAGATTGGATACTGATAATTCAAGTTTTCTAAAATAATCACATTTCAGTGCGAGATGCTATGAGACAAATTATAGCATTTTTTATTTTTCAACCCAATTTTTTGAGTCTCCCCGGAACTAATAAACTCAAATTTTCGGTAGAGAATTCTATACTATTACATTAAATTATTTTAATATTTAAATCTCTTTCTGTAAAAAGACTACTATCTTAATACACCTAGAAGATTAATCTCGATGTATAAAATATTGTCGATTTTTTTTCGTTTAATTATAGTTTTAAGAGAGGATACCATGCTAACCGGAATCTTTTAAAACTGTTGCCACCCGGCCTATGAAACGGGTGTTGCATGAAATTATAATCCAATACCCGATAGCTGTTCAATCTGCTAAACAAGACACCTATGAAAACCCAATTAGTATTATTATTGACCATTTTTGTTCATACCGCAACTGCAAAGGACTACTACGTTTCCAATTCGGGTAATGATGCCAATAACGGAACATCTTCTTCCACACCGTGGAAAACAATTGATAAAGTAAATTCTTCATCATTCAGTGCGGGTGATAATATTTTCTTTAAAAGAGGAGATACTTTTTATGGTAAGATTTTAGCATCAACAAATGGAGTAGCTGGAAACCCTATAACATATAGCGATTATGGAACAGGAACTGATCCTAAACCTGTATTCACAGGGTTTCAAACAGTATCAGGATGGACGAGCTTAGGTAGCAATATTTGGGAAAGCACAAGTGCGGTTTCAACACTCCCATATACAAGGGTCGTACTAATAAATGGTAGCATCGCTCCAATTGGTAGAACACCAAATGCCGATGCATCATATCCGTACTTGCCCAATTACTACCCATTTCAATCTATCACAGGTACAGGCAGTGGCGCATCCTCTATAACTAGTAGTTCAATAAGTGGAACGCCAGATTATACAGGTGCCGAAGTTTGTGTAAGGGTTAATCAATGGAGTATAAATCGTTCCACTATCACAAGTCAAAGTGGAGGCACATTTAATTATTCCGGTGCTGGCCCAGGATTAACAGCGGGATGGGGATTTTTTATTCAAAACTCAGCACTTACTTTGGATCAGCAAAATGAATGGTATTATAATCCATCAACAAAGAAATTAAGAATCTACAGTACATCAGCACCTTCTAACGTACAGGTAAGCACTATTGATACATTGGCGTATTTCTATTCAAACTCCGCTACAACAAAATATGTGGCTTTTGATAATATTTCATTCACAGGAGCAAATGAGAACTCAATTTGGGTAGAGGGTAACATAGGCTTTACAGTAAGCAATTGTAATATCTCTTACTCTGGATACGAAGGGTTAAAAATATATGGAGGTGGCGTGGTGAGTGGCAATATCGCAAATAACACATTTTACAATAATGGAAGCAGCGCATTAGCAAATAACGGGACAGTTAGTAACTTAACAATCACTGGTAACTCTTCTAACATGGCTGGTGTAATCTCTGTATTTAAGCCGAGTGATTACGCTAATGGTAGCTTCGAAATTAATGCTCCATACTCATTGATACAATATAACACCATTGATAGCAGTGCTTATTGTGGTATTAATTTTAATGGTGACTCGGTTAAGGTATTGAATAATTTTATAAACCATTCAGCAATAGTAAGAGGAGATGCAGCAGGAATTTATTCAGGTTATGCCGGGAATCCTGGAAAAATAATTGACCACAACATTGTTCTAAATACTATTGGAAACCCAAGAGGGACCGATGATAACAGCTATTTCTGTTTTGGGATATACAGTGATGATCTTGGTAATAATATGACCATCACGAATAACACAGTGATTAACGCAAGAACTGGTGGCATCTTACTTCACAGCTCTAACTTCATGACGGTAAGAAAGAACACTTTTTATAACTGTGGCTCGCTTTATTCAGGTGATGTCACATGGGACAACGGTGGAATTGCGATAGACGCACCTGCTGGTCCATACATCGGTACTATGCATGATAACACTGTTAGTAATAACATTTCAGTTGCGGTAACACCATATCAGCATGCACTGAATTATTACGCCGATCCTGCAAGCAATGGGGATATTAATCATTTCGGCATATTAGATTCAAACTTCTATATAAAGGTAAATTACCCATCGACGGTCGTTAATAGTTATCAGTTGGGAAGTAACTCAGAAATGTCTCTCCCGTCTTGGAAATCGTTTTCATCAGCAGATACGTATTCTGTATTATCCGCTTCATCTGTAACGAGTACTGATAGTATTATGATTGTCTATAACCCTAACAATTATGATAGTACGGTAGCACTCCCATATAAGTATGCAGATGTGAAAGGGAGTCTTTACAATGGGCTTATAACGCTTCCCGGCTATGAAAGTGCAGTGTTGATCTATAATAGTGCTCTTGGGCCTGTTATTACGCCTGGTAACGCTGTGAAGTTGTATGGTAACTGGAAAGTGAAATAAGCAAATAAATACATTCTCGGCTAATTCTCGAACGCCTAAAATTTAGGACGTTTCGTTTTATTTTTTAGGACGTTTCGATTTTGCGATTATAATTGTCCCGCTGATTCTTCCGTCGAGTTTACTGTATCGGCAAAAAAAGAATCCGCATTTAATCTTAACTTTTTCATACCGGCCTGGGCCAATAATGTTGAGGTGTATCTCAATGGTGAAAAACAGCAAAAAGATATTTCACCGTCATCTTATTACAGTATGAATCGAAAATGGAAAAACAATGATAAAGTAAAGCTAGTTTTTCACTACGGCTTTCATATTAAGCCGATGCCCGATGATGCGAATGTGTTGGCCATATTCTACGGCCCGACGTTGCTGGCTTTTGAAACATCATCCGAACTTATCTTAAAAGGGACACAGGAAGAAATATTGAAAAACCTGTCTGTTTCAGGCAATAATGAATTTCGATTGGAGGATGGCGGGGAAATATATTCACTACGTCCTTTATATGATATAAATGACGAGTCATATGGAGTATATGCAACTATCAGGAATTACTAAAGCCAATTATTCTTTTAAATGTGGCAGGGAATATAACATTACACTTGAAAGGAGATGGGTTAACTGAAGCGGAGGTTACTATTGAAGCTAATGTTGGGCTTTTGGGTATTAGCATTTTTTTAAAAGACAAAGGTCTAGGGGTAAGCCGATAATAATGAAGAAGCAACAACGCTATGTTAAAATGAAAATATTTATTTTTAATTAAATGATAAATAAAGCTATATGAATATCCTCATGAAAAGAAGTATTTTATTTTTCTTTACTTTCTTCTTTGCAGTTATTTCCTTCTCTCAAGTGCGATTACCAAAACTTGTCAGCGATGGAATGGTATTGCAGCGTGACACTAAAGTAAAAATATGGGGTTGGGCAAGTAAAAACGAAAAAATAAATATCAGGTTCAACGGGAAAACGTATAAAACCAAAGCCGATGTAAATGGCCAATGGGCTGTATTACTGGCTCCCATGAATGCAGGTGGACCTTATACTATGAACATAGCTGCCAGCAATAAAATCACAATAAACGATATTTTAATCGGTGATGTCTGGCTTTGTTCCGGTCAATCCAACATGGAATACCAATTAGGCTATGACAATGCTACTTATGGAAAAGAAATGGAAGAAGTGAATAATCCAGAGATTCGCCAGTTCAAGGTTCCGATCCACCCGGTTCTTGCCGGCCCCGAAGAAGAGATGACCAGAGGTGCCTGGGAATGGGCCAATCCAAAAAATATAGCCCCCTTCACAGCAGTTGGCTATTTTTTCGCAAAGCACCTCTATGAAAAATATCATGTGCCAATAGGTCTGATCAATTCAAGTGTTGGCGGCACTCCAATCGAAGCATGGATAAGCGAAGGCGGATTAAAACACTTCACGGATATCATCGGCACTGTTGAAAAGAACAAAGACACTGCGTATATTAATAGTATGCAGAGGGCGGGCGCTGGTTTTCCAAGACAGCAACAAGCGTCAACAAATGATAAAGGACTAAATGGCCCGATACCTTGGTATGATCTGGCCTATGTTCCGAAAGGCTGGAGAACCATTACTGTTCCGGCTTTCTGGGAAGACCAGGGCGTCAAAGACCTCAATGGCACCGTGTGGTATAGAAAGGAGATAGATGTTCCTGCATCAATGGTCGGTAAACCTTCAAGAGTTTACTTGGGGAGAATCATTGATGCGGATGTTTTATACATTAATGGAAAACAGGTTGGAAGAACGCCATCCATGTATTCTGAACGCAGGTATAATATACCTGCAGATCTGCTGAAAGCAGGTAAAAATCTATTTGTGGTAAAAATTACCAACTATAGCGGCAAGGGCGGTTTTGTCACCGACAAACCATATTACCTGTTTTCTGGAAGCGATACCGTTAGCCTTGTAGGCTATTGGCTATATAAAGTAGGTGAAGTTTTTGTTCCTCATCCTGGACCCGGGGGTGGAGGATTTATGTCTGCACAAAATTCACCTACGGCTCTGTATAATGGTATGATTGCCCCGGTTATCAATTACACCATCAAAGGGTTTCTATGGTATCAGGGCGAAAGTAATGTCACAAGGGCGAAAGAATATGCAAGATTACAAACTGCAGAAATCACCGATTGGCGTAAAAAATGGAACCTGGGCGACCTTCCATTCCTGTTCGTTCAGTTGCCGAACTACGGGGATTATAATTACCTGCCTTCAGAAAGTAGTTGGGCTCTATTGCGTGACGCACAGTTTAAGGCGCTATCCCTCCCGAATACCGGTATGGCAGTTACGATTGATATCGGCGAATGGAACGACATACATCCCTGGAATAAAGATGAACCGGGTAGAAGGTTGGCACTGCTGGCAGAAAAAATGGTATATGGAGAAAATATTGTCAGCAGCGGACCACTTTTTCAATCAGAAAAAATTGAAGGGAACAAAATCATTATTTCATTTACCAGTGTGGGAAGCGGTTTAATATCTAATGATGGACAAGAACTAAGCGAGTTTGCGATTGCCGGGGCAGATAAAAAATTTGTATGGGGCAAAGCAAAAATTGAAGGAGATAAAGTAATTGTCTCAAGCGACGACGTGCCCAACCCACTTTATGTAAGATATGCCTGGGCTGATAGCCCGGTAAATCCTAACTTGTACAATAAGGAAGGGTTGCCTGCTTCTCCTTTCAGAACGGATGATTTTTAAAAAAAAATATTGATGTTTCCGTAAATAAATTTTCATACTAAAAATAGCTTGTACATGATACATTTAACTTTTTAAAACACGGCTTCTTATATTTCTGCTTTATTATTTATCGATTTTATTATTTATCACCACACTAATATTGGGTATTGGTCGTGGCAAATCACTAGAATCCATATCAACAAAACAGCACAAGGAATGGAATGATTATGGCAGAAGTTCAGAAAATTCCAAATTTTTGGATTTTAATCAAATCTTCATTTCCGTCTTGATTTATTTTTTTTGATGATATTATACAAAACCAATCCTGCACCTGCAAAGAATATAGCCACCAGCGGGCCATATTTGCCTGGCATTAAATCACCTGCAATCAATCCAAATGCGGCGCCGCCCGCTATTATCCCCACCTGTAGCCAGAAGTCACTTCTTGCAAGATTTGGATCCATGCCTTTTTCTATCAGCGCCAGCCGCTCTTTTGTTTTTGAAGTGATGTACAGATAGGCAATGCCAAACACCGTTAATAATGCGAGAATGATCAACAGGATAAAAAAGAAGGAGATTGAAGATAAATTGTTCATTTTGTTTGTTTTCAAGTTTTGACAGCTTAAAGGAAAAAGTGGTTACAAAAATTATTAGAATTATTTTGTAACCGGAACAACCTGGCACTTGTCCAAACAAAAGTGAATACAGCAACTGACATTGAAATAATACAGCACGTACTTGCAGGCAATACAGAGATGTACAGCCTGCTTGTAAACAGGTATAAGAACAAAGTGTTCAGTCTTGCTTATGCTATTGTTTCGAACAGGGAAGATGCGGAAGAGATAGCCCAGGATGCTTTTGTAAAAGCATTTAAAGGTTTGGAGTCTTTTAAAGAAAGATCATCTTTTAGTACCTGGCTGTACCGCATTGTTGTAAACACCGCACTGAATAAAAAGAAATTAAAAAAGTGGACAACAGTTGATGACACGGACTTGATAACACAGGACGAACAATTTGGTTTTGATTCTTTGACCCAGTATTTAAAAATTGAGGATCAGAAGAAGTTTATTAGAATGGCACTTCATTCTTTAAATAAACAGGAGAAGCTTTGTCTTACGCTCTTTTATCTGAGCGAATTATCTGTAAAAGAAATTCAGGAGATAACGGCCATATCGGAATCGAATATAAAAGTTTTGCTTTTAAGAGGAAGAAAACATCTATATGAAGAATTGAAGAAATTATTAAAATCAGAAGTAAAAAATTTAATCTAATTGAGTATGCAAGAAGATAAACTTTTAAAAGAATTATTGCAGAATAGCCTGGTGGAAGAAACATCTGACGGCTTTACTGACGGCCTGATGCATCGAGTCAACATTGCTTCTGCATCCGCGGCATACACCCGTTCTATATGGCAAGCCAGGTTATTTAAAATAATAGCAGCTACGTTTATTTTCATTAGCATTCTCCTGCTGTTGCTGAGTATACCTCTTCAAAAAATTACCCTATCTTTTGATTGGAAGCTGGAATTGCCTTCAGCACTCTCTTTGCAGATCATTCAATTCCTTCTTGTGTTTTGGATAGTGATGATCGTAAACCAGGTGATTACGGGAAGGAAGCAAAAAATCGGGGCAGGGCAGAAAATGTAGGGCTTAGCATTAAATCAAAAATTTTTCAAAATCAAAAACACGGTTATTTGTTCCTTTACTGGCAGGCTCTAATATTTTTCTATATAAAATCAACTAGTGATTGGTGAGAATATGGAAATATTTAAATGAATTATAAAAACACCATAATCGGTCTTGCGTTCTATAGAATGTAAGGCGGATTATTGTGTTTAGTTGTTGCCCCGCTCTCTATCTAAAATGTAATCGTTAATCCTCCGTCAACAAAGTCACCAACCACAACCTCACACGAAGTGATGCTGTTGTGAGAAGAGTACACAGCCAAATAAGAAAAATTATTCCAATGTGACAACAACCTTCCCGGTACTTTTACCTGATTGCAGCAATTTAAGACCTTCTTTCAATTCCGAAAACGGAAAGGTGTGACCGATATACGGTTTACCAAGGTCAAGTTGCTCAAGGTGTTGAAGGTATTTTTTCAAACTTTCGCGTTGTTCGTATAAATAAATAAGGTTAAATCCCATGACCGATTTATTCCATTCGGTAAGTTTCATAGGATCGATCATTGGTCGTTTCAAATATCGCGGGATCAGTTTGAAATAATTCGGTTTTGAACCGTGAGGCATAAAACTGGCGGCACCGTAAACGATCATCCTGCCTTCATTGGCCAGCAGGCGAAAACTATCTTTCAGTACCTGTCCACCAATTGATTCAAGTACAATATTAAGCTGTCTTTTGCCGAGGGCCGTTTTAAGATCATCCCTGAAGTTTTTGCTCCTGACAATGACTTCATCATAACCCTCCTTTCTCAATATATCTGTCTTCGATGGGCGGCCGATGGTGCCAATCGTATAGGCATTGTATTTTTTGGCGAGGCGATTAGCCAGTATCCCAACGCCGCCCGCGGCCGATTGAATCAGCACTGTCTGGCCAGGTTCTATAGCGGCAAGTTTTACCAGCGCATAGTAGGCAGTCAGGGCCTGGACAAGATAGGCGGCGCCGTCTTGAAACGACCAGTCATCCGGCATTTTGGTAAGGTAATGATGAGGTGTGGTAATCTGGCTTACATAGCCACCGAACCTGGTAATTCCCATTACCCTGTCGCCCGTTTTGAAATCACTTACCTCGGATCCTGTACCGGTAACAATGCCCGAGTATTCAAGTCCGGGAATAAAAGAACCTTTCGGTGTAGCGCTGTAAAGTCCCAGGATCGCAGATAAATCCGCAAAATTTAATCCGACTGCCTTAATATCTACGGATACCTCGTCCGGCCCCGACGACTGGATATTTTCTTCCGCCAGGTTCAGGTTATTCATCGAACCGGCTTTGGGGGATAAGCGGTACACTTTGCGGGTCATAGTTTTTCTGGTGAAGGTAGCATGATAATCGTTTACCTAAGCCCACGCTGGTCTTCCACTCCTAAATTTGAAATATCCTGAATAACCAAAGAAGTTACCATTGTTATTTTTTGCTCCATGTTGGCACAATTCACTCCCTGTGGGTGTTCCTCTGTTTCCAATTTAATAAAGAATGGACTATTGAATAAAGAGAGAATGGCCAGGAAAGCCCCGTATGGTGTGACCAATGGGTTCGTAAACGCAAGTGTGTGTCTTTCGAAAGAGCCGCACTGGCGCAGGTCTCCTGACCTGTGACTGTTCGTTACTAAACTTGACTTTATCGACATGTACGCCTCACCCCCGTCCCCTCCTTCGACCCTTCGACAAACTCAGGACTCACAGCTCAGGAGGACAACTCCAAAAGAGACGGGGGGAAGAACAACGACAAAACAGTAAACCAATCTACCTACCGGTAGGCAGGCATATAAACAGGATTTTCATTCTGTCCGATAGGGACGCTTGTCTTCCTCGGATGGAACGATGTATGTCCTTCTGAGCCCGTCGAAGGGCCTCGCCTCCGGCCCCCGCCTAAATGACTAGTCCGGCGGGCCTCTCAAATGCCCGCCCGGCCGAGCCGTTCGGACGGGGAGAGGGGAGAAATCGCACCGTATTTCTTTTATAATTCAATAAAAAAACCACCCGCAGGTGGTCTTTAATTTTACCAAAGGCTGCTATTTTTTATAGCACATTGATGACGCCGGTAAAAACGCTGGTGGCTACTTCCCGCCCATCTTCAGCGATGAAGCCCAGCCAGGTCTGTACCTGCTTTCCGGAAAAAGCAGCCACGTTAAGACTGCCGGCGCCGGTACTACGATCGGGGCCCTCGTCTGTATAGATGCTTTGATGCAATTCCTCACAGTGCACCACCAGGATGGCCTTGTCCGAATCTTTAGACTTGCCCGCACCGGTATTATTCAGCCAGCTAAACGTTACAATGCCTGCGGCGCCGGCTGCTGCTGCGGGGTTACCCGCATTTGGCATATCACCGCGGCTCACCAGTATCTTGCTATAGTCTATAGCAAAGGCCGGGTACCGCCGGTGATCCCATTGCGCAGGTTGTAACTCATGGCGCTGTTGGCGCCAGTCATTTTTACCGCAAAACTCTTAAAGCTGATGGCGAATAAATTCGTCAATGGCTGCTGAAACCTGGCGATGATGCCAAATTTTAGCTGCTGTTCTTTTTGTCTTTGGCTGGTGGTAGTAGTCCTGCGGTTGCTTTTGCTGCGCATATAATCGATGCCTTTCCAGCTTCCGCCTACTACGTTTCCTACTTTGCCTGAGAATCCGCCGAGGATTCCTTTTTGGATTATTCCCATAATGATTTGATTTTGGGGTTATAAAAATGGTTTAAAAACAAGTTGCTGCTGCGTTTTTTTTTGCCTGGCAACTTGCAGATCTAACGATGCAAATTGTTTAAAAAGTACTGATTACTAAATATTTACAGCTATTTACTAAAATTTACATCAATATTCTTCTGCGTACACCCCCATGCCATGTCTTACGGATTGTTGCCATACCTTACCGGGGTTTACCGGTTGTTTTTTACCTGTTGAATCCGGCTTTTGTTCAGGTCTCCTTCGGGTCTTGTTCGGGTCTTGTTCGGGAAATGCCTTGGGCGGGTTAAGAAGGAACCTTATCCATATCTTAAAAAATCAAAAGATGAATTAGAGAAGAGACGAATGAGCCCCTGCCAGTCTGAGCTTGTCGATGTCAGACTGAACTTGTCGTTGTCAGTCTGGTAGTCGTTGTCAGTCTGAGCTTGTCGTTGTCAGTCTGAGCTTGTCGTTGTCAGTCTGAGCTTGTCGTTGTCAGTCTGAGCTTGTCGTTGTC
>Ga0207933_1002493_pt1 | contig 11799 bp, 11 predicted proteins | sample NGESurdeep092012_4_FD_184488 | JGI IMG/M metagenome (GOLD analysis project Ga0207933, IMG submission 184488) | Arctic peat soil microbial communities from Barrow, Alaska - NGEE Surface sample F53-3 deep-092012 (SPAdes) | ecosystem: Environmental > Terrestrial > Soil > Wetlands > Peat ... | reverse complement strand
TAACCAACCTGACTCGTTGGACAGGTGTTCGGCCAATTCGGGCAGCAAACCCGCCGCCTGACGCCCCATGCCCATCGCTCGGGGTAGTCCGTGCACCAGGATCAAGACGTGATTGGCGAGGGGCCGACTTTCGGACCGCGCCACTCTCAAGTCGAGCACGGACGTTCCGCTGGTGAGTTGTTCGTGTTCAGTCATGAGTTCCTACCATCGTAAGTCGTGTCACGATGGCCGGTAGTGGGTCAGTTTGATCCCGGTGCGGGGTCAAACGAGGCCAGCTCGGCAGCATCAGGTGCTTGGAAGGACGTTGTCCACTCGTCTAAGTGAGCGCGACTGATCGGATAACCGTCCCGAGGATGATTTGAATTGCGCGCGTCGATACGTTGCCAGAGTTCCTCGATTGGTGCGTCGAGGTAGTGCCGCTCGACGTCCACGCCAAGGCCACGAGCCGCCGCCATGAATTCATCACGCTCGACTCGTGCCCCGAGTCCCAAATCGAGGACGACGCTCAGGCCGAGCCGCAAAATCTCTTGGGCTAAGTGCCAAAGCTCAAGTTCGAGCATGACCCGAGTCGGCTCGTCCCAGGGGTTGGAGCCGAGAGCAATGAGCCATTCGTCCTTCGTGAGGCGCATAGCGCTCCGTTTCGCAGCCAACTGCCTAGCGAGTGTCGTCTTGCCCGCCCCAGACAGCCCGCAAGTGAGAATCAGCCGGCCTCCTTCACCCGGGCAACTAAGCAGATTCTCACCTCGATCGAGCACTTTGGCGGATTGGGTACGGGTTCACGGGTGAGCCGCAAACCCGGCCGTCATCGCGGGACGGCGATTTCTAGCCACCCTCGATTTTCACTCTGACCCGCTACCCAATGGCTCGCCATCCGCTAAAACTGACTCCATGGAGAACGTGGCGCTCGTGTGGTCCGATGCCGCGGCGCAGGTCTACCGCTTCGTGGTGGGCCCCGTCGACAACAACGTCTACGTCGTGCGGTGTCGCCGCACGGGCATCGCCGCGCTCATCGACGCCGCCAACGAGCACGAACGACTCCTCGAAGTGGCCCGCACTCTGGGTGTCACGTCGGTGCTCGAAACCCACGGTCACTGGGATCACATCGGCGCCGTCGAGCAGGTGCGCGACGCGGGCATCGAGGTCTGGGTGCGCGCCGAGGACGCCGCACTCCTGCCGAGCTACGACCATCTACTCGACGATGACGTCGACCACGCAGTGGGCGATCTGCGTCTACGCACCATCCACACCCCCGGACACACGCCGGGATCCGTCTGCTTCGCCCTGGTGGACACGCCCGTTCTCTTCAGCGGCGACACGTTGTTTCCCGGTGGCCCCGGTGCCACGACGTTCGACGGGGGTGACTTTGGCACCATCATCACGTCTATCGACGAGCGGCTCTTTCACCGGTTCGTCGACGACACCGTCGTCTGGCCCGGTCACGGCGCCGCCACGACTCTCGGCGTCGAGCGTCCGCACCTCGATGAGTGGGTGACGCGCGGCTGGTGAATCGGCGTCCAGGAACGGCTCGACAGTGGCCCCGGTAGGCTGTCACCCGTGACAACGCCCCTGCTCGAACTCCGTAATCTCCAGGTGGAAGCCGACGGTGCCGCCATTTTGCGCGGCGTGGACCTGTCGGTCAACGCTGGCGAAGTACACGCCCTGATGGGTCCGAACGGCGCCGGCAAGTCGACCCTCGCCAACGTCATCATGGGCCACCCGGGTTACGTGGTCACCGGGGGAACCATTCTCTTTCACGGTGAGAACATCGCCAATTGGACGCCCGACGAACGAGCGCGTGCCGGCATCTTTCTCGCCTTCCAGTATCCCGAGGCCATCAGCGGGGTGTCGGTCGTGCAGTTCTTGCGCCAGGCCATCGCGGCGCGCAAGGGCCTCGACGAGTTGAGCGTCCTCGAAGTGCGTCTCGACCTGATGGAGTGGATGGACCGACTGGGTATGGACCCCGCCTTCGCCGAACGCCATCTCAATGACGGATTTTCCGGCGGCGAGCGTAAGCGCAACGAAGTCCTGCAGATGGCCCTCCTCGCCCCGGCGCTGGCAATCCTGGACGAGACGGATTCGGGCCTCGATATTGACGCGCTGCGCATCGTCGCGCGCGGCGTGCGCACGGTGCGTGACGAACACCCCGACATGGGCGTGCTCGTGGTGACGCACTACGTAAAATTGCTCGAGGAGATCAAGCCCGACCAGGTGCACGTTCTCATCGACGGGCGAATCGAAACCTCGGGTGACGCCTCGCTGGCCCAAGACATCGAAGAGCGCGGCTACGACGAGTTACGACCGCCGGTGCGCCTGTGACGAACTTCGACCCCCAGAGAGTGCGCACCGACATCCCCCTGATGCGCCGCGTCATCAACGGGCGACCCATCACCTACTTGGACTCGGGCGCGTCGTCGTTGACCCCGCGCACGGTCATCGAGGCGATGGACCGTTACTACGAGAATCACCACGCCAACGTGCACCGTGGCGTCTACCAGACCGCCAACGAGTCGACGGCGATCTACGAAGGTGGTCGCGAGGCGGCGGCACGCTTCTTGAACGCCCCCGGCGGATCCGGTGAGATCGTTTTCACGAAGAACGCGACCGAATCCTTCAATCTCCTGGCGCGCTCGTGGGGAACGAAATTCCTCGCCCCGGGCGACGTCGTCTTGGTCACCGAGATGGAGCACCACGCCAACATTGTTCCCTGGTTCCAATTGCGTGAGGCGCACGGCATCGAAGTGCGATTCATTCCGGTGGGCGACGACTACCGACTGGACCTCTCTCGTATCGAAGAATTGATGCAGGGCGTCAAGTTGGTGTCGGTAACGGGCATGTCCAACGTCTTGGGCTCGATCAACCCGATACGCGAACTAGCCGACATGGCCCACGCCCACGGGGCCCTCATCGCGGTCGACGGCGCCCAATCCGTCGCGCACCTTCCGACGGACCTCGTCGACCTCGACATCGACTTCCTGGCTTTTTCCGCACACAAGATGCTCGGACCCACCGGACTGGGGATCTTCTGGACTCGCGCCGACATCCTCGAGTCGATGCCGCCCTTCCTCGGTGGCGGCGGCATGATCAAGGACGTCAGCGTGGACGGCTACACGCCCGCGGGCGGGCCCACCCGCTTCGAAGCGGGAACGCCACCCATCGCCGAGGTCGCTGGATTCTCGGCGGCCGTCCAGTACCTCGAAGATCTCGGACTCGACAACATCGCGGCCTACGAGAAGGAACTCACCGGTGACGCCCTGACGCGACTCGCCCGCAACTTCGGCGATACGTTGCGCGTCATCGGCCCCGCGGACACGCTCGAGCGTGGCGGGGTCATCAGTCTCGACGTCAAGGGCGTGCACCCTCACGACGTCGCCCAGGTCTTGGACCAGTTTGGCGTCTGCGTTCGACCAGGTCACCACTGCGCCAAACCACTGATGAAGCGCTTCGGCCTCGCGGCGACCGCCCGAGCGTCCTACGGTCCCTATTCACTGGTGGACGACACGGACGTCTTGTTAGAGGCGCTCGCCCACGCGGTGGAGATGTTCGCGTAACCGTGGCGGGCCTCGACGACCTCTACCGCGAGATCATTCTTGATCACTACCGCTCGCCGCGCAATCGCGGTGAGTTACCCCCGCCGGCGCTGCGCGTCGAGGGATTCAATCCCCTGTGCGGTGACGAGATCACCGTGTACGCCCAGGTGGAAGACGGCGTGTTACGCGACATCAAACTCACCGGACACGGCTGTTCGATTTCACAGTCGTCCTCGTCCCTCATGAGCACCGCGGTGAAGGGCAAGTCCCTCGAGCAGGTACGTGAGACCATCGCCACCTTCAAGCAGCTCATGACGGTGCACGAGAAGAAACTCGGCGACGACGCTGAGGACAACGACGTGGACGCCGAGATTCGCCGACTGGGAGAACTAGCCGCACTCGCGGGGGTCGTCAAGTTCCCGGTGCGCATCAAGTGCGCGACATTGGCCTGGAATACCCTCACCCAAGCCCTGGACGAACTGCCCGCCTAAGCGTCCCCGCTCGCCGTGGCTAGCAGGGTGACGGGTCAAAAAATTGGTCACCCTCGGGCGGAATAGTCGTGCTCGTCGTTCCGGTCGACGCGGCGACGTTCACCAGGAATTTGCCCGTGGAGGGGATGTGCACCGACGACGTCGTCGCAGCGGTCGCGGTCGGGTTCCAGCTGGGGGTGTCACCAGCCGAATCGACGGGTGGCGGATTCGTCGGCTTCAAGAGTTGTGAGCCAAAGATCTTTTCGAGAGTCTGTTGCATCGCGGGCTCTTGCACGAACAAGATGCTGCCGAGATTACCGAGACTTCCCGGAGCCGTCGGCAACGTGTAGGTCAAGAGGTTCGTCGGGTCAAGGTTGTGGAACTTGATCACGAGACCCACTAACTCGTTGAACGAGAAGCTACTGTCGAGGGCGATCCCCGAGGGCAACTTGGAGAGGAAGTTGTTAATGGTGAGGGGATTGTATAGACCTTTGGCCTTGGTGATCATGGCCTTGACGAACTCGTTTTGGCGGTAGATACGCCCAAAGTCACTCGTGGCGTCAGTGTTCCACACGCCGTTTTGGTACCACTCGTAGTGGCGACTGCGTACGAGTGCCAGCGCCTGGAAATTCGTGATGCTCTGACAACCGGCGTGGGGGATATTGAGGCCTGACAGAGCGTCCTTGGCCGGGTATGGGAAGTTCATGTTGACCCCACCAATCGCGTCCGCGGCGTTGATGATTCCCGCGAAACTCACCACGATCGTGTGGGCGATCGGAATGCCGAAGTCAGCGGTAATTGTCTTGGTCAAGAGCGTGGCACCATTTTGAAAGTTAACGTTCAGTCGGTTGTACTTGCCGTAGGTGGACTGGTTCGCCAAGAGCGTCACGACCGTATCGCGCGGTATCGATAACACCGACACGGTGCCCTTGGCGGGGTCGACGTGCATGATCTTGACGACGTCACTGCGCTGGCCCGAGGCGGCGCCCGTCGAGGCGCCGGTCTGTTGGGCTACGAACCCGGTGAGTCCCGCGCGCGAGTCCGAGCCGATCTCGAGAATGTTGAAGGACTCGTTCCCGACGCGCTTGACTTCGGCGGTGTTGTTGAACTTCTTCACCTGACTGAAGCGCCAGTCGGCGTAGACGTAACTGCCTCCGATCACGAGGGCGATGAGCACGATGAACGCCACGCCGGAGTAGATCCACTTTTTGTGGCGGCGCCAACCGGTGCGTCGTACTTTGGGCTTGCGGGTCTTGTGCGGTACGCCCGACTTCTGGTCGATGGCTTCACCCAGTGCGGCCAGACGATGAGAATTCGCGAGTTCGGCGGCGCGTTGCTCCGATTTGCGTGAGGGACCAGGTACGTCGTCCGAGGGTCCCGATGGCATCACGCAACGTTACCAGCCGAAACTAAGAAAACGCTTTACTTCTGGTCCATTCGAAACGGCTCGTAGCCGTCTCGTTCCAGGATTTCGGCCATTTCTGGGCCACCGGTGGCGACCACGCGGCCCTCACTCACCACGTGAATCTTGGTCGGCGTGAGTTCGTGGAGCAACCGGCGAAAGTGCGTGATCGCCAGCATGCCACAATTCCATTGCGTCGTCGCTTCTTGCAGTCGTCGCGCCACCGCACCGAGTGCGTCCACGTCCAGTCCCGAGTCGATCTCGTCGAGCATGGCGAACTTGGGTCGCAGGATCGCCAACTGCACCATCTCGGCGCGCTTACGTTCGCCGCCGGACAAATCGACGTTGACGAAACGGTCCAACACCTCGGGGCGAAGTTCGACCCGGGTGGCTTCCTCACGCATGCGCTCCATCAACCCGTCGGGTGACGCACCCGCCGCCACCAACAAGTCGTGGGGGCGCACGCCGGGAATTTCCATGGGGTGCTGTAGCGCGAGGAACAGGCCGTGGCGCATTCGCTCGGTCGCTGAGAGCTCGAGAAGTTCAACTCCGTCGATGGTGACCGATCCGCCGAGCACCTTGTACCCCGGGTGACCGGCGATGGCGTGGGCCAACGTCGACTTGCCCGATCCGTTGGGTCCCATGATGACGTGCACCTCGCCCGAGGCCATCGACAAGTCAAAGCCCTTCAAGACTTCCTTGCCGGCGACCTCGACGCGCAGGTCCGAGATCGTTAGGGTACTCAACTCACCACCACCTGTAGTCGTCCGGCCTCGGTCACTACGTCGTAGTGGCGTACTGGCCGCGTGGCCGGGAACGACGCGGGTTGACCATCTTTCAGTTGGAACATCGCGCCGTGACGGGCGCACTCGATCTCGCAGGTCGTCACGTCAACTTCACCTTCGGCCAAGGAGAATTCCTCGTGGCTACAGCGGTCGTCGAGCACGTAGACGTCGTCGTCGATGCGCACGACCACCAGTGTCCGGTCGCCGCGGCGCACCTGCACCGCCTCACCGTGGACGTAGTTCTCCAGGGTGCCAATGTCGTAGTTCGTCATGGTGTCACGATGTGCACTTGGCGCAGGGTATCGCCCAAATCACGTTCGACCACGTCGGCCAGCTCGCGCGGCAGCGTCGCGAGCATCTCGTAGAAGAAGCCCTGGATCATCAGTCGCTCGGCGTCGCGACGCGACACGCCGCGCGATTCGAGGTACCAGCGCTGGAGTTCGTCGAGGGGTCCCACGCTCGACGCGTGCGCGCACATGACATCGTTCTCACGGATGTCGAGGTTGGGTACGGAGTCGGCGTGGGCGTGAGGCGACAAGAGGAGATTGTGATTCGTTTGGCGCGCGTCAGTGCGCTTGGCGCCCTTTTCAATCTCGATGAGACCGGTGTACACCGAACGCGAGTTGTCCGCGACCGCTCCCTTGGAGAGCAGTGTCGAATGCCCGCGGCCGGCCTTGTGGTACTGACGAGTACGAAAGTCGTGCACCTGATCGGCCGAGCCCAGGAACGTCGTGCGCAGTTCGTTCTCCGCTCCGGTGCCGAGGAATTCGGCATCGTTGCGTGAACGGTTGTAGTGCCCGCCAATACTGATGATGGCCTGACTGAGTCGCGCGTCGCGTCCGAGTCGACCGGTCGAGCGCGCGATGTGCCACGCCGTGGCGTCCAAGCGCTGGTAGGTACTCACCTGCAGTGACGAATTGTCGCCGAGCTCGTATTCAGTCACCGGCACCACGAGCGCGTCGACGCCGCCGTCGAGGTACTCCACCACCGACGCGCGCGACGAACGGCCCAGGGTAATAAGTACTTGGGGAAACGACGCGCCGGTCGTCGTCGTATTCAAGATCACTATGGGCGCGGCAACATCGACCCCGTCGGCGACGGACAAGGTGATGGTCGCGGGCGTCAGCGCACAGTTGAGTTGCGCGAAGGCGTCAGTTTCGTAGCGCGAGGACCACTGCGCCTCACTCGCCGTGACGGTGACCCCCTCAAGCTCGCCACTGACTTTGACCAGGTAGCCGTCGACGACGCGCACCACGATACCCGCGCGCTCGGCCAGATCGGAGGCCAACGTCGATAGCGCCGGCGGCTGCTCGGCGGGTGCGGCGAGCGAAAAGCGATCGAGATCAAGATCGCCGAGCGGGGCGTAGCGCCACACTTCGTCCACCGTCGTCGGCAGGCCGAGCGTCGAAAAAACGCTCCACGCGTCGACCCGGCTCGGCGCGTCAGGGCGCGCGTCGAGAAAGGAGAGGGCTGAATCAGCGAAGGTTGTCATAAGCGAGGGCTTGGGAAGTCTACCGGTCGCACTCTCAGTGTCCGGCGCGAGAACGCGACCTCAACGGCGCCAGAACTTCCATCCGCGCCGCTTGTTTCTTTCCATCTCGTCCAGGACGCGACGGCGTTCTTCGAAGAGTTCCGGGGCGACGGCGTCGATGATGTCGCTCGCGGCGTTGAGAATGTCACGGCGGTCCTCGATCGGGACGTCCGAGTCGGGAGCGGATTCGACGTTGGGCCGGCGCGCCAGTGATCCGTGCGACCACCCCACGTCGGCGAATCGTCGCTCGTACGTGAGACAGTTCTCGGGACAACTCCACGGCTGGTCGGGCGCGTTACCAATAACGCAAAATCGGGCGACCTCCCCAGAGGCGTACGTGCGGCTCTGGAAGTGCTTGCATTCTTCACGCATTCCCATGTCGTCTCCATTGTGTCACGCCCCGGGCGGTCTGGACTAATGCCGCCACCACGACCTAACCGATCGAGCCTTCCATCTGTAGTTCGATGAGACGAGACCACTCCACGGCGTATTCCATTGGCAACGTGCGCGTCACGGGCTCGATGAAGCCGTTGACGATCATGCCCATGGCCTGGGTCTCGGTGAGACCGCGACTCATCAAGTAGAACAACTGGTCGTCGCCAATCTTGGACACCGTGGCCTCGTGGCCGATCGACGCGTCTTGCTCGCCGACCTCCATGTAGGGCTTGGTCTCAGAGATGGACTGCTCGTCGAGCAGCAGCGCGTCACAGCGCACGAAGGCTTTGGCGCCGGTGGCACCCTCTTCGACCTTCACTAGTCCGCGGTAGGTGGTCTGGCCGCCGTCTTTCGAGATGGACTTCGAGATGATCGTCGAGGTCGTCTCGGGCGCGCAGTGCACCATCTTGGCGCCGGCGTCTTGAATCTGACCAGGACCGGCGTACGCGACGGACAAGACTTCGCCCGAGGCCTTGGGACCCATCAAGTACACGCTCGGATACTTCATCGTCAGTCGCGAGCCGATGTTGCCGTCGATCCACTCCACGTGGGCTTCCTCTTCGGCCCGCGCGCGCTTGGTCACCAAGTTGTACACGTTGTTCGACCAGTTCTGAATGGTGGTGTAGGTGATACGCGAACCCTTGAGGGCCACGAGTTCCACGACCGCTGAGTGCAGCGAGTCCGTCGAGTACACCGGCGCGGAACAACCTTCGACGTAGTGCACTTGACTGCCCTCGTCGGCAATGATCAGCGTGCGCTCAAACTGTCCCATGTTCTCGGTGTTGATGCGAAAGTACGCCTGTAGCGGCTGGTCGACGTTGACGCCCGGGGGAACGTAGATGAACGACCCACCACTCCACACCGCGGAATTCAGCGCGGCGAACTTGTTGTCGTTGGGCGGGATCACCGTGCCGAAGTACTTACGGACCAAGTCCGGGTACTCGCGCACCGCTGTGTCCATGTCACAAAACAGCACACCGAGACTCTCTAAGTCCTCGCGATTGCGATGAAAGACGACTTCGGATTCGTACTGGGCGGTGACGCCGGCAAGGTACTTACGCTCGGCCTCGGGAATGCCCAGACGCTCGTAGGTGTTCTTGATCGCGTCGGGAAGGTCTTCCCAACGCTCCACACGGTTCTCGGTGGGCTTGATGTAGTAGTAGATGTCGTTGAAATCGAGGTCGGGCATGCGATTGGCGAACCAGTCCAACATGGGCTTCTTCTCGAAACGCTTGAGGGCGTTCAGGCGAAAATTGAGCATCCAGGGCTCTTCGCTCTTAATTCCGGACATTTCTCGCACGATGGCTTCGTTAATGCCCTTTTTCGGCTTGAAGACGGGGATCTGGTCGTCCGACCAGCCCAACTGGTAACGACTGAAATCCAAGTTATCGATGGCCATTGCACTCCTCCGTGGGATTATCCCTATGGCCATAGTACTAACTCAACGGGCGCCCTTGACGTTAAAAATGGCCTCGTCTGGCAGAGTGGAGGCATGCCTTCGACCCCTCATGTCCCCCAACGCAGCCATCTTATTGAGCGCCACGGCGACACCCGCATCGATCCCTACTACTGGCTCAACGAACGCGAGAACGAGGAGGTGCTGGCGCACCTGCGCGCCGAGAACGCATTTTTGGCCAGCGAACTGGCTTACCTCGCGCCCCTGGAGAACCAACTCTTCGACGAGATCAAAGCGCGCATCGAAGAGACCGATATCTCGGTCCCCGTGCGTCGTGGCGTGTGGTGGTACTACGAGCGCACCCGCGAGGGCCTCAACTACCCCATTAGTTGTCGCCTTCGCGTCAGCGACGGCGCTGACGCCCCCCCGGTGATCACGCCGGGCGTCGAGTTGGACGGCGAACAAGTCATCCTGGACGAGAACGTCGAGGCCGAGGGCCACGACTTCCTCTCGGTCGGGGTGCTGGCCGTGAGTCCCGACGACGCGTGGGTGGCCGTGGGCACCGACTTCGAAGGTGACGAGCGCCACCACCTGTCGCTGCGCCCCCTCGCCGGGCAGGCGCCGGTGGACGACGAGCTCGAGGACGTCTACTACGGCTTCGCGTGGGCCGGCGACAGCCGACACTTCTTTTATACCCGGGTCGACGACGCAATGCGTCCGTGGCAACTGTGGCGCCACGAGCTCGGAACCGCGAGCGACGCGGACGTCTTGGTCCTGCAAGAAGACGACGCCCAGTTCAACGTGTCGGTGGGTCGCAGTCGCGACGACGACGTGCTCCTCGTCGCGATCTCGTCGTCGTCCACGTCGGAAATGTTGTTCCTCGACGCTCACACGCCCACCGAGAGATTTCAACTTCTCGAACCTCGCTCGGCGGGCATCGAGTACGGCGTCGAACACTATCGCGATACGACGGGTCGCAGTTGGTGGCTTAAGATCACCAACGAGGACGCGACGGACTTTCGCCTATTGGCGCGCCCCGTGGGTGAAGATACACAGACGTGGCGCGAGCTGATCGCGCATCGTCCGGGTCAACGACTCGACGGCGTCGACGCCTTCTCCACGTTCCTGGCGATATCCGAGCGATACGAGGGCAGCGCCACCGTGCGCATCGCCCCCCTAGTCGACGGACCAGACCCTTTCGGTGAGGATCTCCTCGCCGGGGCGCGTTTCGTCGAGGCGGGGGCCGGCCCCGCCACCGTGTCGCTGTCGGCCAACGCCATGTACGAGACGCTCTCGTTGCGCGTGTCGATCACGTCGCTGGTGACTCCGCGCTTGGTGGGTGACGTCGACGTGGCGACGGGCGCGATGACGACGCTCAAACAACAACAAGTCCTCGGCGGGTATGACGCCAGCCACTACGTCACCGGACGTTTGTGGGTGAACGCAAGTGACGGTGAGCGCGTACCGGTGTCGGTCGTGGCTCGTCACGACGTCGTGCGCGTCGCGCCCGACGGTTCCTTGAGCCCTGCCGCGCCGGCCCCGTTCTTGCTCTACGGCTACGGCAGTTACGAGATCTCCATCGATCCTTCGTTCTCCTCCCTGCGGCTCTCCTTGCTCGATCGCGGCGTCATCTTCGCCATCGCCCACGTTCGCGGCGGCGGAGAAATGGGCCGCTCGTGGTACGAGATGGGCAAGTTGGCCCAAAAGCCCACCACCTTCAGTGACTTCGTCGCCGTCACTCGCGCGCTCATCGACGAGGGGTGGACCACTCCCTCACAATTGGCCGCGCGCGGAGGGTCAGCCGGAGGACTCTTAATGGGCTCGGTGATGAATCTCGCCCCAGATCTCTATCGATGCGTCGTGGCCGAGGTTCCCTTCGTCGACGCCCTCACCACGATGTTGGACGAGTCCCTGCCCTTGACCGTCGGCGAATGGGAAGAGTGGGGCAATCCCGACGCCAGTGCCGAGGCGTATCGAACAATGAAGTCGTATTCGCCCTACGACAACGTTCGCGCCACCAACGACGACGGATCACCACGGGTATACCCGCACGTCTTCGCGGCGGCCGGACTCAACGATTCACGGGTGGGCTACTGGGAGCCGGCGAAGTGGGTGCTGAAGTTGCGCGATAGCAACTCGGCCAACGTCGCCTACCTCAAGACGGAAATGGGGGCGGGCCACGGTGGTCCCTCGGGTCGCTACGACGCGTGGCGCGACGAAGCCCAAGTCCTCGCCTTCGTTCTGCACGAACTC
>Ga0207933_1002491_pt1 | contig 11816 bp, 28 predicted proteins | sample NGESurdeep092012_4_FD_184488 | JGI IMG/M metagenome (GOLD analysis project Ga0207933, IMG submission 184488) | Arctic peat soil microbial communities from Barrow, Alaska - NGEE Surface sample F53-3 deep-092012 (SPAdes) | ecosystem: Environmental > Terrestrial > Soil > Wetlands > Peat ... | reverse complement strand
CGGGGCAGGAGCCGGGGCAGGAGCCGGGGCAGGAGCCGGGGCAGGAGCCGGGGCAGGAGCCGGGGCAGGAGCCGGGAGGGTCTGTCCGGCGATTAGCCACCAGGTGCCGAGGTCCGTCCGGTACCATCCGTTAACCGTGTCGGCCTGGGCGTCAACGATCTTGACCAGCAGGCCTGCGGGAGCGGCCGCCATGTTCTGCCCATTGGGACTTCCGAACCAGCGCGCGCCGGCTTTGATCGTGACCCAAAACGGAGGCGCCGGAACGGATACCAGTTTGGGAGGCGCCGGGACCACTTTCGCGGGTGCGACGCACTGATAGCGGACTCGCTTCACGATGACGGTGGCGGGGTGCCCATAGGCGCTAAGACGCTTTAGGCGACCATCCCACGAGTCGGCGATCAGGGGGTCTGGACCATCGGCCTCAGCGATCGCCACGAAGTGCTTGGCCGGCCAGCTCCCATCGCGGGAGATCCCGATGTAGACGAACTGATCTGCAGTAGCGCCCAGGTCGTTGAGGTCCGCCGGAACCGTGGCGAAATCGCGCACATTGAGCAGTTGCAGTTCGCTATAGACGTGCTGCAGCGCGTTGTCGGGCGTGAGTTCAACGCCGACGCCGGGCCCACCATTCACGAACAGGCCGCGGGCCTTATAGGCCGCGTTCAGCCACGCCGGGTTGCACTCCGCGTGATGGAGTGCCCCAAACATTGCGTGGCAGGTGAGAATGCACCCGGCCGACCCGATCGTATCGGTGCCGGCGCCGAGTTCGTCGCGGGACCATCGCGGGTCGCGCTGGCTGAACTGGGGAAACACTATCTGCGCTTCTTGTGGTGGCGACAGACCACGCAGCGACAGCTGCGCTTGTGGCCCTTGGGCTTTGCCATTGTCCTACCTCCTTATGCCTGGGGATTCGTCCCCGAGTTCGGGGTCCCCGGGCTGTTTTGGGAGACTGGGGTAGGCGCCACGCTGGTACTCGAGGAGCCATTTGACCCAATCGCGCTCGCTACGCTCGAAATCAGGCCCGCCGTGCTGGTTTGCTGACCTAAAAAACTTCCGTGCGCGAAGAAGAAGGTCACCACCACGAGGGCGAGGCTCGTGAGCGCGTCCGGGGCCGTGAACGAATGTCCGCTAAAGGCCTCCACCACGAAGATCACTCCGAGGGGGACCAGGATGGCGAGCGCAACGATGGCCAGGATCACGAACTGTAGGAATCCGCCCTGTGGTTGTTTCACTGTGTTGCTCCTTATCCGGAAGTGGTGACGGGGGCGATGAGCCTTCCGTTTTGGCCAACAAGGGGGGCGGGGGGGCCGTTGTAAGTGCCCCCCTGATACCCAAGGATCTGCCCAGTAGGGCCGGTTGGGTCGGCCGAGCGGGGCGTTGCCGCTGGGGTGGCAATGACGTCGGGTTGCCAGGCGTACACGACGCCGCCGCTGGCAGTCTGGAGGATGTCCCAGACGCTCGAGCTGACGCCGGCGCGGGTGTGAAGCTGGCCCTGAGTGGTTCCTATGATCCCGGTGATATCGTTGCCCGGGCCGCCGATCTGGGTGCCATAGCCGGACCAATCGACGGGGGCGCCGTTCGCGCTTGACGGCGTCCCGAAAAGGGGCACCCCTTGGTCGGTCGAGGTCCATCCAGGCCCGGTCATGCCCCGGAAGATCTCGTTTGCCGAGGGAGTGGTAATGGGTGGAGGATCGGTGCTCGGCGGCGGGTTCGTGCTGCTCGGCGGGGGGGTACTGGTGAACGGCGTCCCGCTTGTGTAGTCCTGGCTGCCTCCGACTGTGACCGGAGCGGGGGCAGCCGTGCTCCCGGTGGAGGATGGCTTTCCGACCTTGTACAGAACCACGATGCCGAGGATTGAAAGGCCCGCCAGGAGCAGATCTCCGTGGCTCACCTTGCCGATGATTGGAAGGTCGACGGTTTTTCCGCCGGGCGGCGCGGGGGCGGGCATGGGCAGCGGCGTCATGGGAGCACCTGAGTGCCACTGGAGCGGCCGGTGCCGGCAGCATTCCTCTGGGTATCAGCAACGTTTTGCCAATTGGTGGCTGGCGGCGTAGACGGCGACTTGGTCGGCCCGCCCTTCTGAGCGGCCGCCTGGGCCTGCTGGTGCGCCTGCTCAAGTGTGGTACCGAGCGCGTTGGGCGCCAGGAGGTTCCAACTGAAACTCTGGCCGGTCCAACGGCCGTAGAGGAAAAGCCCGACCAGGACCGTGATGAGGATTACCCCGATCTGCGTGAGTGGAGTCGCCTGGTGATACGCGTTGAGGCCCGACAGCACGGGCGCGACAGGGGCGCTGATCACCTGGGCCGGCACGGAGGTGCTAGCCATTGGGGAACGCCGCCTTGAATAGGACGATCATCGCCACCACGATCACCAGGGCGACCAGGAGCTGCCACATGGGCGCGTACTAGCCCCCCTGGTATCCGATGTTGACCGACGATCCCTTGGGGCCGGTGCCGAGGCCGAAGCTCCCGTGATTCAAGAACGCCACGACGCCGACCGCGACCAGGAGCAGGACCAGCATGGAATCAACGCCTTTCATGCCGACAACCTCCCGGAGACGGACAGACGCCGGCGTTCTAGGAGCCAGAGCCCCACGATCAGGAAGCCCATGACGAGATAGGTGTGCACCGACGCGACCTTGCCTTTTGGCGCGGTCTGCGAGCCGTTGGGCAGGTCGGCCGGGGTCATGCCGCCCTGGGCGCCCCACTTCGTGGGGTTCCAGGCTTGATAGGCCTGAAACGCCTGCGAAGTGGGGTAATAGGGAGCCGGGAATGCGGCGACCATTTAAGCCATCTGAACCGGAACGCCTGCGGCCTGGGCGGACGCCATCCACTTCCGGGCCAGCGGACTGGGGACGATGGACTCCTGCACGACGTGGACCTGGGCGCCGGCGCCCGGCGCCGTGAAGGTTGGCGCGTTCTTGAACAGGGTCACGTTATTGACGGGGAGCCACTGATTGCGGTACATCGACCGAGCGAAGTCGGCCACGTAGGTGCCGGCGGGCAGAGCGTGGTCGTAGGCGCGCAGCTGCTCGGCCAACAGGACCTGCTCGGGGATGTTCTGGTAGAAGTGCAGGTAGTCCTGCAGGTTCAGGTCCCACTGAGTCAGGACGCCGTTCTTCCAGGTGAAGTTCGGCGACGCGCCGTCCCCATAGAGGTTCCAGATCCGCAGGTACACCCGCGGCTCGTTGGTGGGCATCAGGTAAGGGTTCTGAGTCGCCCCTAGGTCCAGGCGCTCCTCGATGAGGATGTGCGTCCAGGAGATGGCGGCCAGGAGCATCGGATCCTGGTCGGGGTTGGGGGTGTCCAGCTTGTAGCTGGTCACGGTCAGAGTCCCCGCGATCACCGCGGCGGCCGCGGCCTGGTTGCTGAAGATCTGGCCGGCATCCGCCCAGGTCACCCGCAGGTTGCAGCTGATCGTGGGGTCGCCGGTGAAGATCGAGCCCAGGATGTCGGTCCACTCCGCGTAGAGGTCACCGAGGCGGACGCAGATCGGCACGAAGAGGTCGAACTGGAGCTCGTTCGCGACCGAAACGGTGACGTTGACAATCGGGGCGTCGACGTATCCGGGCTCGCGGGTGCGCTCGGCGACGTTCAACTCGTAGGCCGAGACGTTGATCGACTGGCCCACACCGCCGCCGGTGGAGATGTTCACGCCAGAGATCAGGCCGTAGGGGCTCGAGTTGTTGGGTACGGGCGCGGTGGCGCCGGTCGTGTTGGTCCCACTGAACGTCAGGAGTAGGCCCAAGAGGAGCCCGGAGGGGTCGATGCGAAGGGGGTTCGAGGTCGAGTCAGCCGCGAAGGGTAGGCTCCCCTCGACGTTCTTGATCAGGGGGTACCGCTTCGGCAGGTTGATCGGTGCGTAGGCGAGGGCGGTTGCCATTAGCTTCCGAACGACGCCTTGACGACCGAACTGGCGGCAGGAACCCGGTTGGCCAGCTGGTGCAGCACGAAGCCGATGACCAGCACGGCGACGATGAGAGCGGCCCAGGTGTGTGGTTTGGTGAGGTCGAGCATGGCCGCACCATGAACGACCCCCGGCAACACCGCAACGTGTACAGGTTGTCTTCAAAACAGGGTCCTTTTTCATTACAACGCGTACACAAAATCACGCCTCGAAAAAAAGTTTTTGGAGGCTAGAGCTCCCAGGGCCCGGACCATCCGGCGCCCTGTTGGTGGTGGAAAAACTGGCGCGGCGGCAGACTTTCCAGGGGCGGTAGGGACTCTCCCTCGAGGTCCGATTCGAGCTTGGCTCGGTGCATGCGGTTGGCCAGGTGAAAGGCGAAGATGTGAATTGCCTGGGAGAAGGCGGCCGAGTACACCTTGTAGGGCTCCTGGCTTCCTCCCCATACCCCGATCCCGCGACCGCGGCCGGCCAGGATCAGCATTTCGATTCCCTCATGGACATGGGCGACGGGGGCGACCAGGGCCAGCTCGTCAACCAGGACGGTGACGGCCCCAGGCTGGCCCGGGCGCCAGCGGGGATCTCCGCGTTGCTCGAACAGGTAGCGCAGGCCTCGAGCGAAGGGCCCGCGGCCGAGCGGATCTCGGGCGCGGATCTGGCCCGGACGAACCTTCCAGACCACGCGGGGGTGGTAAAGGATCGCCTCCGGTTCATGCGAGACGACCCCGTAGCCGTCGAAGTCCGAGGTCCATTTGGCGTCGATGACGACCAAGCTCGGGACCCGCTTGGCCAGGGCGCGCAGGGCGAAGGTCTTGCCCGAGCCGGACTGCCCGACGACCGCTATGTGCTGCTCTGCCCCGATGCGGAGGACTCCACTCGCCGTTGAAGCTGCTGGCTCTTGGAGCTCAGGAGCACCGCCAGTAGGAAGAGCGCGGTCCCCACTCCGAAGAGGAGGCTCGCTAGGTCCCCGTCCGCCCTCCAGGTCGGGAGGGGGATCACCTTGGACGGGGGGCCGGGGCTCATTGCTGGCCAAGATCGGGAGGGAACAGCTCGGAGGGTTCGATCTCGAGCACCGCGGCGACCTGTTGAATGAATTGGACCAGCCCGGATCTAGCCCCCTCCGGGTCCTGCGCCACGCCGCGCTTCCCGATGCTGACCATCGCCCGCATGAACATGCCGGAGCCGGGGATCGCTTTGACTCCCTGCATCACTCCGGAATCGAGCAGGAGCTGGAAGGCGCGATCCCATCGCTGGTCCTCGAGCTCCACGCCGGGCCCCGCGTCGCGGACCAGCTCGGGATCGTCTTTCCAGCTGCTCACGCGTCGACCAGGTCCTGGCCGCCCATCGCCTGGCCTGCGAAGACGCGATCCTTCCACGAATCGGCCACGGGATCGAGGCGCTGGGCGGCTGGGATCTCCACCACGTTGCTCGGGCTGCCCTGGGGCGCCTGGGGACGGTTGGCTACTGACGCGTTGGCCTGGGGAGGCGGGGGCTTGGGGGTGCGCTTATCGCGCACGTTCTGCACCGCCAACATGATGTCTGGGAGCTTGATTACAACCACCAGCACGAGGACGATGGCCAGCGTGATCAGGTTGGCCATCTTGTTGCCCTGATCCCCGATCGTGAGGGGTGCCCAATCGTTCAGGACGGCCGAGGCCGGCTCGGCCAGCATTTCGATTTCATCCCTCGAGGCCCGTAGGCCCGGCGTGTCGGTGGCCATCGCGCCGGCGCGGCAGAGCTGGGCATACATGTAGCCGGTCCGCTCCGTGGTCCAGTACCGCTCCGGGGGCGCGGCGATCTGCTGCGCCTGGTCGACCTCGCCGGCGGCGGTCACCTCTGGCGCCGGCGGGGGAGTGCCGGGATCGAGCAGGCGCGGCTTGTTGGGGCTGACTGAAACGCCGGCGGGATCCGTACTCATACGGGGATGGGCATAGGCATGGACGATCCGCCGCCCTGGCCGGGTTTGAGCACCACGACGATGATCACAGCGGCGATCAGGAGCGGGAAGACCACGCCCTTGATCTGGGGCCAGGCATGGTTAACGCCCCAATCGTGCACGTCGGTCCCCAGCGAGCCGAAGGCCGATCCGAGTCCGGACGACACGCCGGAGGCCACGGCGCCGGCGGTTCCGCTCGCCGCGGTGGAAATCGCGCTGGTCGGGGAGGGGACGCCGAGCTCCTGCAGGACGCCTCCGGGGTAATAGGGGATGTTCAATTTGGACGATCCCCCAGTGCCGTAGCCCTGCAAAATTTGGCTGGGATCGACGGGGGCGCCGTTGATGTCCTGTTGTACGTGAGTGTGTGGACCCGTGCTCCAACCCGTCGATCCCGACAACCCGATCTCCTGGCCGGGCGTCACCTGGGACCCGGAGGGGACCAGCCATTTCGACAAGTGCCCGAGGATGATCTGATCGAGTGGGACTCCGTTCTGGCCGGACCCGGCGACGGTGATCTTCTCGTAGTTTCCGAAGCCGGTGGGGTCGACCAGGTCCTGAACCGTCCCGGTGACGTCCGAGTAGACCGGGGTTCCCAGCCCAACGCCCACGTCCACCCCTGTGTGGTTCGGCTCATATCCAGACCCGGGGTAAAACCCCTGAGTGATCGGCACCGGCTTTCCAAACCACGGCGAATAGACCGAATCTCCCGCTTGCAGCAGTCCTGGGGCGGTCATGGCTAGAAGCCCATCAGGCGGTCAAAAAGACCGCGCCGATCGACTGGGGCCTGGGGCGCGGGCAGCTCTGCGGCGGCAGCCGGAGCGGGAGCTGAGGCTGGCCGCGGCTTGGGAGCGGGAGGGCCGGAGAGGATCCGGAGCTTTCGAACCTTGGGCTCGGACTTCTTGGGGGCGGGGAGAGGGTCGGAGAGGGCCGGGAGTTCCCCCAAACCGCCCGGACCCTCCTGATAACGCTTGCATTTCCGGCAGCGGAAGAAGAGCCCTTTACGGGTCCACATGTTCGCGCTGTGACCGCAGAAGCGGCAGGTGAAGCGGATCCGCTTGAGTTTCCCGGCCTCGGGGGCCTCGGGGGCTGCAGGGTCCTTTACCGCCATCGGTTGGGGACCCTAACCCAACGTGTTGCAGGGCGCAATGTGTACGTGTTGTATTCAAAACAGCCCCTGTTTTTATTACAACGTGTACACAAAATCAGCCCATACAACTTGTCGACCAACCCTTCGGACAAACTAGTTGCCGACCCGGTAGGAGTCGAAAATTCGCTGGGCCGCGGCGTGGGCCCAGGTGCCCTGAGTGGTCGATAGGCCCAGGTTCATCACCTCCGGCCGGTGCCCACTCACCGCCCGCCAGAAGGTCTGGGTCAGGCCGGCCACCTCGGGTTCCGCCTCGATGGCCAGGAGCGCGAGCTGGGCCGCCCGCCGGCCGCCCCAGTCGTACATCTCCCGCTCGTCGTCACCCTCGGGTTTGGCGGCCGGGCAGCTCCGGATCCAGTCCTCGAGTTCGCGGGCCGAGATCGTCTCCCGGCTCGGCTTTCCCTCACACATGGCAACCCACAGGTCATGGGGCGTGGGGGGGATGTAGGCAGGGTCCTGGGGGCCGAGCTTGAGCTTGTCGTAGTTGGGCGCCAGGTCGAGCACCTTGGCCGGCCCCTGCGTGATCAGGTCGACCTCCCGCCGACCTGCGAGCTCATGGTTGAGGTTCCGGATCTGCCTGTTCATTGGTCCTCCTGGGGACGTGGCGACCAGGTCCGAGGATGCTCTCGAAAACTCGATCGAGCACATCGCCAGTCCTGGCCAGACGGTCGGAGGGCGACTGAGTGTCGCCTCTCCGCGGGGCAGCACGGAAGTTGGACCGTGACCCGTCGTCAGGGTCGAGGGGGCGTTGACGAGCGCCAGAGGCGCCGTCGTTCTTGGTCCGTCTGGATGGCGAGGCGACCACCGGGAGCCCGTCCACAGAGGGGGTAAAGGGGGGTTCACCCCCCGATCCCCTGAGGGGTCTATAAGACCCCGAAGGGTGGGGTGGCAGAACTGCCACTGTTCCAAGGGCCTCCTCGTATTCGGGAACCGTGGCAGATTCGCCACTGTTTACCGTGGCAGATTCGCCACTGTTTACCGTGGCAGATTCGCCACTGTTTCCGAGGCGGTAGACGTTGGCCCTGCCGGCGCCTCGATGGTCGGTCCTACGGAACCTTCCGCCCCCCCTTTCGATGGTCAGGACGCCCCGACCGACCAGGGTACGGAGACACCTGCAGAGGCTCCCGCGGTCTATGCCGACGTCGTCCGCCAGGTCGTCCAGGGAGGCGATGACGTGAGGCCAGTGCCCCCCCTGTCGAGCGGCCAAGGCGTGGCCCACCAGGGCCACAGCAGGCCCCACGCGGGCCCGCGCCATGCGTAACGGCAGCTCTGACCGCCAGTCGATCTGGGCGTTCTCAGCGCGCCTAGGTCGGGACCTCATGCGCTCCACGACGTCGACGGCGGACTCCCCTGCAGGAGCGGAGATCAATCGCGCCTTTCGGCCGAAAGCACGGTGAGGACCGGCCAGCGGCGGGGCTTCCCGTTGCAGGTGGCGAAATGGGGCATCCTGCGCTCCTCCACCGACGGGGCCGGATCGCCGGCCTTCAGGACGTGAGCCCGCAGACCCCGCTGGGTAGCGAGGATGACCACGTTGCCGAAGGGGTTGGAGTCCACGTCGAGCGGCATGGCGCGGTCGGATTCCGTTCGCGCCCAGGTGACGGGCGCGCCACATTTCCCGCAGGGCACGATGTCGACTGAGGGCATCTAAGCGTCCTTAACCGGGCCGCCGGCCTTTGCCCGCTTCCAGCTGATCTGTAGGGAGTTGTTCTCGCAGCTGACGGCCGTCTCGACCCTTTTGTGCACCTTCCCTGTCTTGCAGACGCCGGCGGCGTCCGTGTGTCGAAACACCAGCTTCCCGAGCTCCCCGATCGTGGTCCAGATGACAGTGACGCCGGCGACCGCTTCGCGGATCGTCGGGCGATCGGGCGGCTTAGTTGCCATTAACCCGGGTCCTTTACCGCTGCTGCAGCTCCGGATGCATTGCCATGAGGCCGGGTGTGTAGCGCTCCCGGAAGTGGCCCCCGGCGTCGATCGCATCGTCGATGTCCTGCAGGCCCAGGCCGCCGCCCCAGCACTGCTCCGCGGGGTACGGCGCGGGCATGTCCAGGTGCTCGCGGAAGGTCCCATTGGCGCGCAGCGCGACACTGCGTCTACAGACACGGCAGACGGCGCGCGGCAGGGCCGCCATCAGTCGATCAATCCGTGGCCGCGGCCGCAGAGCCACTTGCCGCCTGGCGCAGCCAGAAGCTCCGTCTCAAACCCGAAGTCCCGGCAGGCCCAGCACGACGGCCGGCGGGGATCACGACCGCGCGGCGGCTGCGCCGGCACGTCGATGGCCAGCTGGGCCATCTCCACTGCAGATTTGGATTTGATCGGGTCCTCGCGTAGGGGTTGGTCGGCCATCATTCGGGCTCCCCCATCCAGCGCGCCCAATGCCAGAACTTGCCGTGGGAATGTTTGGCGGCCGTCACCTCGAGGCCGGGGAATCGTTTCTTGAGGGCGTAGCTGCAGTTGGATCCGGTGACCACGGGGATGCGCGCCCACGCCTGGGTATGGGACTTGAGCTCAGCCAGCCAGGGCGGCGGGGTCCCGCGACCACGCCCCCCGCTCGGGGGGGCTTCCCAGATAACTTCGGTGGGTTGCCCCACGGGCGCGACGCCCAGGGGCCCGACCAGGTCGCGCGGGTACTCAGGCAATCGGCTCCGGAGGGCGTGTGCATCCAGCTCCTCGGCCAGCGTGGGCATGCGCACCGGGCGCAGGCTGTCGCGTGAAGCGCGAGCGCCGGCGCTCACCGGTCCACCCGAAGCGGCCCGCCGATCATCGGAATCGGCTTGCCGAGCACAATTTCAAGCTCCACGGCCGCGTCCCGCAGTTCAGCGCACGCCGCCGCGTGCAGCTGCTCGGCGTTCACGAGCTTGTCAGAGATCTGATTCAGTTCGCGTAGGGAGCGCCGGTACTCGCGCACCGCGGTCTGCCAGTGATCCCAGGGCGCCGCGTCGACGTCGACAACCGGCTCGCGCATCATCGCGGCCACCAGCCGAACGCGAATCCGAGCTGGATAACAACCACGGCGACGAGCAGCGGGGCGAACAGCCCAAGGCCCAGGGCAAGGCTCGCGCGATCAAACAGATCCATCAGAGTCCACCTCCAGTTAGGGGCCCCACGCAGGCCCGCTCAGAAACGCGAGGCCGGCAATGAGCAGGGACACGAACGTGAGGCCCGCAAAGAAACCGACCGCCATCCCGATCCAGAACATCAGGCGTGGAGCACCAGGAACAGGCCGCCCATCACGACAAGCCAGAGCAGCGCGCAGCCGCCGCCGATCGCAAGGATGCCGAGCGCAGAAATGCCCGGGCGCTGATCCATCAGACGAGCCCTCGCAGGCGCTTGAGAGCCTCCGCGAGAGACCGCTCGCTCCCCTCGAGCTGGAGCTCGAGCCTTGAGATGTAGTTCTGGAGCGCGAGGATCGGCATCCAGGCGCCCAGGGTGCCGCCCACGAAAAAGGCCACGACTAGCCAACCCCAGGCGATCACGCTGCTATCCACCAGTCAAGCCAGTACTCCGCCGCGGCCGCCGAGGCCTTGGGCGCGAACATCTGGTCCTTCGCGATCGCCCGCCGCAGCTTCTGAATGCGCTGGTCCGTCAGGGCGCTCTTTTGACGCTGCCGTGTAGTCCTCACGCTGCTAACCTCCTGGCAAACTCGATCTGTAGGGAGGGGCAATGAAATTCACGCGCGAACACGTGCTCACGCTGGTCGTGGCCGTCTTGTCGGCGGCCGCAGTCGGATTTGGAGCTGGATATGGCGCGTCCGACTACCACCCGGGGCCGGCCGGCGCTCGAGGTCTGTCGGGTGCTAGCGGTGCGCGCGGCAATGTGGGGGCCGCCGGCCCCGCCGGAGCCGCTGGAGCCGCTGCTTCGGTTCAGCAGTTGGGCGTCTGCTTCAGCTACACGACCTGGACCAGCGGAGGCTCCACCTGGATCAACTCGGTTGACGTCTCGTCGCCATACAAGAATCACGACGGCACCGTCTCCTGTCCGACGGGAACCTACGTCCCCGTCACTCCGCAAGGCCCTTAGCCTCGCGACAGCCAGCGCCTGACGAACGGTCGTTCGTCGTGTATTCTTCAAGTGTGGAACGGTCACTGCCTCAGGGACTTTACTCTCAAATCCCCCGAGGTGCAATAACAAAGGCGCGCTCGCCTCAGGAAAGGCCTATGGGCGTGTCTCAAGGCGATGCCTGTCGCGCATGGGCGATCTACGAACAGGTGCTGTGGGCGTTCGAAGCCGAGGGCAGGCTAATGGCCCTCCGTGTTCGAAACCGCGTTTACTACAGCCATGACCAGCTCGTGAGCCTGCTGGGGCCACCCAAGCACCCGCTCACGCCCGATCCGATACCCTCCGGAGGGGCGGATAAGGCGACGTAGCCAAGTGGCAAGGCAGAGCTCTGCAAAAGCTCCATCCCCAGTTCGATTCTGGGCGTCGCCTCCAATCTAAGTCCGTTTCAGGAAGGAGATGTCGGCGTGGGATTGTCGCCGGTCAAAATGCCCCAGCTGGGGGAGTCGGTCACCGAGGGGACCGTCGATCATTGGCTCAAGTCCGAGGGGGATTGGGTCGAGCGAGACGAGCCCTTGGTCCAAGTGGTGACCGACAAGGTCAATGCCGAGATCCCATCGCCGGTTGCGGGGCGACTGACCAAGATCGAGATCCAGGAAGGCACAACCGTTCCGGTTGGATCGGACCTGGCCCTGATCGAGACCGCCACCGCCGCCGCCACCGCCGCCGCCACCCCCGGCCGCCAGCCCCAGGCCCCGGGCAGCTCCCACCTCGATGCCGGATTGAGTCGGACGACGCCTTCGATCATCCCGGCGACGAGTGCGGGGACTGGCTCCCAAAGTC
>Ga0207933_1002490_pt1 | contig 11826 bp, 16 predicted proteins | sample NGESurdeep092012_4_FD_184488 | JGI IMG/M metagenome (GOLD analysis project Ga0207933, IMG submission 184488) | Arctic peat soil microbial communities from Barrow, Alaska - NGEE Surface sample F53-3 deep-092012 (SPAdes) | ecosystem: Environmental > Terrestrial > Soil > Wetlands > Peat ... | reverse complement strand
CAAGATGCGCACCCGCCGATGTTACGGTGACGAACAGATGCAAAATTCTCCCGCTCCACTTCCCCAAACTCGTTGGCGACTTCGCACGATTCTCGCCGTCGTGCTTCTTGGATTACTTCTCACCGGATCGGGTTTGAAACTCTCGAAGAATAATCACCCAACCACGTCGACAACGGTTTCATCTCTAACGACGTCTACGACTACGTCATCAGTTTCAACAACAAAACCCACCACGACAACGACCTCGCCCTCGACTACGACCACGTCTGCACCGGCCGAGACGCCCGTTTCTGTCCCACTTTCCCTGAACGAACCGTCGCACGGCTGTGGATTCGTCATGCAGTCCGCTTCTGGCGCACCCCCTACGACGTCGACGACGACGTCCACGTCCACGTCCACGTCGCCCACGACAACGACAGCGCCAAGTACGTCGGCAACGAAGAGTGGATCGTCAAGTCCAACGACAACGTCAAGTCAACCTCCCGTGAGAGTGATTGGCCACTGCAAGGTACTCGAGATCGGTGACTCACTCGGCAACGACTTGGGCTGGGGACTCGCTCGTGAGATCGCGTCAACACACGCACTCACGCTCGTGCAAAAAGACAAGTCCGCATCCGGTCTGGTGACGTCGTGGTTTTACGATTGGCATCAACACTTGAAGACGTTGTTGAAGCAGTACCACCCGGACCTCGTCATCGTCTGCGTCGGCGGCGACGATGAGCAGGGAATGAAAGTCAACGGCAACGTGTACGGCTTCGACACCCCACAATGGCGTTCGAGGTATTCCTCTCTGATCAGGCAGATTGACACGATGACTACGCGGGCCGGCAGCTACGTCCTGTGGGTTGGCCTACCAGTGATGAAACCGAATGTCTACAACGAAGGCGTCGTGGCGCTCAACTCGCTCTATCGCTCGGTGGCAAACACGGTTCCCGGTGTGACGTACCTCCCGTCGTGGTCACTCTTTGCGAATACACAAGGTCAATTTGAAATGGCCGCCCCTGTCAATCACGTTCGCACCTTGCTCCGCGCCTCGGACGGTATTCACTTGAGCTACGTGGGAGAGAACGTGTTCGCCACGTTCGTAGCGAACGAGATCGCCACTATCTACCACGTCGAACTTCATCCGTCACAGCCAGACAACATCACGACGCAGTAAATCGCTGCAAGGTCGCGTCACGACACGTGCGCAAGTCGACCGATCAATAGCGTCGCGTTCCACGAAAGTGCGATACAGATGAGCAACAGCAGCGCCGTCGCCCAACCGTCTCGACCCAATCGTCGCGAATGTCGGATCGGGTTCTCGACGAAGTGGTACGACAGCACGGCGCAGGCCGAGGCGCCCGCGACTTCAATGACACGAGCCATCGGCGACGAAAGGGGGTGAACGAGTTGCAAAGGCAGCATCAGCCAGGGATAGTGCCATAGGTACAGCGAGTACGAAATATCGCCGACGTAGCAAAGAGGCCGCCACGACAACCAGGACGCGGGCGCTCCCTTCAGACTCGCCTGTCCCGTCCAGAGCAACACCGCGCTCGCGGCGCAGGGCCACCACGCGAGTACCCCGGGAAAGGCACTATTGGCGTTGAGACGCCAGACCGCAGTACCCAGAACGACGAACGCCACTACAGCGAGGACCGAGTTCCAGCGGGGACTTCGTCGTGCCCAGGCGGCGGGAATGACGGCGACGAGTCCGCCGAGTGCCAGCTCCCAGAATCTCGTGAAGGGTGAGTAGTACGCCGCCACTGAGTTGATGGGCGTGAGATGAAACGACCACCAAGCGGAAATGATGATCGCCGCGACGAGAAAGAACGCGAGCGCCAATTCACGGTAACGACGTGGCGTGATCCAGGTGAGGGAGAAGACCACCAAAGGGTAGAAGAGGTAGAACTGTTCTTCTACCGCGAGTGACCAGTAGTGCGTGACGAGTGACGGCGCGACACCCGGCACGAAGTAGTTGCTCCCAGTGGTGATGAGTCTGAAGTTTGCCGCGAACAACGCTGCCCATCGGACGTCACCTAGCAACTGCGCTTCGAAGTTGACGCCGAGAAGAAAATACGCGGCGATCACCGTCGTCACCAACGTCAACGTCGCCGCCGGAACGATCCGGCGAATCCGCCGTGCGTAGAAGTGCCCAAGATTCTGTCGCATACTCCGCGACGGTTGTCGAAGAAGGAGACCCGTGATAACGAAGCCACTGATAACGAAGAAGATATCGACGCCGACGTAGCCACCCTCGAGTCCCGGGACCGAAGCGTGAACCAGGACAACGAGCACGACGGCGACCGCGCGTAGTCCCTGGATATCAGGGCGAAACGACCCGCGGCCTTCGACTAGGGCGTCAGTCGCGGAGACGACAGATCGGCGTTCTTCGAGCGACAGGTCCCAGGCCACGAAATCGACAGTAGCCCTGCGTGTGTGTCGACTCTTCTATCATCGCGGAACAGATCAGATTCGCTCGACTGAGACGCCACCAGATGTCGGTCACGAAGCGGCACTTGGGAGTCGGCGAGGTGGCCTCGTCTTCAGACGTCTTACGAGCGCTTGACTCTCCCACGCAACGCGGCAAAACAGAGGGTCATGCTGATCAGCGCGACGATGACGACCGCAAGCAGGGCTTGACCGAGCGGCACCCAGACGGCGCCGCCACCAACTTCCAGTGAGCGCAGTCCCCCAAGTAAATAGGTAACCGGATTGAACTTTGCCACCGTGCTGAGCCAGCCCGAGAGCTGACTTCGCGGAACGTAGGACGACGTCAGAAATAAGAAGGGGAAGAAGAGGAGAAACGTGGAGTTCACCGCCGCTGGGTTCCCAGTCTTCAGGGCAATCGCGTAACCAAAGCCGGCGAAGGCCAAACTCCACAATGACGACAACACGATGAATCCGAGGACTCCTAAAGGACCGCCGTGGAATCGAACGCCCAAGATGAAACCCAGTACGAGAATCGGGACCGTCAAGACCGCGGCCACGCTGACGTCAGCGACCATGTGCCCTACCAGTATCGCGGTCCGTCGCACCGGGGTCAGGAGAAGTCGGTCGAAGTACTTACTCTGGATGTCGAGCACCAGAGCCGGAGCGCGTGACACGCCAGTCACCCCCAAGAGAATTGCCGTAGCGATCTCGAAGGAGGTGTAGTTGAAATGCGGTATTCCCGACGTGACTTTCTTGAGTGTCGCGATGTTGACGACGAAGAAGAAGAGCGCGATAAATACGGGTGGAACCACGGACGTGACGTCTCGGGGTACGGCTCGTAGGGCGCGACCAGCGATGGACGACAAGTCACGGAATATTCCGGCCGGTCGAGCGCCAATCGAGGCGGCAGAATTTTCTGTTTGCACCGAGTAAGCGGCAGTTGTCATGAACTTTCCTCCAGCGATTCCGAGCGTTCGATGTGGGTACCCGTTAGTTCGAGAAACACATCATCCAGTGTCGGCGTACGAAGAGTGAGTTCACGGACAACGACGCTGGTCCCCGCGAGCGCTACCGCGACCGGACTGATCGTTGCGGAACCGGTACTCGTCGTGATTACTAGCTCACCTGCGTGTGCTTCAACGTTTTGGACGCCGGGCACGTTCGCGAGAACGGCGACCGCCTCAGCGGTGTCCCCCTCGACGCGGACGAGAATGAGGTCCGATCCCACGGCCTTCTTAAGGTCTGTGGGCGTACCTTCAGCAACGATCCTGCCCTCGTCGATAATGCCGACCCGGTGGGCCAACTCGTCAGCTTCTTCGAGGTACTGCGTCGTGAGGAAGATCGTGATGCCCAGCTCCTGGTTGAGCCGACGAACTTCAGACCACACCTGAAGGCGACTGACGGGGTCAAGTCCTGTGGTGGGCTCGTCAAGAAACACGATCTCTGGATTGTGGATGAGTGCTGCGGCCAGATCGAGGCGACGCTTCATGCCTCCGGAGTACGTGCCGATCAATCGGCCGAGAAAATCGCCGAGATCGATCATTTCAGCGAGTTCACTCACTCGGCGTTGTATTTCACGCCTTCTGAGACCGTAGAGTCGCCCTTGCAACGAAAGAAGTTCTACGCCCGTTTGCTTCGGGTCAAGTGCGGCCTCTTGGAGCGCCACGCCGATGCGCAGTCGCACCTTTCCGGGATTGGACTCGACGTCAAATCCGGCGACGGTCGCGCGCCCGCCCGTCGGGGCGAGGAGGGTGCACAACATGTGGACGATCGTCGATTTGCCGGCACCGTTCGGACCGAGAAAACCGTAGATCTCTCCCTTGGGGATTTGGATGTTCACGCCGTTCACTGCTCGGACGTCGCCGAAATGCCGCTCGAGGTCGTGGGTCACGATGGCGTCGTGTCCCGACGCCTCGTTCGACCTTCGTTGGGTTTGGAACGACGCTTCGCAGTTGTCAGTCATTTCCTCTTCGATCATTCGACCACTGACGGAGGAGCGATAGAACTCATCGGTCCAAGTGGCACATTCTTCTTGACGCGTGATCCCTGTTGATTCGATTGGTCCAGCGCGTAGTCACCAGCGCAGGAAATTGCATAGAACGCGATACTAACGAGCGGCTGTCACGCCATTGGGAGACAGAGCGGCGAAGAACTCGACGAATGAATTGTGATGCACTATCTAGGCGCTGGCCCTCGGGGAGCAAACCACCTTGACGAGGGAGAAGGACTACATTTTCTCGCGCAAATCCCGTTCCATGTACCGATCGGGGTTGGCGACGGGCGTGAACCCGATCCTTCGATAGACCTCGTGTGCGTCCCTGGTGGCGAGGAGAAAGCGAACGACACCTTCTTTCGCCCAGTAATCCACGACGTCGCCCACCATCCACGTCGCGATCCCGTGGCCGCGCTGACCTTCGTCGACGAACACGTCGCAAATCCAGGCGAACACCGCGTCATCGGTCACTACTCGGGCGCACGCGACCAGACTTCCGTCGCCGTCGATAACACCGTAGAGATAGGAGTGGTCGATGGACTTCTCGACGACGTCGCGGCTCCTACCAACTGCCCAGTACGCGTCGTTCATCAGCCACTGAGCAACGGTGTCTCGGGAAATCTTCGAGGCGTCATCCGTAAGGCAAAGCTCACCGCGATACGTATTCACCTTGGCTCCATCCTTTTCTTCTACGCCTTTATCGTTGCGTCATCGAGGATGATTCCCCGTTCAACGAATGAGTTCTGACCAATGTACCGAACATCATCCACTTCAAAGGGCTGGCCGCGGTCCAAGCAAGTCCCATCGATTGCCGAAGAGGTCGCGAAAGACGACAACCTTTCCGTAGGGCTCGTCGCGCGGCGTGGTGAGGAACTCAACACCGGCGTTCTCCATTCGACCGTATGAATCGTGCCCACGGCAAGGTTGGCCGGGCTGCGACCCAAGCACTGCTGGGCGCGGGTCATGACGTGCTCGCGACCGATCTGACCCGGCCGGTGTTCGAACGAGAACCAGAGGGAACTCCTCGTTACCAAATGGCCGATCTCACCGACGCCGGTGAAGCGTTCGCCGTCATTCGTGGGACCGACGCCGTCGTGCACTGCGCCGCGATCCCCGAACCGAGCGGCAACCCGCCGCACGTGGTGTTCCGTACCAACCTCATGGCGACGTTCAACGTCCTCGAAGCGGTCGTCCGCTTTGGGGTGAAGCGATTCGTCAATATCTCGAGCGAGACCGTTCCCGGGTTCTTCTTTCCCGAACGCGGATTCCTTCCGGACTACGCGCCCGTTGACGAACTTCATCCTGTCCATCCGCAGGATCCCTACGCCCTGTCCAAGTACTTCGGCGAGCAGTTGATGAACGCTGCGGTGGAGCGCTCGGACATCCGATGCATCTCGCTGCGCCCGCAGACAGCGGTGTGATGGAGCGTCGGGCGTGAGGCGAGAGCGGCCAGGTGCGCAGCACCTGGCCGCGGTTTGGCATCACGTCTGATCTCTCTATGCGCGCACCCGCCCTCTTACACGAAATCTTCAATTTTGTAGATGCGCGCGGAGGGGCGGCCGCATAGACATGGGCATGGCGCCGATTGTCTCATCTTGGATGAAATCAGCGACGCCATGGGTCATTGGAATCCCGTGCGCGGAGTCACGCGCCGGGTCTGAAGGCGACCCATTTGCAGTACACAAAAACAGTGCCAACCGGCCACGCATGGAGGCTTGGGCCGGTGGGACTCGAGAAAGGAAACCCGAATCATGTCAATAGTAACAAGACTTACCCGAAAAACGCTCATGTGGGGGGGGGCGGCCGCGATCGGTGCGTCTGGCTTCGCCTTCATGGCGACCAACGTTGTGCCCGCATCCAGTGCTGGCCAAGGAGTCGGCCCTGTCTCCGGCTACGTTGTGAGCGGGATCCAGTACTCGGCCGAGCAAGGATGGAACAATCCGCAGCCGGATTACACGGTGAGCACGGTTAAGTTCATCCTCACCTCGGTGGCGACCCAGGCGCCCGGGAACGGTCAGCCGGCTCAGGTCAACGCCACGCTGGAGGGGTCGAATGGCGTTCCCCTAGGGAACGGGCTCACCGCTAGCTGCAGCACAACGAACTGGTCAATCAACGGCTCCGGACAAGGCAGTGGTGCCGAGGTGTGTCCAGTGTCGGGGGCTATTCAAGGCGGAGTATTAGTGAGTCAAATCTACAATCTGGACGTAGAGGCGAACAACTAGTTCCAAGACCTCCGCAAGTCATTGGCGAGATGCGCGGGGGAAGTGAGGTTTCGAGCGAACTCGAGCCCCGCTTCCCCCGGGCTCTCTGTCCAAACCGGATGCCCATCGAACGAGCCAAGACACTCACTGGTCGATGGTTTTAGAATGTTTTAGTAAGGAGGTCCGAACATGCTGAGATTACGCCGTCGGCTATTGATACTCGTAGCGGCCGGAGCGCTCGTCGTCGCCGGCAGCGCCCACCTGGCGAGCAACAGCGTGCCCGCGTCCAGTGTCGGGCAAGGCGCTGGCGCGATGACCGTCGTGAGCGTCAACGGTAATCCCCCGACGCTCAGTTCCCCGAACTTCTCGTTGCGGTGACTTCGCCCGCCCGCCACCAGAGTGGACTCGCTTCGGATCCCGCCGGCGCTCCGTTCTTTCAACGCGTTCGACGCCGAGGTCGATGATGAGTCTCACCGACATCGCCCATGAGGAAGCACTTGCCGCGGTGGCAGACGGCGAACATTCTCGCCGTCAAGCCGCCCGCAAACCCCGCCCGTCGCACGTCCTGCGCAGGATCATCTCCATGTTCTTCAGTCTCGCTCTGCTGGTTGCGGCCTGGGCACTGTTCGCTCCCCCGGCGCTCGGTGGCAAGATCTCGCTCGTCGTCACCGACGGCATCAGCATGCTCCCCCACTTCCATGGGGGAGACGTCGTCCTACTGTATAAGGAATCGAGCTATCACGTCGGCGAGGTCGCCGGCTACCACAACGGCCAGCTGGGCGTGGTCGTGATGCACCGAATCGTCGCCATCAACGACGGCCACTACGCCTTCAAGGGCGACAACAACAACTTTGTGGATTCCTACGAGCCAACCAAGTCACAGATCGTGGGGGCAGAGTGGCTGCACCTCGCAGGTGCCGGCAGGTACATGCTGGACCTGCGCGATCCGTTTGTCGCCGCCATTGCGCTCGGTATGCTGTCGCTCTACTCGTTCTCTCCGCGATCGAAGACGAGACGTCAACGAAGGAGACATCGCCATGCCCGGTGAAACTCAACATTCTCGGAGGGACCGCAGAGCCGGAGGCGCCAGACAGGACGCGCTCCTCCTGTGCGCTGTGGTGGCGCTCTGCGCCGCCGTTGTAGCCGGGTTCGCGTGGACCCGCCCCACGAGGACAGCTTCCGTTCTGAGCTACACGCAGTCCGGCCGCCTATCGTACAGTGCGGCGGCCAGCCCCAGGTCTATCTACGGCCGCGCAGGGTTAATGGTCGGCCAGCCGATCTACTTCAACGTGGTCGACGCCGTCGACGTCGGCTACGCCTACCGGTTTGAGACTGCGCTGCCTACCAAGTTGACCGGGACGGAGCAGCTCGTCGCCACGATCAGCAACGGTCAGGGGATCAGCCGCACGCTTCCGCTCTCCCCTGTGACCGCCTTCACGGGGGAGAGTTCCGTCGCCAGCGGCACCCTCAACCTGGCTGCGCTCCAGGCGGTGGCGCACACCTTCGACCAGGCCTCAAGAAGTCCTTTCCAGGGCAACTACACGGTCGGGATAGCTGCTTCGGTCAAGGTGCACGGCACCCTCGATGGAGCGCCTGTGAGCACGATGCTCGATCAGCCAGTGAACTTCACCTACAGCAGCAGTTCCCTCGTCCTGACCTCCGCGACGGGAACGACTACGCCGACGACTGGTAGCGGGGCCGTGCAGCAAGGCCAGCAGCTCAACGTGAGCGCGCCGGGCTCGGTGAGCGTACCGGGCGCCCAGGCGGCCACGCTCTTCGTCAAGTTGCCGGTCTTCGACGCACGAGTGGGGTCACTCGCGGCCTTGGCGGCGTCGCTGCTCCTCGGCTGGCTCCTCGGACACCGCCTGGTCGAGGAGGCCATCTCGGACGATGAGCGGCACCGTATCGCGGCCAGACACGGCTCGTCGCTGGTCGAGGCGGACGAGCTGCCGACCCACCCGGGCGTGGTGATGGTCAAGCTCAACTCTTTCGAAGGGCTCAGACAAGTCGCCCGACGCCTCGAGTGCCCAATTCTCCATCAGAGTGGTGACATCGATATCTACGCGATTGTCGACAACGGCACCCTGTACCAGTACCAGTACCAGTACGCGGCGCCCGTCGCCGAGACGCTCCTGGCCGCCGCGCATGATCCGGAGTTGGTGCGTTCTAACGACGCCGCCGACGGGCGCTTCGTCCGATCGTAACGGGCCTACGGTATATCCTTTCGGGAAAGGCGAACACGCGGGCCGCTCGAAGCAGGCGTACTGCATTCGTCGAGTTGGGACCTGACGATACAGGCCTTGATCGTGAAGTTTTCGCCGAGGAACTGCTGTTTCCCAGGGACTTAGGTGCGCACTTTGCGCCCCTAAGGCGTAAGCCGGTGGTGCGGGAGTGTTCTGGACCCGGAGATCAGATCGGGATTCGCACCCTCACGGTAAGTCCCCGGCGGCCCGGAGCGGCCAGAGGTTCAGTGGGGTCGAGGCCGATTTCTCCCCCCTCGGCCTCCGTGAGCACGCGGCACTGGTGCAAGCCGAGGCCGCTGCCGGAGCCGCTGCCGTCAGCACCGCACCAGCCGCGGTCGAAGGCTCGTCCGAGGTCCGCATCCGAAAGTCCAGGTCCGTCGTCGGAGACAACAGCCTCGACAACTTCGCCTCGAGGGGTCAGAAGTCGCGTTGCACGCACCGAGACGGAGGCATTCGGGGCATGGTTGTAGGCGTTGGTTAACAGATTGTTGACGACGATCGCTATCCGGTCAGGGCGCCCTCGGACTTCGAGTCCCGGCGGCACCTCGCAACGGATCGGCTGGGGACCAACAGCCCGGACCGACACGATTCCTTGGAGAACCTCGGATAAGTTGTACGTACGGGCGGCTCCGTCACATTCGACGAGTAGAGCCTGCAGCCAGTGAATTTGCTCACGAACCGCCGCCATGAGCCGATCGACCTCTTGAGTCGGAAACAGGTCGCGACCCCTCGAGAGCACCAGTAGTGTCCCGTCAACGGCACTGAGCATGCTCGTTATGTCGTGCCGCTGGCCCTGATCGCCGTTTTGGACATCGGCAAGCTGGGTCTCTGCGCTCTCCCAACGACGTCGACCGCGCACATCGTTATGGACTACTGCGCTCGTGGCCGATCGGGCCTCCTCTGCCACCACGGCAAGGAGCACCGCGGCACCGGCGAGTAGGAAGAGTGAGGGCAGGCTCCGCCAAGTGGTGGCCGCCGTGGAGGCATTTGAGGACGACAGGCAAGCCGCTCCGATCGACAACAACGCGGCGCCCGTAGCAACGAACAGCAGGCGATGACGGCGGTACCCCTCTTTCACCAGAATAACAGCCATCACGGTACACGCGACGAAATCGATCAATTTCATGACCTCGAAGCCACCCACGCTACCCAGTGCCAGCACACGCGCGGGCGATAGCCCGAGCGGCAGGGACAAGACGACTGGGACGATCAACATGGCCGCGACGACGGCGGCGGGGCGAAGGGCGGAGGAGATTTCCGTGCTCCGTAGGGCCCAGAAGCAACAGACCAGAACGAGAACCACCGATGTCGCCTGCAGCGACGCCATGTATCCGAGCGCAGGTCCACCACCGAGATGGGTGAGCGTGGGCACTGTGACCAGCCCGATCAGGGCCGTCGCCGCAGCAAGAAGCAGCGAGAGCCCTTCTCCAAGCAGACGCCACCTCCAAAGCAGAAGAAACGTGACCACCAAGTACGCGACAAACGCCGAGTCAGCTGCGCCTCCTGTCCAAGCACGGACGGACACCACCGTGGCAATCGATACCACGCCAACTCCCAGCCAGGGAAGCGCCAGCACCGCGGCCATCGATATCGCCGCACTGAAGGGAGTTGCGAGAACGCACGTCCGATCGATGACGCCGCGCCGGTCGGGGCCACGGTAGGAACTCGGAGTTCGGCTCCCCATCGTGGTAATGAGACCGGAGTTTGACAACCCAGACAAGCCAGACCGGTCGGTAAGTGGCACCGCACCACCTGCGCCGGCAGAATCTGCGTCCCGGCAACGACTCCCGAAAAGGTGAGCCACGGCACTGTCTAGACTGGAGTGCATTTTTGTCTGGGGGTTTTTGTGATCTGGATGTCGTCGTGCTCCTGGGTAAGACGGACGCTGTGAAGGCCATTACAGGCTCTGGCAACGGCCGCGAGTTGGGTAGAGACTCCCAACTTGGTGAGGATCGCATGAATGTGGTTACGGACAGTGCCCAGCGAGACGAAAGACTCCTCCGCGATCTCCTGAGCGCACTTGCCACTGCACAGGGCCGCCAGCACCTCGTCCTCTCGCCGCGTCAGCCGCGACATTCGCTCCGTCAAGTCGCGTTCGACCTCAAGTCGCTCCCGGCCAAGACGAGTCAGTTCCTCGTACATGGCCATCGTGAAGAGAGGGGAGTCGTGCAATGCCTTTTCCGCCGCTTCGAGGAGAACCTCAAACGGCTCGGTCTTACTTACCCAGCCCACCGCACCGAGCGCGAACCCTGCCGCGAGAGCTCCCTGATCGCGACTCCCCGTCACCATGAGGACCCTCGTACCGATCGCTCGCAGTTCGGAAACGAGGTCCAAGCCACTCCGCCCGGCGAGATCGAGGTCCAAGAGGGCGAGCGAAGGCCGAAGCCTCCGCGCCTGGTCCAGGATACTCTCGGTATCCCTGAACTCGGCGATAATGGACCGGAAGCCGTTCCCCGTCAGGCCCAGTGCCAATGCCTCTGCCAGCATCTCATGGTCCTCAATGATGAAGACCAAGCCACTCGCCTCGTCGCCCTCCGGGCTTAACTGTTTGTCTGAAGTAATTGTCACGGTCCGTCGGGCGTTCCCGCTCCTGAGTCCATAGCAATTCCTATAGTTGGGGTCGACCTCAAGTTAGATTGAGCATATGTATTGATGGCAAGTTCAGACTTGGAGATCGCCAGGCAATTGAAGTCATTGGGCAACTGCGGCCGAGGTGCCCGGTCACAAGGCGAAATGTTGAGCGAATTGGCAAACGCCATGGTCCCGGTCCCCACCAGTCTTCCCCAGTTCCGCCCCTGCGCCGCTCACTATTACTCATGGTGAGATGGTTGTCAAATCCGTGGGGAAATTGTCGTGGCGAAGTCATCAACCCTCAAGAAGAAGCCGACGCGACCACCAGTTTGATTGCCAATGACGCTCGCTTGTTCGTCGCCGTCAGCCTGTGCGAGCAGTAAGCCGGTCACGCCGTTGGGCGGAC
>Ga0207933_1002489_pt1 | contig 11840 bp, 9 predicted proteins | sample NGESurdeep092012_4_FD_184488 | JGI IMG/M metagenome (GOLD analysis project Ga0207933, IMG submission 184488) | Arctic peat soil microbial communities from Barrow, Alaska - NGEE Surface sample F53-3 deep-092012 (SPAdes) | ecosystem: Environmental > Terrestrial > Soil > Wetlands > Peat ... | reverse complement strand
TGTTCGTCTGCACCACGCATCGCCGGACTCGCGTTAGAGGTCGACGATTTTACAGCACGATGCTGGCCACACAATCAGGATTTGCCGTCGTTTTTCAGCAACCTGTTAAGGTAAACAGACCGGCGCGGCGCGCTGGCGGCCCCGTGCAGTTCACGTCCGCACGAATGCGCATCCCGCGTTTCGTCAGTCATGTTGTCCGCCTGTTTCTCCCAGTATGCGATCCAGTGTATGGAGGAGCTGATCGATGTCGTCACGCGCAATCGTCAGGGGTGGGCGGATCTTGAGAACGTTGTCCGCGGGGCCTTCGGTGCCGATCAGTATACGCTCCTCACGCATGCGATTCTTCACATAAGTGGCGACACGCGTGGCCGGCTCACGTGTAGTGCGGTCGTTCACGAGATCGACACCAACGAACAGCCCCGCACCGCGCACATCACCAACAACCGCGTGGCGCGGTTGCAGCTTGCGCAGGCCGTCCAGCAGATAGTTGCCGGTCGTATGTGCATTCTCCTGGAGTCCTTCTTCGTCGACTATGCGAAGCACCTCCGTGCCAATGCGACACGACAGCGTGCTGCCACCGAACGTCGAGAAGTACTCGATGCCATTGTCGAACGATTGCGCAATCTCAGCCGTTGTCATGACGGCGCCGAGCGGATGGCCGTTCCCGAGAGGCTTGCCGAGTACAATGATGTCGGGATTCGCGTGTTGCTGCTCGAAGCCCCAGTAGAACTCACCCAGGCGACCGAGGCCTGTCTGAACTTCGTCGGCGATACAGACGCCGCCGGCGGCATGGATGCGGGAGTAAACAGCCTGCAGATATCCGTCCGGCGGAATGATCTGGCCGCTCACACTCGGAAATGTCTCGGCGATGAACCCGGCGAGGTGACCGCCGCGCGCGCGTATGCGCTCGATCGCGCCATCGATGTTACTGGCATAGCGTCCCGCGGCGTCGGCGTCCCTGTATTCTCCTCGATACACATCCGCAACGGGTACCACATGCACCCATTCCGGCGCGCCACCGCCACGCGGCTTGTCAAACTTGTACGGCGATATGTCAATCGCGCCCGTAGTGTTTCCGTGATAGGCGTGATCGACCACAATCATGTCCTTGCCGCCGGTGTGTGCACGCGCGAGCCGCAGTGCTAGTTCATTTCCCTCGCTACCTGAATTCACGAAGAACACGTGCGTGATGTGGGCGGGTGCCTTGGCCAGCAAGGCATCGGCAAACTCCATCAACGCTGGATGTAGATAGCGCGTGTTGGAATTGAGTCGTTGCAGTTGCTCGCGCGCGATTGCTTCAATGCGGGGATGCGAGTGCCCTACATGTGGGACGTTGTTGTACGCGTCGAGATATGCTCTCCCCCACTCGTCATACATGTGCGTGCGCCAGCCGCGGACAAACAGGCACGGGTCGGCATAACTGAGCCGGAGGTTGGAGGCAAAATGCGCCCGTCTCCCCTTGGTGACTTCCGCCATATCCAGCGCCACATACTCGATGCGCGAATCTGGCAGATTGAGCAGCGCCGCCGGGTTGGGGCAGAGCGCGCGCCAGTAGCTCAGATCGTCAGGATCAGCGACGCCTGGCCAAGCATCGTCGAGGAGACCCGCGTTGAGTGCGAGTTGCAAATGAAGGTGCGGATCCCAACCGCCGTTCTCGGAACGATCGCCCAGCTCAGCAAAGGCAGCGCCGCTGGCCACGCGTTGACCACTAGTGAGACGTGCGACAGATGCGCGTGACAGGTGTCCATAAAGAGTAGCGAACGACACGCCGTCGGCGGGCGTGTGCCGGAGAACAACCATACCGCCGTAGTCGAGATGCTGCCCTCGATATTCGACGACTTCCACTGTGGCATCGAGTGGCGCACGCACTGCAGTACCGGGCGGCATGAACACATCGACACCGATGTGTACAGTCCGCCGGTTGGATCCACGGTGCGGCCCGAGCGCGAACGCACGATCGGTGTAGATAAGCCTTGGCTCAGCGTAGCGACCGAGCCATGTAGCGACTGCGTGGCGTGGCTCCTGTTGAGTCCCGCCGAGTGCGAGCGCCTCGGCGTCGCTCATACAGGACGGATCTCGCGGAATTGTACAGCCAACCGGAGACAGTGCAACGGCTGGCGCATCGCTGAGCTCCACCCCCATCACTGGCGCGAACTTACCTCGTGTCTGTTCGATCCATTCCAGCGCATTTGCAGCGGCGTCGTCAACGGGAAGCCCACAGGCTGCGCGCAGGCGAGCAGCTACGCGCGCGGCCGGGATTTGCTCGGCGCGCTCGAGCAATTGCCACGCCGGCGCTTCGCTGATCACCACATACGGATCACCCGGCCGTTCCTGCTGCATCAACGCCGAGTTGGTTACGCTCACTGCGAGTCGCATCATGGCAAGCGGCCAGATCAGATCCAGCTGAGCGCCGCTGAGCGCCGAGACTTCGTTGTAGCCTGCTACAAGTGCAGCAACGGCGCATTCCGGATCGTCCTGGTCCAGTGCGATATAAGCCGCTGCGATTGCCAGCTCCACCACCACGGGTCCCGAGGCAATGTCACCGAAGTCGAGCAGTCCGGTGATGCGCGGCGGATAGCCGGAATTGTGTGCGACGAGGATGTTGTAGTCATTCAGGTCGTTGTGAATCGTAAAGCGGGGTTCGTTGAGCAGCTTCGGCTTTTGCGCCGCGTAACGCTCACTTATCCGCTGCACGAGCGCGCGGCGGCTGCTATCTGCGATCTGGTCGTGGTGTGCGTCGATCCAGTCTGCCCTGAGCAGATCCCACTTCAAATCGCGCTTCATCCCCCCGTGGGAGAAGCCCGAGAGTGCGCGATCGAGCTGCGCAATGCGGATGCCCAGATCCCTTATAAGTGGCGGATTTCGCGGCTGGAAGAGCGCGTAGTTGCAGCCATCGAGAAACGAGATCAACCACACAAATCGCTCCGCGCCGTCGGGACCAACGGCGACGCACCAGGGAGCGCCAGTCGTCGTCGGGATCACCCGCGGAAATGGGAATCCTGCGTCGGCGGCGTCAACGTGTGCGTGGACGTGCGCGTGCGCCGCGCACAGCATGTCCACCAGCGATGCGTCGCAGTTGGAACGCATCACCTTGAGAACGAACCGACGTCCGTCGCGGGCGGTCGCCCGGAAGTTCAGATCAAACTCACCAGCGAGCGGCTCGAGCTCTGCGTCGATTCCCCAGTTGGCGGCAAGAACGCCGGCCCAGTGCTGTTGGCTCATGGTTTACGAGCGCCGAATCATCGCGCCGCTGCTTCTGCCAGTAATGCCGCGGTCTCTTCCGCCAACTGTCGCACGCACACTTCCATTTGCGCGCGTCGTGTGCGAAAGCTGAGTACGCATACACGACCGAGATAGCGCTCACCCGCCATCGCTCCGCTCATCATCACCTGACCGCGATTCGTCACTCTGTGCATGAGCGCTTCCGTTGCCGCGTTCTGCGCCTCGATGGTCGCAAGTCCGTCTTCCTCGATGTGAAATGCGAATAGCGAGAGCTGAGGGAACGCGTCCATTACGATGCCGGGAATGCGCGCTATCTGTTCAGCCGCCCACACCGCCAGATCGCGCTTTTCCTGAAGGGCGGCACGGTAGCGTTCCGCGCCGAAGATCTTGATCGTAAGCCACACGCGAAGCCCCGGGAATCCGCGCGACAGCTCGGGGCCATACTGGGCCGGATCGTAGAACTCACTCTGATTGTCCGGCAGGTAGCCCGCAGAGGATGAGTGCAGCGCGCGCAGCGCCTCTCCGTTGCGCACGAGCAGCAGGCCTGTGCCGTACGGGAGGAACATGCCCTTGTGCGGGTCGAGCGAGAGCGAGTCTGCGCGCGGTAAACCGCTGAGCAGCGGACGCAGTTCAGGCACCATGTGAAAGAATCCGCCGTAAGCGCCATCGACGTGATGCCAGAGTCCTTCGCGCGCAGCGATGTCGGCCACGACGTTGATCGGATCCACCGCCCCCGTGTTGGTCGTGCCGGCATTCGAAAATACCATGAACGGCTTGAGACCCGCCCTGCAATCAGCCGCAATTGCGCTTTCGAGCTCGTCCACGCGCAGGCGGAATTGGTTGTCTACGTCAATGATGCGCACGCGATCGTGCGCGATCCCCGCCAGTTTCGCCGATTTCACGATGGAGTGATGCGATTGAGACGACACGTACAGCGTGCCTGAGCGAATGTCGTTGCCCAGCAATTGCTCGCGTGCGCACGCAATCGCATTGAAGATCGCCATCGAGCCGCCGGTGGTGAACAGCCCGCGCGTGGTTTGCGGGAAGCACATCCAGTCGCGCGCCCATTCGAGCACATTTGCCTCGAGCTGCACGAGCGCCGGGGCGGCCAGCCAGATTCCTGTGTAACGATTCGCCGTGTCGGAGATGAAATCCGCAAGTGCAGCTGGATACACGCCGCCGCCGGGGATATACGCCAGATAGCCGGGACCTGTAGTCGTGAACGAACGGGGGATCCATTCATCGAACAGCTGATCAAGCAGCGTGTCCAGGTCGGTGCCGAGTTCGGGCGCGACTTCGCGCATTGATCGGCACAGTGCTTCGATGTCGGTGAAGTCGCCGCAGCTGGGCGCTGCCGGTAGCGCCGCGATATGTGCGACTGCCCGCGCGACGACGGCTTCGCCCATCGCCGTCATCTGTGCGGGAGTCAATTCCATATTTGCCGGATCGTCGATCATGATGTGTTCCATTGTTGGCCGTGCTCAGTGGCCCTGCAGCCACTCGAGGAGTCGCCCCGCTGACCCCGTAACTTGCTTGGGTCGTCAGCTGGTCGCATCACCTCGCCCAGGAAGCGCTCTACTATTTCGTTGTTGCTGCAGATGGCGGCGGCGCGATACCGCTGAACATGTCGACGACGTAACGCCACTTACCGTCGTCGCCCCTACGCAGGACCTCTGCATACTTATCTGTTTCTGACGTTCCGTTCATCTTGTATGACACCGACCCTACGATGTATGCCAGGTCGCCGATTCCGTACGCCGTTGTTGGAGTAAGCGCGAAATCACTGGCACCCGCGGCAAAGAAGCTCACGATCAGCTTGCCCGCGCCAGCCTTGTCGAGGACAGGGGAGTCAGGAGGCATCAACCGGGTGTCGTCGGCATAGCTGGCGAGTACAGCCGCCGTATCCTTTGCGTTCATGGCCACGGCGAAAGCGGCATCCACGGCCTTGACCGTATCAAGCTGGACTGCCGATAAGGCGGTGGGAGCACCGCCAGTTGCGGGGGCGTCGACCTTTGATGTGCAGGCGACTGCGACAAGACTGAGGCTTAGGATGAGTGGCGTGCGCATTTTTTTTTGATAACTCAATGGGTGAGAACTGCGGATAGGGCGGGGCCGCGAAGGACAGTGTAAACGAATTCGAGCGGGTGTGGCGGGGCGAATTATGCACCCTGCCGACCGTGGCGACAATGCCGGTGCAGGTACCGCAACGAGTCTACCGTGGTTCCACCGTCATTACGGATCTTCCGCCGGTTGTCGTTGACCAGTATTTGATCCAGTGCGCCGCGATGTTGTTCGCGGCAGTGATCAGTTGGTTTGTCGGCTGCTTGCCGTGCATCGTCATTACGACGATTGCAGTATTGAACTTCTTCTGCGAGTGTGCGAAGTCCGGCTCGCGCGGTCCCATTGCAGCGATCACATCCTGAATGGTGATATCTGTTCTGTCACCGGTGTAGCTGGGATGCCCGTCGGCGTCCTGCTGGCCGGTGCGCTTGAGATTACGAAGGATGAAGAAGGGTGGAACCTCGTCTGGCCCGGCCAGGCCCATCAGGTAGAGACCTAGCCAGGAGTAGCCCTTCGCAGGTGAGTAGTAATCCCTGTCCAGCTGCGTGTATGTGCCATCGCCATTGACCTTCCAGTTGCTGCCACCCATCGCGTCGGCTTCATACGGACGCGAGTAGGGGAAAGCGGCTGGAAGCTGCACACCGGCCGCCCAGTGGACGGGACCTAGTGTGATTGTATCGCCGTTCACAATCGCGCGCGCATCCGCCGCCCAGCGATGTCCCAGCTCATGGCCGATCTGCGACATGGCGTAGTTGTAGTCCGTCATGCGACCGTCTGGCGATTTCTCCTGAATCTGAACTGCCGACGTGGAGACCGGCTCGACGTACATCCACTGCAACTCTCCCTTGCTGCAATAATCCTGAAGTCCATTCGTGTTCGTCCCGATTCCAGTTACGTTTCCGCCGCGTGGTCCGTTGCTCGGCGTCCCGCCTTCAGGATTGTCGACGCGAAAATCGGAGTATGTCGCGATGAAGTCGAACTTGTCGCCGAGCGCGGAAATCACCGAACAGGCGACATCCTGCATGCGCGGGATTTCTGCCCAGTGAAAACCTTCGTACGCAACGCGGAACGTACCGCTCTGGCGACCAACCGACGAGAAATCGATTTCGGGCGAGCGAGCGCCAGCAAGGGCCACGGATCGCGGTGGAACTCGATCGACGACCGACGATGGCGTACCTGCTGCGGCGTCGGCGGAAACGAAGATGCGCGTTGCGCCGGAGAGCGGGGCAGGCAGCACACCGCGAATAGAGATTGTATTTCCTTGCACCGTAACGTCCGGTTGCGCGCCGCGGCCGGACACGATGTAGCGCGACGGGCGGGCTGTTGCTCCAACTCGTCGGCTCGCGAAGCCGTGGATTGTCCACACCACCGGCGCGTTGGCGAGATCGGTCGACGCAGGCTTGCGGACATCGAATGCAACGCGATACGTAACACCATCGATCCCCTGATCACCGTTCGGGAGCACCGCACCGCGCGTCTCGATGGCAGCCTTTACGAAGAGACCGTCGATGCTGGAGAGCTTTAGCTGTGTGATATCGAGATTTGGTGCGATGCTTGTGTCGCGAGCGCCCGGAATGGCAGCGAGTGCCTTTTCCGCGCCGGTTGTAACCATCGGAAAGATACCGACCACGGCATCGCGCGCCGACACGTCGTTGTATGCGAGTTCGATTATACCGTTTTTGTAAAGCGTTGCTTGAATGCGGTTTACGGTTGGCACCCAGGTGAACGCCTGGATACCCCCAGTTCCCTCGCTCAGAGTCCATGTCACTACGACGCGATCGCGCAGTTCCTTCACATAGTGCTTTCCATTCAATCCTGATTTGATGAAAGCAGCGATGCCCGGAATCATGTTGATGAACGTTTCACCTACCGTCTGCAGCGAGGCGTAGCGATCCATCTGGAAACCATTGCGCGTGGATCCGCCAGCGCCGGTACGGTTTCCCGGCGGCGGTCCACCAACTGTTCCGCGGTTGGGATCGTTTTGCATTGTGCCGAACGTGATCGCACCAATTGCGACATTGAAGGAGTCCCAACGCTTTCCCGAAAACGGGAATGTGAAGCCCTTGAGTGTTGCTGAAGTACCGGCGAGTTCAGGCCCGAAGTCGGGATCCCATCGCAGTGCAATGCTCTCGATGCGATACCCGTTGCCTTTCGGGGTGAATCGGAGTGTCCTGTGATCCAGATCGAACAGTCGTTCGGGAGCAACGACTCCGCTATCCAGCTCAAGGCCGATAAGGTTGCCGATGACGGTGACCTTACCGATCGTATGGCCGGCCTCTCGCTGCGCCAGTGCGGGTGCTGAAATTACGGTAAGCGCGAGAAGTAGCTGTATGCGGGGGAAGCGTGTCATCCGAAGGCCAAGCCGGAGGGGGGCGTTCTATTCGCTGCTGTTTGCTGAACTGCGCGTGCGCGTTACCAACCACCCTCTCTCGGGTTCGCGACTGTGAGCTTGAATCCATCCGGATCGGTGAGCTGAAACGCCATCGATCCCCAAGGCAGCGGCTTTGGAGCATCGTCGAGCTTGAGGCCTGCGCCTCTGGCGCGGTCAGCCAGGGCGCCGATGTCCTGCGGGGTGTTGAGCCAAATGCGAAGGCCCACTCCCTTGTTGCGATCCTTCCCTTTTGCGAAATCATCCTGACCGAGCCCGATCATCGCGGTCCCCGCCTTCATTATGACGAACCGAACCTTTCCTTCTCTCTCCGCCGTGTGAACGATCTCGAAGCCGAGTCCTGTCGTGTAGAAGTCGATGCTCTTGTGGAGATCGCTGCACGTGATATTGATGTTGAACTCCTGAACATCGATCGCTGTTTCAGACATGCCGTACCTCGCTAGATGTTGAATGGTGTTCTGCACTGTACTGCGGTATTGTTCAGCGCCTCTTTTCGCCTGCCCAGCTACGCGGCGGCACCGAGCACGCCGGCACTCGCATCGGCTGATCGGTACGTGGACTGATTGGCGGGACTCGGCGCGTCCGCGACACGAAATTCGGATCTTCCGATGCTTCGTATGCGAACAGTGCAACGAGCGTAGCATTTCGCTTGACGTTGTCGAAGTTGATCTTGTCGTATGTGTCGCGATTGGTGTGCCACGTGTAGTCCGTGTACGACCAGTCGGAGGACGTCAGAAAGAAGCCTGGCGCTCCGCGGCAGTCGAAGGCGTCGCTATCAGTGCTCTCATCATGCGCGACACCAGGCAGCATGATGGTGATGTTGCGTGTGATATCGGCGGGCATGCGCGACATCCAGCGTGCGAGTGGCGCCGCCGCGTCGACGAATCCGTTCGTTTGCACCGTGTCCACTTCACCCGTGCCGTTATCCTGGTTGAAAAGCGCCTGGAGTCCCTTTAGAACTTCCGGGTGATCGGCTGCAAACGACGACGAGCCGATGTCACCCTCTTCCTCTCCGCTCCAGTGCCCAACTAGAATCGTGCGCTTGGGGTGTGGATACGCGGCTTTGAGAATGCGCATGGCCTCGAGCATCGTGATCGTGCCGGTGCCGTTGTCGGTCGCGCCACTACCGGAGTCCCACGAGTCGAGGTGCGCCGACAGCATTACGTACTCGTTCGGTTTTTCCGATCCGGTGATCTGTGCAATGGTGTTGAACACCGGCGATTCAGTCGGCGCCAGCTTTGCATCGGCAACCATGTGAACACGTGGACCCTGTCCGTTGGCTGCAAGGCGAGCAAGCAGTGAATAGTCCTCGCAGGACACGTCGAACGAAGGTACGTCAGCGGCGCGTGTCGACTGGATCTTGTCCACGCCCCAGCCGTGCGACCAACCGTTGGATAGAACTCCGGCGACGCCAGCATGCGCGAGCACTTCCGGGAACTGACGAATGTTGACGTGTGCAGCGGTGAACCTTGCGCGCCAATCCTGCGCTGCGCTGTCGCGTTGAGCCACTGCGTGTTGATAGGTTGCCGAATCGGCCCACGCGCGAATGTCGGCATCCGGGCGACAGGTAGTCTGTGGCTCGCTGACCAACACAAGCTTTCCCTTTACCGACTGCAGCCATCGCGCGAAGCCAGCGCTATCCGTGATCTGACTGGCAGTCGGAACGATTACGACGTCAGCTGTAACGCCGTCGGGCGGTGTCGTCGCGCTCCACGCGTGCATCGTCGCCTCAAGTACGCGATACCTTGGCGAGACCAGCTCCAGCGTACTCTTGCCGCGCGTCCAGTCGCGCCAGGTGCCGTACTTCTCGTTCCGGGCGTCGACGCCCAGCGACTTGTAGATGCTCAGCAACCAATTGTTGGCGGCGCGGTTGGCCGCGGAGCCCGTGAGTCGCGGGCCGATGGAGTCCATAAGCGTCTGTGCATAGTGCGACGCTTCGGAGTGGTGCATGCCCTCGTCGTAAATGTGCTGAACGACGGGATCGCCCGTCGGATTATCCTGGGCGCGTGTCTGGCGCGGAGTGGAGAGACTCGCCACCGCCAGGGCGACGAGAACCGGAGCAAGCTGGCATGATCGCATGCAACAATGGTACTAGTGCGGATGCCGTGCTCGCCAGTACGTTGTCCGTCGGAACGGCGCGCGGACGAGGCTCACGTGCTGCTACAGAACCCCCGGATTGCGTTGCCAGATCGCGAATGAGAGCGCAGCCGCGAAGCTGACCCATGCGAAGTATGGAAGCATCAACACTCCGGCGAGCGCGCGAATTCGCCAGAATCCGGTAATCGTCGCGACGATCAGGATCCAGAGAACGACGATCTCCGCAAACGCGAGCGCTCCGTGGCGCCACGCGAAAAAAAGCCATGTCCACAGTCCATTGAGGACAAGTTGAAGGAGAAACAGTACGAGAGGAGTGCGGGCAGCCGCGAATCCGCGCTCTTGCCATACCATCCACGCCGCGATCGCCATCAACAGGTAGAGGACAGTCCACACCGGCCCGAATACCGACGCCGGCGGTGCCCAGGGCGGCCGGAGAAGCTGCTGGTAGAATGCACCAGAGTCGACGGAAGCGATGGCTCCCGCTCCGCCGGCGATAAAAGTCACTACGAGCCAGCCGACGAACCCTTTGATGGATCCGAACCGTGTGTTGGTCATCCCGCTCCACTCGGCAAGCTCCGCGCCGAGATTGCTGCCGACGGTGCGGACTGATCAGCCGGTCGTTTTTTCCCATGCTGCAATTCCGCCGTTGACGACCGGAAACAACGGGTGTGTCTGAATCCGTTTGACCCGGTTCAGCTCTTCCAGGTGAGCCGGCGCACGGATTGCGAGCTTGCGACTCAGGTGGGTCCATTCGTAGTCGATCTGGCCCCGAGTGACGAACAGAGGAACTACTGTATTCTCGCGGCCGATCCTCGACTCGTCGAATCGGAAACCGCGGCGCATCGACTCGTCGTGTATCGCTCTGAGGTAGGCTGCGATGTAAGCGCGCGGTTCGGATGACTCTACAAACCGCTGCAATTGCGGATGCTGTGTGTAACCGCGGGTCTTACCCGCCAGTACAGCCTGGGCAAGAAGACTTTCGCGCCACAGTGCCACGAGCCCGCGTACATCGAGATACCTGGGGTGCAGAGACCAGAGTCGCACTCAATTACAAGTTGTGTTACTGGCTGTGTGCATCAGTCGTTCGTAACGAAACAGGCAGTACGTAAAAGCCTGCTCCGCACCCCAGGGCGTGTGATGCAGTTCGTGACTGCTTGCAACGAGTTGAAAGGCATCGCCTAATTCGTCCTGCAGCGTTCTGGGGGAATACCGGACTATATCCACCGCGCTGCATCGCGTCGGGCCGTCTTCAGCGAAAGTTGCAATGACTGCGTAGCCGCGCGGCCGGAGCGCGCGACGAAGCTGCGCGACGTAACGTGCGCGCGCTGCGTCGTCGGTGAGAAAATGAAACGCTGCGCGGTCGTGCCATACGTCAAACGCAGCATCGGGCAGCTCGCTCGAGAGAACGTCGGCTTCACGCCACGTTACCAACGCACTCCGATCGCCGAGGCGCTGTCGGGCGCGTTCGAGCGCCGCAGGCGCGATGTCCAGTACGGTAATGTGACGGTATCCGTCGGCGATCAGGCTATCGACCAGCGTCGAGGCGCCGGCGCCTACGTCGATGATCGCTGCGTCAAGATCAGGTGCGGCGCGCCGGATCAACGATAGTGACCGGGTTGCCTCTGGCTCGAACCAGCTTACCTGGTTCGGCTCTCTGGTTTTGTGAATTTGCTCCCAGTGTTGCTTCTGGCTCACTGCGTCTCCAGCGAATGAAGATCTCGAAGGGTCGCTGTGAAGGATGGTCGCAAGGCAGGCACAATTCAATGGATAGCGCCGCGCGCGCGGAGTTGAACCAGTTGCGGTAAATTTGTCGCCAGTCTCGTACCGCGTGGAATCAAAGCGCGCGGCGCACGATGGGCTCCAGTCTCAAATCCGGCACCGGAGGCGATCCCACCATGACGTTGTCGATGAAGTTACCAGCTACGGTGACACCACTATCTCGCGACGCCAGGGTGACCGTGGTGCTGCTGTTCATCGTTTGGCTGGTCGACTACTTCGACCGCCTGATCATGAACTTCGCCCTCCCGTACATCGGGAAAGACTTTCACCTGAACCATACGCAGGAAGGGCT
>Ga0207933_1002488_pt1 | contig 11844 bp, 9 predicted proteins | sample NGESurdeep092012_4_FD_184488 | JGI IMG/M metagenome (GOLD analysis project Ga0207933, IMG submission 184488) | Arctic peat soil microbial communities from Barrow, Alaska - NGEE Surface sample F53-3 deep-092012 (SPAdes) | ecosystem: Environmental > Terrestrial > Soil > Wetlands > Peat ... | reverse complement strand
GTGGCCGAGTCGCACCATCTCAGCCAAGCGTGGCAGGCGGGCGATACCGTGCGTGCGCACGCCGTCGCGATCCGTCTCTGCGATGAGGCGAGCGGCGAGTGCGGCGCGCGGAGGCGTGAGGCCAAGCGTGAGGAGGACGCGCTCGATGCGGTGATGGAGTTCGTCGAAAGCGATGCGAACCATCCCTCATTAGAGCGCAAGGGGTCGGGATCCCGCGAATGGCGGATAGGCGGGTACGGCTGCAACCGCTAGACTGGTGCGGGCGAGTGCGGTGGCCGGCCTCACCGCTCAGAACGCTCTGCGAGGTTGTTGCGAATGCACGGTTCTTCCGCTCGTGTCCGGGTTCTTGCCGCGTTGCTGCTGTGCCTCGCGACAAGCGCGTCATGCGCTCCTGCGCGGAAGCATGCGCCGCCGTTGCAGACCGCCGATGTGGTGATGCTCAGCGATCTGCATTTCGATCCATTGTATGATCCAGCGAAAGCTTCCGAACTGCGCAAGGCTCCGGTAAGTGAGTGGGCGGCGATTCTCAGCAGGCCGGCGTCGCCGTCGCGAGCTGCCGATTTCAACGCGCTGCAGACCTCGTGCAAGGTGCGCGGAGCGGATTCAGCGTGGAGTCTGGTGCGGGCAAGTCTGCAATATGCGAAGCTGCGCGAAGCCAAGCCGCTGTTCGTAATCATCGGCGGCGATCTGTTGGCGCATGGCTTTCCCTGCAAGTTTCACGGGCTTGCGCCAGATGCGACGGCTGAGGATGTCTCGGCTTTTTCTGCAAAGACGGTGGCTTTTCTCGCGTTGCAGTTGCGGAAAACGTTCCCTGCGGTGCCAGTTTATTTTGCTTTGGGCAATAACGACTCCGGCTGCGGCGATTATCGGGAGACTCCGGACAGTGCGTTTCTGCGATCGGTTGGGATGAGTTTCGCGGAGGATTTGCATGATCCCGCGAGCCGCGCAGCGTTGCTGAGCACGTTTTCAAAGTTCGGCGATTACAGCGTAGTGTTGCCGCCGCCGATGAAAGATACGAGACTGATCGTCGTACAGGATATCTTCGAGTCGGCGCACTTCGAGAGCTGTGATGGCCATGCCGATGCGGACATCGCGACGGCACAGATCGATTGGCTGCGCGCGCAGTTGACAGAGGCGCGAACCAACGGCGAGCAGGTCTGGGTGATGGCGCACATTCCACCGGGCGTCGATATCTACTCGAGCTTTCATCGTTATCTGTTTGCGCCCGGAGAGGCCTGCAACGTAAAGAAGCCGCAGACGTTTCTGAACAGCAGCGCGATCGGCGATACGATTGCGGAATTCAGTGATGTAGTGAGGCTGGCGGTCTTCGCTCACACGCATATGGATGAGATTAAGCTGCTCGGAAATGCGCAGGGAGGCGCGGTTCCGGCAAAACTCGTGCCGTCGATCTCGCCGATCAATGGAAACGATCCGGCATTCCTTGTGGCGCAGGTGTCTCCGCTGACGGCGACGATAAAGGATTACACGGTGTATGCGGCAGCGAACGTGCAGGGCACTGAATGGGCGCGTGAGTATCAGTACTCGACAGCCTATGGCCTGCCGGATTTTTCGGCCGCTTCCATGCAAAAGCTGACCTCTGCCCTGATCGCGGACAAGACGGGTGAGAGCCAAAAAAGCCGCGAATATGAGCGTCACTTCCTGGCCGGCGGCGGCACGTTCGCCACGCTCGGATTACAGCGGTTGTGGCCGGCGTATAGCTGCTCGCTGCAAGAGCGCGGCACGGCAGCGTTTCACAGTTGCATGTGTCCGCAGAGCGCTGCGAAACCGTAGCAGCTGCCGCAGGACGCGCCGAACTGCTAGCATGACTCTTTCACGATCTGGTGTCGCTTGTGTGTGCGAGTGAAGGAAGAGCAATGGAAACAAACACGGCAGGAGCGCGGCTGCGCGAGGCAGTGAAGGCTGAGCGGCCGCTGCAGATCGTGGGCGCGATCAATGCGTATCACGCGCGCATGGCGGAACGCGTGGGCTATCGCGCGGCTTACCTTTCGGGCGGCGGCGTTGCAGCCGGATCGCTTGGCGTGCCGGACCTGGGCATCTCGACGCTGGATGATGTGTTGACCGATGTACGGCGGATTACCGATGTATGTGGGCTGCCGTTGCTGGTCGATGCGGACACTGGTTTTGGAGGAGCATTCAACATTGCACGGACTATACGTTCGTTAGCTAAAGCTGGTGCCGCGGGATGTCATATTGAGGACCAGGTGCAAGCGAAGCGTTGTGGGCATCGGCCTGGCAAGCAGATCGTCTCCAGCGAGGAGATGGTGGACCGCATCAAAGCCGCGGTGGATGCGCGCGCGGATGCGAGCTTCGTCATCATGGCGCGCACGGACGCGCTGGCGGGCGAAGGGCTTGAGGCCGCGCTGGATCGTGCTGCTGCGTGCGTTGAGGCCGGAGCGGATATGGTCTTTCCGGAGGCGGTGCAGGAGCTGGCGCAGTATCGGGGGTTTGTGGAAAGGGCGCGCGTTCCTGTGCTTGCGAACCTCACGGAGTTTGGTGCGACGCCGTTGTTTACGCTGGAGGAGTTGCGCAGTGTCGATGTTGGGTTGGCGCTTTATCCGTTGTCGGCGTTTCGCGCGGCGAACGAGGCGGCGCTGCGGGTGTATGAAACAATCCGGCGCAATGGAACGCAGCGCGATGTTGTGGAGACGATGCAGACGCGCGCCGACCTTTATGAGTTTCTGGACTATCACGCTTATGAGCAAAAGTTGGATGAGTTGTTTGCAAAAGAACGGCCTTGAGGAAGCGAGCGCAACATGAGTGAAGCAACAACAACTGCGACCGGTTTCAAACCAAAGAAATCCGTCGCGCTCTCCGGCGTGCTGGCGGGCAACACTGCGCTGTGCACGGTTGGGCGCAATGGGAACGACCTGCACTATCGCGGCTACGACATTCTTGATCTGGCGGCGCGTTGCGAGTTCGAGGAGGTTGCGTATCTGCTGCTCTACGGCAAACTGCCGACGAGCGCGGAGCTCGACGCTTACAAGCGGCGGCTACGCAGATTGCGTGGACTTCCCGGTGGGGTGAAGGTTGCGCTGGAGCAGTTGCCTGCGAATGCGCACCCGATGGATGTACTGCGCGTGGGCGTGAGCGTGTTTGCGACGTTGGAGCCGGAACCGCAGCCGCACACGCCGCGTTCGGCGCTGGATATTGCTGATCGATTGATGGCGTCGCTTGGGTCGATGCTGCTGTACTGGTATCACTTCGCGAATGGTGGCAAGCGAATCGATGTGGAGACCGAGGATGATTCGATCGGTGGGCACTTTTTGCATCTGCTGCACGGCACGTCCGCGAATACCGAGTGGGTCCAGGCGATGCATGTCTCGCTGATCCTGTACGCGGAGCACGAGTTCAATGCGAGCACGTTTACAGCGAGGGTAATCGCGGGGACGGGATCGGATATGTTCTCGGCGATTGCAGGCGCAATTGGTGCGCTCAAAGGGCCAAAGCACGGCGGAGCGAATGAGGTTGCGCTGGAGATTCAGCAGCGTTATGGATCTCCCGATGAGGCCGAGCGAGATATACGCGCGCGCGTCGAACGCAAGGAGGTCATCATTGGCTTCGGACACCCGGTGTACACGATCTCCGACCCGCGCAATGTGGTGATCAAGCAGGTCGCGCATGATCTCTCAGCATCGGCTCGCGATATGGCGATGTACAACGTGGCTGATCGACTGGAAAGCGTAATGCACGAGGTGAAACGGATGTTCCCCAACCTCGACTGGTTTTCGGCGGTGGCATATCACGTGATGGGAATTCCGACGGCGATGTTTACGCCGATCTTTGCGATTGCACGAACCAGCGGATGGGCTGCGCATGTGATGGAGCAGCGCGCCGACGGCAAGATCATCCGGCCGAGCGCAAACTACACGGGGCCGGAGGAGTTGGCGTTCGTGCCCATTGAGGAACGGGTTTAGGAAAGCATGTCTCAGCAGATCAGCAATGTCAGGCCTGAGTTCGATGAAGTTCTGGTCGACATCGTCGACTATGTTCGCGACTACAAGATCTCGAGTGCGCTTGCATATGAGACGGCTCGGTACTGCTTGCTGGATACTCTAGGGTGCGGGTTGGCGGCGTTGGGGTACTCAGCATGCACGAAGCTGCTGGGGCCACTGGTTTCTGGGCTGACGATGCAGAATGGGGCGCGCGTCCCGGGCACGAACTACGAGCTCGATCCGGTGCAGGCGGCGTTCAATATCGGCGCGATGGTTCGCTGGCTGGACTTCAACGACACGTGGCTGGCGGCGGAGTGGGGGCATCCTTCCGACAATCTGGGCGGCATTCTTGCGGTTGCGGATTGGCTGGCGCGGAATGGCCGCATACTGACGATGCTCGATGTGCTCACGGCGATGATCAAGGCGCATGAGATTCAGGGCTGCCTTGCGCTCGAGAGCTCGTTCAACAAGGTTGGGCTTGATCATGTCGTGCTGGTGAAGGTGGCGAGCATAGCGGTGGTTTCGCATCTGATGTGGTTATCGCGCGAGCAGATGTTGAATGCTGTATCGCTGGCATGGGTGGACGGCCAGTCGTTGCGCACCTATCGCCACGCGCCGAATACGGGGTCGCGCAAGAGCTGGGCGGCGGGTGATGCAACCGCGCGCGCGGTGCGGCTGGCGCTGATCGCGAAGACCGGCGAGATGGGGTATCCGAGCGTGCTGACGGCGAAGACGTGGGGCTTCTACGATGTGAGCTTTCGCGGACAGCCGTTCAGGTTTCAGAGGCCCTATGGAAGCTACGTGATGGAGAACGTGCTGTTCAAGATCTCGTTTCCAGCGGAGTTCCATGCGCAGACGGCGGTGGAAGCTGCTGTGACATTGCATGGGCAGCTTGCAGAGAGGGGTTTGACGGCAGCCAACATTGCACGCGTGACGATTCGCACGCATGTGGCGGCGCTCCGCATTATCGACAAGCAGGGGCCGCTGGCGAATCCTGCCGACCGCGATCATTGCATCCAGTACATGGTGGCGGTGCCACTGATCTTTGGGCGATTGACGGCTGAAGATTATGAAGACAAACTCGCGCTCGATCCCGTGTGGGGCAAGCGTATCGATGAGGTTCGCTCGCGCATCGTGTGTGTCGAGGATAAGAAGTTCACAAAGGATTATCACGACCCGGAGAAGCGATCGATTGCGAATGCACTGACGGTGGAGTTGACGGACGGGACACTTCTGCCGGAGGTCGTGGTCGAGTATCCGATTGGTCATCGGCTGCGGCGCGCGGAGGGAATGCCGCTGCTGATCGAGAAGTTTAAGGTGAACCTGGCACGACGATTTGGACCGGATCAGCAGCAACGGATTCTGGCGGCTTCGATGGAGCAGGGGAAGCTGGAGGCGATGAGCGTCGCGGAGTATGTCGGGCTCTTTGTTCCTGGCGCGTGAATCCAGTAAACCAGCGCAGGCGCCGCGATAGGCTACGCGCATGAGCGAGAAAACATTGCAGAGCTGTGCCGCGATGCTGGCGGTAGCGGTGGCTGAGGCGCGCGCGGGACTTGCTGAGGGTGGCATTCCGATTGGCGCGGCGATCTTTCGTATGGATGGATCGCTGGTAAGTCGCGGGCATAATCGCCGTGTACAGCAGGGCGATCCGTCCATTCATGGTGAAACCGATGCGTTTCGACGCGCGGGACGGCAGCGCAGCTATCGCGATCTGACTATGGTGACGACGCTGGCGCCGTGCTGGTATTGCAGCGGTTTGGTGCGGCAGTTTGGCTTTCGCAGGCTGGTGGTGGGCGAGTCGCGCACGTTTCAGGGCGGCGTGAAGTGGCTGCGGTCGATTGGCGTCGAGGTGATCGATTTGGATTCGCAGGAGTGCGTGGATCTGCTGGGTGGCTACATCGCTGCGCACCCAGAGGTGTGGAACGAAGATATCGGTGTGGACGAATAGCGGTTGGGTGCGAGCGCAAAAGCGGAATCCTCTTGCGCCAGGGTCGCATCGAAGCTAAGAGAACACGGGCTTGCGAGAACAGCACGATATAGAGCCCGAGAGGGCATAAGGAGACGACAATGGACCGGAGCGCATCGGCAGTTTGGCATGGCGGCTTGAAGGACGGTAAAGGCTCGATCAGCACCCAGAGCGGGACACTCAAGGATGCCCAGTACAGTTTCAGCACACGGTTTGAGAATGGCGTGGGCACGAACCCGGAGGAGTTGATCGCCGCGGCGCATGCGGGCTGCTTTTCGATGGCGCTGAGCGCGCAGCTCGGCGAATCCAGCTTCAGACCGGACTCGATCGAGACCACCGCCGTTGTGACGTTGGACAAGACTGCAGAAGGGCCGACGGTGACGAAGATTCACCTGACAACACGGGCGAAGGTGCCAAATATCGAACGGGCGAAGTTCGATGAGATCGCGAAGAAGGCGAAGGAAGGATGTCCGATCTCGCGGCTGCTGAAAGCTGCGGAGATCACGCTCGACGCGCAGCTCTTGTAAGCGGCGCAGTTCTTCACTTCTTCATAGAGAGGCTCGTCTGCGGATGAGCCTTTTCCTTTGCGGCCCTAATGTGCGTGGGCGTGGCCGTGGTGGGAGTGGGGCTCGAGGGGGTCCGGGGTGGGCGGCGAGCTGCAGCCGTCGACGGTGGGGCAGTCGGTGACCTCGATCTGGATGGTGGTGTGGTGGATGCCGAAGTGGTCGCGGAGCTGGTGGTTCAGGCGCTCCAGGACGGCCTCGCACTCGGTCAGCGGCATCTCGATGACCTGGACGTGGCTGGCGAGCGCGTGAGACTGGGCGGTGAGGCTCCAGACGTGAAGATCGTGGACGCCGACGACGCCATCGACGCCCTGCATGGCGGCCCGGATCTCGGTGAGGTCGACGGAACGCGGCGTGGCTTCGAGCAGGATGTGCAGGGTCTCGCGGACGATCGACCAGGAGCTCCAGAGGATCATGGCGGCGATGAGCAGCGAGAGCAGCGGATCGATCCATTCGAGGCCGGTGAGGCGGATGAGCAGGCCGCCGACGATGACTGCGGCGGTGGAGACCGTGTCGCCGAGCATGTGCAGGAAGACGCTGCGGATGTTGACGTCGCGGGAGAACTTCCAGAGCAGGGCGGCGATGGCTCCGTTCATGAGCACACCGGCGGCGGCTACGTACATCATCAGGTCGGGCTTGACAGTGATGGGGACGGCGAAGCGATGGATGGCTTCGACGGCGAGCCAGACGGAGAGCGCGATGAGGGTGAGGGCGTTGACGAAGCCGGCGAGAACGCCGGCGCGCTGGTAGCCGAAGGTGCGCTCCTCGGTTGCGGGACGCGTCTGCAGGTAGACGGCGAAGAAGCTCAGCGCGAGGGCGAGGAAGTCGGAGACGTTGTGTCCGGCTTCGGAGAGCAGAGCGAGCGAATGGGCGCGCAGACCGAAGAGAAAGGTCGCGAGGATGTAGAGAAACGTAAGCGCCAGCGAGAGCTTGAGGATACGCTGCATCGCGGCGTTTGGCTGGGCGTGCGTCGGCACAGCTTCATTCTACGTTTCGGTACTCGGAGAGGGTTTTCAGTAGCCTCCAGCGAGGTTCAGCGAAGGGGGTCCCCCTCCCCTCTTTGGGATCGGTTCTTTGGGATGTTTGGTTTGCGGCGAATACTCGCTGTAAAATATTGATTCCATGGATTTTGTGTGGAAAATCTCTGGAATGTGCGGGTTGCGGCGACTTTTGTGGTGACCCCCTAAACATCGAACCCCACCCATGCCGACGATAAAGCCGTCGTCATGAATGGGGCACCCAGATTTTGTGTGGGATTTGATCTCTATTTCTATTATAGAGAGTTGAGTGGATATAATGTGCAGCGATTTTTCTCTTTGTTTACTTGAGGTTAGGTGGTTTGGGGCTTGACAAGATTTTGGGGATTTCGTCAGCTGCGCCAATGAAGCTCGACGGGAGCCGGGAGGGGGTGCGGGCCCTGGCCGGTGAGGCGGCGCTGCTTGAGGGCGAAGTACCATTTGGCGGGCTTGTCGGCGTCGTCGATGAGCATGAGGCCGGGGTTGGAGCGGAGGCCACGGGCTTGCTCGATCATGGTCTGCTGGTCCTGAGCGACGAAGCGCGCGCCGAAGAAGCGGACCAGCGAGGTGACGAAGGGGATGTGGTAGCCGATGTTCCAGGCGGCGACGACGTCGATGCGGCAGGTGGACGCGGTGAGGGGCGTGACGGTGGTGAGCGAGGAGAACCAGCGCACCGGCTTGTCGTTGTTGCGCGGGTGTTTGGCGACGATGGTTTCGATGCGGCGGTTGGGGAGCGTGAAGTCGATGGTGGTGACGGGGCGGCCGAGGAGTTTGTAGGGCGCGCTGTTGGACGAGGGCGCGTGCGGCGACATGCGGAAGCCGTCGTTGAGGATGGGGTGGGTGGCGCTGACGATGGGTTCGAACTTTTTGGTCTTCTCGTGAATGCTGGCGGCGGAGCGCCACCACCAGGCGCGGTGCACGAAGGGGCCGTGCGCGGGGTCCATGAGGCCGATGATGCCGTGGTCGACGTTGCAGGGGAGCTCGGCGGAGAGATGCGCGGTGCGGAAGTGCGGAGAGAATTTGGGCAGTTCGGGCATGGGGGGAAGCGAAGGTTCGTCTTCGGCGCTGCTGTTTGTTGTGAGGTCGAGGCGCCCGGCGCCGGGGGCGGGGATGTAGACCCAGGCGTAGCCGTCGCGCTCGGCGATGGGGAAGGCGTTGGCGAAGATTTTGGTGGGCTCGAGGGCGTCGTGCGAGGTGAGCGAGGGAATCTCTTCGCAGCGGCCGGTGCAGGGCTCGAAGCGCCAGCCGTGGTATTTGCACTGGACGGTGTTGCCGTCGAACCAACCGGCAGAGAGTGGGATGCCGCGGTGCGGGCAGAGGTCGCGGAGGGCGAAGAGTGCGCCATTTTGTTTCCTGCCGATGAGTAGAGGGATGCCGAGGAGCGTGGCGAGGGCGGTGTCGTTGCGACGCAGCGTGTCGGCGCGGAGCGCGGGGTACCAGTCACCGAAGATGAGCTCGGCTGCGGGACCGGGCTTGGCTGTTGCGTCGAGTTGGACGAGCGAAGGGTCGCGGCCGGCCTGGATGGGGCGCATGGTTGCCATCGTGGATGAGTGTACGGGAGAACAGAGATTAGAGAACAGATAACAGAGATCAGAAGGGCTCACGTTTTGATCTCTGTTATCTGTTCTCTCCTGCTCCGCTTAGACTCGATGGTGATGGACTCGGAGACTTCAGCGGCTGCTCCTGCGATGGCTTCGCCTGCGCCTCGGCGCGCGCGGTGGGCGCTGCTTTGGATTGTGCTGCTGTGGGTGGGGTTCTACGCGAGCTTTGCGCTGCTGCGGCCGGCGCTGCTGGACGATGCGGATTCGGTGCATGCGGAGGTGGCGCGGGAGATGCTGCTGCGGCATGACTACGTGACGCTGCATGCGAATGGGATTCGGTATCTGGAGAAGGCGCCGCTGCTGTACTGGGCGATGGCGGGATGTTTGAAGGCGACGGCGATGGTGGGTGCGACCTCGACCGAGGCGCGTGTGGTGGCGGTGAGGCTGCCGCTGGCGTTGGCGGTGCTGGCGCTGGTGCTGGTGGCGGAGAGCCTGGCGAGGAGGATGTTCCGGTCGGCGCGCGCGGGGATGTATGCGGCGCTCATTCTGCTGTCGAGCTTTGGGATCTTTATCTTCACGCGCATCACAATTCCGGATGCGATGGTGTGTCTGTGGACCACGACCGCGATGTTGTGCTTCTGGCGAACGGAGGAAATGGGATCTTGTACGTCGACTCCCCCGTCATCGATATCCCACCCGTCCGCAAAGAACGCGTACGGATGGGGCACCCAGATTGTTGGCCGTACAAGGATCTATTGCTGGGGGTTTGCGGCCAGCTGTGCGCTGAATGTGCTGACCAAGGGGCTGATCGGCGTGGTGTTTCCGGTGGCAACGGTGGTGATCTATCTGCTGCTGACGCGCGGATGGCGGCGTGGGTGGCAGCGTGTAGGGGAGCTGTGTCCGTGGAGTTCGCTGGTAGTGTTTCTGGCGATTGCGGCGCCATGGCATGTACTGGCGGGGCTGGCGAATCCTTCGCAGGGGCAGCCGGCGCACTTTCATTTTGTGCATGGGCACTGGATCGTTCCGCTGCCGACGGATGGGAATGTGCGTGGGTGGTTCTGGTTTTATTTTATGAACGAGCACGTGCTGCGGTATCTGAATCTGCGCGTGCCGCACGACTATGACACGGTTCCGCTGCTGCTGTTCTGGGGATTGTGCCTGGTGTGGATGATGCCGTGGTCGGCATTTGGATTCAAGGCGACGGCGTGGGCGCTGCCGGTGAAATCCGAGAAGTGGCGGAGCCAGTTTCGGAGACACGATCTTCCGCTGAAGCGGCGCGGGAAAGTGCTGCTGGTTGTGTGGGCGGCGTTTGTGTTGCTGTTCTTTGCCTTCTCCACGCGGCAGGAATACTACGTGCTGCCGGCGTTTCCGGCTGCGGCGGTGTTGATTGCGGGATGGCTGGCGGTTGCCGACAGCTATCGTCCGCGACCGTCGAAGCTGAATCCGCGCAGACGGGTGTTTGTGGCGGCCGATCTGAAACATGATGAGGCGGTGTACGTGATTCATGTGGGGCAGGCGGCGATTCACTGCACGGAGGTGGTGCTGGCGCTGGGGATTGCGTTTGCGGCGTTGTGTGCGGCGATTTTATGGCACGCGCATACGCCGGCGGGGCATCCTGATCTGGCGCGGCTGCTGAGTGAGCATCCGAGCGACTACGCGATGAGCATGGGACACTTTCTGGACCTGAATGCGGAGGCGCTGGGTCTGTTCCGGCTGCCGCTGATTCTTGCGGCGGCGAGTTTGCTGCTGGGGCCGCTGGTTTCCTTGCTGCTACGGAGGCGAGCGCTGCCCCATGCGGCGAACTTTGTGCTAGCGGCGGGGGCGTTCGGGTTTCTGCTGGCGGCGCATCTGGGGTTGCAGAGGTTTGCGCCGGTGATCAGCTCAGCGCAGCTGGCGGAGGCGATTGCTCCGCAGGTGCAGCCGCAGGATATGGTGGCGATTCATGGCGAGTATGAGTCGGGATCGACGCTGGGTTTTTATCTGGAGCGCCCGGCCGCTCCAGGACAAGAGATTCATATTCTGGAGGGACGAAGCTCGAACCTCTGGTACGGAAGCTTCTTTCCGGATGCGCCGAAGATCTTCGAGACGCCGGAGAGCTTTCGGGCGAAGTGGAATGGGCCGCAGCGGATCTTTCTGTGGCAGTCGCTGACCGATCCGCCGAATAAGCTGCCGGTGCTGGATGGGCCGGTATACGTGATTGCACGGGGTGGCGGAAAAGAGATCGTCAGTAATCAGCAGAGACGCTAAGCTGAGGGGCGAGGATTTTCCTATGCCCTGTGATCCGAATGAGCTTCGACATGTTCCGCTGTTTTCGCTGCTGGATGATGAGGAGCTGGCCGTGCTGGCGCAGCAGGTGGAGTTGCGCGAGTTTGCCGCCAAGCAGCGCATCTACAAGGCAGGCGAGCCGAGCACGCGCGCGTTCGTAGTGATGAGCGGAGCCGTACGCGTGACGCTGATCGACGAGGATGGGCAGGAGGTGCTGTTCTCCGAGCCGCATCACGGCGATTTTTTTGGGTTTGCGTCGATGATGGAGAGCACGGCGCATGGGACCTCGGCGGTGGCGATGGAGGCTACGAGCTGCGTGGAGGTCGACCGCGAGGATCTCTCGCATCTACTGACGCGCAAGCCGATGGCCGGACTGGATATGCTGACGGTGCTGGCGCGGGAGATTCATTCGACGCAGCGGCTGGTGACAGGGCGTGCGGCGCGCGATCCAAACGAAATTCTGGATGAGCAAGAGACGTTTGGCGAACGCATCGCCGACAAGGTCGCGGGCTTCGGCGGCTCGTGGACGTTCATCATCAG
>Ga0207933_1002487_pt1 | contig 11847 bp, 14 predicted proteins | sample NGESurdeep092012_4_FD_184488 | JGI IMG/M metagenome (GOLD analysis project Ga0207933, IMG submission 184488) | Arctic peat soil microbial communities from Barrow, Alaska - NGEE Surface sample F53-3 deep-092012 (SPAdes) | ecosystem: Environmental > Terrestrial > Soil > Wetlands > Peat ... | reverse complement strand
CCGGAGGCCCGGCCCCGCAGGACGCCCTCTCCCCGGCCTCCGCCGACCCGGGTAGCGGTCAGAGGTAGAGGCCGGTGCCACCATCGATGCGGGTGGCGGCCACGGCATGGATGTCCCGTTCGCGAAGGATCACGTACTCTTCGCCCTGGACTTCGACCTCGAACCGGTCCTCGGGGTTGAACAGCACGGTGTCCCCGACCTTGACGGAGCGAACATGGGGTCCCACCGCCACCGCTTCGGCCCACGCCAGCCGGCGGGAGACCTGGGCCGTGGCCGGAATGAGGATTCCCGAGCGTGACCGGCGCTCGCCATCGGCCTGACCCACCTGCACCAGCACCCGGTCGGCCAGCACGTTGATGGCCAGCTGGGCAGGGCTGGTGTCACCGTTGTGGCTGTTCGTCGGAGCTTCAGGGGTCGTGGTGGCCACAAACAAAGGCTACCGCAGGGGAGAACCGGCCCAGCCGGGGGGCACGGCTCAGACCGGTCGGACCGTCACGCCGGCCGACGACAGGTGCTCCTTGGCCTGACCGATGGTGAACTCCCCGAGATGGAAGATGGAGGCGGCCAGTACGGCGTCGGCCTCACCCTCCACCGCCCCTTCGACCAGGTGGTCGAGGGTGCCGACGCCACCGGAGGCGATGACCGGGACGGGGCAGCGCCGACTGACGCCACGCGTCAGTTCGAGGTCGAATCCGTCCCGCGTGCCGTCCCGGTCCATGGAGGTGAGCAGGATCTCCCCGGCCCCGATGGTGGCACAGCGCTCGGCCCATGCGAGGGCGTCCAATCCTGTCGGCGTACGCCCACCATGGGTGAACACCTCCCAGGCGGCCCCTCCGCCGGCCGGAGCGCCGGTGCTCCATCGCCTGGCATCCACCGCCACCACGACGCACTGACTCCCGAACTCGTCGGCCAGCTCGGCAATCAGGTCGGGACGGTCGACAGCGGCAGTGTTCACACCGACCTTGTCGGCCCCGGCCCGGAGCAGCAGACGGGCATCCTCCACGGATCGGACCCCACCCCCGACCGTGAAGGGTATGAACACCATCTCGGCGGTGCGGGACACCACGTCCACCATGGTGCGCCGGTGGTCGGAGGAGGCGGTGATGTCGAGGAAGACCAGTTCGTCGGCGCCTTGGGCGTCGTAGCGGCCCGCCAGCTCGACCGGATCGCCGGCGTCGAACAGGTCGGTGAACTGGACCCCTTTGACCACGCGGCCGGCGTCCACGTCGAGGCATGGGATCACCCTCACGGAGCGCACGCTGCCACCCCCTCCTCCACGGTCATGCGCCCGTCCACCAAGGCCTTGCCGGTGATGGCCCCGGCGAGCTGCCGGACCGGTCCGTCGGGAGTCGGCGCCACCTGGAGTCGGGTGAGGGAGGTGATGTCGGCCACCGCTCCCACTCCGCCCGAGGCGATCACCGGGATGGTGGTGTCGGCGAGTACGTCGCCCAGGCCCTCGAGGTCGGGTCCGGCCAGCGTGCCGTCGCGGTCGATGGCGGTGACGATCACCGCGGCCACGCCGAGGCCCTCGAGCTCATGGAGCAGGTCGGCGACGGTGCGACCACTCCCCTGCTCCCAACCCCGAACGGCGACCTCGGTCCTCCCGGTTGGATGGCGCCGGTAGTCGACGCCCACGGCGATCCGGCCGGGGTACCGGGCGGCCAGGGTCCCGACCAGCTCCGGGTGGTCGAGGACCACGGTGCCCAGGATGACCCGTGACAGCCCACCTTCGAGGAGCTCGGTCACGTCGTCGCCGGACCGCACCCCTCCGCCGGTCTGCACGGGGATGTCCACAGCCTCGGCGATGGCCAGGACGGTGGGGCGGTTGACCGGTTGTCCCTGTCGGGCGGCGTCGAGGTCGACGACATGGAGCCAGGGGGCGCCACCGGCGGCGAACCGGCGGGCCAGGTCCACCGGGTCCCCGTACCGGCTCTGGCGGTCGAAGTCACCCTGGGTCAGCCGGACCGCCCCGCCGTCACGGATGTCGATGGCCGGATAGAGCTCCATCACCGGTCGGCGCGCTCCACCGCACCGACGAAGTTGCCCAGGATGCCCAGACCTACGGCTCCGGACTTCTCGGGGTGGAACTGGGTTCCCCATACCGGTCCCCGCTCGGCCGACGCCGTCACCGGCCCTCCGTAGTCGCAGGTGGACGAGGTGTCGACGCTGAGCTCGGGCGCGTAGGAGTGGACGAAGTACACCCAGGTGGGTGTGGGCACACCGGCCAGGAGGCCGGAGGGTGGCGTGTCCGCCGGCTGCAGCTGGTTCCACTGCATCTGCGGGTGCTTGACGCCGGGGGGCAGCCGGCGGACCACTCCGGGGAGGATGCCGAGGCCCGGGTGGGACGGATCCTCGTCGGATCCTTCGTAGAGGAGCTGGAAGCCGATGCAGATGCCGAGGAAGGGCACGCCGCGTTCGACGGCGACGGCGGCCGCCCGGTCCAGACCGCTGGCCCGGAGGGCCTGCGCACACCGTCCGAACGCGCCCACTCCCGGGAGCACCACGCCGGCGGCCCCGGCGGCCCGGTCCGGGTCGGCCACGAGACGGGCGTCGGCCCCGAGGTGCTGGAGGGCCTTCTCGGCGGACCGCAGGTTGCCGATGCCGTAGTCGAGGACGGCGATCACCGGGACAGGGTGCGAGTGGTGACGCCGGCCAGAGCGAGCCTCACAGCTGTCCCTTGGTGGAGGGGATGCCCCCTCCTTCGACGCGCACGGCGTCGCGCAGGGCACGGGCCACCCCTTTGAACGACGCCTCCACGATGTGGTGGGTGTTCTTCCCGGTGCGGAGACGCACGTGCAGGGTGATACCCGCCGCGGTGGCGAAGGCCCGCCAGAACTCCTCGGCCAGCTGAGGGTCGAAGGGCGGGTTGCCCAGGGGATTGGTCTCCGGGGGGAACTCGATGTCGTAGGCCAGGAAGGGGCGGCCGGAGAGGTCGAGGGCCACGTCCACCAGCGCCTCGTCCAGCGGCAGGGCCACCGAGCCGAACCGGCGGATGCCGGCCTTGTCCCCGAGCGCCTCGGCCAGGACTTCGCCCAGGGTGATGCCGACATCTTCGACGGTGTGGTGGGCGTCGACCTCGAGATCGCCCCGGGCCAGCACGGTGAGATCGAAGCCCCCGTGGCGGCCGAGCTGGCTGACCATGTGGTCGAAGAAGGGGAGGCCGGTGGCCACCTCGGTGGCGCCGGTCCCGTCGATGTCCAGGACCACCTCGATGGAGGTCTCCTTGGTGGAGCGCAGCGCGGTCCCCCGTCGGGGGGCCGGTCCGTTCAGCGGGGTGGTGGTCATCGTAGGCTCTCCTCCAGGGCCGTCAGGAACCGGTCGTTCTCCTCGGGGAGGCCCACGGTCACCCGCAGGCACCCGGTGAGCCCTGGCCACTCGGAGCAGTCTCGCACGAGCACCGAACGGTCGAGGAGGTCGTTCCAGACCTGCCGGGCCGGGGTGACCAGGGGGCGGAAGAGGATGAAGTTGGCATCCGAGGGCCACGACTCGACCGGGAGGGCGGCCAGGGCCGCGGCGATCTTCCCTCGCTCCTCCTTCAGCAGGGCCACACGGGTCTCCATCTCGTGCACGTAGCGGAGGGCCAGTCGACCGGCCAGCTGCTTGGCCGCGTCGAGGTGGTACGGCAGGGCCACCAGCTCACAGGCGGCGACGACCTCGGGCGCGGCCACGAGATAGCCGAGGCGCAGACCGGCCATGGACCAGGTCTTGGAGAACGTCCGTATCACCGCCATCCGCTCGGCTCCCGCGTCGTTCCCCCGGAGCAGCTCGAGGGCCGACGACGGGGCGAACTGCCCGTAGGCCTCGTCCACCACCAGCAGGCCGCGGGCCAGGGCCAGCACCGCCTCCATCTGCTCGAGGGGGTCGGCCCGGCCCGAGGGATTGTTGGGTGAGCACAGGAAGGTGAGGACCGGCTGCTCGTCGGCCAGGACCCGCCGCACCTCGTCGAGGTCGAGTCGGTGATCGTCGGCCCTCCGCCCGGCGGCCACGGTGGTGCCGGTCGTTCGGGCGATCTGCCGGTGCATGGTGTACGTCGGCTCGAACAGGGCCAGCGTGCGGCCCGGACCGCCGTAGGCCAGCATGAGCGACTGGAGTACCTCGTTGGAGCCGTTGGCGCAGAACACCTGCTCCGGTCGGACCCCGTGGCTGGTGGCGATGTCCTGGCGCAGGGCCAGGGCCTGGCGGTCGGGGTAGCGGTTGAAGTCGATCGCCTCGAGACCGGCGCGGAACTCGTCCAGCCATCCCGCCGGTGGGGGCAGGGGCGACTCGTTGGTGTTGAGGCGCACGTCCACCTCGACCTGGGCCGAGTGGTAGCCGGTCAGCTCGACCAGGTCCGTTCGCACCGGGGGCAGCGACGGTTCCTGGCGGTCCGGCCCCGCTACCGCGGCCATCGCAGACGCACCGACTCGGCATGGGCGGGCAGTCCCTCGGTCTCGGCCAAGGTGACCACGTGTGGGCCCAGCACCTCGAGGGCCTTGTCGCTGATGGTGACGGCGTGGATGTGACGACGGAAGTCGTCGACCCGGAGGGCACTGGCGAACCGGGCTGTCCGGTTGGTGGGGAGGACGTGGTTGGGTCCGGCCAGGTAGTCCCCCACGCTGGCCGGCGAGCTGGGTCCGAGGAACACCGCCCCGGCCGAGGTGACCTGGTTGAGGAGGGACTTGGCATCCTGGGTGAGGATCTCGAGGTGCTCGGGGGCCACGATGTTGGCCACGGCCATGGCCTGCTTGGGCCCGTCCACCAGCACCACGTACCCACCGGCCCCCAGGGTGGCCTCCAGGTCGGTGCGGCGGGGCGAGGCCTGGACGATGCGGTCCACCTGGGCGGTCACCGCCTCGGCCACCGCCTCGGACCACGTGACCAGCCAGGCCAGTCCGTCGGGGCCGTGCTCGGCCTGGACGACCAGGTCGATGGCGGCCAGTTCGGTGGGGGTGCCGGGGCCGGCGATGACCACCACCTCCGAGGGCCCGGCGAAGGCCGAGGCCACACCGACCACTCCGGAGACCTGACGCTTGGCCTCGGCCACATACCGGTTCCCCGGCCCCACGATGACGTCCACCGCCTCGATGGACTCGGTGCCGTACGCCATGGCCGCGATGGCCTGGGCCCCACCGACCCGGTAGACCTCGTGGATGCCGGCCACCGCGGCGGCGGCCAGGGAGGCGTCGTCGATCCGACCATCGGGTCCCGGCGGCACGCACAACACGATTTCGTCGACCCCGGCCACCTGGGCCGGTACCGCGCACATGAGCACGGTCGACGGGTAGCGGGCCCGTCCTCCCGGGGCGTAGCAACCGGCCCGGGCCACCGGGCGGACCAGGTGGCGCACCTCGATCCCGCCCGACTCGAAGTCCTCGGCCCCGGGATCGGCCGACTCGTGGGCGTGGTACGCCAGGATCCGGTCGTGGGCCACGTCGAGCGCCTCTTGGAGGGGCACCGGGATCCGGGCCAGGGCCGCCTGGATCTCCGATTCGTCCACGCGGAGCTCGTCGAGTTCGACGCCGTCATAGGTCCGAGTGAGGCGGCGCAAGGCCGCATCGCCGTCTTTCCGCACGTCGGCGATGATGGCGGCCACGGACGCCGACGACCGGTCCTGTTCGTCGGCGGGGCGCGGCAGGGCGTCCCGCAGGGCCCTGCGGTTTCCGGTGAAGCCTCGGAAGTCAAGGCGTCGGAGCGTCATAGCCCGTCGATGCTACCGGACGAGGGGTGGGGCCCACCCTGCCACGGGGGTGCCGGCGCCCGGCGGCAGGGGCTGAGCGACACCGCTCCCCTCCTCTGGGTGCCATGATCGTCCGATGGCCTCCAGCTCCGCAGAACTTTCCTCCCTCGCCACCGCACTCGACGAGTTGAGCCGGAGGATCACCGTGCACGCCGACGCCGCCGACGCCGTGAAGGACGAGGAGACGGCCCGGGAGTTGTTCGCCATCGAACGGGCCCTCAACAGTGCCAATCGTCGCCTGGCCCGACTCTCGCTCACCCTCAGCCGACGGTGACACCCAGCGGTGCAGGCTGCTGACACCACCGGTTTGCCACGGTGACCACATGCACGGTCGTCGGGACCGACCCGAACCTGGGCCCGGACGCGGCGAAGGCACCCCGAAGGGTGCCTTCGCGCGAGCGGGTCGGGCGGCGGATCCCGAACACCGCTCTGCGGAACCAGTTGGCGGGAACCGGTTCCGAGACCTCTAGACCATCACGTTTTCGGTCCGAATGCCAGTCAGGGAGGGCAAATTTCTGACGTTGAAAACGGCGGGACCGAGAACGGGCATCAAATCCCCTGTTCGCAGCGGTCTTTTGCGACGGCGCACGTCAGGGAGCAAATTGCCGATTCCTGGCCGTCAATGGGCCCCATGCTTTTGGCAGGAGTTACGTCATAAGGATTGCAACGTTGAGTCGCATTCGGGTCGGCCCCCGCCCCCGGCGGACCATCGGTTCCGGACGACGGGGAGCAGGCCGGATCAGCCACTTCGCCCCCGACCGGGGAAGGGGTTCCCGTGCGGACCGGGCCCTCGGCTCAGGCCGCAGGTCGGGGTGCGGATCGGGCCGTGGGGCAGAAGTCGGACAGGACGCACCGCTCGCAGAAGGGTCGCCGGGCGGTGCAGGTGGCCCGCCCGTGGAGGATGAGCCGGAGACTGAACACGCCGCGTTGCGCGGCCGGGACCATGACGTTCAACTCCGCCTCCACGCGCACCGGGTCCGTCTCCTCGGTGAGGCCGAGGCGACCGGACAGGCGCTGCACGTGGGTGTCGACCGGGAGGCCGGGGAGGTCGAAGGCCACACTCCGGACGACGTTGGCGGTCTTGCGGCCGACCCCGGGCAGGGTGACCAGATCCGACATGGCGGAAGGGACGTCCCCACCGAAGCGCTCGGCCACCGCGGTGGCCATGCCGACCAGGCTCCGGGCCTTGGCCCGGAAGAATCCGGTCGAGTGGATGATCTGCTCCACTTCGGCCAGGTCGGCCGCGGCCAGGGCCTCGGCATCGGGGAACCGGGCGAAGAGTGCCGGTGTGGTGAGGTTCACCCGCTCATCGGTGCACTGGGCCGACAGGATGGTGGCAGCCAGCAGCTGGAAGGGGTCGGCATGGTCCAGCGCGCACAGGTCGCGGGCGGTGCCGGGGAACTCGCGGGCCAACCGCTCGGCGGTTCGGCGGGCCCGTCCGGCCGGCGTGCGGGGTCGGGCCACGACCGGCACACTACCGGTAGCGTGCTGGCGGTGGAGGGCCTTCAACTCGATGTCGTGACCGAACCGACCGACGCCCTCCGCCACTGGGTGGGGTCACTCGTCGAGCGGGTGGAGACGGTCCGGGGCCACGCTCCGCTGAGCGAGCACAAGCGGATGGTGTTGGCCCGCTCGGAGTGGGGAGGGGTGCCGGGGGCGGCGCCGGCCGGTGACGATCCTCTCGACTTCGGGATCACCGCCACCGGCGGTGGAGGGGCGGCGCCGGTCGGCTACGCCCAGGCCAGTGGCGACCGATCGACCCGGGAGTACGCCGTCGAGCTCGTGGTCGACCCCGAGGCGACCCGACTCGACGAGGTGGCCGCCGCACTGACCGGTGCCGTCGTCGACCAGGTATCGGTGTTGGGTGGTGGGACCCTCCGGCTGTGGGTACCCGAGGCCTCCGGCGGCGATGACGACCTGGCCCGCCGCCACGGGTTCTCGCCCGAGAGGGACCTCCTCCAGATGCGGTGTCCACTCCCGCTCTCCGCCCCGTCCAGCCGCGATCCGTCCATCGGTGCGCTCCCGTTGCGCAGCTTCCGGCCCGGTAGTGACGAGGCGGCGTGGCTGACCACCAACAACCGGGCGTTCGCCACCCATCCCGAGCAGGGCCACTGGGATCTGGACACCCTGCTGGAGCGGGAGCGGGAGGAGTGGTTCGATCCGGCGGGCTTCCTCGTGCTCGAGGCCGAGGGTCGCATGGCCGGGTCGTGCTGGACCAAGATCCATGCCCGGACCACCCCGCCGATGGGCGAGATCTACGTCATCGGCGTGGACCCCGACTTCCACGGTCGCGGCTGGGGACGGGCGCTCACCCGGGCCGGTCTGGAGTGGCTCGCCGATCAGGGACTCTCCCTGGGCATGCTCTACGTCGACGCCGACAACCGGGCCGCCGTCCGGCTCTATCGGTCGATGGGCTTCACCCAAGACCACGCGGACCGGTCGTACATCCGCAGCGTCGACGAGGCGGGGCCGGAGGCCGGACGCGAGGTGTCAGCCGGCGCCGATGAGGTGTCCGACGCTGTAGGTCACCGCCGCGGCGATGCCGGAGATGAGCAGCTGTCGTGATGCCGACCACAGCCACGAACGACCGGTGAAGTAGGCCAGGGCCGCACCCACGATGAACGCGGCCACGGCACCGAGGCCGACCGACCACAAGGTGGCGTCGGCGCCCGAGATGATCAGCCACGGCAGCAGTGGGATGAAGGCCCCGATGGCGAACATCACGAACGACGAGGCGGCGGCCTGGAGGGGATTGCCGGTCTCCTCCGGATTGATGCCGAGCTCCTCGCGGGCGTGGGTCTCGAGGGCCAGTTCGGGGTCGCTCATCATCTTCACCGACAGCTCGTCGGCCATGTCGGCGTCGAGTCCGCGACTTCGGTAGATGCCGGCCAGCTCCCGTCGTTCGTCCTCGGGATCGTGACGGATGGCCTGGCGTTCGACGTCCAGCTCCCGCTCCATCAGCTCGGACTGGGCCCGCATGGAGACGTACTCCCCCGCGGCCATGGAGAACGATCCGGCGATGAGGCCGGCCACACCGGCCAGCCGCACGGCGGAGGCCGATGAGTGGGCGCCGGCCATACCCAAGATGAGGGCCACATTGGAGACCAGGCCGTCGCTGACCCCGAACACGGCCGCCCGGGCGCCGCCTCCTTGGAGGTTGCGGTGATTGTGTCCCATGTCCACGCCGAGCAGCGTACCGACCCACGAGGGCTAAGGAGTCGCTGCGCCCACGGCAAAGGAGCGCCTCACTTCCCCGTTTCCGAGGGGCCGCCGTACGGGTCGGGACGATGGGGTGGTCGACTCGGGCCGGCGTCCCGTACAGTCGGGGCATGGCAACCACCGTGCACGGCATCGAGAAGTTCCACGACCTGGTCGGACAGCATCTGGGCTACAGCGAATGGCATCGCATCGACCAAACCCAGATCAACCAGTTCGCCGACGCCACCGGGGATCACCAGTGGATCCACGTCGACCCCGAACGGGCCAAGGACGGCCCTTTCGGGACGGCCATCGCCCACGGCTACCTGACCCTTTCCTTGGCCCCGGTGTTCCTGGGCGAGGTGCTGGTCGTCGAGGGCTCCTCGATGGGGGTCAACTACGGCTGCAACAAGGTCCGGTTCCCGGCGCCCGTGCCGGTGGACAGCAACCTGCGGCTCGGTGTGACCGTGGCCGGGGCCGAGGACGTCACCGGTGGGGTCCAGGTGGCCCTCGACGTGACCTTCGAGACGGAGGGCTCGACCAAGCCCAGCTGCGTGGCCCAGGTGGTCTACCGCTACTTCTACTAGAGGGCACCGCGGATCGGTACCCCTGCTGACCTGGATGCCTATCCCTGATCGGCCAGGGGATGCGCTGGGGCGAGTGCCCGCTCCGACAATGTGAGCGATTACTCCTAGAGTAGAAGACATGGAGATGAGGGTCGAACAGCTGTCCGCCCGGTCCGACGTGGCGGTCGACACCATCCGCTACTACCAGAGCAAGGGGCTGCTCGATCCGCCCCGGCGGGAAGGTCGGGTGGCCTGGTACGGGGAAGACCACCTCGTCCGCCTGACCCGGATCCGCTCCCTCCAGCAGCGGGGTTTCACCCTGGCCACCATCGTCCGACTGGTCTCCGGTGAGCTCGACGCCGCTGATGAGGCCCTCCTCGGCGAGCTGGCCGGCGGGCGTGAGGACCCCTCAGAGGCATCTCCGGTCCCACCGGTGCCCACGGCGACCGGGGCAACCATGGTCGAAGGGCAGGGATCTCCGGATGCCGATCGCCCGGAGACCGGTTCGGCGCGGATCGGCTCGGAGTCCGGCCCCACCATGACCCTCGAGGAACTGGCCAAAGCCACCGGTGTCCCCCTGGCCCTGCTCAAGGCGGTGGAGGCCGAGGGCCTCCTGATTCCGCGCCGACGAGGCGGCCACGACGTGTACACCGAAGCCGACGTCGCCGCGGCCCAGGCCGGCCTGCTGCTGCTGGAGTGGGGCATTCCCCTCTCCGCCCTGCTCGATCTGGCCCGCCGTCACCACGAAGCCACCGAGTCCGTGGCCCGGGAGGCGGTGAGCATGTTCTCGACCCATGTGCGGGGACCGCTGCGCCGGGCCCACCCACCCACCGGGGCCACGATCGGCCAGGAGGACCCCGGAACGGCCGGACCGGATGGTGACGAGCCGCACGTCGAGCGCCTCCTGCAGGCTTACTCGGAGCTCCTGCCTGCAGTGAACACCCTGGTGGGACACCACTTCACTCGCACACTGATCAATGTTGCGCTGGACCACGTCGAGCAGGTGGGGTCCGACGCGGAGCGGAAGGCCATCGGCGACCAGGTCGGCGTGGACATGGGTGGCCCGGTCCAGGAGGGTGCCGAGCGGCGCTCCGTCGTGCGGCCGTGACCGCCCCCCCTTCGCCCGACGGCGCCGGTGCCCCGCCCATCTTGGAGGCGCTGACCTTCGACGCCGCCGCCCGGGCCGCCGAGGTGGACCTCCCGAGCGGCCCGGAGAAGACCGCCCTGGTCCGCTCCATGTTCGATACCATCGCCCCCCGCTACGACCTGGTCAATCGCATGATGACCTTCGGGCTCGACGTACGGTGGCGGAAGCGGTCGGTCCGGGCCCTCGGGCTACCGGCCGGCGCCCGGGTCCTCGACCTGGCCTGTGGGACCGGGGACTTCCTCGGGATCCTGTCGGACGCCGGACTGAGCCCGTTCGGCATGGACCTGTCATGGGGCATGCTGCGGGCCAACGGCACCGGCCTCCCCCTGGCCCAGGCGGACGGCTCCGCGCTCCCGGTGGCAACGGGCTCGGTGGACGGGATCACCTGTGGATACGCACTGAGGAACTTCACCGAGCTGCAGGCCGTGTTCGACGAGTTCGGTCGGGTGGTGCGACCCGGGGGTCGGATCAGCCTGCTCGAGGTGGCCGAGCCCGACCGCGGACTCCTGCGGGCAGGACACCGGATCTGGTTCCGGCGGGTCGTGCCGATCATCGGCGGCCTGGTCTCGGACCGGGCCGCCTACCGCTATCTGCCCCGCTCCACGGCCTACCTGCCGGGGACGGCGGAGCTGCGGGCCATGCTGACGGTATCGGGATTCTCGGCCGTGAATCAACGGCCCTTGTCCGGTGGCCTGAGCCAGTTGATCACCGCCACCCGGGCGGGACGACCATGACCGCCCGGGTGCGCCCGGGGAGGGGCACCTCGGACTCGGGTCGCACCGCCGGCAAGGTGGCCATCCGGCGGGCGCTCGACGCCGGCCCCGCCATCGACCCGTTCGCCCTGGCCGGCCCCACGGGAATCGTCTTCCAATCGCCCGACCGCCTGGTGGTCGGGCTCGGCGTGGCGTTGACCCTGCCGCTCCCCCACGGAGTGGCCGGAGGCGGCGAGATCGCAGGGGTGGCCGATGCCCTGGCCGCCATCGAGTGTGATGACCGGTTCGACCCCGACACCAGTGGGGTGCTGGCCTTCGCCACGCTCCCCTTCGACCGGACGGCCCCCGGGAGTCTGGTGGTGCCCGAGATCGTGTACGGGATCGAGTCCTCGGGGGCGGAGTGGGTCACCGTGGTCGCCGACGACGTCCACGGGCCGATCAACGGACCGGACGGGGTGCGATCGTGGCTGCAGGGGCAGTCGAGTGGACGGTCCGGTGGCGGACCCG
>Ga0207933_1002486_pt1 | contig 11849 bp, 18 predicted proteins | sample NGESurdeep092012_4_FD_184488 | JGI IMG/M metagenome (GOLD analysis project Ga0207933, IMG submission 184488) | Arctic peat soil microbial communities from Barrow, Alaska - NGEE Surface sample F53-3 deep-092012 (SPAdes) | ecosystem: Environmental > Terrestrial > Soil > Wetlands > Peat ... | reverse complement strand
TCAGGCTCGCGCCATTTACGGCGCGAAATTGACGACGTCGACGACCCAAGGCGGTGTGTGGTTTGCATCAACGCCCAGCGGCCGAATCGACGGATTCTTGAATCCGAGTACGGGGAGGGCACCACGTCCCACTGCGCACATTGCGACCATTGATGTTGGCGTGGTCGGTTGCCCGGCCATGTCCCCATGAACCGTCGCGTCTGACTCACAGAACGACGCATCGACGCTGCCTCGTATTGCGGTGCCGCCAACTACAACAACCTCACGCCCAACGAATTCGACGATCTAAAAGCAAAGGATTCCCAGACCGAACTCGCCTAAACGTGGAACCCCGAATGGGGTTCGGTTCACTCCGTGCCCTCGGCAGGATGAGAACCCGCGCTCACGGTTTAGGTATCCTTGACCACTCCGGACTCACTCGGTCAGAACAATAGGTGCACCGCTCGTTACCACCATGGTGTGCTCGAACTGCGCAACGAGACTTCCATCACTCGTTCGAAGTGTCCAACCATCAGGATCATCGATGACAAAACTGGCAGACACGGACAGAAAAGGCTCCACGGCCAAGACCATTCCGTCGTGCAAGACCATTCGCTGATGATCGTCGAAACTAGGTACAGAAGGTTCTTCGTGAAGTCCCTTGCCGACTCCGTGCCCATAGAGATTCCGAATCACTCGGAAACCGTGGCGGCGCGCGAGCGACTCAACCGTCTTGCCGACATCACGAAGTGTGTTGCCGGTACGTGCCGTGGACATCGCATCTCGCTGAGCGTGTCGAGTTACATCCAAAAGACGCTGCGACATCGCCGGAACAACTCCGACGGGAACACTCACCCCAGTATCGGAGAAATAGCCGTCAAGTTCAGCAGATACGTCGATATTGACCAAATCGCCCTCGCGCAAATGGCGAGCGAGAGATGGAATGCCGTGAGCGGCTTCATCATTGATACTGATGCACGTGGATCCGGGGAAGTTATAGGTCACTCGGGGTGCAGATCGCGCCCCGTGACGGCGAAAGGTTTCGCGTCCGATGGAGTCGAGCTCTCCAGTAGTGACGCCTGGCTTGACGGCAGCAACCATTGCGTCTCGAGCTTCCGCAACAACCCGTCCCGTTCTCAGTAACCCTTCGAGGTCTTCGTCACTGTCAATCGTCATTGAAGAATCTTACGTTCCGTTTTTGTGCCCCCGGCAGGATTCGAACCTGCGCTCACGGTTTAGGAAACCGATGCTCTATCCCCTGAGCTACGAGGGCATTACTGGGTTTTCGAGCCCATGCCGAAGTGTCCAGCACAACGTCAGCACAACATTTCAGAAATAACTACTCACTACACTCGACCACTCCCCACTATTCAAGCACGTGGATGGTTCACAACGGACATCGCAATTGATGGTCTGTCACTTCCAACCTGAACCAAAATGACACCGTCGTCTTTGAGCGAGATTGAAACTTCAGAGCCGTCAGCGGTGGGTTTGCCGTTGCTCTCCTTCACCAGTTGGTTGATCCACGCGACAATCGGTATTGCTGACGAAGTGGGGACTCTACGAACACAATTCTCGCGATTCGCGGCGCAAGCGTCCAGCACGACCCCGCTGCGCCTTTCGTTCGACTACCACCTCGCGCGCGGAGAACGTGAACCGCAGCAACTTTGCTCTGACTATTCGCTCACCCAAGCTAGCCATCGCTGCACCACGCGGGTTTCGACCGGCTGCGGGCGCCAGTTCTGGGGCAACAGGCGATACGCCGATTCCAGGGTGTCGTGATCGCGGCCGAAGTGGGTCAGGCCATTGCCCCGAATCAAGAACGCCTCGTTGTCGCTGCGTCCCCCGCGAGAGAAGCACCAGGCGTCGCGGTACTGAACAGCCTCCCAGTCAGCGAGGTTGGTTCCTAGCGTGGCGGGAGTACTAAGAGTGCACCACCAGTCGAACAGTTCAGCGGGGGTAGGGTTGTTGTCCATGTTGGCGTCCACGGATGCTCCTTCACTCGGCGATGTTGATGTTCCAATCGTTGCGCACGAATGTATTCAGGCCATTAATGGCTCGTAATAGTTCTGCACATCCTTCGCACCAGACGACATCGACGCAGAATCCCACGAATGCCTTGGAACTTGGATACTTCAAACCTGAGGCTTGCCTCTGAAGGAACCTTCAAACAACGTGACGGTTGATGGCCTCCCTACTTTTCCTACGTTATGGCCGACCTACTTGTGTGATGATGGCAGCAGGGTCCGTCACAACCTCAGGGTTCATTTAGGCGGAGGAGGCAGTAGCGATGGCGAGCGTGGGTTTTTCACTCACCATGACTCAGTTCTTCGTCATTCTGTATATGGTGGGCGCTATTGCCGTGGTCATCCACGCGTACTCGGAATACAAGAGTCGCCGGCCTCCCCCGGGACTGTCCAAGCGCGGCTCACTGCTTTGGAGGCTTGCCCCCACCATCGGTTTGGGTAGTGGACTTTTCGTCTCGGCCATTGTCATCGGCACCTACGCCATCATCAAGCATCCTAGGCATGCGGACATGTGGACGAGTAGTGTTCCAATCTTCGTAACTATTGTCATTGGAATGGCTACTCGCCGCACGGTCGAAAGGCGAGCCCGCTAGATACTCGCCCCTCACCGAGGTGATTGATCTGCCAAGTACAGAGGCCCGCAATGAGTGAGCAGGTCAGAGCAACGTCAAAACGAAGGTCGACGCCGCGGCGTACGAACTAGTGGGGCTTAGCGTCTTATTGCAAGAAGGCCAACTCCAACACGCCGGTAGGCCTAGTCTGGCGTAAGCGCGACCTTAATGAGGAGAATTCCGATTCACGCTGGCGACGCCGTGTTCAGCGTTGTCCAATGTTCGAGGAGTGAAACGAGTGACGACCTTGCGAAGGTATTGGGCGGGGCTCGATAGGAAGCCCATCCGACTGTCCGGGGCGCTCGTTTTGGTGATTTCTGCACTTCTCATGTGGACTTCACCGACCGGCAGTACGAGAAATCACGTGGGTTTGACCTTCATGTTGGCGGGCATGGCTCTTCTTTATTGGATCCACTGGAAGAAGCGAAGTTAATCAACACAGTATCGATGCACTCGTTGACACCATGGCTGCGAACTAGTGATTTTCCAGCACGGCCGAGTCCGCGTCGCTTGGATACGAGGTCCCGGATGTCAACGTCATCGAGAGTCGACCTTCGTATTTTGATGCACGGCACTTCAATCGCGATGCGTTGATCCCGAAGTGGAATTCGAGGGTCAGTAGCATGCGCTCATATGGCCCTCGACGAGCATTTTCTCAATATCGCGAGCAAGTACCGAATGACGTCAGAATTCCTCGAGCGAGATGCCGACACCGGCAGGCGTGATTTTGATGGAGGTCTTCCTTCTCACAGCGCCCGACCACACCGCAAATCCAAAATCACCGATCCTTTGACGTGTTGATCATTGTCCTTGCGGCACTGGCCGTGTTCCTCTGCATTTCACTCGGGGCGATCATCGATGTGGTCAAGAGGCCTTCTGAGGCGTTTGTCGACGTCGGCGAATCTAAATCAACGTGGATAACCCTGATTGTGATCTGCACTTTGTTCCTCGGCTTCGGAGGATTCATCGTGTCCCTCGTCTACTGGTTTTCAATTCGTCCGAAAGTTATTCGTGGGCCGCGTGATTCTCCAACCACGACGGCTACTACTTCTTTACGACCGTGGACCTATTTCGGTCTGTGGATGCTCGTCGGTGGCGCTTACGCCATGGTCATTGCGGGAGCTTTTACGATCGGAATCCTTTTCATTCCGATCGCGATTATCGCGACCATATTCTTGGCGCGCGGGCCAACCTCCCGGCGGGGAGTTCCTGGGCTCATCTCCGGACTCGCACTTCCCGTGATCTTCGTCGGCTATCTCAATCGAGGCGGACCGGGCTACGTCTGTACGACGAGCCCGAGTACCGGCGGCGCCGTCACGAGTTGTGGCTCGCAATACAATCCGTGGCTGCTTCTCGCAACAGGAATGGCTCTCTTCGGCGTGGGCATTGGTGTCTTCATACGTATCTCTCGCTCGAAAATGGGTCGCCAGTGCCCTAGTTGCACCCAACTACTCAGTCCCGAAGGGCACTTTTGCCCATCATGTGGAACCCCAGTCAACTGAGATGCAATCCTCAGTTACTCCTGGCAGAATCAGTTCGCCCCCGACCGTCGACTTCGCCGATCTCTCGGGTTCATTGTTCCGACGAATTTTCACTTCAGTCGAACTCACTGGCGATAGGCGATGGAGAAAGCGGCGATGTACACACCTAACTGGAACGCCGAGTTGCTGGCTTAATCTAGTGAATGCCTGATTCGCGTCGGAGGCCCGACGTCCGGAGTTGCCCCATCCAAGAGATTCCGATAAAGACTCCCAACAACGAAGGAGTGAAGGAGAACCAGAGTCCCCAACTGGGGGTCGCATACCTGAATGCCGGATGAATGAGGTGGTTTACGACGTACAGTTGCACGATCTGAGATCCAGTCAGTAGGGCGACCGCCCCGAAGAGAGCCACAATGATCACCGGAGCGCTTGAAGGTTTCTTCGTCAGTGAAATGACCGCGGCAAGGATGATGAGCAGTGCGATGGCTACCGTCGCGAAGCCGGTACCCCAATCCCAAAGAATGAGGAGAACGGTACTTAATCCCTTGGCGTGAAGATAGATAGCGGGGCCCAAGACTCCGCACACGACAAGTCCCGCCAAAGTCATAAGTGAAAGCAGGAATAACTTGTGAGCCACCCACATCACTGTACGGCGAATGAAGTCCCACTTACATGTGGAATCAGTGAGGTAGGGGTGAATCGTGTCAGGTAACCCATCGCCAGGTCGCCGTTGCACAAATCTCGTGCCGGGTCATCGGTGCAGGCAGTCAAGCCTCGGACTTCAGCCGACGGCACTAGTACGTAATCTGATATAGTCTCATCTAACGAGGGAGACGCGGTGGCTGTCAAGGGTTGGCATCGAGCGCAGGACCCTGCGCTCCTCGTATTGACATCGCTGGCGGCGGGTCCGTTGCACGGGTACGCCCTCATCAGTGACATCGAAGAGATTGCTGGCGTCGTGCTGGGACCGGGAACTCTGTACGGGGTGCTGGCACGTCTGGAGCAGGACGGCCTCGTTGAAGCCTTGCCCGCAGATGATCGGCGCCGCCCCTATCGGATCACCGGCGCTGGTGCAGCGGCATTGCGTGAGAGACTGCTCGCGACGTCGGCCGTCACCACCGTAGGACTGCGACGTCTTGGAATCGCCCCCGCATGAAGACGACGTCGCGACTCACGTCCCTCGCGTTGAACGTATACCCGTCGTGGTGGCGCGAGCGCTATGAAGAAGAGATGGTCCTCGTGATCCAGAGCCTCTTGGATAATGGGCGCTCCCCGTTTCGAGTTGCCCTCAACCTCATTGGATCCTCGCTGCGCACTCGACTGACAGGTGCGGGCGCGCCGGCATCGTGCGAGGTCTGGGCTCATCGCACTCAGCGGTCACTGTCCGTCGCTACGCTTCCCTGGTTCGCGATTGCCCCGCTGGCCTTCATCATCCTTCAGTCGAATGGCGAGCACGGCTCCTTTTCGGGAAACTTCCCACCGCCACCCAGCCGAGCCGGCATGTTTGCAAATGCTCTCCACTGGGGTATGGGTTATGTCATCTTGGCCTACGTCGTCATCGCTCTCGTGGGTTGGCGGCGCCTGCAACGCGGACTCGAAGGACAACATTTTCAGCTTGGATGGTCTCGTCTCATCAAAGGCTCGGCGATGGCGAGTATCGCGTTGGTGGTCTCGGCTCTGTTTTTGGGGTCTCACAAATCAACGTCAGTACTCGCCGAGGTGCTCGCCTACGGTGGTCTAGGTCTACTCGTGATTTCGTGGTTCTCGATGTCTGCAGTTGTCAATCAGATGTTGCAATTGGGAGAACTTCCTGTTGCTCTCCTACGTACTGAAGTCCGGCTCTCGGCAGCGCTGGCCGGCCTGAGCGGCGCACTGACCCTCCTTGCCGTCGGCAATCACGTTGCTCTGTCCTTGCAGCCGACACCACTGCCGGGGGCGAGTTACTGGGCGTACGGTTCCTCGCTTGGCGTTCTGGACGTTCCACTTCTGATTGGTTTCTCGCTGCTAACAGTCATTAGCGTTCTTGGGGCGTACGCCGCGCGACGTTCATACTCGCGGACCCTCGCTTTTCAGGTTGGCTGAGGAGTCGTCGTGGCACCCTCGGCAGTGAAGCGACTCTTCTCCGCCAACCATCCGATGGATTGGCTGAACGAAGCGCATGTCAACGGGTCTTGGTTTGCCCAGAGTTAATTAAGTTCCCGAATGCCAGGGCTTGACTTAGTTGAGTTTCCATGACAAAGTAGTTTGTATGGCAGACCAAAACAAGCAAGTCCAAAGTATTATCGAATACGCCGACCGATTGCGGACTCGAACCAGAACGGCACGCGATGGCAGTTGGTTCGCCCTCGTCGTCTTTGGTCTCGTCATTTTGGGAGCGTCGCCGTTCTATGACTCTCCTTATTCCCCCGCCAACGTGTCAAAGTGTCATTCAACAATCAATGGTCTGGTGTGTGCAGGTCTCACGTCATCGAAAGGGCTTTTTGGCAGTGGCCTGGGAAGTCCAGCCGGGACGATTCTTAACGTGAGTCCGTGGGCGACTACCTACTGGGTCATCAGCATCTTCGTCGGAATCTGTCTCGTGGTCGTCTCTTATTGGCGCCGTTCACGATCGTCTGGATTAGTGGGGCGGATTTGGCCCTTCGCGACGATTGCCATTGGCGCTTTGTTCCTAGCTGTTCTCAGTCAAGGTTGGCAGACTCTTCACATCCCGGGAGACTTCTGGATTCGAGGAATGCAGGCGCTCTTGGTAATGGCTGTGGGACTCATCACTCTCGCGATCATTGAACATAGTTGGCCGTTCATGGTCTTCGTCGCGGGCTTCGTCGCGCTCGCATTGCTGTCGTGCCTGTACGACGTGAGCAATCTGTTCTTGCGACTCGGAATCGGTGCGACGTGGAATGGGAACGATCAACAACTGCCCAACCTGATATTGCCGGCCCTCTATCTGCTTGTCGGTGGCGTCGCCTTCCTTGCTTTTCGGCGCAGTGGTTACCTGTTCACTATTTCTCTTCGGAGGACCAGAGATGGTGAATGAGCAGTTGGATCCCGCACCAAGTGACGACAGTCCGACCAGTGGACTCGACGAGACGGTGCACCAACGAGTGCGCCTTGGGATTTTGACCATTGCCAATGAAGCACGTCGAGTTGAATTTCGATTCCTTCAAGACGTGATGGATCTGACTGCGGGGAACCTCTCTCAACACATCAGGGTGTTGGAAGACGCTGGATTCGTGAAGATTGAAAAGGGAGTAGACGGCCGTCGTCCTCGTACGTGGGTGGCCATAACGCGGAGCGGCAAGACCGCGTTACGTGAGGAGATTTCCGCGTTGAAGATACTCGTCGAGCGATTTGACGGGACACGGAGTCGCTCCTCATAGCCAAGAGGGGCTGGTGATGATTTAAATGTCAGGTCAACTTTCCCCCGTCGCTCGACACCTCCACGAAACTCGAGTCGATTTGGCTGCCTGCTTCTGAATTAAAGTGCCTGCTCCACCCTGGACTCTTTCCTTCAGTCTGCGAAGATCCCACTACCGCAGTTATGATAGTTAAATACCACAATATTACTTTGGACAATAGTTATTGGTGTTTAGATATTTGTGATACTCTAATACCACTACATACATTTGAATGAAAGTTAGTGGATCGACAATGTCACAAGTTGCCGGGATTTCTGGTCGCCGCCGTAGCGAATTGGCACGCGTACTGTCGTCCACGCAACACTTCGTTACCCCTGACGACGTTGTCAGGACCCTCGAACTTGATCCCGATACCGCCGCGAAGAGGCTGGCTCGATGGGCTCGAGATGGATGGCTTCGACGGGTACGTCGTGGGCTGTACATCGCAGTGCCCATCGACGTAACGAGTCCGTCGACGTGGACCGACGACGCCCTCGTCGTCGCTAATCAAGTATGGGCACCTTGTTACTTCAGTGGCTGGACATCGGCGAACTACTGGGGCTTGAGCGAGCAAGTCTTTCGCTCGACGGTGGTGAGAACGACAGCGCGTGTTCGACAGTCGCCAACAACGCTCCTCGATCACGACTATCTCATTTCTCACGTTGGCGAAGAATTGATGACGTGGGGGCTCAGTACCGAATGGCGTGGCGCAGCTCGATTGCACTTCGCCGATCCCGCTCGGACCATCGTTGAAGTTCTCGACGCACCTATTATTGGCGGCGGTATTCGCAACGCGACAGAAATCCTTAACGCGTATCTCGACCAATACGATCCAAAAGTACTGATCGAGTTTGGGGACAGATTGGACAATCGAGCCGTGTTCAAGCGACTGGGCTACCTCATAGAGGTGACCAATCACAATCTCCCCGACGTCCTTGCGGCCTGTCAAGAGCGAGTCTCGACCGGCATCTCGGCGCTCGACCCCAGCGCCCCGAGCACTGGCCGGCGGGTCATGAAGTGGGGGCTGCAAATCAACGTCCACGTGGGACCAGAGGATCCGTCATGATCGAACAGCGCGAAATTGAACAGTTGCGCGCGGAGTGGTCCCTGGAATCAGGCGTGATCGAGAAGGACTACGTGCTCGGTTGGCTGCTGGCTGGGATTGCCCAACATGAGGCGCTGTCGCGGACGTGGATCTTCAAGGGTGGAACTTGTCTTCGCAAGTGCTACTACGAGACCTACCGGTTCTCCGAAGACCTCGATTTCACGGTGACGGAGGGAGGCCCTGACGATCCGTCAGAACTACTCCACATCTTCAAAGAGATCGTTGAGTGGATGCGCACTAACTCAGGCTTGGAACTTGTGATTGATCAATCATCATTCCGAGTGCGCCAGAACCGTCGAGGCAAGTCCACCACCCAGGGTCGAATTGGCTACCGGGGACCCAACCCTCCGCCAGTCCTACCCAAAATCAAGATCGACGTTACCTCCGACGAGCTCATCGTGGAATCGCCCGTGTTGCGAACGATCGGCCATTCCTATAGTGACGCGCCCCTGCCCGTTTCGGGCGTGCTGTGCTATTCGCCGTCAGATCTGCTCGCGGAGAAAGTGCGCGCACTCGCCGAGCGATGTCGTCCCCGCGACCTCTACGACGTGATCCATATGTATCGCCATCCTGACCTAGTTGGTAGGGCCCGCGACGTGCTCACTTCACTTTCCAAGAAGTGTGAGTATGTAGGAATCGAGACACCAACGATCGAGTCAGTTGAGTCTTCTCCATTTCGCTCGGAGATCGAACTCGAGTGGGTGAACATGCTCGGTCACCAACTTCCGAAGCCCTTGCCTGGCTTCGATCAGTTCTGGGGCGGACTCGACGACCTCTTTGCGTGGCTATCGGGCAATCTCGAGATACCGCAACTCGAAAGAGCGTCCAGAAACGACCTCGATGAGAAGTGGGAGCCGCCCAAAGCCATCGCCTCCTGGCGTGTTGGGTTTCCCATTGAACTTATTCGCTACGCGGGCGCAAATCGTTTAAAAGTGGAAATCGACAACCGAGCGGAGCAAGGCCGGAGCGGACCGCGAATTGTGGAACCGTATTCGCTCCGCCGAACATCTGACGGAAATATCTTGCTTTTCGTAATCAACGATCATGGGCAGTTGCGTGGTTATCGCATCGACCGAATTGCTGGAGCCAGTGTGACGCCGTTGGTCTTTACGCCCAAATATCTAGTGGAGTTCTAATCCGTGAAGACGAGTGTTGAAGCATCAATCAGGCCTATCGAAATCTCACTGCATCGTGAACTTTCAAACCGCGGAGGGCGGAGAGCAAATCAATTCGCAAGATCGATCATCATTCCCAGCACAACCTCAGCACAACAATCACCGGGAATGATCGGGAATAGTGGGTGATTTCCCAACTCTCTGACGGCCTTCAGACTAAGCAATTTACGAGTAATTGTAAGGAATTTACTGGGTTTTCGAGGAGGAACTTGCGCGACATGGTTCGGCTTAGGAAACCGATGCTCTATCCCCTGAGCTACGAGGGCATTACTGGGCTTTCGTGCCTTTCGCCGCTGTCATGCTGTCTTCACAGCACTTGCACAAGAAGTGGTGAAGGGTTCGCCACTAACCACGATTACTCCCCACTATTCAAGCATGAGAACACAACTAATAGTTGGTGTCGTTCAACAATTCAGCCCCAGGGACGAGAGAGGCACTATCCGAATATTCGGGCCTGTGGAGCCAAGGATGAAACCACCAATGACCGTCGTGCCATCGCTCTGATATAGAGGAATCGAGACGCTCTGATTCTGGTGTGCAGACTGCCACTCGAGAGCCTGAGCGGGTGATGTCGGCTTTGGGCCGGAGGCGCAGTTCACATCACTCGACTTGATGTAGCCAGAGGTTCCGCCTTGATCGGCGGCGATGAGATCTGGGGTGCCCTGCTGATTCATCACGCCATATGTCTCGCCTTTTGCATTGACACCCCACGAGGTCGTGACCTGGTTTACGTACATCGCTTGTAGCGTCCACGTCGCATTCGCACTGGTGGTAATGGTGACGCTGTCAACGCCGGGACTCAGTGGTACGACTTCGCTGGTCGGTCCGTCGGATGGTGGCGTTGTGCTGAGGTCAGCGGCGCTACAACTCGCACTGGAGCCATTTGGAAAGCTGAATGTTCCGACACTGAGGCACGTCAGCGACAGTGAAAGGTCGGTTGCCGTGGCGGGCGCTGGACCAAGGTAGATCGTCGCGGTTCCGGTGCGCGTCGCCGTGACCATGTTGCCGAGTTGAGTGTCAATGGGCGAGCCAGGTGGAGAGAAGACTCCCGCAGCGAGTGCGACACTTCCCGTGACAAGGGTCAAACCGACCAACATTCCCCCACCCAGGCGCCACCGCCAACGACGTCGAACGCGAGGTGCGTTCTGGACGGTTGCAATCAGCATTTGGCGTACCGCATTAGTGAAGACCGGATTCATCTCGGTATTACTCATCGGCTTTCCTCCCTCGTTACGTCTTCCCGGCTTGCAACTTCAATTGCTCCAGCCAACCGCGATCGCGCACGGTGCAGGCGGGTGCGGGCCGCGCCACTGGAGATGCCAAGTGCGACGGCTGCCTGGGCCGGCGAATAGTGCTCGAGCATGGTGAGCGTGATCAGGGCTGCGTCAGAGGGCGACAAAGTGGCCAACGCCTCGCGTACTTGCGAAGAAAAGCGCTCCTCTTCTATCCGTTCCACGGCGGCATCTTCAGCGCTTCTCCCAACTTCGGAGCGGGGCAACGTCGCGATGAGCGTTCGATAGCGGCGAAGGCCTCGAGCCAGATTTCGCGCGAAATTCGTCGTCGTGACGAGAAGCCATGGCAGCGTTGATCCGTCGACAACCCGCACGGACTTCCGTTGGCGCCAGAGCTCAAGAAACGCACCGGCCGTGATGTCCTCTGCGTCGTGCGCGTTTCCAGTCATTCGAAGGGCGTGTCGGTAGACGCGGTCGTGATGACGATCAAAGATTGCGACGAAGGCATCGGCATCGTTGCTGAGCGCTGCCGCCCAGTCCGACGCCTCGTCACCTGTCGATTTCACTACTAGTACTGTCCGCATCAAAGCCAGCGTTACACGAATCTGCAAATGTCAGGGCCGAACAACTTACTTAGCGGCATAGAAAACCGTGTCGAAAGTCGGTCACCAGGTTCGCCAAGTCCATCAAACTTTCCAGCAAAACCTCAGCACAACAATCACTGGCCTTCCCCCCAAATTCCGGACACATTGTTTATGCGGCTTGGAACTGACGCTGAGCGAATTGTAGTTCCCATTCGATCGGCGACATGTTGTTGATTGAACTGTGCTGACGCAACCCGTTG
>Ga0207933_1002483_pt1 | contig 11852 bp, 5 predicted proteins | sample NGESurdeep092012_4_FD_184488 | JGI IMG/M metagenome (GOLD analysis project Ga0207933, IMG submission 184488) | Arctic peat soil microbial communities from Barrow, Alaska - NGEE Surface sample F53-3 deep-092012 (SPAdes) | ecosystem: Environmental > Terrestrial > Soil > Wetlands > Peat ... | reverse complement strand
TATGGAAGAGCGCGAGACCCGTCACCATTCACCCAGCTACCCTGAGGATTACACCGGCCTCACCGACGGCTTCATCAAACCCGCAACCCTCGCCTGGGTCGCCTCGCATCACCACACGCCCGCCGGGCTCAACGAGCCCTATCAATACTCTTACCTCTTCGCCTACTCCCTCGGCGTCCCTGCCAACGCACATTCGCTCACCCTGCCTCACGACGACAACATCCGCATCCTTGCCATCTCTGCGGCAAAAGAGAATCCTGAGATCATGCCAGCCGCGCCGCTCTTTGACACGCTCCGATCCAATGACAACACCGCCGTTGCATCGCAAACAAATCCTTAGCCGCACGCGAACCCGATCCACCTGGAGAGCACACCCAATGTTCCGTTCCGCAGTGCCAACCTCCCGGCGTCTCCTGGCCCTTCTTATCGTCTTCGCGCTCACGGCGTCCTCCCCTGCACAAACCCCCACCCACGCGCCCAGCTTCGTTGACAGCGTCTACCCATTCCTAGGAGTGGACTGGGGCGGCAACACCTTCATCGGCGCCGCCCTTCCCTTCGGCATGACAAAAGTCGGCCCCGACATGGAGTCCTTCGACGGCCGCAAATCGGGCTTCGGCTACTGGACCGACGGCCGCATCCTCGGCTTCAGCCACACCCATCTCAGCGGCGCGCAGGGCAAGTACGGCAACATCCTCGTCATGCCCGTCACAGGCCCTCTCGCAATCGACGACATCCACTCGCCCCGCACCGCAGAGGTCAATCATCCCGGCTACTACGCCACCCGTCTCACGCGCTACAACACCTTCGTTGAGCTCACCTCCACCCGCCGCGTAGCGTTGCACCGTTACACTTTCTCCACCGCGGCCGAGTCGCACATCACCCTCAACATCTCTCACTGCCTCAGCAAAGGCGCCAGCTCGGAGGCGCAACGCTTCGTCAGCGGACAAGTCCACTTCATCTCCAACCACGAAGTCGAAGGAGTCGGTCGATACGCAGGAGGCTGGAACAAAGGCGGCGAATACGCAGTCTACTTCGACATGGTCCTCGACACGCCAGCCCTCACCACCCGCACCTGGGCAGGCTCCGCCATCACCTCAGCACAGCAAGCCAGCGTAGACCACGACATCCCCCTCGGCGCAACCTTCGATCTCCCCACTCACCCCGGCCAGGTAGTACAAGCCAAAGTCGCGATCTCCTTCGTCAGCATCGAACAAGCCCGCGCCACGCTCCATCAGGAAGCTCCCGGCTGGACCTTCGACGCCGTTCGCGCCGCATCATCCCGCATCTGGAATCAAGCCCTCTCAAAAATTCAGATCCACGGCGAGACCGCCTCAAAACGAATCCAGTTCTACACCGCGATGTACCACACCATGTTGATGCCCACCGACCGCACCGGAGAAAATCCCGACTGGAAATCCACCGAGCCCTACTACGACGACTACTACGCCATCTGGGACACCTTCCGCAGCTCCGGCCCGCTCCTTACCCTCATCGCACCCGACCGCCAGCGCGACCTCATTCGCTCACTCATCGACATCTACCGACACACCGGCTACATGCCCGACGCCCGCAGCGGCAACGCCAACGGCCGCACCCAGGGAGGCAGCAACGCCAACATCGTCGTCGCCGACGCCTGGGTCAAACACCTCACCGGAATCGACTACGCCACCGCCTTCGACGCCATGCTCAAGGACGCGAGCATTCCCCCCGCTAACCCCCAGGAGGAAGGTCGCGGCGGCATCCTCGACTACAACAGCAAGGGCTACATCACCCTCGCCGACGAGCGCTCCGGCTCGCGCACCGTCGAGTACGCCTATGACGACTTCGCCATCGCCGAACTCGCCTGCGGTCTCCATCACCCCACCGAGGCAGGCCTCTTCGCGCGTCGTGCCAACCACTGGCAAAACCTCTGGGACCCCAACCTCAGCGCCGAAGGCTTCAGCGGCTTCCTCCGTCCCCGCAACACCGACGGCTCCTGGTCCGAACCCGACCTCCAGGTCCGCGGCACCTGGCCCGACTTCTTCTACGAAGGCGACCTCTGGACCTACTCCTTCTACGCTCCCCAGGATGTCCGCCGCCTCATTCAAATGTCCGGAGGCAACAAGACCTTCGTCCAACGCCTCGACAACATCTTCTACCGCCAGCACTTCGACGTCACCAACGAGCCCGGTTTTCTTCTGCCTGTCCTCTACAACTATGCTGGACGCCCCGACCACACCGCCGACGTCATCAGCCAGGAGCTCGAAAAGGCCTTCACCGACCAGCGCAGCGGCATCCCCGGCAACGACGACTCCGGCGCCATGTCCAGCTGGTTCATCTTCAACTCCCTCGGCTTCTATCCCAACGCCGGCCAGGACATCTACCTCATCGGCACTCCCTCGTTTCCTGAGGCTGACATCCACCTCTCCTCCGGCAAGACGCTCCACATCATCGCAAAGAACCTCGACCCCGAGCACCTCAACCACTACGTCCAGTCCGCCTCCATCAACGGCACGCCGCTCAATCAATCCTGGTTTCGTCACAGCCAGATCGCCGACGGAGGCACGCTCCTCCTCACCCTGGGCCCTGCTCCGTCCGCATGGGGCACAACCAATCCGCCACCCTCACTCTCCGACACAGTCTCACCGCTCTGCGCCGACGCTGCCCAAACTGAGCCCTTCCAATCCAACGTCCCGGCCAGCACGCTCACCATTGCCTCGCTCCCGCCGGGCACCGTCAAACTCAACCAGATTCAAATCATCGGCACTCACAACAGCTACCACGCAGGCATCGCCCCCAGCGAAAGCAAAATCTGGAAGGAGAAGGATCCCCAGGACTACGCAGGCCTCGACTACAGCCATCCCCCTCTCACCCAGCAATTGGAAGGCGGCGTCCGCCAACTCGAGCTCGACGTCTTCGCCGACACCCAGGGTGGCCGCTACGCCCATCCCTCCGGCCCCCAGACGGTCGCCGCAGCAGGCCTGCCCGCTGACCCTCCCTTCGATCCCAACGGCCTCATGTCGAAGCCCGGCTTCAAGGTCATGCACATCCAGGACATCGACTACCGCAGCAACTGCCAGCCCTTCACCGCCTGCCTCGCAGAGATTCGCGCCTGGTCACTCGCGCATCCACATCACATCCCCGTCTTCATCCTCATCGAAACCAAGCAGGGCATCTCCAAAAAGATAAAGCTCACCGAACCCGAGCCCTTCACCTCCGCCACCTTCGACGCCCTCGATGCCGAGATCCGTTCCGTCTTCCCCGCCAACGAGATCGTCACGCCCGACGACGTGCGTGGCTCCTACGATTCTCTCGAGGACGCAGTCCTCGCCGGCAACTGGCCCTCGCTCGACAGCTCCCGCGGCAAGATCGTCTTCCTCATGGACCAGCACAACGTCACCCCCGTCTACCTCGAAGGCCACCCCTCCCTGCGAGGTAGAGTCATCTTCACCAACTCCGACCCCGGCCAATCCGACGCAGCCTTCCTCGAACGCAACGACGGCCCCGCAGGAGAAATCTCCGAGCTCGTCCGCAAAGGCTATCTCATCCGCACCCGCACCGATGCCGACACCAAAGGACCTCGCGCCAACGACACCGCTCAACGCGACGCCATGATCTCCAGCGGAGCTCAAATCCTCAGCACCGATTACCCCGCCTCCGAACCCGCACCCTGGAACGGCCACTTCTTCGTTGCCCTCCCCGGAGGAGCAAAGATCGCTCGCTGCAACCCCGCCAACGCCCCCGCATCCTGCAGCCAGCAATCAATCGACTCTCAGTAGTCCCGATCCGAATCCAGCACGAGCATCCGCAACCGGTGCAACCCCCAAAGAAAAAGTGCGACCAACAAAAAATGGTCACACTTGTGGTCACAGCAATCCTCCATCACAGGAGGTACTGACGCACGATCTAAATTCTATGGAGCCGACGAACGGACTTGAACCGTTGACCTGCTGATTACGAAACGGCCCCACCCTGTGTAAGTTGTTGTGTAGTAAGGCTCGTTGGAGGAGATTTCCGGGTATTGCTGGGTGTTTCTGGCCCTATTTGTACACCACTTGTACACCACCATTGAGGAGTTGATTGTTGCTCATCACCTCACAGATCGGGTCGTCCGGAGCCCGACCAAGAGAGCTGCGTGCGTCAGCACGCAAGATCTCTTGGAAGGACGTCACCGGAAGGAAGGCCCGCTTCCATGAGTGTGCTGCTAGGTGTCGAGACTCATGATTTAGTCACCGCTTCCATGCCATAGTGCGGTCAACTTGCAAGTTACTGACGAGCAAGCACTTATCAGCCGGTATAACCGGCAAAACCGGCATAGCTGGCAGCGTTTGCTGCCAGCTATGCTGCCAAATTCATGACGGGTAATCGGGCTGTGCCGTGGGCGGCCAGCCCGATTTTCATTTTGATATCTGCATGGCTAACCTGACACTCCGGTCAACGCGCCAACCAGGCTTGCGTTCTCACGTCCTGGAGTGGGCCTCGACCGCGCAGTTCGGGCTGCGGGCATTAGCCGCAAAAGCCAACGCTTGCATTAGCGGCGTAACGATCTGGTTTCACAAATGCTAGAAACCTAGATCCAATGGAGAATCGCTTTATAGTTGTCTAGTACACATCTCCTTCAGGTTCAATATGATCCCGACGCTCGAAGGCGCAGTTTCCCGGTTTGGCGAACGCGCGAAGTCAAAGCTGTCCAATCCGGCCGCCAAAGGAACGCCCGAAGATCAGCTTCGAGCACCGTTCGAAGTCCTACTGGAGGACCTCGCTGCAATTTCCAATAACCACAGCGTCAAGCTAGTTGGAGAGGTGAGCCAGGTTGAACTCAAGACCCGGCCCGATTACGCTGTCACATCCGATGATGCGCTCGTCGGCTTTGTGGAACTGAAGGCTCCTGGTAAGGGGGCTGATCCCCGAAAGTTCAAAGATCCTCATGATAAAGGCCAGTGGGAACGCCTCCGCTCGTTGCCAAACCTCCTCTACACGGATGGGACTTCATTCAGTCTCTGGCAGGACGGTGAGCTCGTCGGCAAGGTCGTCCGGCTTGACGGTGACGTAGAGGTCTCCGGGAAGCTGCTCGCGCCAACGGCCGGGTTTCAATCTCTCATCGAAAGCTTCCTTAGATGGGCTCCAATCGCGCCAAAAAGTGCGAAGGAACTCGCAGAAACCACCGCTCGCTTATGCCGTCTGCTCCGCGATGAGGTGACTGAACAACTTGCGCTAAAGAGCCCGGCTCTGACAAGTCTTGCGGAGGACTGGCGCAAACTTCTTTTCCCCGAGGCCAACGATAAGACCTTTGCTGATGGATATGCTCAGGCGGTGACATTTGGCCTTCTAATGGCGCGCGCGAAAAACATTCGACTTTCCGATGGCATGAACAAAGTAGCTACAGAACTGGCACACACTAGTTCGCTCATTGGAACCGCGCTGCGTTTGCTCACTGACAGCGAGGAAAATCAAGCAACACTCAAGACAGCTCTTGGCACCCTCGTTCGTGTTCTAGACGAAGTTGACTGGAACAAGATCAGTAAGGGCAATGCCGATGCGTGGCTTTACTTCTATGAAGACTTCCTTGCAGTCTATGACAACGAGCTCCGTAAGCAGACCGGATCGTATTACACGCCTCCCGAAGTGGTTTCGTCGATGGTCGCGCTCGTTGATGAAGCTCTGCGCTCTAAATTCAACCTTCACGAAGGCCTTGCTGCGTCTGCGGTCACACTCGCTGACCCAGGTACGGGAACAGGCACTTTCTTCCTTGGAGTCTTGAAAAGCATCGTTAATACGGTACGCAGCGACCAAGGAGAAGGCGCAGTTGGGGGTGCGGTCGCCGCCGCCCTTAAGCGACTCATTGCTTTCGAAATGCAGTTGGGCCCGTTTGCAGTGGCTCAGCTTCGCATCCTTGCTGAAGTTGTCAGCCTTACTGGCAAACCGCCGAAGACGCAACCACGCATGTTTGTGACCAACACGCTGAGCGATCCTGAGGAGGAGGCTGGTTGGATTCCTCAGATGCTTGTCCCGCTTGCCAATCAGCGCAAAGACGCCAACCTCGTCATGCGCAAGGAAGCAATCACAGTTGTTATCGGAAATCCACCCTACAAAGAAAAAGCGATGGGCATGGGCAGTTGGGTTGAGAGCGGGTCCAAGAATTCGAAGACTCCAGCGCCACTGCAAGCTTGGATGCCTCCCCCCGAATGGGGAGTGGGAGTGCATTCACGGCACCTTCGGAATCTCTACGTTTATTTTTGGCGATGGGCGACATGGAAGGTCTTCGACCATGGCGATGGCAAACCCGGCCCTCACGACGGAATAGTTTGCTTCATTACGGCTGCAGCATTCCTTAGTGGATCTGGATTCCAACAGATGCGCGCCTATTTGCGCAGAACTTGTGAGGACATTTGGATCATCGATTGTTCGCCAGAGGGTCATCAACCGGAGGTCAATACCCGGATCTTCCAAGGTGTGCAGCAACCTATTTGTATCGTTTTAGCGTCCCGCTCAAAAGGGAAGAGTTCTGGTCAATCTGCTACGGTTCACTTCCACTCTCTGCCCAAAGGTCGAAGAGAAGAGAAATTTTCCCGGCTTGCCTCAATCAATTTGAACAGCACAACTTGGATGAAGTGCCCAACTGAAGACCGCGCAGCATTCTTACCAAGTTCTACCGGCGCATGGAGCACATACCCAAAACTGGAAGACTTCTTCGTCTACAACGGTTCCGGTGTGCAGCCAAAACGCACATGGGTAATTGCGCCGGATGCGGACTCATTGCGTCGACGTTGGCGCCGCCTCATTGAAGCAGACTTAGAAGACAAAGAAGACCTGTTCCACCCAACGCTAAGAGATGGAGTTCCTGCAGATCGACATATTCGCTCCGTGGTTAAGGAAGGGATACCGGGCTACCCAGGCGGATTGCCGAAAATCATTGATGAAAAGGGAGACAACCTAAATCCCGTAAGATTTGGCTTTCGGTCGTTCGACCGTCAGTGGATAATTCCGGACGCGCGCGTTATCACGCAGCCGAACGCATTCCTATGGAATGCGCGATCAAGCTCGCAAATATACCTATCCGCCTTGTCGTGGCCTCTTCCAAGCGGCGGACCGGCAATAACTTTCAGCGACGAAGTTCCCGACCTGAATTTCTATAAAGGCTCCAGCGGCGGACGCGGGCTTCCTCTTTGGAGGGATAGTGGAGCAGTCGAACCAAATTTGAAACTGCCATTCCTGGAGCTGATGTCGCAGCTCTATAAGACCGCGGTGAAGCCAGAGGATTTCTTGGCGTACATCGCAGCGATTGGTGCACATCCGGCATATACCGCCCGATTCCAAGAGGATTTCTCGACTCCGGGACTTCGTATCCCGGTCACTGCCGACGTGTCTCTTTTTCAAGAGGCGGTGACGATCGGTCGCCGTGTGATTTGGCTACAGACCTTTGGTGAGCGCATGGTCGATCCTACCGGTGGGCAACCCGCCAGGCCGCCGCGAATGCCGGATGGCCGGCGTCCAACTATACGTCCGGTGTTCGCGCGCTTCCAGATGCCTTGCTCTCTATTCTGATTGTGTGACCGCGATGGGAGGCACTCTGCCTTCCGGTTTGGCCGGGTTCACAATCCGAATTGGACGGGACTCGAATCCGGATTAGACGCTACAATGATCCGAGATGGCCGACCCCGATTTCCAGCTCTTTCAGAGATTCTCAACCAAACGTGTGGCCACTGCGCTTCAGGATACTCCCGTGGTCATGCTGATTGGCCCCCGCCAATGTGGCAAGACTACGCTGGTCCGTCAGTTTGTCGACAAGGAACGCGAGTATGTGACCTTGGATGATGATACAGTGCTCGAGGCCGCTCGAAGCGACCCGGCTGGCTTTGTGCGTGGATTCGATTTGGTCACCATCGACGAAGTGCAAAGAGCTCCGGAACTTCTGAGGGCCATCAAACGATCCGTTGATAGCGACCGAAGGGCAGGCCGTTTCCTGCTAACAGGATCTGCCAACATTCTCACTCTGCCTCAAGTCTCCGAAAGTCTTGCGGGCCGCATGGAAATCGTAAACCTGATGCCGATCTCCAGAGCCGAGATACTAAGCAAAGAGCCGACTTTTCTGAAAACGGCATTCAATAGCAAGTTGGTGAAGCCAGGGCCGGATATCGTTGGCGATCAGCTTGTCCATGCGGTCCTGGTGGGCGGATACCCTGAGATGCTGCGGAGAGAAGACTCCCGGCGACGCCAAGCCTGGGCACGGGACTATGTGAAAGCGATCGTACAGAGAGATGTGCGGGATATCGCGGAAGTGGAGAAGCTCGATCAGTTGCCGCGGTTGCTCCAGGCGCTTGCCCACCATTCTGGACAACTTACCAACTTCACTCAAATCGGGGGACAGATCGGGATTGACGACAAGACAACGAGAAAATATATCGGCATTCTTGAGCAGCTATTTCTCGTGCATCGCGTCTCCCCATGGTTCCGTAATGAACTGAAGCGACTGATAAAGACCCCAAAACTACATTTTGTCGACTCTGGGCTGCTCGCCTCTTTGTTGGCGTTGACTGCTGAGCGGATAGCAAAGAACCGCTCAACATTTGGTGCTGTGCTCGAAACATTCGTATTTTCCGAAGTCATGAAGCAGACCACATGGTCCGATGAAGGCTATACGCTCCATCACTATCGAGATAAGGATCAGGATGAGGTTGACATCATCGTAGAGGATGAGCACGGCGCACTGGTCGGTATCGAAGTCAAAGCAAGCGCAACCGTCCATGCGAGCGACTTCAAGGGGATGCGGAAGCTGTTGGATATCTGCGGTGACAATCTGAAACTCGGGCTGGTGCTGTATGACGGAATGAAGATCGTCCCCTTCGGGGACCGCCTCTTCGCTGCTCCTATGTCTTGCCTATGGACTTGACTCACTCCATATCGGGCGGCTTCCGGATCATCTTAGCGGGTCCGCTCGTTGCGCTTTTCGCCATCGGCACGGCCTCCCCACCCGTGCCGATAAGGATGAGCCGATTGCGTGCCCTACGTGTAGGGCGTTTTCCATTACTTATCCAGGGAATCTGTCATGCCTCGGAAGACGCAGCAGTATGATTTGGGAATGGATGCCGAACTTTTCGAAAGCCTGCTTTATCAAACAGAATCCGAAGTTCTCGACTTCAAAGTAGATCAATATCCGTTCGAAGCAGCAAACGACATTCAGAAGTCAGAGCTCCTGAAGGACATCTTGAGTTTCGCGAATTCCTGGCGACGGAGTGATGCCTACATCCTGATTGGAGTGGAAGAGGTCCGAGGGGGCCGTAGCAACGTCAAGGGAATCTCCAAGCAGCTTTTGAATCGCAACCTTCAACAGTTCGTCCACTCGAAGACGAACAAGGCGCTGAGCTTCAGCTATGAAGAACTCCAGGTAGAAGGTCATCTGGTAGCTGCCATCACGATCCCGATGCAGGAGCGATCATTCTACCTGCGAAAGGATTTCGGCAAACTGCGAGCGAATGCGGTCTATGTTCGGCGCGGAGACACGACCGGGGAGGCTCCTCCCGACGAGATTATGAAGATGGGCCAGGTCGGTATAGCCGTTGAAGCGCAACCAACGCTAGATCTTGGCTTTGCGAATCTGGAGGAGCGGCGCATTATCGGTAAGGAAATAGACATCGAGTCCATCGAGTTCGAGATGCCCGAGGCCGATTCGATTCCCGACTACGGTCAGATGAGAAATCGTGGTCAGTTGGCGATGCCGGTTGACATTGGAGAGCGCAAAAATGCGGATTATCTCCGAGAGATCGCGACGTACGTAGCAGATCATGGCCGTTTTCAACCAGTTGGCTTCGCGGTCGAGAATTCTTCAACAGCGCCTGTCTTTAACGTGGTTCTCCGGATGCGCATTCAAGGCGGTCAGGTAGAAGTTCGCGATGAGGATGATATGACGAATGAGCCGGCCCGGAGTTGGCTTACAAGAGTCGGCCCTCTCCCTGCGCGTTGGCGACAGACTGATGTGCGAGTTTCACATCGAGGAGACTTCTTCGATGTTCGGATTGGTCTTGGCACCATCCAGCCTGGCATCAGCGAGTTCTCAGCGGCACCGATCTTTATTGGCAGCCCTGAATCGTACGACATCAACGTCGACGCCATTCTCTCAGGGGACAATGTGAAGATTCCAGTTGTTCAGAAGATTCACTTTAAGGCTCAGGTTGAAAAGCGAAAGTTTTCCGTGAAAGATCTCAAGCAACTCGCTCTGTAAGTCAGAAGAAGGTTAGACCCGGACCGTCGGCCCGCTGTGCCCCGGCATTCGACATGGCCACAGCGTGCGTTACCTGTGTCCACGGTATCGCCGCCGCCCAGGTCGTCACAGTCTCACCCACACCCGTAGTTGGCTCGTCCAATCCTGCCACGGCCGAGCCGCAGGTAAAGCGGCCGGCCACAAAGCCGTGCACCGTCACCTTGTTCAACAACGAAGTCTTCAACGACCACTCGGCGCATCCGATGACGTTCACTCCTCCCGCCGGCTGCAAAGGTCCATGGGCCAAAGTCGTCCTCAACCTCGACTTCACCGTCACTGCCGGAAGACAGTACGACCGCACCGCGAGCCTTTACCTCGGCAATGCGAACATCTTCTATGGCACCACCGCCGAGCCCCGCTCCACGCTCAGCCCGTCCTGGCATGGAGAGCGCGATGTCACCGACCTGTCCGCCATCTTCCAAACCGCGCAGACCGGCAACGCTATCATTTACAACATCTATAACAGCCAGTACAACGGCGGCATTTACGGCACCGCAACGCTGCAGTTCTATCCCGCGGACTTCCGCAACCTGCCCGCCGACGCGCCGGACATGGTCGTCCCCGTGAGCGGCGTCAACAGCCAGTATGAGTTGGACACAACTAGCAGCGCAGTCACGGCCACCGTCAACCTGCCGCGCAATCTCACCAAGGCTTACCTCTACGTCATCGCGCAAAGCCAGTTGGGCGACGAGTCCTGGTACCTCAGTGTCCCGAACGACGTCGCCGGTGAACTCGAAACCTTCGGCGGCGCCGCCTTCCGTGAAACCGAGGTCAGCATCGACGGCATGCCTGCCGGAGTCGCTCCCGTCTCCCGTGGATCTACACCGGCGGCATCGATCCCTACCTGTGGGACCCGATCACCGGCGTCGAAACCCTCAACTTCAAGCCCTACCGCGTCGACCTGACGCCGTTTGCCGGAATGCTGAGTGACGGCAACCCGCACACTGTCAGCATCAGCGTCTACAACGCCAACAGCTACTTCCTTGCGACCGCCAACCTGCTGCTTTATCGCGATAAGTTCCGCGCGAAAACCGGCGGTGCCGTCGAAGAAAATACACTGTCCACCGCGCCCGTGCCCGATGTCGAAGAGAATCTAACGACTGCGAACGGCGCTACCGCCGGCAATGTGATCGTGGGCTCGAAACGCACCTTCACCGTCAAGGGTTACGTGAACACGTCGCTCGGCCGCGTCGAAACAACCGTGAACTCGACAGTCGACTTCAACAGCAATCAGGCATTCAACGTTGCGACCGTAGGGGTTCCGGAAATCCAGAACGTCAACCAGACCAGCACCGTCGACTCAACCACCACAACGCAGCGGGGTATCCTGGCGGAGAAGGTCACCGCGCACTGGTCCTTCCCGCTTATTCTCGACTACTCCTTCGTGCAGAACAGCGATGGCACCTACACGCAGGTCGTCACTTCAAACCAGCAGCACGAAGTGAGCCAAAGCACCTCCATCAACGGCTTTCTGATCGCCAACTCTGACACTGTAGAGCAGGTCAAGTCCAACGACACGCTGGTCTACAACTCATCGCTCTCGGCGGTGAACGCCGTTGGCCCCACCGCAAGTTCCGCCAGCTACGTTACCAGGGACTCCACCGGTCATTGCTGG
>Ga0207933_1002482_pt1 | contig 11855 bp, 8 predicted proteins | sample NGESurdeep092012_4_FD_184488 | JGI IMG/M metagenome (GOLD analysis project Ga0207933, IMG submission 184488) | Arctic peat soil microbial communities from Barrow, Alaska - NGEE Surface sample F53-3 deep-092012 (SPAdes) | ecosystem: Environmental > Terrestrial > Soil > Wetlands > Peat ... | reverse complement strand
CGATACCGTCCACGACTTGACCTGTGCCATCCTGACCCTCCAGGAACAGCCTCGCACGACTTGCCCCAGCACCTTCAGGCTTCTTGCCGACAAGTATCAAATTGGATACTATTTACGGATAAGCTCTTAGTGGCTTTTTGAAGCCATTTTGCACGAAAATGTCGATTTGTGCGCGGCCGGTGTGGGACAGCCTTGCCGCTCTGTCCGGTGGCTCGAGCTCTGGAGTTTCCAGTTATCGGTTTCCAGTTGCCAGTTTGAGTTGCGGAGCGGTCTAGCGCGAATCGTGAATGCTCTGCGCCCTGTGGCTCGGTCCGTCGCTGGCCACCGACCCGTCGCGGATGGAAATAATCCGGTGCGCAAATTCGGCAATATCGGGCTCGTGCGTTACCAGGACGATGGTGTTGCCCTTGGCGTGCAGTTCGTCCATCAGGCCCATGATTTCAACCGAAGTTTTTGAGTCGAGGTTGCCGGTCGGCTCGTCGGCAAGGATGATGCTCGGCCGATTCACCAGCGCCCGGGCAATCGCCACACGCTGGCGCTGTCCGCCGGAAAGCTCGTTCGGCTTGTGCATCATGCGTTCGCCCAGGTTGACGCTTTCGAGCACTTCTTTCGCCCGCGCAATGCGTTCGACCGCCGGCGTTCCGTTGTAGATCAGTGGCAGTTCGACATTGTGCAGCGCCGTCGCGCGCGCCAGCAGGTTGAACGTCTGGAAGACGAAGCCGATCTCCTTGTTGCGTATGCGGGCCAGTTCATCGTCGTTCAGCGCGGAAACGTCGTGCCCGTTCAGCCAGTAGGTGCCCTGCGACGGTGAATCCAGGCAGCCGATCAGGTTCATCAGCGTGGATTTGCCCGAGCCCGACGGACCCATGATCGCCACATACTCGTTGTGGCGGATGCGGATATCCACCCCCCGCAGCGCGTGGACTTCCTGGTCGCCCATCTCGTAGGTCTTCCAGAGATTGCTGGTGACGATGACGTCGCCGGGATGCGGTCCGTCGATATTGGCGCCGGGCCGATCTTCCAGCGGTGGGGCGGTGGTGGCCATAAAACTCCTTGTTCGATACTGCCAATACTCAATGCTCAATGCTCAATGCTTAGGACTGATCGTCGTCGGGCGTCGTCTGGACGGAGTTGTCCCGCTTCACGGCCGTGCCGCTCTTCAATGCTCGCAGGACCTTGTAGCGTCCGGTAACGATCTCGTCGCCGTCGGTGAGGCCGCCGACCACTTCGATGTCCGTGGCGCCCGTGATGCCGGTGGTAACAGGCACGAACTTCACTCGCAGCGTGCCGGTGACGTTTTCCAGCTTGTAGACGCCCTGCACCAATACTGCCGTCCGGTTCGGGTCCGCGGAGGCCGTAGTGGTTGTGGACATCTTGCCCTTGTTCTTGAACAGCGCGGCTTCATCCGCAACGTCGCGCTGCACCAGCGACTGGATGGGGATTGTCAGCGTGTTCGGCTTATTCGCCGTGGTGATCTTGGCGGTAGTGGAAAGGCCCGGCCGCAGGTCTTCGCTTGTTTTGTCCAGCGTAACGACTACCTTGAAGTCCTTGGCTTCCTCGGTGCCGCTGGTCGACTGCGACGTGGCGACGCCGGTGCTCCGCAACAGCGCCTGGTCGCCGACTTCGGTCACATGTCCCTTGAATATCTTTCCGGGCAGGGCATCGACCGTCACGTCGACCGGCTGGCCCATCGAGACATCGACGATGTCCGTCTCGTCTACTTTGACTTCGGCGGTAATGACGGACATGTCCGCGAGCGTCATCAGGGTGGAGCCCTGGGCATTCTGAATACCCACGACGACGGTCTCGCCTTCGCGCACGGGAACGTTCGTGACCAGACCGTCGAACGGCGCTCGGCTCTGGGTCAGGCCGAGGTTGAAGGTATTTCCGCGCAGTGTGGCGACCGACTGCGCCACCTGGCTGCGCGACGACGCGGTCTGTGCCTTGGCCTGGGCCACCGCGGCCTGGCGTTGTTGCACGGTCGCGACGTCAACGTCGTAGGCGGCCTTCTTGGCGTCGAAGTCCTGCTTGGCGATCAGTTTGTCGTTATAGAGTTCCTTGGCGCGCTGGTAATCCAGCTTCTTCTGCTCCAGATCGGCCTTGGCCTCGGCAACATTGGCCTCGGCAGTCTTCTCGGCGGCGATGTAGGAGTCCACGTTGGTCTTGTTGGAAGCGATGGTGGCTTCCTGCGCCTGGACGGCGGACGCGGGCTGTTCGCTCTCTACCGTAGCGATCAGTTGGCCGGCCTTCACATGGTCGCCTTCCTTGACGTAGAGATGCGTGATCCGCCCGAAGGCGGTGGCGCCGACGTTGACGTAGGTCTTGGGCTTGATCTGGCCGGTGCCGCTGACGACCGAAATCAGGTCCTGGCGCGACGCTTTGGCAGTCGTCACAGCCTGCACGCTGGAATGGCTATAAATGATGGTTCCCGTGATTGCTCCGGCGACGACGACGACAATCAGGACGATGAGGAGAATTTTTTTAACGCTCATTCCAGCTTTCTCATGGGCGGCGCGGTTCTATGAGCGCTTCCGCCTGTTGATGACCCGCAACGTTTCATACGCCGGGGCATCCGGTTTGGTTCCCCCACCACCCATAATGCAGCAAAACGCGGCATTTCCGCAGGCGCGGTGCGGAGGTTTCTCGATATCAGAATCATACCAGCAACCTGCTATCGGAATCCTTGTCTACCCGTCAAACGGAGATATAGAATAAGCACGTATCCGGATTGTGTTTTTGGAACAGGAGTTCGGCCCCATGCGCTTGTATTCATCGATGTCCCTGGCTTTGACTTTGCTGCTTTGCGGCGGAGGGTTGGGAGCGCGCTCGCAAACCCCTGCAACCACACCGGCCGCCCAGCAGCAGACCTCCACCGATGGAAGCGTCGACCAGACCGCGCCCGTAGAGGAACGCCCCGACCCGCTGAAGCGCCGCCTCAGCGACTCCCAGGAGCGCAACCGCCGCAAGGCGCTCACCCACGAGCTTTCGCCCGAAGACAAGAAGTGGCTCGACGAAGACGTGCGCTGGATCATCACCGACGAAGAGGCCCAGGCCTTCAAGAGCCTCTCCAACGAGGAAGAGCGCGAGCAGTTCATCGAGAACTTCTGGCGCCGCCGCAATCCCAACCCCGACTCCCCCGAAAACGAGTTCCGCGAGCAGCACTACCTGCGCATCGCCTACGCCAACGAGCATTTCGCAGCCGGCAAGCCCGGTTGGATGACCGACCGCGGCCACATCTACATTGCCTACGGCAAGCCCGACAGCATCGACTCGCACCCCTCCGGCGGCAACTACGAGCGCCCCATGGACGAGGGCGGCGGCAGCACTTCGACCTTCCCGTTTGAGATCTGGCACTACCGCTATCTCGAAGGCGTAGGCGACAACATCGACATCGAGTTCGTCGACACCTGCATGTGCGGCGACTATCACGCCACCATCGACCGCTCCGAAAAAGACGCCCTGAAGCACACCCCCGGCGCCGGCCAGACGCTCTATGAACAGATGGGCAAGTCCAAGCAGGCGGACCGCTTCTCCGGCGGCGGCATCGAACAGCTGGGCGACGGCCCCATGGCCTCCTCCAACCAGGCCAAGCAGTTCGACCGCCTCGACACCTTCGCGAAGATTTTCGCACCGCCTCCGGTCAAATTCGCCGACGCCGACCTGGAAAAGTTCCTCTCGGAATCGACCATCCTCAAAGGGCCCCCGTTCCTGTTCGACGTCCGTACCGACTATGTGAAGCTGACCAACGACACGGTCATGGTGCCGCTAACCCTGCAGATTCGCAACAGGGACATGACGTTCGTCACCAAGGACGGCTATTCGACCGCGACCGTCAACATCCTGGGCCGGGTATCGAACCTCAACCACCGCGTGGTGCAGACCTTTGAAGAGACGGTAAAGGTCGAATCGACCAGCGACCTGCTGCCGCAAAAGCAGAACCAGATGTCGGTCTACTGGAAGGCGCTGCCCTTGCGTCCCGGCCTGTACAAAGTCGAAATCGGCATCAAGGATGTGAACAACCCGCAGCACATCGGCACCTGGAAACGCAGCGTCAACGTGCCCAAGTACGACGACGACAAGCTATCCACATCCTCCCTTATCCTGGCCGACGTCATGGAGCGCGTTCCGTCCAAGGACATCAGCCTGGGCAACTTCGTGATCGGCAACACGAAAGTCATTCCGCGTGTTCCCGCCACCATCTCGACTCCTGTAGTATTTCATCGCGGCCAGAGCCTCAACTTCTGGATGCAGGTATACAACCTCGGCATCGGCAAGGACCAGAAGAACGATGCCACGATCGAGTACCAAATCCTCGACCTCGCAACGAACAAACAGATCCTGGACACACAGGAAAGCGCAGCCAAGCTGAACCCGAACGCAGACCAGTTGACGCTGGAAAAGAGCATGCCCCTGGCAAGTCTGCAGCCCGGCAAATATCAGGTGACGATCAAGGTACACGACGACAATCTCAAACAGCAGATTGCGCAGTCGGCAGACTTCAACGTCGAGCAGTAGGGAACCGCGTCTGTCATCGGCAGGGAAGAAGGCCACGTCTAACGCAGTTGGCGATGGCTGTTCCCACGCAGACGCGAAACTTTCGGAGAGCAGTGAGCGCGCATGCAAAATGAGGGCGCGGTAATGCGAAGCCGGACCAGCATGTTGACGATCCTGGCGCTGACGATCTCGTTGGCGGCGCCGGGATTTACTGTGTTCTGCGTTGCCGCATCGGGCAGCGCCTCACCCCATAACGCCATCCTCAGCGGCGTGGTGCGCGACTCCCAGGGCGTGCCCCAGATGGGCGCCATCATCCAGCTCCTTACCGCCGACGCCACCACCGTCGCCACCGCCTTCACCGACGACCACGGCCGCTACATCATCCAGGCTGTTCTTCCGGGCAGCTACCAACTCCGCGCCACGGCCGCATTTTTCCTGCCCGCATCCCGCCAGAACGTGCGTCTGCTGGCCGGCGCACAAGCCATCGTCAACCTCACCATGAGCACCATGGGCGAAGCCGCCAACTGGCTTCCCGCGCAAAAACGCCGCGCCGAGGAGCCCGTCGACGACTGGAAGTGGACCCTGCGCTCGTCCGCCAACCGCCCACTGCTGCGCCTCGCCGACGACGACATCCTGGTCTCCTCCAGCGCCGACAATGCGCATAAATCTTCCGTGCGCGGCGAAGTCAGCGTGACCAGCGGCGACGGCGGCTTCGGGCAGGGCGGCATCCACCAGATTCTCCTGCTCGATCGCACCATTGAGAATGGCGACGGCGCCGTACTCCGCGCCGATGTGTCCGGCTCGCGCTCGCCCTATCCGGTGTCGCCATCGGCCGAGATCGTCGCCGGCTACGAGCGCCGCTCGCCCTTTGGCGGCAGCACCCGCATGGTCACCAGCTTCCAGTCCCATCCCGAACTCACGGATGGCGCCTCCGCCGGCGCCCAGATCATGCGCATGGCCAGCACCGAGGAGTTCAAATTCGGCGACACCATCGTCCTCGACGCCGGCAGCCTGCTCCAGGCCGAGCGAATGGAGTTTACCCGCCTCTCCAGTGAGCCGTTCGTTCGCCTTGAGGTACACCCCTCCGACGGCCTGCTGATCGAGTACCGCTTCGCCTCCGGCCGCGACCTGCAAAGCTCCGACGACCTCGACAACTTGAAGCCGACACTCCGGCTGCTGACCGACGGCAGCGGGCGCCCGCTCTCCACCAAAGGCAGCCACCACGAGGTTTCGATCAGCCACAAGTTCGGCAACCGCGCCATCCAGCTTGCGGCTTACACCGACCATCTCGACAACGTCGCCATCAACGGCAGCGGCGTGCTCGACGCGGGCGACCTTGCCAGCATAGCCGCGATCCTCGCCGACCCCACCACCGGCCGTTTCGCGCTTGCCTCGCCCAACTACTCCGGCCACGGCGTCGGCATTTCTCTTGTGCAGCCCATCACACCCTCGCTGGCTGCATGGTTCGGCTACGACCGCGGCACTGCCATGGAAAGCGATCTGGACCCCACATCGCCGGTAGCGGGTGCCGTCAAGGGCATCTCCACCCACAACACCTACGCCGCCAGCGCCTCGCTGCGAGGCAAAATCCTCCGCACCGGGACCACAGTTCGCACCGAGTACCGCTGGCAACCGCCACGCACCCTCACCCAGGTCAACGCCTTCAACGCCCCCGCCCAGGACGCCTACTTCGGCATCTACGTGCGCCAGCGTCTGTGGTGCGGCCATCTCATCCCGGGCGGCATCGACGCCGTGATCGAGGCCACCAACCTGCTCGAACAGGGTTACCAGCCGGTCGTCGCCAGCGACGGCCACCTGGTCTTCCTCGCACAAGCGCCCCGCGCCATCCAGGGCGGCTTCGCTTTCAATTTCTAAATGCAGTGAATAGTCGCTAGTGAATAGTGAATAAGGCAGACTGTTGGCGTGCCAGTCTTATTCACTATTCACTGACCGCTATTCACTGTATGCGCATAGGTGTCGTGTAACAGACCCGTATGGAGGGGCAATGAATCTGGTGGCGATGGACGCCATGATCGCGGTGATTGGCGTACAAGCGGCGGCGGTAAGCGGGGCATTTGTCCTGCGCTCGCGCGAAAAGCTGCTACAGCGCTATCTTCCGCATCTGCTCAGCCTCGCCGTCGGTGTGCTCCTGACCACGGCGCTGGTCGACCTGATGCCCGAGGCTGTCGCCCGGCTCGGCAACCGGCCTCTCACCTGGATACTGGCCACGGGCTCCGTCGTCGCCCTGTTCGCCATCGAGAGAATCTTCTCCGCCCTGACCGGCAGCACGACCGAGCCCGAGGTGGGCGAGCTGGGCATGGGCACGCACGTCCACCGCCACGCGCCCGGCCGCCAGGAGCACAGCGCCAAGCCGATGAACCTGGTCCTCGCCGCGATGCTGCACAGCTTCGTCGACGGGGCTGCATTGGCGACGGCGTTCGTCGCTAGTCCCAAAATCGGCTGGCTCACCGCCATCGCCATCGCGCTGCACGAAATCCCGCACCGCATCGGAGACTTCGCCGTCCTCATCCACCTCCGCCAAACCTCCAGCCGAGCTCTCCAACTCGCCGTGCTGGCTGGCCTGCCGTCGCTGCTCGGAGTAGCGCTCGTGATGGTAGTTGGCGCTGGCCACACGGGCAGCATCGCCTACCTGCTGCCAGTCAGCGCGGGCAGCTTCCTCTACATCGCCACCGTCAACCTGCTGCCCGAAATCCAACAGGAGTGCAGGGTCAGCCGCGTGCTTTGGCAGCTCGTCTGGTTGGGAATAGGTGCTGGGATGGTGGCGCTGGTCGTTGGATTATCGGAAGCTTAGCCAAAAGCGTCCAGCTAGCGATAGACGCTATTCGTTACGGAAGTCGATAGAGACTCAGGTTGTTGGGGTTTCCGACCGCGAAATACTTCCCGTCGGGTGAAAACGCACTCCAGGATTGTCGCTCTGGCAAATTTTTGATCGGTACCATCGCGATAGCGTTCGCCGTACTGCCGTCATAAATTGTGAAGTGCTCATATAAAAGAAACGAAGGGTCACCCTCGCTTTCGCTGGATACAAGTGCGAATCGGCTTCCGTCCCTACTTTCGCCTGCAAACCCGCCGAACCCACCGACGACGGGCTGTTCAGTCAAAAGCTTGCCCTCGCTATCCACGATCCTGACGGTGCTGCATCCAAATTGCCAACTCGGCAATGTCACAGGGATTTGTGAATTGAATTCGCATCTACCTGGTGTTTTCAGAGTTGCCGCTTCCTTGCCGGAGGTCTTTGCAGCGGCCGTGGAGACAGCCTCCCCGACGGGGCTGAGATCCGGATTCAGTCGGCGAGGCGGATTACTTTGTACATCGATCTGGCTATTCTCGGCGCTGTAGATATACGGCATGGAGCCCCAACGCCCGGGAAAATCGATTTCGTTCTTCTTCGTCCCCGTCGCGATATCTAACGATAGAAGACGGTAGTTGGACACTGGCCAGTTTCCTTCGTACCCAGCCGAGCCCGCATCGAAAACCGCCAACACCCGATCGCCTGCGACAACGACTTGACGAGTTGCGGCATACTCCGATCCAGTGTTCATACCCTGCCATGTCTCTTCCTGTAGCACCGCGGACCATACTCTTTGCGGTTCGGGGGGGTATTTCTTTGGATGGGCAAGCGCAGCCAGCGAGGGAATGAAGAGTACGGCAATTCCCAGAGTTGTCGCCAAAGCATGTGTTCGATATCTTTGGGATCCAAACCGCGCAAGGACAATGCCACCAACCACGATAGCCACTGCGACTCCGGCGGCCCATCGAGCTGCGGGCAGGCTGGAGGCAGCCGCTGTAAACGAGACGAAAGCGGCAGTCAAAAGCGTCGCGATTGAGAATCCCCAGGCCAGGCACACCCGAGGACGAACACGACCAGCAAAGGCTACACTCAACGCGGACGGCAGGACCAATATGAATGCGATCCCCAGCATGACGAGCAAATGCAAAGGTCGTAAGAGTGAGGGCGGGGAAGAGTTGATGCCGAGTGCGAACGCCCTCGTGATGAAGGGGCGATCAAGAATGATGGAGAATTCCAACGCCACCATTGCCGCCACCATGCTGGCCGCCAGAACAGGCAATATCAGAAGCCACTTTAAATCCGCGCGGAGCCGTGGGTTCATACAGCCAAAGTATAGTTCCTCGCCAGGATGGATCGTGGCTGCTCGGAGAAATCGATTGCAGGGAACTGAAAAACGCATCTCTCGCAACCACCACCAAACGAAAGAGCGCAATAAGAAAAGCCGCCATCATGGCGGCCATTCTTGCAAACCGTGCAACGCATTACGAGCGACGGCGGATACGGCGAGCGAACCCAGCCAGCGCAGCCAGACCCGTGCCCAGCAGCACCAGTTCAGAAGGCTCCGGCACGGCCGAAATTGCGGGACGCACAGATGATGGCGACGATGTCGCGCCCACTGTGAAAGAGTAGTAGTCCTCGCGCAGCGGGGTGGTAAAAGTAATTTTGCTGTAGGTTCCCTGGAACCGTATCGTCCCATCGCCCTCTTCGCCAGATACTGTGTTGCCAACCTGGGTAATCGACTGCCCTTGATATTCGGTGGCCGGGCCACCAGACTGAATCGAGAACGGTTCCGCCTGGTTGGGGTCGGAGAACACAAACGAAGCTGGATGGCCCGGTGCGCCCAGGCTCCAGATCGCAAACACCGGGTCGACAACCGGGCTCGAGAAGGTGATCGTGTCTGTGTAGTAATAGTTGCCGGCCGCCTGGCTCAGGCCGCCGCGGAGCTGGATCGAGTTGCCCGACGCCAGCGGCGCGTTGGAAACCGACCCGCCCGAAAAGGTCGATGTCGGCGTCCAACTGGGATAGTTGGATCGGATCTGGTCGAACTCGCCGGTAAAGGTGACCGTGACAACATGGCCCTGCTGGTCAACCGTTGTGCCCGTCGCAATGGCAGGGTAGTAATAGTCCCCACCCCGGCAATTGCTGTAGCCGTAAGCGTCAGGACAGGTTTGAACGAACGAAGCCGGGTTCCATTGGGTCCAGGCGATCTGGTCAGCATGTGCGGCAACAGCGCCGAGTGCAAGAAGAGCAGCGAAAGCGAATGAGCGGTAAATATGCATGAAAGGTTTAGGACTCCCCTGAAAGTTGTATTGATTGTGCAGCACGGCGCGGCCAGTCGTCAACAAGAAAATTCCGCTAAGCATCATAAAATCAATAGTTTATCGTGTCACGAGACATGGGAATCCATCGCCCCATGATGTATTTTCCCCAGATGTAACGTCCGATAACACATATTCTGTATAGTCAAAGCTTCCCGTAATCTGCCCGGCCTTCCTCTCCGCCAATCCATCTGGGACAATCCGAGCGGAGCCCTCCCCTGTGTCGACCTTGAAGTTCGCCTTCCGCACTCTCCTGAAAATGCGCTCCACCACTCTCTTCGACGGTGCGGCGATCTATACGAAGTGCACGTGGGCGCTCACCGACCACAGCGACAACGGTCTGGATGTCATTCTTTCCGGGATGGTTACGCCGGATTTCTTCCGAGTTCTTCAGCCCAACGCGACCCTGGGAACGGCTACGTCCGATAACGGGCCCCGCACTGTAGTTCTCTCCTATGCATACTGGCAAAAACGCTACCAGGGCGACCCAAATGTCACCTCCCTACCCTGGCCGCGAACATCGCCCTGATGCTCCTGATCGCCACCGTCGTCAGCCTGCTCCCCGCGCGCCGCGCCCTCCGCATCTCGCCCGTCGAAGCCCTCCGCGCCGAGTGATAACCGTCCCCGTCGCCCACTACGCTCTACCCTCTATCCTCTACACTCTGGTTTATGCGCATCGTGCAAGCGGTCTTCGGCGTGTTCCATCATTTTGAACTCGCGCGCGAGCTCGACCGCCGCGGCCAACTGGAGCGCGTCTACTCCACCTGGCCCTGGTCGCGCTTGAAGCGTGAAGGCCTGCCGCACGCCAAGGTCGAAACCTTCCCCTGGCTGCACATGCCGGAGTACCTGCTCCACCGCGCCGCCATCGACTGGCCGTGGGCGACCGATCACCTCGGCTACGCCAACGCGCTCGCCTTCGACCGCTGGACCGACCGCTGCATCCCCGCCTGCGACGCCCTGATCGCCATCTCCGGCGCCGGCCTGCTCACCGGACGGCGCGTCCAGCAGCGCGGCGGAGTCTTTATCTGCGACCGCGGCTCGACCCACCAGCGTTTCCAGCAGCAAATCATCGCCGAGGAGTACCGCATTTGGGGTGTCGGCCGCGCTGTCTCCGACCCGCGCGACACGGCCCGCGAGGAGCTGATTTACGCGCAGGCCGACGCCATCACCGTGCCCTCCGCAGCCGCCGCGCGCAGTTTCGCCGCGATGGGCGTTCCAGCCGAAAAGGTCCACGTCATCCCCTACGGCGTCCGCCTGGAAGACTTCTACCCCACCGCCGAACCCGCGCCCGGCCGCTTCGACGTCCTCTTCGCGGGCGCTGCCGGGCTGCGAAAAGGCGTGCCGTACCTGCTCCAGGCGTTCGCCGAACTCCGCCATCCGCGCAAGCGGCTCCGGATCGCGGGCGCCATTCTGCCCGACCTCAAACAGGTCCTTGGCCGGCTCCCGCAGGAGCACGTTGAGTTCCTCGGCGCGGTCCCGCAGCCCCGCCTGCGCGACCTGATGAGCGCCAGCCACGCCCTCGTCCTGCCCAGCATCGAGGAGGGCCTCGCGCTCGTCCAGGCCCAGGCGATGGCCTGCGGATGCCCCGTCATCTGCTCCACCAACACCGGCGGCGAAGACCTTTTCACGGACGGCGTCGCGGGCTTCATCGTCCCCATCCGCGACCCGGCGGCGCTCACCGCCCGCATGCAGCAACTCGCCGACGACCCCGCGCTCCGGCAAACCATACGCGCGGCGGCGCTGCAGCGCGTGCGGTCGATTGGCGGGTGGTCGGATTATGGCGATCGGTGGGAACAGTTGCTTTTCCGCTTGACGGGGACGACGAGTCCCACAAAGGAAAGCTGATAATAGACTTAGATTGTTGTACTTTAATGCCACGAGTGCAAGGCGGACTTCACACTTTCCAGGCCAAAGGGGCACACTTTGGGCGTCATTTTTCTACGCCACTTAGCGTCGAAAAGTGTCCTTTTTCGACGAAATGATGCATTTGTGTGCCACTTAGCGTCCTTTTCGCGAAATTAGCGGACTTAGCGTCCTTTTGTGACGTTTTTGCGCTTAAATGCCGACTTACAGCGATTCATGCATTCGCGGTTGCTTCTGGGTAGGTCTGGGCTGAACAGGCTGCGGAAGAACTCGTTATTTTCGTTCGTGAAGTTCTCGCGGGGATAATTTTCGTCGATTTGGCTTGTTTTGGCTGTTTTTTTTTGTTATTTTGCGTTCCGGAGGCCGTT
>Ga0207933_1002480_pt1 | contig 11866 bp, 14 predicted proteins | sample NGESurdeep092012_4_FD_184488 | JGI IMG/M metagenome (GOLD analysis project Ga0207933, IMG submission 184488) | Arctic peat soil microbial communities from Barrow, Alaska - NGEE Surface sample F53-3 deep-092012 (SPAdes) | ecosystem: Environmental > Terrestrial > Soil > Wetlands > Peat ... | reverse complement strand
ATCGCACACGGCAGCCACTTGAAGAAAGAAGCTTCGGTACCTAACCTTTCGGTACCAAATGTCTTCCGAGCTTGAACTGAACAACCCGGCCGCGTCGGATCACATCGAGCGCCACGTGTGGGTCGTCTGCGGCGTGGTGATCCTCGGGATGATCATGTCGATCCTCGACACGACGATCGTCAATGTCGCGCTGAACACGCTTTCGAAGGACCTCCACAGCCCGCTCGCGCAGGTCCAGTGGGTGATCACCGGTTACCTGCTCGCGCTCGCCGCCGTGATCCCCGTCACCGGCTGGGCTGCACGGCGCTTCGGCGCCAAGCAGGTCTACATGGTCTCGCTGGTGCTGTTCACCGCCGGGTCGGCGTTGTGCGGGCTCTCCAACTCGATCACCTCGCTCGTGATCTTCCGCATCCTCCAGGGCGCCGGCGGCGGGATGATCATGCCGGTCGCGATGATGATCATGGCTCAGGTCGCCGGCCCGCAGCGGATGGGGAGGGTGATGGGGTTCGTGTCGATGCCCGCAATGATCGCCCCGATCCTCGGGCCGGTCGTCGGCGGGCTGATCCTCGAGAACCTGCACTGGTCGTGGATCTTCTTCGTCAACGTCCCGATCGGCGCGATCGCGTTCGTGCTCGGCTGGCGGATGTTGCCTCGCACCGACTCCGGCGTCGCCGGGCGCCTGGACGTGCTCGGCCTGGCGCTGCTTCCCACTGGGTGCGCGGCGATCATCTACGGCATCAGCGAGCTCGGCTCCGGCGCGGCGCTGGGCTCGGCCGAAGTGATCTTGCCGACGCTCGCGGGCGTCGTGCTGGTCGTGCTGTTCTGCCTACACGCCCTGCGCGTCGAGCGCCCGCTGCTCGACATCCGCCTCTATCTCAACCGTGTCTTCGCCGGCGCGGCATTCGTCAACTTCGGGCTCGGTGCCGCGCTATTCGGGGCGATGATCCTCGTGCCGCTCTACTACCAGGAGGTGCGTGGGGAGAGTGTGATCAACACCGGCCTGCTCACCGGTCCGCAGGGGATCGGTGCGTTGATCGCGATGCCGCTCGCAAGCCGCCTCACCCAGCGCTTCAGCGGCGGTCGCGTGGCGCTCGGTGGGATCTCGCTGCTGTGCATCAGCACGCTTCCCTTCACCTTCATCGGCGCGCACACATCGATCCTCGCGATCTCACTCGTGCTCGTCGTACGCGGCCTCAGCATCGGCCTGTGCTTCATGCCCGCGATGAGCGCGGCCTTCTCGGCGATGCGTCCCGAGCAGATCTCCGACGCCACCCCGCAGATCACCGTGCTGCAGAGGACAGGTGGCGCGATCGGCACCGCGATCCTCGCCGTCGTGCTGCAGCGTGCCGGCGCCGGTGCGCACTCCCCGGCGGAGCTCGCGAGCGCGTTCGACACCGCCTACTGGTGGGCGCTCGGGATCGCCGTGCTGTCGCTGATCCCCTGCCTGGTGCTGTTGCGGGCCGAGAACCCGCAGGCAAAGCCCGCCGCCCACGAGGGCGTCGGCTCGGACGCCGCGGCGCCCGAGCCGATGGGCGCGTAGGGAGCGCGATGAGCGCCGTCCCGGACCTCACGCCCCCGGCCACGGTCGAGTTGCCATCCGGTGAGCCGCGGCGGATCGACGAGCTGACCGCGCTGGGCCTGGCCTTCCGCCACGTCTTCCGCACCCTCAGCCGACTTCGCGGCCGCGACACCCATCTCGGCTCCTCTGAGCTCAGCCACGCCCAGTTCGAGCTGCTGCTCGAGCTCGACGAGCGCGGCGAGCTGTCCGCCGGCGAGCTGGCGCTCGCCGCGCGCCTGGCGCCGGGGACGGTCACGCAGATGCTCGACCATCTCGCCGAGTCCGGGCACGTCGAACGGGCCCGCTCGGAGATCGATCGGCGCGTGGTGGTCTCACGGTTGACTTTGCAGGGCCGGCGGCGGGTGGCAGCCAAGCGAAAGCTCTGGCAGAGCCGCTGGGAAGAGGCCTTGGCGGGGGTCGAGACGGATGACCTGCGCGCCGCCACGCTGGTGCTCGAGCGTCTTGGCGCGGTGTTCGGTGATGCTCCCGTGGCAGAGGGCTACGAGATACCCGAGCGGGATGCGGGCACCGGTCCTGGCGGCACCGCGTGAGCCCGCGAAACGCCCAGATTGCTCTGCTATAGTCGGTCCTCGCGTCGCGGGCGGAGCAGTCGTGCGAGCATGCCCCCGGAGCGAACGATCAAGATGGAGACCTCGAGCAGATAGCGACGCGAACCGGTCAGGAGACCTGTAGCGCGCGCGGGCCCGAGGGGCCCATTTTTTTGCCCGAAACAGCCGGTCGTAGTTCGGCCCCGTGTCGCCCGAGACACGACACGACGATCCCAGCCCACACGACTCCTCGACACCACCTTCACCACCCTGAGCCATGCCACGCAAGTTCACACTCGAGAAGACCCGCAACATCGGGATCATGGCGCATATCGACGCCGGTAAGACGACGACGACCGAGCGCATCCTCTTCTACACCGGGCGCACCTACAAGATCGGCGAGGTGCACGAGGGCGCGGCGGTGATGGACTGGATGGAGCAGGAGCAGGAGCGCGGCATCACGATCACCTCCGCGGCGACCACCGCGCAGTGGAAGGATCACCGCATCAACATCATCGACACGCCCGGGCACGTCGACTTCACGGTCGAGGTCGAGCGCTCCCTGCGGGTCCTCGACGGCGCGATCGCGCTGTTCGACTCCGTCGCCGGCGTCGAGCCCCAGTCGGAGACCGTCTGGCGCCAGGCGGACAAGTACCACGTGCCGCGGATCGCCTATATCAACAAGATGGATCGAATCGGCGCCGACTTCGAGAAAGGCGTGCAGACGATGATCGACCGTCTCGGCGCGCATCCGGTGCCGATCCAGCTGCCGATCGGCGCTGAGGGCGACTTCCTCGGTGTCGTCGATCTGGTCGCGATGAAGGCGATCGTCTACAAGGACGAGATGGGCAAGGAAGTCGACGAAATCGAGATTCCCGAGAACCTCGCCGAAGCCGCTGCCGGCGCGCGCGAGCACCTGCTCGAGGAGGTCTCTCACTACGACGACGCGCTGCTCGAGCTGCTGCTCGAGGAGGCCGAGGTGCCCGAGGACGTGCTCAAGAACGCGATCCGCAAGGCGACGCTGTCGACCAAGCTGACCCCCGTGCTGTGCGGCTCGTCGTTCAAGAACAAGGGCGTGCAGCCACTGCTCGATGCGGTCATCGCCTATCTCCCCTCACCGCTCGACGTGCCCCCCGTGCTCGGGACCGAATTGATCAGAGGCGAGGAGGAGGAGCGTCAGGTGGAGCGCCACGCCGACGACTCCGAGCCGTTCGCGGCGCTCGCCTTCAAGATCGCGGCCGACCCCTACGTCGGCAAGCTCACCTACTTCCGCGTCTACTCTGGCCGCCTCGAGGCAGGCGCCAAGGTGCTCAACGTCGGCAGCGGGCGCACCGAGCGGATCGGACGCATCCTGATGATGCACGCCAACGAGCGCGAGGAGGTCGAGGAGGTCTACGCGGGCGACATCGCCGCCGCCGTGGGCATCAAGCAGGTGGTCACCGGCGACACGCTCGCCGATCCCGCCCATCCGATCCACCTCGAGAACATCGTCTTCCCCGAGCCGGTCATCAAGGTCGCCGTGGAGCCGAAGACGAAGGTCGACCAGGAGAAGATGTCGGTTGCGCTCGGCCGCCTCGCCGAGGAGGACCCCACCTTTCAGGTCAGGACCAACGAGGAGACCGGCCAGACCGAGATCTCAGGCATGGGCGAGCTACACCTCGAGGTGCTGGTCGACCGTATGAAGCGCGAGTTCGGCGTCGAAGCGAACGTCGGCCGCCCGCAGGTCTCCTACCGCGAGACGGTCAGGGCCACGGTCGAGAAGATCGAAGGCAAGTTCGTCCGCCAGACCGGTGGCTCGGGCCAGTTCGGGGTGGTCTTCATCAACCTCGAGCCGGCGCCCGGCGAGGGCTTTGAGTTCATCAACAAGATCAAGGGCGGGAACATCCCCTCCGAGTACATTCCCGCCGTCAAGAAGGGTGTCGAAGAGGCGCTCGAGAACGGCGTCAAGGCCGGCTACCCGATGGTCGACATGCGCGTGACGCTCGTCGACGGCAAGTACCACGATGTCGACTCCTCGGAGATCGCCTTCAAGGTCGCGGGCTCGATTGCCTTCAAGGAGGCCGCTCGCCGCGCCAAGCCGGTGCTGCTGGAGCCGATCTTCGCGGTCGAGGTCGTCACGCCCGAGGATTTCCTCGGCGAGGTGATCGGCGATCTGAGCCGTCGCCGCGGGCGCGTGGAGGGACAGGAGCGCCAGGGCAACGCGCTGGCGGTCACCGCCCGGGTGCCGCTGTCAGAGATGTTCGGCTACGCCACCGACCTGCGGTCGAACACGCAGGGGCGCGCCAACTACACGATGCAGTTCGAGAGCTACGAAGAGGTGCCTCCGAATATCGCCGAGAAGGTCGTCGAACAGCGCACGGGGGAACCGGTCCCGGCCTAGTTGGCGGTGACCGGGTCGGGATAGCCAGATGACCCCCACCGCGCAAGCACGAGAGCACCCAGCGAACACGAAACACCGTAGTTAGATAGATTTCCCCGGTTCGCCCTTAGAGGCGAGCCTAAACAAGCTGATTGAGGAGCGAACAAAAGTGGCGAAGGAGAAGTTCGAGCGCGACAAGCCGCACGTCAACGTCGGGACCATCGGTCACATCGATCATGGCAAGACGACGCTGACCGCTGCCATCACGACTGTGCTGGCGGAGAAGATGGGCGGCGAGGCCCGCAGCTTCGAGGAGATCGACAACGCTCCCGAGGAGAAGGAGCGCGGGATCACGATCGCCACCTCGCACGTCGAGTACCAGACCGAGGGCCGGCACTACGCCCACGTCGACTGCCCGGGTCACGCCGACTACGTGAAGAACATGATCACCGGCGCCGCGCAGATGGACGGCGCGATCCTCGTCGTCTCCGCCGCCGACGGCCCGATGCCCCAGACCCGTGAGCACGTCCTGCTCGCCCGCGAGGTGGGCGTCAAATACATCGTGGTATTCCTCAACAAGGCCGACATGGTCGACGACGAGGAGTTGCTCGAGCTGGTCGAGGTCGAGGTTCGCGAGCTGCTCAGCGAGTACGACTTCCCCGGCGATGACATCCCGTTCATCACCGGCTCGGCGCTGAAGGCGCTCGAAGGCGACGAGCAGTACAAGGAGAAGATCGTCGAGTTGGCGGCGGCGCTGGACTCCTACATCCCGGATCCCGTGCGCGAGCTCGACAAGCCCTTCATGATGCCCGTCGAGGACGTGTTCTCGATCACCGGCCGTGGCACCGTGGCCACCGGCCGCGTTGAGCAGGGGATCGTCAACACCGGCGACACGGTCGAAATCGTGGGAGTCCACGACTCGACCTCCACAGTCGTCACCGGCGTGGAGATGTTCCGCAAGATCCTCGATCAGGGCCAGGCGGGCGACAACGTCGGCTGTCTATTGCGCGGGACCAAGCGCGAGGAGATCGAGCGCGGCCAGGTGCTGTGCAAGCCCGGCTCGATCACGCCGCACACCAAGTTCAAGTCCGAGGTCTACGTGCTCAAGAAGGAGGAGGGCGGTCGCCACACTCCGTTCTTCACGGGCTACAGGCCTCAGTTCTACTTCCGTACCACCGACGTGACCGGCCAGGCGAAGCTGCCCGACGGAGTCGAGATGGTGATGCCCGGCGACAACGTCCAGATGGAGATCGAGCTGATCCAGCCGATCGCCATGGATCAGGGCCTGCGCTTCGCGATCCGCGAGGGTGGTCGCACGGTCGGCTCGGGCGTGGTCAGCGAGATCATCGAGTAGTACACGTGCGCCCCTGAGAGAGATCGCCGGGGCGCACGCCCATTGGTAGTCCGATACGACGAAGTGAGCCCCGCCCGCAAGGCGAGGGGGCGGAGTGCCCGGACAGGACTCGCCGCCCTTTTGCGCCCTCCGGGGTTGGGCCCGGCCGGGGAGACCCGCCGCCCGGGAATCGCAGTGCCCGCAGAACGCAGAACGCAGCTCAGAAGAAGCGCCAGGCAGCAGAGCAGAGGATCGACCCGAGCAACCAAAGCAGCAGACAGAGAATCAGAGAGACCGAAAATGGCAACCACCACCCAGAACAAGATCCGCATCCGACTGAAGGCGTACGACACGTCCGCGATCGAGTCGGCCGCGAAGGAGATCGTGGAGACCGCGACGCGCACCGGTGCGAGCGTGTCCGGGCCGGTGCCGTTGCCGACCGAGAAGAACGTCTACTGCGTGATCCGCTCGCCGTTCAAGGACAAGGACTCGCGCGAGCACTTCGAGATCCGCACGCACAAGCGGCTGATCGACATCCACCAGCCCACGCCGAAGACGGTCGATTCGCTGCAGCGTTTGGATCACCTGCCTGCCGGCGTCGACATCGAGATCCGGCTCGCGAACTAGAGCTGAACTGAACCGATGGCCGCGATACTCGCAAAGAAGCTCGGCATGACCCAGGTCTTCCAGGAGGACGGCCGCGTCGCGCGCGTGACCGTGCTCGAGGCTGGGCCGTGTCCGGTGACGGCGATACGGACGTTCGAGCGCGATGGCTACGAGGCGGTGCAGCTCGCGTTCGGGCAGACCAAGGAGAAGCACCTGACGAAAGCCGAGCTAGGCCATCTGAAGAAGGCCGACGCGGGACCGATGCGCCACCTCGTCGAGTTCCGCGACGAGGCCGCAGAGCTGCAATTGGGCGAGACAGTCACCGTCGAGTCATTCGAGGTCGGCGCGCGCGTGAAGATCGCGGGGACTTCGAAGGGGAAGGGCTTTCAGGGAACGATCAAGCGCCACAACTTCGCGTCGGGGCCGAAGTCGCACGGTTCGCACAACGTGCGCGCGCCGGGCTCGATCGGCGCTTCGGCGACTCCGTCGCGCGTGTTCAAGGGCATCCGCGGCCCGGGCCAGATGGGCAACAAGCGCGCCTCGCAGAAGGGTCTCGAGATCGTCGCCGTCGACGTTGCCGAGAACCTGCTGATGGTGCGCGGCTCGGTGCCCGGCGCCCGCGGCGCGCTGGTGGAGGTGCGGACAGATGCCTGACGCGCCAATCCTCGGTGCCGCCGCGTCCAAGAAGGTCAAGCTCGACGACGCGATCTTCACCGCTCGCTTCAACGAAGCGCTCGTCCACCAGAGCGTGCGCGCCGAGCAGGCCGCGCGCCGGCGCGGAACCGCGGCGACGAAGACGCGCGGCATGGTCTCCGGCGGTGGCGCGAAGCCCTGGCGCCAGAAGGGCACCGGGCGCGCCCGCGCTGGCTCCAACCGCTCGCCGATCTGGACGGGGGGCGGCGTTGTGTTCGGGCCACAACCGCGTTCATACACGTTCAAGGTCAACCGCAAGGAGCAGCGCGCGGCGCTGCGCAGCGCGCTGTCGCTGCACGCCGAGCGCGGCTCGCTGGCGGTGCTGGACGCGTCCGCGTTCAGCGTCCCGAAGACCAAGCAGGCGTTCGACCTGCTCGACGATTGGAACCGGCCCGGTTCGACGCTTGTGGTGCTCGCCGCCGAGGATTCAAGCGCGGCGCTGTCATTCCGCAATCTCGCGGGCGTGGCGGTGCTCACGCACGAGAACGTCGGCGTCGCCGATCTGCTCGGGGCCGCCTCGCTCTTGATCTCCCAGCCGGCGCTCGACGCGCTCACCGAGCGCGCCGCCTGCTCGGCCAAGACCACCGAGGAGGCGAAGGCCTGATGGACCACTCCCAGGTGATCCTCCGGCCGGTCGTATCCGAGAAGAGCTATGTGCTCTCGGCGGCGAACAGGTACACCTTCCGCGTTCATCCCGACGCGCACAAGACGCAGATCCGCCAGGCGGTGGAGGCGCTGTTCGAAGTGCACGTCGTCGAGGTGCGGACGCTGAGCGTGAAGTCCAAGCCCAAGCGCCGCGCGGGCATGGCCGGTCGTACGCGCGTGTGGAAGAAGGCGATCGTGCAGATCGGCGCCGGCGAAAGCATTCCGATCTTCCAAGGCTTGCAGGCCCTGGACTAAGAGGCAGAGGGAGCTAGAGAGACCAAATGCCCATCCGTAAGCCAAAGCCGACGAGCCCAGGTATGCGCTTCGTGTCCTACCCGGACTTCGCCGAAATCACGAAGTCCGAGCCCGAGAAGACGCTGATCGAAGGTCTGAAGAAGAGCGGCGGTCGCAACGCCCACGGGCGCAAGACCTCGCGCCATCGCGGCGGCGGCGCCAAACGCGCCTATCGGCGGGTCGACTTCAAGCGCCGCAAGGACGGAGTGCCGGCGCGCGTCGCGGCGATCGAGTATGACCCGAACCGCTCCGCCTACATCGCCCTGCTGCACTACGCCGACGGCGAGAAGCGCTACATCCTCGCCCCGCAGCGCCTGGCCGTCGGAGCGACCGTCGCCTCCGGCGACGGCGCCGACATCGCGACCGGCAACTGCATGGAGCTCGCGCGGATGCCGGTCGGCACGGTCGTGCACAACGTCGAGCTGCAGCCCGGTCGCGGTGGCCAGCTGGCGCGCTCGGCGGGCGCCTCGGTACAGCTGATGGCGAAGGACGGCGAGATGGCTACCCTGCGCCTGCCCTCGGGCGAGATGCGCCTCGTGCGAGCCGAGTGCCGCGCGACGGTTGGCACGATCGGCAACGCCGAGCACCAGAACGTGAAGATCGGCAAGGCCGGGCGCAAGCGCCACATGGGCGTGCGCCCGCAGACGCGCGGCGTCGCGATGAACCCGGTCGATCACCCCCACGGCGGCGGCGAGGGCTCGACGACGGCCGGGCGCCACCCCGTGACGCCCTGGGGCGTGCCGACGCTCGGCTATCGCACGCGCAAGCAGAACAAGGCATCCGACCGCTACATCGTGCGCGGACGCAGGCGTGGAAAGGGCAGGAGTAGATAGATGAGTCGCTCTAGCAAGAAGGGCCCCTGGGTGGAAGAGCGTCTGATGGCGCGGATCGAGGCGCTGAACGCCGAGGACAGCAAAAAAATGCTTCGCACGTGGTCGCGCGCGTCGACGATCTTCCCGGAGATGGTCGGTCACACGATCGCCGTGCACGACGGCAAGAAGCACGTGCCGGTGTTCGTCAGCGAGTCGATGGTCGGGCACAAGCTCGGCGAGTTCGCGCCGACGCGCACCTATCGTGGGCACGTTGGTTCGGGGAGGGTTAGATGACCGCCGAGGACGAGAAAGACCCCAAGGCGCAGGCGAAAGACGCCAAGGACGATGCGCCCGCGAAAGACGTCTCGAAAAAAGCTCCGGCGGCGGAGAAGCCTGCTGCTGAGAAGAAACCGGCAGCGGCGAAAAGAGAGCCTGCCGCGAAGAAAGAGCCTGCCGTTAAGAAGGCCGCAGCCGACAGACAGCCCGCTGCCGAGAAAAAGGTCGCCGCGGAGACGAAGAAGGAGTCCCCCGTCGAGAAAGAGGCGACTGCGGAGGATGCGACTGAGCCCGGAAAGCAACCGACGCTGAAAGGCCCCGCCAAAGGAAAACGTGCCGCCAAAAAAGCCGTGGTCGCCAAAGCGGCCGCGCCGGGAGATCGCGCGGAGGCGCAGGAGGCTGCCAAGGCCCAGGACGCGGCCAAGCCCTCCAAAAAACTTGGCCGTGCCGCGGCCGCGAGCGTAAAAGCGACACCCAGACGAAGGGTCGTTCGCGCCCAGGCGCGCTACGTGCGGACCTCGGCGCGGAAGGCGCGGATGGTCTGCGGGCACCTGCGAGGCAAGTCGATTCCGGAGGCACGCGCTATCCTCGCCTTCACCCCTCGTGACGTGGCGCGCGACTGGAGCAAGCTGCTCGAGTCCGCGGTGGCCAACGCGGAGAACAATCACGAGCTGCTCGAGGACGACCTGGTCGTCCGCGAGGCCTACGCCGACGAGGGGCCGACGATCAAGCGCTTCCGGCCGCGCGCGATGGGACGAGCGACGCCGATCCGCAAGCGCACCAGCCACCTGACGATCACCTTGACACCGGACGCCTAGCGCGAGCCCGGGAACAGACAGACAACACAAGACTGAGATAGAGAGAAGAGCAAGAGCGAGAATGGGACAGAAGGTTCATCCAGAGGCCATGCGCGTGGGTTACATCCACGATTGGAAGTCGAACTGGTTCAACGAGAAGAACTTCGCCGAGTACCTCGACGAGGACATCAAGGTGCGCGAGCACATCACGCGCAAGCTCGCCCATGCCGGCCTCGCGAACATCACGATCCGCAAGGACGCGCAGGAGCTCGAGGTCAACATCCACACGGCCCGTCCCGGCATCGTGATCGGCAAGTCCGGCTCGGAAGTCGACGCGCTGCGCCGCGATCTGCACAAGCTGACCAGCAAGCAGATCAAGGTCAACATCCTCGAGATCAAGCGCCCGGAGCTCGACGCATCGCTCGTCGCGCAGTCGATCGCCGAGCAGCTGCAGAATCGCGTCGCCTTCCGCCGCGCGATGAAGCGCGCGCTGACCAGCGCGATGCGCTCGGGCGCGAAGGGCGTGAAGGTGCAGGTCTCCGGACGGCTCGGCGGTGCCGAGATGGCGCGTACCGAAAGCTACTCCGACGGTCGCGTGCCACTGCACACGATGCGCGCCGACATCGACTACGGCTTCTACGAGGCCCGCACGACGTTCGGCCGCATCGGAGTGAAGTGCTGGGTGAACAAGGGCGAAATCATGCCCGAGGGCTACACCGGCGCGGACCTCACCGACATGACCGCACCGGCGGCGCCCGGTAACGATCGCGATGGCCGTGGTGGCCGCGACGGGCGCGACCGTGGCCGTGGTGGTGGTGGCGGTGGAGGCCGCGGCGGACGCGGGGGCGGTCAGGGCGGCGGCGGACGCGGTCCGGGTGGCTTTGGCGGACAGGGCGCTCGTGGTGGATCGGGCGGGCCCGGCGGTGGACGCGGTCCGGGCGGTGGCGGTGGCGGTCGCGGTCCGGGAGGACCGGGTGGTGGCCGTGGGTCAGGTGGCGGTGGCGGTCGCGGTCCCGGTGGCGGGCGTGGGCCGGGCGGGTCTGGATCCGGTGGCGGGCGCGGGCCTGGCGGGCCTGGCGGTTCCGGAGGCGGCAATCGCAGCCCCGAGGTGACCCGCTGATGCTCTCCCCCAAGCGTGTCAAGCACCGCAAGCAGCACCGCGGCCGTCGTCGCGGGATGTCGCGCGGCCAGGTGAAGGTCCAGTTCGGCGAGTACGGGCTGAAGTCGCTCGAGCAAGGCTGGCTGACCAATCGCCAGATCGAGGCCGCCCGGATCGCGATGACGCGCAAGATCAAGCGTGGCGGGAAGGTCTGGATCAACGTGTTCCCGGACAAGCCGGTCACGAAGAAGCCGGCCGAGACGCGGATGGGTTCCGGCAAGGGCGCGCCCGAAGGCTGGGTCGCCGTGGTCAAGCCCGGCCGCGTGATGTTCGAGCTGGCCGGCGTGCCCGAGCCGCTCGCCCGCGACGCGATCCGGCTGGCAGCGCACAAGCTTCCCCTGAAGTCCAAGTTCGTGATGCGCGAGGACTAGAGCACGATGAACGCCAAGGAGATACGGGATCTGACCGATCAGGAACTCACCGTGCAGATCGCGACGCTGCGCAAGGACCTGTTCGGCCTGCGTTTCGCGAACGCCACCGGCGAGCTGGAGAACACCGCCGGGATCGGCCGTGCGCGGCGCGATCTGGCGCGGGCACTGACAGTGGAACGTGAGAAAGAACAAAATGGCTGACGACACAGACAACGAGACACCCGAGACACCCGAGACCCCTGAGACACCCGAGGCTGAGGTGACGCAGGAGGCCCCTGAGACCACAGAGACCCCCGCTGCCGAGGCCCCTGAGGCTCCCGCTGCCGAGGCCCCTGAGGCTCCCGCTGCCGAGGCCCCTGAGGCTCCCGCTGCCGAGGCCCCTGAGGCTCCCGCTGCCGAGGCCCCTGAGACCCCC
>Ga0207933_1002478_pt1 | contig 11870 bp, 8 predicted proteins | sample NGESurdeep092012_4_FD_184488 | JGI IMG/M metagenome (GOLD analysis project Ga0207933, IMG submission 184488) | Arctic peat soil microbial communities from Barrow, Alaska - NGEE Surface sample F53-3 deep-092012 (SPAdes) | ecosystem: Environmental > Terrestrial > Soil > Wetlands > Peat ... | reverse complement strand
GGTGACCCTCGGCCCGAAGGGCCGCAACGTGGTCATCGAGAAGAAGTTCGGTGCCCCGACCATCACCAACGACGGTGTGTCCATCGCCCGTGAGGTGGAGCTCGAGGACGTCTTCGAGAACATGGGGGCCCAGCTGGTCAAGGAAGTCGCCACCAAGACCAACGACGTAGCCGGTGACGGGACCACCACCGCCACGGTGCTGGCCCAGGCCCTCATCAAGGAGGGCCTGCGCAACGTGGCCGCCGGAGCCAACCCGATGGGACTGCGCAACGGGATCAACAAGGGCGTCGCTGCTGCGGTGGAGTCCATCAAGGATCAGTCCAAGGAGATCGACTCGAAGACCGAGATCGCCCAGGTGGCCTCCATCTCCGCAGCCGACACCGCCATCGGCGAGGTGCTGGCCGACGCCATCGACAGGGTGGGCAAGGACGGCACCGTGACCGTCGAGGAGTCCAACACCTTCGGCATCGACCTCGAGTTCACCGAGGGCATGCAGTTCGACAAGGGCTACCTCTCGCCGTACTTCGTGACCGACGCCGAGCGGCAGGAAGCCGTCTTGGACGATCCGCTGATCGTGTTCGTCAACCAGAAGATCAGCGCCGTCCACGACCTGGTGCCCGTGCTCGAGAAGGTCATGCAGACGGGCAAGCCCCTGCTGATCGTGGCCGAGGATGTCGAGGGCGAGGCCCTGGCCACCCTGGTGGTCAACAAGATCCGTGGCACGTTCACCTCGGTGGCCGTCAAGGCTCCCGGCTTCGGTGAGCGTCGCAAGGCCATGCTGCAGGACATGGCGGTCCTGACCGGCGCCCAGGTCATCTCCGAGGAGATCGGCCTCAAGCTGGACACCACCACCGTCGACCTGCTGGGCAAGGCCCGCCGGGTCATCGTGACCAAGGACGAGACCACCATTGTCGAGGGTGGAGGATCCGAGGAGGACGTGAAGGGTCGCATCGCGCAGATCAAGCGTGAGATCGACGACACCGACTCCGACTGGGACCGCGAGAAGCTGCAGGAGCGTCTGGCCAAGCTGGCCGGCGGCGTCGCCGTGGTCAAGGTCGGCGCAGCCACCGAGGTGGAGCTGAAGGAGAAGAAGCACCGCATCGAGGATGCGCTCTCCGCCACCCGGGCCGCCGTGGAAGAGGGCATCGTGGCCGGTGGGGGTACCGCGCTGGTCCGCTCCCGGGCCGCCGTGCTCGCCGTGGTCGAGTCCCTCACCGGGGACGAAGCCACCGGAGCATCCATCGTGGCCAAGGCCCTGGTGGCCCCGCTGCACTGCATCGCCAGCAACGCCGGGCTCGAGGGGTCGGTCTATGTCCGCCAGGTGGAGTCCGAGACCGGTTCCATCGGCCTCAACGCTGCCACCGGCGAGCTGGTCGACCTGGTGAAGGCCGGTGTCATCGACCCGGCCAAGGTCACCCGCTCGGCGCTGCAGAACGCGGCGTCGATCGCCGGGCTCCTGCTGACCACCGAAGCACTGGTGGCCGACAAGCCGGAGAAGGCCGATCCGGCCGCTGCCGCTGCCGCGGCCGCCGCCATGGGTGGCGGAATGGGGGGCATGGGCGGGATGATGTAGATCCCCGCCGGCTCCCACGGGAGCCGGACGCGCCGTTCACGGCGCACCCAGGAGTGTGGACCGACCGGGCCTTCGGGCCCGGTCGGTCTGCGTACGGGGGCGTACCGCTGGGATCTTGCCCGGCCGCCGGGGTCCCCATGGGGACCTCTCGGCCTCAGGTGGCGTCGGGCACGTAGTGACGTTCGCCGGCCCGATCGACCCAGACCCGCATGGTCCGATCCGTTCCCGGGTCCTTGAACACCTCGTCGGTGGGTGTCCATCCGGGCTGGGGTGCGTCGGACTCGCCGTGGCGGCGGACGAAGAGACTGATGATCACCGCCACCACCACGGCCAACCCCACCAGTGACAGGATCACCACCACGGGACACCCCCCAGGACACCGACGTCGGAGGAGCGGCCGTCCGGGTGCGTCATGTGCCGCTCCCGACGACCACCGCGGTGCCGTAGGCCACGATCTCGGTCAGGCCCTGCCCCACCTCGGACGAGTCGAACCGCATGGAGATGATGGCGTTGGCCCCGAGGATCCGTGCATTCTCGATCAGACGGTCCAGCGCATGGCGCCGGCTGTCTTCGACCAGCTTGGTGTACTGCTTCACCTCGCCGCCGGCCAGGGCTCGGAATCCGGCAGTGAATCCCTTGGCCGCCCCCATGGACCGGACCACCACGCCGAAGGTCATGCCCAGGCTCTGCTGCACGGACCACTCCGGGAACTCAAGCGCGGTGGTGATGGGGAATTGGGAGGCTGCGGCCTGCACTTCGTTGCTGTCCACTCGGGGACTCCTTTACATCGGGGAGGGAGGGCGTCGGTGGTGGGCGCTCCCGAGCATCCACCGCTATCGGAAACAGAATTCTACTGTCGCCCCTGGTCGCAGAGCCGGATAGCCCTCCGGGTCCCTCCGGTCGCCTCGTTCCGGGGGCCTCCGCCCTACTCTGAAAGCCGCCATGCAATCCTCCGAATCCTCCCCGTCCACCGACGGCGCCGACACCACTCGAACGGTCAGCAGCCCGGTCGCCGACGGCCGGGGGCCGACCGTTCGGCGGTCCATCACCCGTCCCGCCCTCCACCGAACGGGCGATCCGGCACCCTGGGCTGCCCTGCCGCTCGAGCGCCGGGAGCGGATCTCCCTCGATCGGATCCGCACGGCGCTCGACGGCGACCGGCAGGATCGACGGGGTCAGATCCGTGAGCCGTGGCGCACCCTGGCCGGCCAGGTGGCCGGCGGCCGTCCGGCGGCCGTGCTCGTCACCCTGTTCGAAGAAGGAGGCGAGGCCCGGGTGGTCCTCACCGTGCGGTCGAACCGGCTGCGTTCCCACCAGGGCGAGGTGGCCTTCCCGGGGGGACTTCTCGAGCAGGGCGAGGGCGTCGTCGTCGCGGCGCTGCGTGAGGCCAACGAGGAGGTGTCCCTCGACCCGTCGCTGGTGACGGTCATCGGCGAGCTGACGGCCATGCCCACGGTCTCCTCCGACACCGTGATGACCCCGGTGGTGGCGGCGCTGTCCGGCCGACCGGTCCTGACGGCCAGCCCCGCCGAGGTGGACCGGATCTTCGACGTGGCCCTGAGCGAGCTGGTGGCTGACGGGGTCTTCCACGAGGAGTGGTGGTCGGTGCCCGGGCGCCTCGGACCGTCGGGCGTCCCGGTGGGCGAATTCCCGGTGTGGTTCTTCGACGTGGCCGGCGAGACGGTGTGGGGCGCCACCGCCCGCACCCTGATGGAGCTGGTCTGCCTGGTCCTGGGGGTGGAGTTCCCCCCGTCCCTCCGGCCCCCGGCCTCGGCGGGGTAACCGATGGCCCACCGCTGGATCCGGGTCCCGATGAGCGGCCGGGCCCGTCGGGGGGAGGGTCCAGGGTCAGGGCCCCAGGCGGTATCGTGGGGTGCAGTCGGTTGGCTCACTGTCGGAGCGGCCACCGATCGGAGGTGTGGAGAACTGCGACCAGGGTCCGGAGGAACGTCACGTGGCTGAGCTTGAGATTGGCATCTTCAAATCGGGTCGGAGGGCCTACGGGTTCGATGACATCGCCATCGTCCCGAGCCGGAGGACCCGTGATCCCGAGGACGTCGACATCAGCTGGGAGATCGACGCCTACCAGTTCGAGCTCCCTCTCCTGGCGTCGGCCATGGACGGCGTGGTCAGCCCGGCCACCGCCATCGAGATCGGGCGGCTCGGCGGCCTGGGCGTCCTCAACCTCGAGGGCCTGTGGACCCGGTACGAGGACCCCACCCCGCTCTTCGACGAGATCCGTGACCTGCCGGCCGAGAAGGCCACGTCCCGGATGCAACAGATGTACTCCGAGCCGGTCCAGATGGAGCTGGTCACCCAGCGCATCAAGGAGATGAAGGCGGCCGGCATCACCACCGCGGCCTCGGTGACGCCCCAGAAGACCGAGACGTTCGCCCCGGCCCTGCTGGCCGCCGAGTTGGACCTGTTGGTCATCCAGGGCACGGTGGTATCGGCCGAGCACGTGTCGAAGACGGTGGAGCCCCTCAACCTGAAGCGCTTCATCCGCGAGTTCGAGATCCCGGTCATCGTCGGAGGGTGCGCCTCGTACCAGGCGGGGCTTCACCTGATGCGCACCGGTGCGGTGGGGGTCCTGGTGGGGGTCGGCCCCGGCAACGCCTGCACCACCCGCGGCGTCCTCGGCATCGGCGTTCCCCAGGCCACCGCCATCGCCGACGTGGCCGGTGCCCGTATGCGACACCTCGACGAGACCGGTGTCTACTGCCACGTCATCGCCGACGGCGGCATGTCCAAGGGAGGCGACATCGCCAAGGCCGTGGCCTGCGGCGCCGATGCCGTCATGCTGGGCTCCCCGCTCTCCTCGGCCGTCGAAGCGCCGGCCCGCGGCTTCCACTGGGGCATGGCCACCTTCCACCCCACCCTTCCCCGCGGGGCCAGGGTCAAGACCACCACTCGGGGCACCCTGCAGGAGATCCTGCTCGGCCCGGCCCACGAGAACGACGGTCGGATGAACCTCTTCGGAGCCCTGCGCACGGCCATGGCCACCTGTGGCTATCAGACGGTCAAGGAGTTCCAGAAGGCCGAAGTGATGGTGGCCCCCGCCCTCCAGACCGAGGGTAAGGACCTGCAGCGCTCGCAGGGCGTCGGCATGGGCCATTGAGCCCGTCGCCCTCCGACGCCGGTGGGCCTGGTGACGGTCCGATCCTGGTGGTCGACTTCGGCGCCCAGTACGCCCAGCTGATCGCCCGGAGAGTCAGGGAGGCGCATGTCTACTCCGAGATCGTCCCCCACACGGCCAGCGCCGCCGACCTGGTGGCCCGGCGCCCCGCCGGCATCATCCTGTCGGGAGGGCCCAAGTCGGTCAACGAGACGCCGGCCCCGACCATCGATCCGAACGTCTACGAGGCCGGCATCCCCATCCTGGGCATCTGCTACGGGGCCCAGCTGCTGACCCAGCAGCTGGGTGGCGAGGTGGCCCGCACCGGCCGGGGCGAGTACGGCCGAACACCGCTGACCGTGACGGGCACGTCGCCCCTCTTCGTGGACTGGCCCGGCACCGGCGAGGTGTGGATGAGCCACGGCGACGCCATCACCACGGTGCCCGAGGGGTTCGTGGCCACCGCCACCAGCCCGGACGCCCCGGTGGCCGCGCTCCACGACGCGGAGCGGGCCATCTACGGGGTCCAGTTCCATCCTGAGGTGGTGCACACCGAGCGGGGACGCGACCTCCTCGAACGGTTCCTCTACGACGTCTGCCACTGCCCGCCGTCGTGGACCCATACCTCGATCATCGAGTCCCAGGTGGAGGCGGTGCGGGCCCAGGTCGGCCCCTCCCCGGTGCTCTGCGCCCTGTCCGGTGGTGTGGACTCGGCGGTGGCGGCCGCGCTGGTCCACAAGGCCATCGGCGACCAGCTGACCTGTGTGTACGTCGACACCGGTCTCATGCGCGCCCACGAGAGCGAGCAGGTGGAGGAGACCTTCCGCCGACAGTTCCACATCGACCTGGTCCACGTGAAGGCGGCCGACCGGTTCTTCGAGGCCCTGGCCGGGGTCACCGATCCCGAGACCAAGCGCAAGATCATCGGCGAGCTGTTCATCCGCATCTTCGAGGAGGTGGCCCGCGACCTGGTCATGGAGGAGTTCGACCCTGATGCCGACCGAACCGCGGCGTCCCCGGGTCCTGACGAACCGTCCGGCTATCTGGTCCAGGGGACGCTCTACCCCGACGTGATCGAGTCCGGATCGGACTCCGCCGCCACCATCAAGTCCCACCACAACGTGGGTGGGCTCCCCGACGACCTGGCCTTCGACCTGGTGGAGCCGCTCCGCCTCCTGTTCAAGGACGAGGTCCGGGCGGTCGGCGAGGAGCTGGGCCTCCCCCACGACATCGTCTGGCGTCAGCCCTTCCCGGGCCCGGGTCTGGCCGTGCGCATCGTGGGCGAGGTCACCCCCGAACGGGCCGAGATCCTGCGGGCGGCCGACGCCATCGTGGTGGAGGAGATCCGCCGGGCCGGCCTCTACCGGGACCTGTGGCAGAGCTTCGCCGTGCTCCCCGCCGTGCGCACCGTCGGGGTGATGGGGGACGGGCGGACCTACGCCTACCCCGTGGTGATCCGCGCCGTCACCAGTGACGACGCCATGACGGCCGATTGGGCGCGCCTCCCCTACGACTTGCTGGAACGCCTCGCCTCGCGGATCATCAACGAGGTCGAGGGCGTCAACCGGGTAGCGCTCGACATCACGTCGAAGCCTCCCGGCACCATCGAGTGGGAATGACCTCCCTGACATCTTCAGACGGGGGTGCGGAGCCGCTTCCCGAGTGGCGCGGTGACGATGGGGACGACGGCGCCGATCCCGGAGTCGAAGCTGGGCCCCGACCCGACGCTCCCTACCGACGCCGTGACGAGATCGTGCAGCTCCGGCCGGACGATCTGCTGGAGGGGCTGACCGAACCCCAGCGCGAGTCGGTGGTCCACCGGGGCGGACCCCTACTCGTCGTGGCCGGGGCGGGATCGGGCAAGACCCGGGTGCTGACCCGTCGGATCGCCCACCTCATCGCCACCGGCGATGCCAAGCCGTGGCAGATCCTGGCCATCACCTTCACCAACAAGGCCGCCGACGAGATGCGCAAGCGGGTCGTCGACCTGATCGGCCCGCGGGGCCAGCGGATGTGGGTGTCCACGTTCCACTCGGCCTGCGTGCGGATCCTGCGGGCCCACGGTGATCGACTCGGCTACAAGGGCTCCTTCACCATCTACGACGACGCTGACTCCCGGCGCCTGGTGGAGATCGTGGCCCGCGAGCTCGACCTCGACACCAAGAAGATGCCGCCCCGGTCCATCCTGGGCCAGATCAGCCAGGCCAAGTCCCGACAACAGGGCCCCACCGAGTACCGGGCCGCCGCCGTGACCATCTTCGACCGACGCATCGCCGACGTGTTCGACCTCTATCAGCAGCGGATGGTGGCGGCCAACGCCATGGACTTCGACGACTTGCTGCTCAATACCGTCCGCCTGTTCCGGGAGCACCCCGACGTGCTCGAGCACTATCGGACCCGGTTCACCCACATCCTGATCGACGAGTACCAGGACACCAACGCCGTGCAGAACGCCCTGGCCGTCCTGCTGGCCGGCGGGCACCGCAACATCGTGGTGGTCGGGGACAGCGACCAGTCGGTCTATCGCTTCCGGGGTGCCGACATCTCCAACATCCTCGACTTCGAGCAGGCCTTCCCCGACGCCCGGGCCATCACGCTGGACCAGAACTTCCGGTCCACCCAGACCATCCTCGACGCCGCCAACGCCGTCATCACCAACAACGTCTCCCGCAAGCCCAAGTCGCTGTGGACGGACGGCGGGGCGGGACAGCAGATCGTCCGCTACCGGGCCGAGGACGAGCACGACGAGGCCGAGTGGGTGGCCCACGAGATCATCCGGCTTCGCAGCGACGAGGGCCTGCGGTGGGGCGATGTGGCCATCTTCTACCGCACCAACGCCCAGTCGGCCGCCCTCGAGGGGGCCATGGTCCATGCCGAGGTGCCCTACAAGGTGGTGGGCGGCACCAAGTTCTACGACCGGCGTGAGGTCAAAGACGTCATGGCCTACCTGAAGGTCCTGGTCAACCCGGATGACGAGATCAGTTGGCGCCGGATCGTCAACGTGCCCAAGCGAGGGGTGGGGGAGACGTCGGTGGCCAAGCTCTCGGGCTGGTCCGGCTCCCGGGGACTGTCCTTCGGCGATGCGGTGGCCCATGCCGTCGATGTGGGGATCGGCGGAAAGGCCGGCAGGTCGCTGATGGACCTCTCCGCGCTGCTCGACGGCCTGCGGGCCCGGATGATCGTGCCCCGAATGGTGGATGAGCGAGGTGAGGCCATTGCCCCTCTCGACCTCGAGGCGCTGATCGGCCCGGAAGGTACCGCCCGGGTTGAGGCCGGGCCGCCCGAGGCGGACGAGCCGGCCACCCTCGGGCCCGGCGAGTTGGTGACGGCGGTGGTCGAGGACACCGGCTACCGGAGCGAACTCCTCTCCGAGGGCACCATCGAGGCCCTGGGCCGGATGGAGAACATCGACACCCTGGTGGGCATGGCCGCTGAGTACCGGACCCTGGCCGAGTTCCTCGAAGCTGCCTCGCTGGTGTCCGACTCGGACCAGCTCGAAGGGGACGGCACCAAGGTCTCGCTCATGACCATGCACATCGCCAAGGGACTGGAGTTCCCTGCGGTCTTCCTGGTGGGGATGGAGGACGGGATCTTCCCCCACATGCGCTCGCTCGGGGACCCGGTGGAGCTCGAGGAGGAGCGTCGACTCTGCTACGTGGGCATCACCCGGGCCGAGCGCCACCTCTACGTCTCCCACGCCTGGTCCCGCATGCTCTTCGGCCGGGGCAGCAGCAATATCCCGAGCCGGTTCCTGAACGAGATCCCCGACGAGCTGATCCGGGACGTGGGCGGTGACTCCGGCTCACGGGGCTTCGGCTCGGGTCGGTTCGGAGGTGACGGCTACCCGGCCCGGGACCGGCGCTCCTCGATGGACGATGACGGGGGCACCCCGGGGAAGAGCGTGTTCGGAAGGGGAGTGGCCCAGGGAGACTCCGGATTCGATGCCACCGGACGCCGGCGACGGGCTCCCGCGTCCAGCGGGGCCGAGCTCCTGGGCCTCCAGGCCGGGGACGTCGTGGTCCACGGCCAGTGGGGCGAGGGTCGGGTGGTGGAGACCTCCGGCTCCGGCGAGGACGCCGAGGCCGTGGTCATCTTCACGACCGTGGGGCGCAAGAAACTCCTGCTCACCATGGCCCCCATCAAGCGCGCCTGAGGGCCGCCCGGGGAACTCGGCGACGGTCTCACCACCGGAGCCACGGGACCCGCGACCCCAGCTGGAGTGACATCTGGGAGACTGGCGTGCGGCCGGTGGGAGCATCACTGCCGCCGGTCCCGGTGCATCGAATCGTCAGCTGGCCCTGATCTAGTGCCACTGAGCTGCTGGGATGGAGAAGTAGCCTCGGGCGAGAGCGCACGACCCGGGCCGGCGGGGCCACGGCGCCCCGTGAGGGATTCTGCGCAGAACGAGGTCTGGGGAGCGCGTTGGACGGCAACATCATCTTCGATCAGGACGGCGTGTCGTCCGAGTCGCGCCGTCCTGAGTCGTCCACGCCGGTGTCCGACGGGACCGGGCCGGCGCCGCAGCCGCAGGCCGGTGGACCCGACGACGTCAACCAGGCCGCGAAGGCCGACGAGATCGACGGCGTCGACGGCGTGCACCCGACCACCGCGACCGACCGGGCCGAACCCTCCGTCAGCCACCCGACGACCGAAGAGGCCGAACGACCGGCCCGCGCCTCGACCGGCATCCCCATGGTCGTCTCCACCCCGACCAGCCGGAGTGCCGACCAGCACCGGCCCGCCCACCGAATGCCCCGTCCCACCCGCCGGGAGCGCCGGGCCCGGCGCAAGGAGAAGATCCGCCGCCGCCGGACCCTGGTCGGCCGCCATCCGAAGTCCACGGTGGCCCTGGTGCTCGTGTTGGCCCTGACTCCGGTGTGGATCTCGGCCGGATCGGCCGCCACCAACCAGGCCCTGGGCACCACCCCCGGGGCCCGTCTCACCGAGTGGGTGCGGGACCACGGCGGCGGCGGACTGGTGACGTGGGCGGAGAACACCTGGTACACCTGGCACGCCCCACCCAAGGGGGGAAAGCCCACCAAGGGGGCGATCCCGGCTCCCACCCAGAGCACCGCCACCACCGTCCCGGCCGGCCCGGCCCACCTGCCCGTCCCGGCGGCCATGGTGCCCTTCGTGGCCACGCCCACGCCCGGCGAGGGTCAGTGGCACCCCATCGGCCGCACCGTGGGTGGTATCCCGGCCATGTACGCGGCGTTCCTGCGCCCCAACGACGTCAACACCAGCCTGGTGACCGGTGTGGCCTGGATGGACACCAAGCTGCTCAGGGCCACGCTGTACGAGGGGACGTCTATCCCCGGCACCGGGCAGGCCTGGACCAACCAGGCTCCCATCGCCGGAGCGGCCCTCGACACCCTGGTGGCCGCCTTCAACTCCGGCTTCCGAATGCACGACGCCCAGGGCGGCTACTACGCCGACGGGATCACCGCCGTCCCGCTGAGGGCCGGTGCCGCCTCCCTGGTCATCGACAGCAACGGGACCCCCACCATCGGCGCCTGGGGGACCGACGTGTCCATGACGCCATCGGTGGTCTCCGTGCGCCAGAACCTCGACCTCATCGTGGACAACGGGGCACCCGTGCCCGGGCTCAACGCCAACGACAACTACCAGTGGGGGGCCACCCTCGGGGGCAAGGTCCAGGTCTGGCGGTCCGGCCTCGGCGTCACGGCCGACGGCGCCCTGGTCTACGTGGGGGGTACGGGTCTGTCCATCGTGGATCTGGCCAACATCCTGGCCCGGGCCGGGGCCGTGCGGGGCATGGAGATGGACATCAACACCGCCTGGGTCAACTTCACCAGCTTCGACCCCCCGGTGGGCCAGCCGGCCGGACCGACCAACGGCACCCTGTTGACCTACGACGAGGCCACCTCGGTGTACCGGTACTTCGGATCCCAGTCCCGGGACTTCGTCACCATGTCCGCCGTCCTGCCCGCCACCGCCCCGGTGTCGCCGACCACCACGGTCAAACCAGCCGCCACGGTCAAGAAGCGCTGACGCCTACCATCACCGGTGGGCTGATCCCGGCGCTCCGCCGGACAGTCCGCCGGGGACCGAGCCAGTCCGGCGGCGAGTGACGAGCGACGAGGAGCCGGGCCATGGTCGACCAACTGTCCAAGCGGCGGTACGAGAAGGAGCTCCTGAAGCTCCAGGGCGACCTGGCGGCCATGACCGAGTGGATCCACCGGAGTGGAAACCGGGTGGTGGTGGTCTTCGAGGGCCGGGACGCCGCCGGCAAGGGCGGGGTGATCAAGCGGATCAGCGAGTATCTGAGTCCGCGGGTCTGCCGGATCGTGGCCCTGCCCACCCCCACCGAGCGGGAGCAGGGCGAGTGGTACTTCCAGCGATACGTGGCCCAACTCCCCTCCGCCGGTGAGATGGTCCTGTTCGACCGCAGTTGGTACAACCGGGCCGGGGTGGAGCGGGTCATGGCGTTCTGCTCCGACGAGCAGTACCAGCGGTTCCTGCGTCAGTGTCCGGTCTTCGAGCACCAGCTCATCGAGGATGGGATCATCCTCCTCAAGTACTGGTTCTCGGTCAGTGACGAGGAGCAGGAGCGCCGGTTCCAGAGCCGGGTCGACGATCCGCTCCGCCGGTGGAAGCTCAGTCCCATGGACCTCGAGGCCCGGCAGCGGTGGGTCGACTATTCGCGGGCCAAGGACGCCATGTTCCTCCACACCGATACCGCCGAGTCCCCCTGGTACGTGGTGGAGGCCGACGACAAGCGCCGGGCCCGGCTCAACTGCATCGCCCATCTGCTGAGCCAGGTTCCCTACCTGCCCGTCGACCGGGACAAGCTGCGGCTGCCCAAGCGGGTCAAGGACGAGAGCTACCAGAGGCCCCCGAGGGACCTGGCCACGTACGTTCCCGACTACGCGGCCACCCTGGTGGCCGGGGACTGACTCCGCAAGGGTCGTGGCGCTGCGGGCTCAGCCCGGCATTCGGCGCCAGACGGCCCGGGGCAGGTGGCGCATCACGGTGAAGACCCACCGCAGGACCGGTGGGACGTAGACCACGGTCGCTCCCGAGCCGATCCCCCGCACCACGGCCTCGGCCACCGCGTCGGGAGTGGTGGAGAACGGTGCCGGGGTCATGCCCTCGGTCATCCGACCCACCACGAAGCCCGGCCGGACGATCATCACCTCGACGCCGGTGCCCGCCAACGAA
>Ga0207933_1002475_pt1 | contig 11891 bp, 13 predicted proteins | sample NGESurdeep092012_4_FD_184488 | JGI IMG/M metagenome (GOLD analysis project Ga0207933, IMG submission 184488) | Arctic peat soil microbial communities from Barrow, Alaska - NGEE Surface sample F53-3 deep-092012 (SPAdes) | ecosystem: Environmental > Terrestrial > Soil > Wetlands > Peat ... | reverse complement strand
CGCATCGTTGCCGAATGCGGCACGGGCAAAACCTTCATGGCGTTGGGCACGATCCACGTCCTTTCCGACGGACGTCCCAGTACGACACTGGTGATGTGCCCCTCGCACATCACCCACAAGTGGGCGCGCGAGGTCCTGATGACCATTCCTCGTGCTCGCGCTTTCCTGATTGAGGACATGCGGAACGGCGGCGATCCCAAGAAGCCGCATGGCATCTGCGAGGTGAAGCTGAGCAAGGGCCGGACGATCTATGAAGGCAAGCATCTCACCCTCGCGGAGATGCGGCGCATGCGCCGCGCAGAGTGGCGTCAACGCTTTCCGGGGCCGGTGTTCTTCATCACCGGCAAAGACAAAGGAAAGCTGGGCTATTTCTGGGAGCACGCTTACCTCAAGGCGAGGTCTGGACCGAATAGCGGCGGGGTCATCAACCCAGACTCCGGTCTCGCGATCCTTGATTCCGAACGGCAGAAGCTGACCATGATCGACTTCGCCGAGAAGGTTAAGGTCTCGGAAGCGTTGTCCTTGCCGCAGGGCGGTACGACGCGGTTCTCCGCCCTCTGGCAGGCCGATCGCTCGCGCATCCAGCGGATGGCGCCCATCGAGTACATCGGCCGCTACATGGGCGGGTGGTTCGACTTCGCGATTGCGGACGAACTCCATCAACTGGCAGGCGACACCGCACAAGGCAATGGACTCGGCGTGCTTGGGCGCGCCGCCCAGAGGCTGATCGCCCTGACGGGAACGTTGATGGGCGGCTACGCGGACGACCTGTTCAACATCTTCTACCGGATGGAGCCGCGGGTGATGTCCCGCGAAGGTTATGCCTATGGAGGGCAGGGAAGACGCGACTTCCAACAGCAGTACGGCGTGCTTGAAACCGTCGAGAGGGTCAAGGAGGCCGACAACGCCTGTTCCAAGGCGACCAGGAAAACGATTCAGGTTCTCAGGAAACCAGGAGCCTCACCACTGCTCTTCGGCAAGTTCCTGATGAACACCACGGCCTTCCTCTCGCTTGAGGACATCTCCGACAATCTGCCGCGATACGACGAGAGCGTGATCTCGGTCGAAATGGACGAGGTGCTTCAGAAGGCCTACGAGGGTTTGGAGGAGGACATTCGAGGGGCGATGAAGGCGCATCGCGGCAACAAGAGCTTGATGAGCATCCTGCTCAATACGCTTCTCCTCTATCCCGACCATCCCTACGACTTCGAAGAGATATGGGCGCGGGCCTTCGATCCCACCGCCAAGGAGTATGTGAAGTTTCTGGTGACGACACCGCAGAACCTTACGCAGAACTTCCTCTATGCCAAAGAACGTTCCCTAATCGCTGACATCCGCGAGGAACTCCGTCAGGGGAGACGCTGCCAGGTGTATGCCACCTTCACCGGGGAGCGCGATGTCACGCTGCGTCTTGAAACAGTCCTGCGACAGGAAGGATTCCGGGTCGCGGTCCTTCGCTCTTCGGTGCCGACCGATAAGCGGGAGGACTGGTACGAACGGCAGCTGAAGGCCGGCGTCGAGGTGGTTCTTTGCCATCCCAAGCTGGTAGAGACGGGCCTCGATCTGCTGGCCTTTCCAACGCTGTACTTCTATGAGACCGGCTACTCGCTGCATACCCTGCGGCAAGCCAGCCGTCGATCCTGGCGTATCGGCCAGAGATTCGACGTGCGCGTGAAGTTCGTCACCTACGCCGGAACGATGCAGGAAACCTGTCTACGTCTGATGGGCAAGAAGATGCTCGTCGCACTGATGATGGAGGGCAAGTTCTCGGGCGAAGGTCTGCAATCGCTCGACACCGATGAAGACCTGATGAGCGCCATGGCGCGCGAGTTGGTGGAGAAGGCGGGCGTCGGAGAGTCTGCCGATGCTATCTGGCGAGAGCTGGACCACGAACGCGAGAAAGTGCTCCCGCGTCCGGCCGCGGCAGAACCCGAACAGGAATCCAGTCCAGTGCTGGATTTACAGGACGCCATCGCTCCGCAGACTTTGCCGGTCTGGGCCGGCATCCATCTTGTCGAGCCGGACGTGACGGCAAAGAAACGCAGGAAGGCTCCGCTCTGGCCGGCGGCGAAGGACGAGGAAGCGCAGCTCTCGCTCTTCGGTTGAATAGTGTGTGCCTTTGTCGATACCACTCCCAAATGGGGACTCTACACAGCCGCGGCCGGCAGTGATAGCGTATCGATTGGGAGAGCAGTACCAACGAGGCCGACCCTCTGTGGTCTCGATCAACGGCAAAGAAAAAGGTCAGCTTCGGCTGGCCTTCTTCTTTGCGTGGAGACGGTTATGGCGAAAGGTCCATTCCTCCCGTCCGACTTTGCGCCGTCGCAGTTCTCGACGGCCTTGGACAAGGCGAACTTTGGCAATGCGCTATTGCACTTCATGGAGTCCGAGTGGAAGCGGGAACTCTTCACCAAGAGTCTCTACAACCGCCTCTCCATGTGCTTCGGGCATATCGCGCACTACAACCGGGAAGGCTTCTACGAAACCTGGTTCACGTCGGACCAGGCACGACTGCGCTTTCTGCAACATTGCCTCAAATACCCTTGCTGGGGATCGCCGGAGTACACCTTCTGCGATGGTGAGCGGGCCATTCAAGCCGAGATTCGACAACGCAATTATCTTGGGCGCTATGAGCTGAGAGCTGCGGAAGCCGTCCGTTCAGCGGAGTTAGCGACACTCCAACGGCTTGAGACGAAATATCGACACGGCGCATTCGAGAGGCCGGTCGAGCAAACCGAGGTCGCGAACACTGAGAGTCGCGAGACAGAGCCGGCCGCAAGCCCCGAAGTCCCCGTACAGGCGAGCCTCTTTTAGGCGAGCAACATCTCCGGCACCTCTCTGGAAGAACGTCACCGTCCAGGCGCCCCACTCATCCATTTCAATCGAGGAAAGCACAATGGGTTATTGCGTCTATTACAGCGGCGAAGTCGAGGTCACGCCCTCTCTGACCGAAGACGACGCTAGGATCATCCACGCGTTCGTGAATCTTGAGCCAACCGACGAGACAAAACCTCTCTTCGCTGCTATCGCCGGGAGTCCTGAGCCGGACCTGCCCGGATATGGAAGTCTGCTCACAGTCTCGGAAGAGAGGGACGCCATCCTTCCGGAGGAAGGCGAGAGCCGGCACGGGCTTCGGATGTGGCTCAAGCTGTTGATCGAGCATTTCCTCGGTCCACGGGGGTATGTTCTGAACGGCGAAGTCGAGTGGGACGGCGAAGATCCCGAAGACCGCGGCCGCCTCTTCATCAAGGACAACCAGCTTGAGGACGTCGAAGACCTGATCTTCAATGCCGGTCCGAGCTGGGCTCCGAACCACTTTGTCGATGAGCACTTGAAACAGGCGCTCCGAAATCTTTTGGATTCGGCAGACAACGCCGGCTGCTCGCCGGACCTTACCGTGGTCGCGGCTGCCCATGTTGACGCCGTGCGCGCACTTCTTCCAACGTCCTAGCGCCTCTGACGCCCCGCCGGCTATGACTGGCGGCGGATGCTCCATCCCAAACCCACCCCAACGATAGGAAGCAAGGAGAACAGTGATGACCAGCCTCAAGACCGAAGTGCTGCTGCGAGAGTTCTATTACAACGGCGTCCGCATCCCCGACCCCGGGCCGGAGTTGACGGTCGACCAGGTCCGCGACCTGCTCACGCCCAACTATCCCGAGATCGCCACAGCGACGGTATCCGGGCCGGAAGACACCGGTTCAGTGTTGCGGTACACCTTTAGCCGCGCGATCGGGTCGAAGGGCTGAGCAATGTCTACGTCCGCCACCACGCCCGAGGAGTTGATCGCCCTGCTCTGCGCCAAAGCCACGGCGCCACCCACGGAAGCAAGTCTGTTGCTCGTGAGGCATCTCCAATGCAAACAATCCATCGCCATCGCCCGCTTCGTGTCCGACGCCGTGGACCGGGACTCGGCGGACAGCCCGTCCCTGCCAGCCCCGACGGAGCTGCTGCCGCCGTTGGGATAACCACCCTCGCGCCTGCCTTCGCCCAGGGGCTGCCGATGCTCGGCAATATCGTTAGCGCCTATACGCATGAGCTGCATGCAGAGCTGGTCTACGACCTGTGTTCCGCCCTGGTGCGGGAAGGGTACGGAACTCCCGAGACCTGGAAGAAATGCGGCGAGAGCCCGACGACGTTTGCCGAACACGCGATCATCAGCGCAGTCGGCGAAGAACGATGGAACCTGTTGCAGCGCAATGTCGAGTATCACCTCCAGGTGAGCGATGCGGTCGAGGACGATGGAACTGGCGCGCCACTCGAAGACGGGCAACTGGTTGTCACCGTCGAGTGCGGCGGAGCCGGATATCTCAAGATAGGACCGGCGATCGACGCTCTCGAAGAGGAGGCCGAAGGATTAGGCGCGGCGTTCTACTGGGCGCTGACCTATGCGCTCTATCGCGTCATGCGGATCTACAACCATGACGATGCGATGCAGTACGAGGAGAGGCTGGTGGAGTATGCCGAGGACGATGACGAAGGCAATCGAGAGCAGTATGAGTTTCCTGAGATAACGAAGGCCTTGCCGGAATCGATTCGAAAGAGTGTAGAGCAACCCCATGCCGAGCAGGTCGGCGATGCTCGTCGTCTTCTCGCTGCGCATCGCGGCGGACGATATCGCTCCTGGATCACACGCCTACGCAAGATCCAGCAGCTCTCTCGTCTGCGCTTACCACAGTCGCGGGATTTGCTCAACGACGGCGGTTACGACAGCCCGCCGCTGCCATCGCTCATCGTCGCGTTTAAGGACCATGACGCCGTTGTTGCCTGCTTCGACGAGGAAGGGCAGTACATGCTGGAGGGCAGTGCAGAGCCTGCCGTTGGCGTGCTCTTCTGCCCGCAGAAGCCGGAGGAAGTGCGGCATGCGCTGCGGGTCGTAGGGCGATTCGTTGCTTTGAATGAGGAGCTGTTCCAGCTTGTCGAAGAGTTACAGGAGTGGGAGAAACGCCATGAAGGTACACGTCGCGATCGGGCAGAACCATCGCTTCGAGCTGCGTGAGGCGCTGCTCATCTATAGAGACAGGCAAAAGAGCTTTGTGACACGACACCAGGTCACAACCCAAGAAAAGGCACCCCCGGCGCTGGGCCCCGCGCAGCCCCTCACAGCGGCCTTCCTCGAATCGCTGGTCCGTTCGCTGAGCGGAAGTTCCGCGGCCGAGGTATTGCCGGAGAACGTTCTCGCCAAAGGCGATCAGATGATCGTGTGGTGGACCCGCGGTCAGCGCCGCCAGATGTTCTTCGAGAACTCCGATGGTAAAGCCGCCTCGCTGAACGGGCGCACGTTTCCTCAGCCTGCCCTGGTGTGGCGGGTTTCGAATGGCGAACTCGCGATCCGGGCGCTGTCTGAGAACAAGCGGCCGGAAGGGAAGACCAAGCTGGCGGTTGCCCCGTTCTGGAACCTGTCGGACGGTGGGCAGGTATGCGCCGGCTCGATGCGACGGCCGAAGGGTGCGGCGGTGGCGACGATCTCTGGATGGGAGTGCGGCTTTTACGAAAGCGCCTTTACCCACGCCAACGTCGGCCGCTTGACGCGCCACACTAGCGGATTCGAAGGGCTGTGGAACGAACTCGCCGACAAGCGCAAGCCGTTTCCTAGCGACTCCCTGATCACGTTGCCCCAAACCCTTGCGCAGTTCGTGCGCGGAGAAAGAGGATGAGATGCGCACTGAGCATACGTTGCCTCCCGACTTCGCGCGCCGCAGGGAGGTACGCATCCTTGTCATCGGCGCTGGCGGCAGTGGCAGCGCCGTCGTGATGGGTCTGCCGTACCTTGACCAGGCGATGCGGGTGTGGGGCCGAACACACGGTCTGCACGTAACGATGATGGACGCCGATGCTGTGTCAGCAACCAACTGCGTCCGGCAGCCCTTCTCGGCTTCGGACGTCGGCCAGAACAAAGCGACAGTCCTCATCAACCGCATCAATCTGTTCTGGGGCACACACTGGCAAGCCGTTCCAAACCACTTCCACGCAGGGTCGCTCAGTCGCAGCGGATACGTTCCCGATCTTGTGATCGGCTGTGTCGACACCCGCGCCGCACGTAAGGCGATCGAGAAGGCGGTCAGCGGCCGGGTCGCGCAAGCGAGTTATTGGTTGGACCTCGGCAACAATGCCGCCAGTGGACAATTTGTCCTTGGACAGCCGCTGAACGCTAGCAACCGCAGAAAAGCGGACCGCCTTCGCACCGTCAGCGAACTGTACCCGGAGATCGCGGACGTGGCATCGGGCGAAGACCCGTTGCCCAGTTGTTCGGCGGTGGAGGCCCTCGACCGGCAGGAGCCGTTCATCAACCAGACGCTCGCGTCGAGCGCGCTGGCTATGCTGGCGCAACTCTTCCGCTACGGCAGACTCGCGCATCACGGCGCTTTCTTCAATGCGAAGACAGGCCAGATGAGTGCGCTGCCCGTCGATCCGAACCTGTGGTCGAAGACCCGGCGGCGATCGAGAAAAGCACAACGGATTTTGGAGACGAATTAAAGGGTCTGTTGCGGGACGGCGGTATGGTTGGAGCGTACCGGAGGTTCTATGAAGATGACCCTTGATCCCTCTCTCGCTCTTGAAGCAAAGGCGCTGACGGCCCTGGCCTTTCGCAACGGCCCCATCGAACATCTCCACGCCGGTAAAGTCTGCCATATTTGCGGGGACAAGCCGGAATACTCTCATGTCTCCAATGAGGAGATGAAGGCCATCATGAAGTCCGCGGTCGACGCCATGTATCGGCTTCTCTGGCAGCGCGAACATAACCCCAAGGCCTATGCCGAGTCGCTGGTCCTGGGCGAGCGGTACACGCGCGCCTGGGACGAGCCGGAACTCAAGACTCCGGTCGCGCACGAGCATCCACCCACCTGATTCAGACCACACAAGGAGACAACCCATGTTCAAAGAACTCGCTCCCTACCTGCGGCAGCGTGCCGTTCTGCTGACTGTCACCCATCTTGAAGAAGACCAGATTCGCGTCAACATCATTCCGCAGAAACTCAAAGAAGGCGATAACAACGCGTTGACCACGCCGTTGAGCGTGACCGGCACAGCCGAAGAGCTCGACCGCGAGTTGCCGGCGACGATCGTGGACTTTGTTGCGGCTCACCTTCAACTGAAGAACACGCTCGACAAGGCCAAGGCGGAGATGGATGAAGCGGCAAGGACAGCGCAGGCCGAGGCGCGGTCGAAGGCAAAGACACTGGTCAAGAAGGACACCGCCAAGCCAACGGTAGCAGCGACTGCCGAAACGGCCAAACCGACGCCGAAGGCCGAGCCAGCGAAGACAGCCAGTCTCTTTGGTGAACCGGCCCCACAAGCCCCCACCGCTGAGTCCGACGCGGATGAAGACGACGGGATTCTTGCCGAGGCGGCAGAAGACGAGCAGATGGATGAGAACGGTGACGAAGATTTGGACGAGGCCGCTTAGGCTGCCTCGTCCTCAATCGTCTGAGACTCGGCCGCATGCACCCAAAGTGGTGGATCCGAAGCAAAAAAACTACAACTTGACGCAAACCCCCTCGAATACGGGCCTAGAACGCGTCATCGCACGTAATCGACATTCCACCACCATCCTGAGCGATAGATGATGCTGTTGTCGAAGTTAGCCCACCGAGCAGCCTCCCACATCTGCTGTCCGTCGGTCCAAGTTTTCACCTCAGCGTTCATATTGTCGTGAACCTGGGCCGTTATGTAAGTTCCGTAAGCTTCAGGAAGCGTCGCGAGTTTCGCAGCGTAGTTGGCTGCTCTTCCTACCCACACCAAATCGTTCGCGCCGCGCACACCAACGAAACGCCAAATGTCGGGATACTGCCTCGCTAGCTTACTGAGTTGCGGTTCTGTCAGCTTGCATAAAACCGATTTCTCGGTGGCCGTGACCGTGGCGGACCGTCGTTGGGTAGGCTGGATGGCGGCCATCTCGCCCACATGATCATTGCCAAACCGGCGCGCGACCTTTCGGCCGTTGACCAGAATATCGAATGCGCCGGCGATGATGAGATAAATATCGTTATCTTCCCCACCTTGCTCAATGATCGATGTTCCAGGGCTCCGTTCGATGATGGACCCCAGGTTTGCAATCTGTTCGGCCAAGCCCGTGGCGCCTGCCACGATCTTTTGAGCGCGAAGAGCTTCAATCAGATTTTGCCGTCCGGACTCACCTTGAAAACGTTCTATCATTGTTCGGCTCCCTCGATAACTGCTGTTACTACTCTCTGTGTCTCATTGGTTCGTTGCCCAGCGGAAAAATCGTGCCAGTTAGTCCACCCATAGATCATCGAGATCGTAGAAGTAATACTGATACTTCAAGCCTTTGTGCTTTACCTCGTCTTCGTAAGGTCCTTCCAGGCCGCTGTATGGCCAGTTGGCTGCGGCCCTCGGGCCGACGATACAGCGATCTCCCTCGCCAAATGCCGAAATTCTGGAAGCATAGACGGTCGGGGCGCCAACCAGGAAGGGCTGGGTCCCGAGGAAAGAAGAGGAGATACTACTGACTTCAAGTTCGCCACGTTCGATCGCGATTTTGAGCCCGACACCGACCTCAAGATGTGGCCACGCATCCGCGCAATTGGCACGGCAGCCTTCAAGGTACTCTCTTGTCTTTCGAAGATCGCGGGCGATGCCCCAGCAGGCGTGAGCTGCGTCCGCCTCGGTCGGAAGTACGGCAATGAAACCGTCCCCAGTGAAGCTGATGACTGACCCTCCGCATTCCTCGACGGCGTGGATACCGCCGGACAGAAGATCGCGAAAGAACTGTCCCGTGCAACCATCCTCGCCAGCGTCGATTAGTTTTTCCGAGCCGTTGATGTCAACCACGAGGGCCACACAGGAAAACGCATGCTTCTTATAAACGGTTTGCGGGTCCAGCATACGTCTCCCTTTGGCCAAAGGCGATCATCTTATAGCTTCGCTGCGGTGGTGTCCTTTGACGCTGATTCCTTGTAAAGAAATTCGAGCCTGTTGCGCCCGATGCGACGGATGATCGTTTCGACGCGGCCGGCATGACAGCGCTTGTATTTCTGCTGGCTTCCACACGGACAGGGCTCGTTGCGTGCGGGTTGCATGCGGCCCAGGATGGTCGGAAACAAGGACCGGAGGTGGTCCTGATCACCCCCCATGAGCGCTAGCATGAACTCCTCATAGCCGTCTGTTCCGTGTTTGTACTGAGGGCCCGGCCACATCGTTCCGCCGGTGGCATCGTAAACGAGCTGTCGTTCCAGGAAAACCGTAACCTCGTCGAGGAATCGCAAGAGCCGGTGCGGATCATCCTTATTCCAGGGAGAACAGGGCGGTAACCAAAGGCAGAATTGACCGTCCTTGAGGATGTGGCGATCGAGCGATGTCGGAAAATAACCGGCAGCATCGTATGCAACAGGTTCAGTAACAGGGTAATTTGACCGGAATTCAATGCGAATGCGGATGGGCGTGGGCACTCCACAATCGGCCTCCAGAATGAAGTCTCCCTCAAGGCACATTTGCCGGCCCTCGCTGTCGAGATGAAAGGCGAGACCGGGATAGTGCTCGTTGACCAACGCTTGCTCCTGGCACAGGATTGTTCCTCCAGTGCGCTCGAACCAAGTCTTTGGCTTACTCCGCGAATGACGACGATGGTACAAAGGAACGGCTCCCTACCGTGGGCTGGCTGCTTACCCGAGCACTCCCGAGGCCGGAAGCGACATAGACGGTGTCCTTGAAGAGCGCAGCCTTCCGCGCCCGTTCAGCCTTATCCTGCGTCAGGTTCGTCGCGACGTAGAGTCTGCGTTCCCGGTTCCAGACGAAAAGTTCCTGTAGTTCTTCGTCCAGGTGCTCGCGGATCTGCAACGGGATGGCGATTTCGCCGCCGCTGCTACCCTCCTGAAAGGTTGCTGCATCCTCTACCGGGTCGCCGATGCAGATACGGTCGCGATGGCCGCTGGTTCCCAGCTTGGACACGAGCGTAGTCCCGAGCGAAATGCCCACAGCCATGCCCAGATCTTTGGCCTCCGGGAGCAGCTTTTTGATGACGAGTTCCATTGCCGATTGCAGAGCGATTGCAGTGTCGACAGCTCGGATCGCCACCCGCTTCTCATCGCCTTGTGGCAAGTGAAACAAGGCCTGGACGCGGTCCCCTTGAAACTGGACCCGGACGCCGGAGAAATCATATCTCACGATTGCGGACATCTCTTTTCGGATCGCGTGCAACACCCGCAACGCGGTTTTCCCGTTGTCCTCGCCAACTGCCTTGTCGATATACGACGTAAAACCGGATACGTCCCCGAATACAGAGGCAGCCACTACCCGCTTGTTGTTGGTGATCCCCAGAGAGTCCATATCGATCAGGACCTCTGCGTCGCTGTACTCGATACGATTGAGCGGGTAAAGAAGCTTGTCGTCCTTTAGCCGCTGAAGGCTTGCCGCTCGATCCCAGCCGATACCATACTCTTCGAGGAGCATGTCCAACTCCTCAGTTGTCGTCATCTTGATTTCATAGACCGTGACGTTGAAGCGGCTATCCTCTACCTCCTTGAAGTAGGTCTGTAGTGTCTCTGGAAGAGCCCCATAGATTGCGGCAGTGACGCGCAGAGTATCTGTTCCTGTGAGGATCTTTGCGGCGTAGTTTGCCGGCGCCCCCAGAAAAAGCAATTCGCGATCGCCGCGATGACCGTTCTTGGTTCCGATAGCGTATCCGAGGTCCGCTCCCGCGGAGACGGTGAGGTTTGGTAGCTTCGGAAATTCCGGGTTGAAGACGCAGCAGACAAAATGCCGCAACACCATTTGCAGCAGCACGGCGCGAACAGCGATCTCCGTGCCGTTGTCGATAGGCCGGAAGAAGAGGGCGTGCAGCTTCGCGCCCTGAAAATGGATACGGACACCGTCGAAGAGATCTTCTCCCTCGACAATCCGGGCGACTTCTCGCTCGTAGAGGTGTAACGCCTGGATGACTCGCCGATAATCCTCGCCCTCAGCCGCCAAGGTCGCTAAGTCGGCAAAGTTTGGAACGTCTGCATAGATGTGCGCTCCGTAAATATCGCGGCAGCAGGTCTCGGAGAGCAAACTGTCCAGATCTGCATCGCGCACCAGCTTTTCGACTTCAATTTCACCCATGTCGTCCAAATGCTTCTCAACCCGGTTCAGACTCGTGTTGTAATTCCAGCTCATCGTGTTCTCCTTCCTATTGCAGCCCTTTGTCCGTGTTCTTCATGCTGTAAAGACGAACTTCGCCAATTCCCTTGAGCGGCACGCCGGAATCGGCAAGCAACTGCGACTTCTCGTCCACAGACAAGAAGTCGTAGACATCTTCCGACAGGACGATCGACGCATTGAGCTCTTTGCATGCGCTTTCGCATCGTGCAGCTAGATTGACCGTAGGGCCAATAACTGTGAATTGCCTTTTCAAATCGCTACCGATATTTCCGCAAAAGATCGTGCCGGCACTAAGCCCGACGCCGATCTTCACCGGTTTGCCGCCGATGGATTTCTGCGCCGCTCGCTTGACCATCTGCTTTGCGCATGCGAAAGCCTCGGAAGCCTGGTTGGCAGCTTCAAACGGAAAGCCCCAGACACCCATGACAGCGTCGCCGATGAATTTGTCGACATATGCGTGATGATTGAGCAACAGCTTGACCATCTCGTCGAGATACTCCCCGAGCTGGCTCGCGAGTTCTTCGGGTGGCAGCGTGAGACTGGTCGCCGTAAATCCACGCACGTCGGCGAAAAGGACTACGCCCTGAATAAGCCTGGGCCTGCCGTATTCTTCTCCTGAACTCAGGAGCCTGGCAGTGATGTCTGGAGCGAGATGCGCATTAAAGGCGGCGATCAACCGATTCTCGTTCCGGTACCGGAACGCCCTCTCGTTGGTCGCTTCAGCTAGCTTTGCGGACACGATCGTCAACAGGTTGCGCGTAAATTGATGGCTACCGGCCTGCAGTCTTGTC
>Ga0207933_1002473_pt1 | contig 11914 bp, 11 predicted proteins | sample NGESurdeep092012_4_FD_184488 | JGI IMG/M metagenome (GOLD analysis project Ga0207933, IMG submission 184488) | Arctic peat soil microbial communities from Barrow, Alaska - NGEE Surface sample F53-3 deep-092012 (SPAdes) | ecosystem: Environmental > Terrestrial > Soil > Wetlands > Peat ... | reverse complement strand
ACGCCGAGCTCTCTCTGCAGCGTCTCTACCTCGTCGGCAGGGCAGTCGGCGATCTCAAAGCGGGGCCTCTCCACCGGACCAGGCTAAGGCCCGGTCAAGACGGAACGGCGCGGGATCGGCATTAGCGCGGGATCGGCATTCTCAGCCGGCCGTAACCCGCTTCGCGGGGGGCGGCCGTCTGAGAATGTCCGCCCCGCTTGGCTGATGGGGGTCGTAGCCATCCGGGCTCCGCCGCGCCCGCACGGAACCTGGACGCTTAGAACCGCTCAGGCGCGCCGTTCCCGACGGATGCCCTCGAGGTACACGAGCCCGATCCCGATCAGCGCGCCCGGGACCGCGTAGAGCACGACCGCGATGTCCGTCGCCTTCTGCCCTGGGACCTGCAGTGCGGAGACTTTCACCCCGTAGATGATCAGCCCGACCACGATCGAGCCGATCAGCGAGCCGACGAACGCGCCGACGATGCCGCCCCAGAAGCGGTCGGGCAGGAAGATCGTGTAGTGCCAGATCGCGAGGCCCATCATCACCCAGCCGAGCATTCCCATCAGCGCGACCTCCCGTGGCGTTTGTTGCGCGATCGTTTCGTACGCTCGCGGCGTTTCGGCGCTTCCTTGAGCACCAGGTCCTCCGGGGTCAGATCGGCCGCCGGGTCGCGCATGTCCTGCGGTGCGTCCTCGGGCGCGACCTGCTCCTGCGGCTGCTCCGCGGGACGCTGCGCAACCGCGGCGCGACCGCGCTGCTTCTGCGGCTTCTGCTTCGGCTCGGCGTCGACATCGAGGTCTCTCACGAGTTCCTGGAACTCGTCGCGTGAGATCTGCTCGCCCGGATCCTCGGGCGCGGTGATGCGCCCGCGCCGGTTGCGTCTGCGCGCCTGGGTGGGCTCCACGTCGACGGGCTGGCCGCCGAGCGCCGTCGCATACGCGGGCACGCTGCCCTCCTCGCCCACGATCCGCGCGCGACGTGAGCGGTAGGAGCCCTCGCGTTCCTTCCAGTGGGTCAGCACCGGCGAGGCGATGAAGATCGAGGAATAGGCGCCCGAGGCGATCCCGACCATCAGCGCGAAGGCGAAGTTCTTCAGCGTTTCCCCGCCGAACAGCAGCAGCGAGATCACCGGCAGCAGCGTGCAGAAGCTGGTCGCCAACGAGCGCGTCAGCACCTCCGACATCGAGCGGTTGACGATCTGCGAGAACGCCGCGCGGGGCATGCGCGGCACGTTCTCGCGCACACGATCGAACACGATGATCGTGTCGTAGAGCGAATACCCGAGGATGGTCAAGAGCGCCGCGACCGTCGCCGTCGTCACTTCCCTCCCCGTCAACGAATAGACGCCGGCGGTTATCAGCAGATCGTGCATCAGCGCGATCAGCACCGGGATCGCGTACTTCCACTCGAAGCGCAGCGCGATATACGCCGAGATCACGAGCAGCGAGGCGATGATCGCGATCACCGCGCTGTTGGCGACGGTTTTGCCGAACGTCGGCCCGATCGAGGTCGAGGACCAGTGCGGCGTGCCGGATTCGCTCGCGCCGTTGCCGTACTTCGCGTCGAAGGCCGCCCTGATCTTCTTGACCTGTTCCGGGCGCAGCGTCTCGGTCGAGATCTGAAAGCCCTGCCCGCCGACGCTCTTTGACTTGAACTGCTGGACCTCGGCGTTGCCGTAGCCGTCGGCGCTCATCGCTCCGGCGACCTGCTTCTCGCTGACGGGTTTCACGAACGCCGTCTGGATCCGCGTGCCCGACTTGAAGTCGATCCCGAAGTTCAGCCCCTTGCCGCCGATCGCGAGCGCCCCGATCAGGAGGATCGTGCCCGACAGCGAGAAGAACCACTTCGAGGCGCCCATGAAGTCGAACGTCCAGCCCTTTCCCCGTCGCGTCGCGCCGAGCGCGGACTTGTGGGAGACCAGCGGCGAGCGGCTCATCGCGCCGAGCGCGGCCTGCGTGGCGAGCACGGCGGTGAACAGCGTCAGCAGCGTGCCGATGCCGAGCGTGAAGGCAAAGCCCTTGACTTCGGCGGTGGCAAGCGCGAACAGGATGAAGGCCGTCATGAACGTCACCACGTTCGCGTCGACGATCGCCGCGAACCCGCGTCTGTAGCCGGTCGCGATGCCCGAGACGATCGAGCGCCCGCCACGGATCTCCTCCTTGACGCGCTCGAAGATCACGATGTTCGCGTCGGCGGCGATCCCGATCGTGAGGATCAGCCCTGCGATCCCCGGCAGCGTGAGCGTGATCGGGATCAGCTTGATCAGCGCGAAGAAATAGATCGCATAGATCACCAGGCCGCCGATCGCGATCGCGCCGAGCACGCGGTAGAACAGCAGCAGGAACGCGCACACGACGGCGAAGCCGAGCAAACCGGCGAGCAGGCCCTGGCTGAGCGCCTGTTTGCCGAGCGTCGCCGAGACCTGCGACTGGGAGATCAGGTTCAGCTTGATCGGCAGCGCGCCGGACTGCAGCTCGTCGGCGAGGTTTTCTGCCGAGGTCAGCGTGAAGCCGCCGGAGATCTCCGAGCCCTGCGAGGCGTCGATCCCTTCCGGGTACTTCGTGTAGTCGATCGACGGCGCTGTGATCACCTGGCCGTCGAGCACGATCGCGAAGTGCTGCAGGGCCTGTTCCTTGGTCACCCCGGGCAGCTGCGCTTCCTGGCCGCGCTGGGCGATTTCCTTGGTGGTCTGCTGGAAGACGCTCTTGCCGTGCGAGTCAAAGCCGAAGTTCACGTCCGGCTGGCCCGATTCGCTTTCGGAGCTCTCCTGTGGGTTGGTGATGTCTTTGCCTTCCAGCACGGGATCGTCGTTGAGCACGTACCAGCTGTTTGGCGATGACTGCGTGACCTTGCCGGTGGCGCTTTCGACCGGGCGCGCCTGCACGAGCACCGTGCCCGGGTTCACGCGCACGGCCTTCAACTGCGCGCCCTTCGGCGCTTTGAAGCCTTCGGAGTAGAGGTTCGCTTTCGTTTCCTCGGGTCCGCGCAGGACCTTTTCCTTGCCCTTCTGTGTGTCGAGCAGGTACCAACTGCCGTAGATGCAGCCATCCTTCTGTTCGGGCGTGCAGCCGGGGCTCAGCGTCGTGTCGTTCTTGCGGATGATCGCCGGGCGTTTGGCGGCACGCAGCACCGCCTGGTACTCGAGCAGCCCCGAGGTCGAGGAGGCGGCGTTCTCGCCGCCGGTCACGCTCGCTTCGCTCGGCGCCGGCTTTCCGTCGGTGCCGATCACGTTCGGCTCCCAGTCGTAGAAGTACAGCAGCGCGGTCTTGCCGACCTGCGCTTCGGCGCGGCCGGCGTTCGAGACGTTCGGCAGCGCCACGTCGATTTCTTCGGAGCCGCTTCGCTGGATTTCTGGCTGGGCGACGCCGAGGCCGTCGACGCGCTTGCGCATGATCGTGATCGCACGTTCCAGTGATTCGGCGTCCACTTTCGCGTGGGCGGTCGGCCGCGCCTGGTAGGTGAGCTCGACGCCGCCCTTCAAGTCCAGGCCGAGACGCGTTTTCTTGGCTTTGACGACGCCGGGGATGCCGACGATCACGAGCAGCGAGGCGATCACCAGCCCGAGGACGATCAGCAGGATGAAGGTGTTGCGGCGGCGGTCGGTCATCGGGGCGATAGGCGAGGATGCGGGTGGGTGTTCGGCTGGTGGCGGCTGGGGTCGGTCATCGGCTCTGCCCCAGCCTACTTGTCGGGCGTCAGCACGAGCAACAGTCCGCCGTCGTCGTCATAGGCGGGGAACATGTCCGCCTTCGCGCCGGCCGCCACGTCGCGCTCGCCGCTGACCTCGACCGGCTTGTCGAGCGCCCGCACCCCCCACTCGAGCACGGTCGCGACCGGGTCGTCGCCGTTCGCGAAGCTCAGGCCCAGCACCTGCTCGACGCGCTGGCCGATCACCTCCTCCTCCTCGAGGCCCGTGAAGGCGAAGGAGTTCTTCCCGCAGCCGATCACCCGACCCTCGCCATCGCACACGAAGAAGGCGGCGTCCGGTGCCGGGTAGTAGTCGTCGAGCAGTTCGAACAGGAACGCAAAGCCGCACTTCTCGCAGCCCTTCGGCTGGCGGGTGAAACCGATGTTGCGGTCCAGCTCGGTCGTGCGGTGACCGCAGTTTGGGCAGATGAACGGATGGGCCATTGGTCGACAGATTAGGGGAGCCGGCGCTAGAACAGCGCCGGGCCGGCGGCGGCGGCGGGGGGCCCGGGGGCAGGCGGGATCTGGGCGGGCGAGATGGGGGCGGGCGAGATTCCCAAATGTACGAACGCGGCCGGCGTCGCGGCCCGTCCGCGCGGGGTGCGCTTGATCAGCCCCTGCATCAGCAGGTAGGGCTCGTAGACGTCCTCGATCGTGTCCTGCTCCTCCCCCACCGCCACCGCCAGCGTCGAGAGCCCGACCGGGCCGCCGTCGAACTTCACGCAGATCGCGCGCAGGATCTCCCGGTCCAGCCGATCCAGGCCGCGCTCGTCGACCTCCAACAGCTCCAGCGCCGCCTCCGCCGCGGCCACCGTCACGACCCCCTCCATGCGCACCTCCGCGAAGTCTCTCACCCGCTTGAGCAGCCGGTTCGCCACGCGCGGCGTGCCGCGACTGCGCGCCGCGATCGCGATCGCGCCGTCATCCTCGAGGCCGATCTCGAGGATCCCGGCCGAGCGGCGCACGATGCTCGCGAGCTCATCCACGGCGTAGGGCTCCAGCCGCGCCTGGATGCCGAAGCGGTCGCGCAGCGGCGTCGTCAGCAGTCCCGTGCGCGTGGTCGCGCCGACGAGCGTGAACGGCGGCAGCTCGAGCGTGACCACGCGCGCGCCCGCGCCCTGCCCGACCGTGATCGGCAGTCGGTGATCCTCCATCGCCGGGTAGAACGTCTCCTCGAGCGTGCGCGATAGGCGGTGGATCTCGTCCACGAAGAACACGCTCCTGGGCTCGAGCGCGGTGAGGAACGCCGCGATGTCGCCCTTGCGCTCGAGCGCCGGGCCGGCCGTCTGCACGAACGGCACTTCGAGCTCCGCCGCGACGATCTGCGCGAGCGAGGTCTTGCCGAGGCCCGGCGGTCCCGCCAACAGCAGGTGGTCGAGCGCCTCCCCGCGCGCGCTCGCCGCCTCGATCGCGACGCCGAGCTGCTCGAGCAGCGTGCTCTGTCCGACGAAATCCGTCAGGCGCCGGGGTCGCAGCGAACGGTCGAGCTCGTCCTCCTCGACCAGGTAGGGCGTCTGGATGCGGGCGGTCTCGGCAGTCATGACGACACCGTAGCCCTGAAGGCGGTGCTTCTGCACGGTGGGACCGAGAGTGGCGATCCGGCGCTGAGGAGCCGTACGCTCATGATGCGCGCGCGGTCCGCAGCGCTTGTGCGATCAATGCCTCGGCGCTGTCTCCGTCCGCGCCTCGCAGCAGCTCTTCGGCCTCTCCGGGCGCGTAGCCCAGCTCGATCAGCCCGTCGCGGGCCAACGCCATCGGCCCATCTCCGCGACGCGCCACGATCGGCCCACTCGGCGCGGCGTCGCCGACCTTCTCGCGCAGCTCGACGATGATCCGCTCGGCGGTGCGCTTGCCGATCCCGGGCACCGCCTGGAAGCGGGCCGCGTCCTGCCCCGCGATCGCCGCCTGTAGCTCGCGCGGCGTGCCGCCGGAGAGCACCGCCAGCGCGACCTTCGGGCCGACGGCCTGCACCGAGAGCAGCATCAGGAACAGATCGCGCTCCTCCTCGGAGTGGAAGCCGTAGAGCGACAGCGCGTCGTCGCGCACGATCAGATGCGAGTGCAGCGTCGTCTCCTCGCCCGCCGCCGGGACGTGTTTGAGCGTCTCCGCCGAGACGGCCGCGCGGTAGCCGACGCCCCCGCAGAGGATCACGACGTGGTCGGTGCGGCGCACCGCGACCTCGCCCTTCAGCATCCCGATCATGCGCTTGCCCCCGCGAGTGCCCGCGACAGCGGCGCGCAGTTTGCGTGGCAGATCGCCACCGCCAACGCATCGGCCGCATGGTCCGGCTTGGGCGGTGCTTCCAGTCCGAGCAGCGCCTGCACCATTCGCGCGACCTGCTCCTTGTCCGCGCGCCCGTTCCCACAGACGGCGCCCTTCACCTTCTGTGGCGTATAGCTCTCACACGACACCCCCCTAGACCCCGCGGCCAGCATCACGACACCGCGAGCCTGCCCAACCGCGAACGCCGTTTTCACGTTCTGACCGAAGTACAGCTCCTCAAGTGCCATCGCCTGCGGCTCGTGCTCGACCAGCAGCGCGTCGATCGCCCCATGTATGTCCGCCAGCCTGCGCTCCACCCGCAGCCCGGCCGCCGTCTCGATCACGCCGCCGTCGAGCGCCACAAGTCGGCCCGCGGTGCTCTCCACCACGCCGTAGCCCGTGTTTGCAAGGCCGGGGTCGATTCCCAGAACGATCACAGCTCGTGATTCTGCGCATGCCGTCGGACGCCTGCCTCCCATACGCTGCAGTCTTATGAGTCTCGGGGAGATCGACTTCGCCGCCGAGGGCCTGCTCGACGGGCTGGAGGGCGTGCAGCGCGCCGAGCGCCTGGCACTGCTGCGCTACCTCGCGGCCGACGGCGTCCCACTGGCCGAGCTGCAGCGCACGACGGCCTCGGGCACGCTGATGTTCCTGCCTGCCGAGCGCGTGATCGGCGGGCGCTCGCGCTACTCGGCGCGTGAGATCGCCGAGCGGACGGGGACCGAGCTCGACTTCCTGATCGCCGTGCGCCGCGCGATGGGGCTGCCGATCCCCGGGCCCGACGAGACCGTCTACACGGAGGGCGACCTCGAGTCGGTGCGCATGACCTCGGTCTTTCGCGAGGCCGGTGTCTCCGAGGAGGAGATCCTCGATTTGCTGCGCACGCTCGGACGCGGCCTCGGACAGGCCGCGGAGTCGATCCGCTCGCTGGCGCTGCGCCTCGTGCTCGAGCCCGGCGTGAGCGAGCACGACCTGGCTCAGCGCTACGCCTACACCGCCTCGCAGCTCTCCCCGATGCTCGGGCCCTTGATCACGAACCTGCTGACGCTGCACCTGCGCGAAATGGCCCAGAGCGAGGCGCTCAGCGCCGCCGAGCGCAGCGGCGGGCGACTCGCCGGCTCGCGCGAGATCGCCGTCTGCTTCGCCGACCTCGTCGGCTTCACGCGCCTCGGCGAGCTCCTTCCGCCCGACGAGCTCGCCCGCAAGGCCGTGCGGCTGGAGGCGCTCACGACCGAAGTGATCGACGCGCCCGTACGCCTGGTGAAGACGATCGGCGACGCGGCGATGCTCACCTCACTGGAGCCCGAGCCGCTGCTCGACGCCGCGCTCGACCTGCTCGACGCGGCCGACGCCGAGGGCGAGGACTTTCCCCAGCTGCGCGCCGGCATCGCGATCGGCGCCGCCCTCTCGCGCGCGGGAGACTGGTTCGGCCGCCCCGTCAACCTCGCCAGCCGCATCACCCAGATCGCGCGTCCCGGCAGCCTGCTGGCCGAGCGCGAGGTGCGAGAATCGACGCACGACGCATATCGCTGGTCCTACGCGGGCGAACGGCGCCTGCGCGGCATCCGCGAGCCCGTCCCGCTGTTTCGCGCACGGCGGCTGGCAGAGCCGGCCTCATGATTCCCAAAGCCGCCAGGGAGCCTGCCCCGAGGCCCAGAGGTCGTTCAGCGCGACCGCGTCCTTGTAGGTGTCCATGCACTCCCAGAACCCCTCGTGACGGTAGGCGCGCAACTGGCTCTCAGCGGCCAGCCGTTCGAGCGGCGCGCGCTCGAACACGGAGTCGGGCTCGAGGTAGCGCAGCGCATCCCGCTGTAGGCAGAAGAACCCACCGTTGATCCAGTGCTCCGAGCGGGGCTTCTCGCGGAAACCGAGCACGCGGCCGTCGGCGTCGTCGAGCTCGGTGACGCCGAACTGGAGCTCGGGGCGGACGACGGTCATGCTCGCGAGCGCACCGTGGTTTGCGTGAAACCGGAGCAGCGCATCGAGGTCGATGTCGGCGACCCCGTCGGAGTAGGTGGCACAGAAGCGCTCCTCCCCCGCGAGCCGATCCGCCAAGAGCTTGATCCTGCCGCCCGTGGGAGTTTTCAGGCCGGTGTCCGCGCACTCGACCGAAACTCCATCCGGCCAAGAGCACTCGGCGACGAAGCGCTCGATCAGCTCGCCCTTGTAGCCGGTCGCCAAGACAAACCGACGGAACCCCTGGACCGCGTAGAGCTGGATCACGTGCCAGACGATCGGCCGGCCGCCGATCTCGACCAGGGGCTTGGGGATCGCCGCGGTGTGCTCCTGCAGGCGCGTGCCGCGCCCGCCGCAGAGGATCACGACCGGGGGGCGGGAGGGGGTGGCGGTCTCTGAGGCGCTCATGCAATGGGGATTGTCGTTGACAGACCGAGGGGGGCGATGCCGGGACGGGCTTGGGCTGGGATCGGCCGGGAGCGTCAGCCGGCGACGCGCTCGAGCACGTCGTCGGGCACGTCGAAGTTGGCGTGCACTTCGTCGACGTCGTCGAGCTCTTCGAGGGCGTCTGTGAGGCTCATCAGCTTGCGCGCCTGGCTCTCGTCGATCGGCACGAGGCTGGTCGGGCGGTAGGACATCTCGGCGCTCTCGGTCTCGACGCCCGCCGCGGAGAGCGCGCCGATCACGCCAGAGAAGCTGGCGGGCTCGGCTAGCACCTCAAAGGAGCCATCGTCGGTGACGATGTCCTCAGCGCCGGCCTCGACCGCGGCCATCAGGTCGTCTTCGGAGTAGCGCGCCGCGTCGACCATGATCGTGCCCTGCTTCTCAAACAGGTAGGCGACCGAGCCGGGCTCACCGAGGTTGCCGCCGTGCTTGGAGAAGGCGTGGCGCACGTCGGCGCCGGTGCGGTTGCGGTTGTCGGTGAGCGCCTCGACGAGCACCGCGACACCGCCGGGCCCGTAGCCCTCATAGAGGACGGCTTCGATCGCCTCGGCCTCGCCCCCCTCGCCGGTGCCCTTCGCGATCGCCCGTTCGATGTTCTCCTTCGGCATCGAGGCTTCCTTGGCCTTGCGGATCGCCAATTCGAGCGCCGGGTTGCCGACCGGGTCGCCGCCGCCATCGCGCGCCGCGACCGTGACCGAACGCGCGAGCTTCGTGAACTGCGCGCCGCGGCGCGAGTCGACGATCGCCTTCTTGTGCTTGATGCTGGCCCACTTGGAATGCCCCGACATGCCACACAGCTTAGGATGCGAGCCCGAATGAGTGCTGTCCCAGCAGAGATCTTCAAGGCCTACGACATCCGCGGCCTGTACGGCGAGCAGATCGACGGCGCGATCGCCGAGCAGATCGGCCGCGCCTTCGCGCACGTGCTCTCCGATCTTTTAAGCAAGCCCATCGGAGAGCTGCGCGTCGGGCTCGGGCGCGACATGCGCCTGACGGCGCCCGAGCTGTCGGGGCGCTATCGCGCCGGGCTGCTGGGCGAGGGCGCGAACGTGCTCGACGCCGGGCAGGTCGGGACCGAGATGCTCTACTACCTCGTCGGCTCGCGCGAGCTGGACGGCGGCCTGATGTGCACCGCCTCGCACAACCCGAAGGCCTACACCGGCTGCAAGCTGGTCCGCGAGGGCGCGATCGCCCTCTCCGGCGACAGCGGCATCCAGGACATCCGCCGCATGATCGAGTCCGGCCAGGCGGGCGGAGGGGCAGGCGGGTCCGAATCCTCCAGCGAAGGCTCGCTCGAGCAGGTCGATCTCTACGGGGAGTTCCACGAGGCGGTGCTCGAGTTCATCGACCCCTCGGCGATCGAACCGCTGAAGGTCGTCGTCGACGGTGGCAACGGGATGGCCGGGCCCGTCGCCGGCCCGTTGCTGGAGGGGTTTGGGCTGGATCTGATCGAGACCTGCTGGACGCCGGACGGGAACTTCCCCGAGCACGAGCCCAACCCGTTGCTGCCGGAGAACCGCCAGTTCATCATCGACCGCGTGCTCTCGACCGGCGCCGACCTCGGGATCGCGTGGGACGGCGACGCCGACCGCTGCTTCTTCATCGATGAGACCGGCCGCTTCGTCGATGGGGACTTCCTCACCGCGCTGCTAGCCGAGTCGCTGCTGCAGAAGACTCCCGGCCAAGCGATCCTCTACGACGTACGCGCCTCGCGCGCGGTCGCGGACACGGTTACTCGGGCCGGCGGCACCGCCCACGTCAACCGCGTCGGGCACGCCTTCTTCAAGACGCGGATGCGCGCGGAGGGCTCGCTGTTCGGCGGCGAGGTCTCCGGGCACTACTACTTCCGCGACTTCTACTGCGCGGACTCGGGCACGATCCCGTCGCTGCTCGTGCTGGAGCTGCTCTCACGTAGCGGCAAGTCGATGTCGCAGCTGCTCGAGCCCTACCGCTCGCGCTACTTCATCTCCGGCGAGATCAACTCCGAGGTCGCCGAGCAGAACGCGAAGATGCAGGCGCTCGCCGCGCGCTACGACGACGCCGAGCAGAAACAGCTCGACGGGATCTCGATCGACTACCCCGACTGGCACTTCAACGTGCGCCCCTCGAACACCGAGCCGCTGCTGCGGCTGTGCCTGGAGTCGCTCGTCTCGGTGCAGGACATGGAGCGCCGCCGGGACGAAGTTCTCGAGATCATTCGCTCGTGAACGAGGCTCGGCCCACGGACGGCCCCGGCGAGCAGGAGCTGCTTGCCCGCGCTGCCGCGCAGGGCGTCCACCGCCTCGCGATCCCGACGCCGTTCATGGTCGGGCGCGTGAACGCCTACCTGATCGAGGACTCGCCGTTGACGCTCGTCGACTCCGGCCCGAACTCGGGCAAGGCGCTGGACGAGCTCGAACAGGCGCTCGCCGCGCGCGGGCACGCGATCGAGGACATCGAGCTGCTGGTCGTCACCCACCAGCACATCGATCACTTCGGCCTCGCCTCGATCCTCGCGCGGCGCTCCGGCGCGGAGGTCGCGGCGCTCGAGGGGCTCGCCCCCTATCTGGGCGATTTCCGCGAGGCGGCCGAGCTCGACGACCGCTTCGCCGAGCGCACGATGCTCCTGCACGGCATCCCTGCCGACGTCGTTACCGCGCTGCGCGCGGTCTCGGCGAGCTTTCGCGCCTGGGGCGCGGCCGTCGAGGTCACCAGGCCGCTGCGCGACGGTGAGGAGCTGCGCCTGCGCGACCGTACGCTGCGCGTGCTCCACCGCCCCGGCCATAGCCCCTCCGACACGGCCCTGCACGACGAGTCCAGCGCGACGATGCTGGCCGCCGACCACCTGATCAAGCACATCTCCTCCAACCCCCTGATCGCGCGCCCGCTCGACGCCGGTCCCGACTTCACCGGACCCCGCCCGCAGGCGCTCGTCGACTACATCGCCTCGCTGCGGCGTACGCGCGAGATCGAGCTGTCGCTCGTGCTGCCGGGCCACGGCGAGCCGATCGACGACCACCGGGCGCTGATCGACAAGCGCCTGCGCCTGCACGACCGCCGCGCCGAGAAGATTCACGGCCTGATCGCCGACGCGCCGCGCACCGCGCACGAGATCGCGCTCGAGCTGTGGGGCAACATCGCCGTCACCCAGGCCTATCTGACGCTCTCGGAGGTGCTCGGCCACGTCGACCTGCTGCTCGCTGACGAGCGCATCGCCGAAGAGGAGTCCGACGGCGTCGTGCGCTTCGCGGCGACGGGTTGACGAAGATAAAGACGCCAGAGAAGTTGTTGCACTTTTAAGAGTGCGTGACACTATAGTTACACGCACTTCATTTTGGATGTACTCGTACGGCCGGCCTTTATCTTCCCGTCACACCCCAGTCACGTTTCCATCTCACTTTCGTAACGATCACGTCAGATTGAGGACAAGAACAGCCGGTGGATGCGGTCGTCGTCGGTCAGCTCGGCGTGGAAGGCGACCGCGAGCATGTTCCCCTCGCGTGCGGCCACCGGGTGGCCGTCCACCTCGGCGAGGATCTCCACGCCCGGGCCGTGCTCGGCGATCCAGGGCGCGCGGATGAACACCGCCCGCAGGGGGCCTCCG
>Ga0207933_1002472_pt1 | contig 11923 bp, 12 predicted proteins | sample NGESurdeep092012_4_FD_184488 | JGI IMG/M metagenome (GOLD analysis project Ga0207933, IMG submission 184488) | Arctic peat soil microbial communities from Barrow, Alaska - NGEE Surface sample F53-3 deep-092012 (SPAdes) | ecosystem: Environmental > Terrestrial > Soil > Wetlands > Peat ... | reverse complement strand
TCTTGAACAGCCCGAAATCCAGGAACGCCATGCGCCCGTCGTCGAGCAGGATGCAGTTGCCCGGGTGCGGGTCCCCCGAGAACTGGCGGTGGCGATACATGCACTCGAAGTAGAAGCGGAAGACGATCTCGCCGATCCGATCGCGCTCGGTCTGGGTCAGCCGCTTCATCTCCTCGAAGCCGCGGCCGTGGACGAACTCGCTGACGATCACCCGTTCGCGCGAGAGCCCGCCGACCACGTCTGGTACGACGATGAACGGATGGCCGTTGTAGATGCGCGCGATTCGCCGCTGGTTCTGCGCCTCGAGCTCGTAATCGAGCTCCTCCTCCATGCGATCCTTGATCTCCCCCGTCAGCGCCTTCGCGTCGAGGCCCGGCGCGACGCGCTTCATCAGCCGCATGATCATCCCCAGGTTCTGCATGTCCGCGCGCACGGCCGAGGCGACACCCGGGTACTGGACCTTCACCGCCACCTCGCGGCCGTCCTCGCGCAGCGTCGCCCGGTAGACCTGGCCGATCGAGGCCGCCGCGATCGGCTCCTCCTCGAAGGCGGAGAAGACCTCCTTGATCGGCACCTCGAGATCCTCCTCGATCACCTTGCGCATCTGCTTGAACGAGACCGTCGGCGCCGCGTCGCGCAGCTTCGCCAGCTCGCGCTGGAACTCCTCACGGTGCTCCTCCGGCACAAGCCCGACATCGAGGAAGCTCATCACCTGCCCGAGCTTCATCGCGGCGCCCTTCATCGTCCCCAGCGCCGCCACGATCTGCTTGGCGGTCTCCAGCTGCCGGCGCCCCATCGCCTCCTCCGAGGCCTGCTCGCCGCGCGTAGTGTTCGCCGCGCGCGTCCCGAACTGCTTCACGGCCTCGCTCGCCGCGAGCTTCCCGACGGTCGCCGTGCGCCGCACGCGCGAAGTTGGGATCTTCTGATTGCTTTCGCGCGCCATACCACTGATGTTAAGGCCAGGCGCGTCGATGCCCGGGATTTACCCCCCCGCCGGTTGCACGCGGGATCCGGGCACGATGTCGTCCTTCCCATCCTCCCAGCGCACCCAGGCCTTCTTGCCGCCGTCGTAGTCCTCGCCGAGCAGGATCAGCGTCGCCGGGTCGCCCAGCGCCTCACAGCGCTCGCTCCCCTCCGGGTCCAGGCCGCGCCAGATGCGGATGAAGCCGTTCTGCTCCCACTCGCGCGCGACCGTGCTCGGGTCGGCGTGGCCGGGGTGGATGACCGTGTTCGAGGGCAGCTCCATCAGCGTGCCCATGATCGAGTCGCGCAGGTCCGCGTAGGTGGTGTGGCCGGGCGCGCGCACGCCGCCGACCGAGCCCTTGAAGAGCGTGTCGCCGGTGAACACGACCGCCTCGCCGCCCGCGAATCCCCCAGGGGCGGCGCTCGTCGCGGCACGCCCGTGGCCGCGGCCGACATCGGCGCCCGCGCTACCAGCCCCGGCGGCCTGCGAGCGCTCGCCGACAAGCAGGGACAGCATCCCCGCGGTGTGCCCGGGTGTGTGCAGCGGCCGCACCTCCAGGGCGCCGAAGGCGAGCGTCTCGCCGGCCTGCATCGTGGACGCGGCGATCCCGTCCGGCAACAGCGCGAGCTCCAGCGGGTGGATCAGCGCCTCGAGCTTCGGCCAGCGCTCGCGCAGCGCGGGAACCTCGCTGACGTGGTCGAAGTGGTGGTGGGTCAGCAGCACGTGCGTCGGCTCCAGTCCGAGGCGGTCCGCCGTCGCGATCAGCCCCTCCACCGGTCCGCCCGCGTCGACGAAGAACGCGGGTCCGCCCGCGCCGTCGGCGACGAGGTAGGTGTTCGACAGGAACTGAGGATGGGTCGCGTGCTCGACGATCATGCGCTCATCCTCGCACGAAGGGTCCCCGGCGGCCGGCCCCTCGGCGAGCGCAAGCCCGCGGTCGCGGCGGGACTGGAGAAACGCCGCCGCAGGCGTTATCTTTCGCGCCATGGCAAGCACGACGATTCCCACGGGGGTCTCTGCCCCCGGCAGCGCGCCGCCGGCCGCGATCGAGCGGCCCGACTTTCAGATCGTCCCGCGCAAGGGGCTGATCCTCGTGGCGGTCGTGCTGATCCTGCTGATCGCGGCGATCGCCGCCAACGAACTCTGGCCCCTGGCGTTCTTTCACTTCGTCGGCGGGGCGGCATGGACGATCATCGATCTGTTCCTGGGCTTCGTACTCGGGCCGATCATGGGCAAGCTGTCGATTCCGGCCCGCGTCGAGTTCACCACTCGCCTGATGCCGAAGATGGTGCTGATCATGCCCACCGTCGTGACCGCCACGCTGGCGGCGGGCTGGCAGCTATCCACCCACCTGGGGACCAACCTGACGGCGAACCCGCTACACGGTTGGACCGTTGCCAGCTACATAGTGGTCGGCATCATGGCGGTCATCGCGCTCGGGCTGCTCGAGCCGGCGAACGTCGCGGTCCTGGTCGAGCTGAAGAAGCCGCGGCCGAACCCCGAGGTGATCGAGCGGCTGATGAAACGCTTCATCTACACCGCCGGCGCCACCGGCCTGATGCAGATCGCCACGCTGGTGATCATGGCCAAGCTGACGGTTGGATGAGCCCGATGAGCGAGCGCCGCCTGCCACCCGTCACCGAGATCGGCATGACCTCGCTGGCGCTGATCGTGGCCGGCGGCATCTACCTTTCGGCGCACCTGCCCCACCATGTGCCTTTGACTCCTGCGATCGTCCTGCTGGCCGCCTCCGCGCTGCTGCTCGCGGGCAACCTCGCGGCGCTCGCACGGGTGCAGGGCTTCGCCTGGAGCCGCTTCTTCGACATCGCCCGCTGGGCGCTGCTCGCCTACGTGATCATCGCCGGGATGATCGAGTACGCGTTTCTGCGCGACCACATAACAGGTGGGGTGCTTGTGGTGCTCACACTCTCGCTGGTCGTGTTCGCCGTGCACGTGCCCGTCCTGATCGGCTTCACCGTCGCTCGCTTCTACGAGCCCGACGAATTGACCACAGCGCAGGGCTAGGAAAGAGCGCAGGGCTACGAAAGCACCCGCCCGCGGAATTTGCTCAAGCCCAACGTGATGCTGGGAGACGATCCCGATCAGCTGCTTCGCGAGCGCCGGGTGGGCGACGACGTCGACCGCGCCGACGTAGGCGGCGCCCGAGGTCGGGATCACGCGCGGGCGCTTGACACGCTTCCCAATGTATAACGCCCGCGCTACCCTCCACCTCGGAGATGACGGACACGACCGGGAAGATCGCGAAGAACCTCGAGCGCTTCGCCCAGGCGGTGGCCGCGCACGACCGCGAGAACCCGACCCACACCGCCAACGGCATCGGCCTCGCGCACTTCGACCTCGAGCGCCTGGGGCTGGACGAGGGCGAGGAGATCCTGCCCGGCATCACGATCCACGCCGACAACGGCGTGACGGGGAACTTCAGGGTGCTCTGCGACGGCGAGCACGACGAGGGCAAGACCGAGTCCGAGGAAGAGGCTGTCGAGGTGGTCGCCACCCAGGCGGTCCCGGTCCCGGCCGGAGCGCCCGGCGTGTCGCCCGGGGAAATCCCCTTCGGCTCCTAACTCCCTGACAGCTGGGACGGACCCCAGCTCCAAGGCGACCGGTACGGACCCAGCTCTCAGACGACCGGCGCGGGAACCCCCGCCCGCGCGGCGATCACCTCAACCAGCCGCTCGATCGTCGGACACGCGATGCCGTGGCGCGCCGCGGCGCGGAGCACCGACCCGGGGATCGCGTCGAGCTCGGGGGGGCGCCCAGCGGCGATATCGCGCTGCATCGAGCTGCCGAGCGTGGCGTGCGCCTGCTCCAACTCGCCGAGCGCGACCGCCGGATCGACGTCGGTGGCGCCCTCGGCCCGCCCCACGGCACAGCCCTCCTCGATCGCCCCGACGAGCGCGGCGCGCAGCTCCGGTGTGGAGCGGATCTCCCCGAGCAGCTTGTCGTAGGCGCTCGTCGTGCACGCGAGCGCGTTCAGGCGCACGAGCTTCGACCACATCACCTGCGCCTCCGAATCTCCCACGCGCGCCGAGACCCCGGCCTCTTTGAGCAACTCGGCAAGAGCGTCCATCGACGCGCGGGTGGCCGGATCGTGGCTGGCCATCTCGACGAGCAGGAAGGGGCTCGTGTGCACCACGACGCCGGGCTCGGGCCGGTCGGCCTCGACGCGGATCGTGCCGGCGAGCACCGCGTCGGCGCCGAAGCGCGCGCGCAGCACGGGGAGGTGGTCGAGGCCGTTCAGCAACGGCAACACCAGCTTTGGTTGCGCCCCCACTCGCTCCAACGCCGGCTCCAACCCCGAGGCCTTTGTAGCCACGATCAACACATCAACGGGCTCATCCAGACGCGAGATCGCGCGCGGGTGGCTGACAAACTCGCCGAAGCTGACGCTGTCGATACGCAGCCCGCGCTCGGAGATCACATCCGCGGTCCGCTCCCTGGCGACGACGAGCACCGGCGTGCCGGCGCGCTCGAGCAGCCCCGCGATCAGTCCGCCCACACCGCCGGGTCCGAGTACAGCGATCTTCACCGCTCGCAGTCTACGGATGGCACGTATAGCCTTAGGTTCGAGATGTCCTCGCAAAGCCCGGAGACAAGCACCGATCTACCCGAGGTTCTCGCCCGCGGGCCGTGGCCGCTGGCGCAGGTGAAGGCGCACTGGCGCGACGATTACTTCGAGCCCTCCCCAGAGCACGCGCGCGCCGCCGACGCGGCGATCGCCGAGCTGCAGCAACGGGGCTCGCCCAGCCACGACGGAGTCGCCGCGCGCCTGGTCGAGTTCCGCGAGGACGACAACGGGGTCGCGCTGGAGCTGCAACCGCTGCGCTGGGGCTTGCGCCTGGTGGCCGGCGACGCGTCGGACAGCGTCGCGGCGATGTGCGTCACCCGCTCGGCGGACGGTCGCTGGCTGGCCGGCAGGCGCGCGCAATGGGTCGCCTCGTGGGCTGGGCGCTGGGCGCTGGGCGCCGGGGGCGCGGTCGATCTCGGCGAGAACCCGGCCGAGACGCTGACCCGGGAGCTCCAGGAGGAGTGGTCGGTCGCGCCCGCGCGCGTGCAGGGTGAGGCGCTGTTGCGCCTGCCCCACAAGATGGTGATGTTCATCGGCCAGGCATGGCTCGCCGAGGGCGCCGAGGAGCAGGTGAGGCCCGACCACGAGCACGATGCGTTCGCCTGGTGGCCGCGCGAGATCGACGAGTGGCCGCCGGAGGCTGGGGAGATACTGCCGCGGATGGCGCGCTGGCTCACACAGTGAGCGCGGGAACACCGCCTGGGGCAAATACGCCCACCCGATCCTCCGCTGCCAGCCCATCCTCCCGGCGCGCCGCCGGGCCCCTGCGCTTCAAACGCCTGAAGTGGATCTCGTTCACGCACTCCTGCATCTACACGGCGCTGCTTGTGTGCGCCTTCGCGATCGGCAAGCCGCAGCCGTTCACGTTCGTACTCGGCCTGAGCCACGGCCTGCTGTGGATCTTCATGTCGCTCGCCTGCATCGCCGCCGCACGCCTGCGGATCGTCTCGCTGAGGCTGGCCGTCGCCGTCGCGGTGCTCGGCGGGATCGGCCCGTTCTTCGGCAGCTACGAGTTCATCCGCGAGGAACGCTCACATACAGATCCCGAACCAATACATCCACCAGACAGCAAGGCAAAGGGCACCGTCAAGAGCATGTGAAAACGTTCATCGCCCTGTGGGGATGTCCGCCGGGTGGCCGCGCTAGAGTGGAAGCGGATGGCGACGAGCACCACGGCCGAGCAGACAATTGATGTCGTAACACCCGCTGCGGGCGAGTCGGTCACCGAGGGAACGATCCTCGAATGGCACGCGAAGGTCGGCGATCCGATCAAAGTCGACGACACGATCGTCGAGATCTCCACCGACAAGGTCGACGTCGAGCTGCCCTCCCCGGCGACCGGTACGGTCAGCGAGATCCTCGCGCAGGAGGGCGACACGGTCACTGTCGGCCAGGTGATCGCACGGATCGTCGTCGGCGAGCCGGCGCAGAACGGTGCGCCCGCCACTAACGGCGCGCCTGCCGATAGCACGACGAGCGATGGCACTGCCAGCGACGGCGCCACCGGCGACGGCGCAGCGGGCGACGGCTCCGATGGCGTGCCCGACGGCGTGAAGGCCACCCCAGTCGCGGCCCGCGCGGCGGTGGTTGAGGGTGTGGATTTGCAGAGCGTCTCGGGTAGCGGCCCGGGCGGGCAGATCAGGAAGGCCGACGTGCTCTCCGCCGGTGCCGTCAACGGCGCCGGCCAGGCGACGGGCGCCGCGGCCAACGACAAGCCCGCGGCCGCGAGCTCGGAGCGCTTGAAGGGCGGCGCGGCGGCGCTCGCGCGCTACATGGAGCAGTCGCTGGAGATCCCCACGGCGACGAGCTTCCGCACGCTGACAGTGACCGTGCTCGATACGCGCCGGCGCGAACTGAAGGCGGGCGCGCGGAAGGTCTCCTTCACGCACCTGATCGCCTACGCGATCGCGCGCGCGGGGACCGACGACATGCCGGTGATGGCAAATCGCTTCGAGCAGATCGAGGGCAAGCCGCACCGAGTTGAGGACGGCCGGCTGAACCTCGGCCTCGCGGTCGACGTCGAGAAGAAGGACGGCTCGAGGACACTGATGGTGCCGGTGATCCGCGACGCCGGGCGAATGAGCTTCGACCGCTTCCTCGACGCGTACGACGCGCTGGTGGAGAAGGCGCGCACAAACACCCTCACGGCCGACGACCTGACCGGCGCGAACATCACGCTGACGAACCCCGGCGGCCTCGGCACGGTCGCCTCCGTCCCGCGGCTGATGGCCGGCCAGGGCACGATCGTCGCGACCGGCTCGATCGCCTATCCCGTGGGCCTGGGCGACATCGGCGCGATGATCGGCGCGGAGAAGGTCCTGACGATGACCTCGACCTACGACCACCGCATCATCCAGGGGGCCGAGTCCGGTCGTTTTCTGGGCAAGATCGAGGAGTACCTGCAGGGCGAGCACGGCTTCTACGAGGATGTCTTCGCGGCGCTCGGCGTCGAGCTCGGCCCCGCTCCAGCGGGTGGGTGGGCCCCGATTCCCGCGGGTGGGTGGGCTTCGGTTCCAGCGGCCGCATCGGCGGCGTCGGACAAAACCCCAAGCGCTGTCCCCAACGAGGAGCTCTTGCAAGCCGTTCAGGCCGCGAGCACGCTGCTCTCGCGCTTCCGCAGCCACGGCCACCTGGCCGCGCGCCTGGACCCGCTCGGCTCCGAGCCCGAGGGCGACCCCGGTCTCGACCCCGAGGCGCTCGGCCTGGCGCCCGAGATCACCGCGAAGATCCCCGCGAAGATCCTGCACATGTACGTGCCGGGGGCGACCCTCGCGGATGCGCTACCGCACCTGCGCGAAACCTACTGCGGCACGATCGCGTATGAGATCGAGCACATCGCCTCCCACCGCCAAAGGGTGTGGCTGCGGGAGAACATCGAGTCCGGCGTCTTCCGCCACCCGCTGACGAGCGACGAGCAGAAGACGCTGCTGCGGCGCCTGACGAAGGTCGACGCGCTCGAGCGCTTCATGCACAAGGCCTACCTAGGTCAGCACCAGTTCTCGATCGAGGGTCTCGACATGACCGTGCCGATGCTCGACGAGCTGATCCAGCTCTCGGCGATGCACGGCGGCAAGGAGGTCGTGATCGGCATGGCCCACCGCGGGCGCCTGAACGTGCTCGCGCACAACCTCGGCCGCTCCTACGACACGATCTTCGGCGAGTTCGAGGGCGCCTCGACGCTCGAGGCGGTGACGACGATCCCGCAGGGGGGCACGGGCGACGTGAAGTACCACCACGGCACCCAGGGCTCCTACGAGCTTCCAGACGGGGAGAGCATCCAGGTCAACCTCGAGTCCAACCCGAGCCACCTCGAGTACGTCTCGCCGGTTGTCGAGGGCGCGACGCGCGCGGCGCAGACCGCCCGCCAGGGACCGCACGCCCACCAGGACACCGACGCGGCGGTCCCGATCGTGATCCACGGCGATGCCTCCTTCCCCGCCCAGGGCGTGGTCGCGGAGACGCTCAACCTGCAGGCGCTCGACGGCTACAAGGTCGGCGGCACGGTGCACCTGATCACGAACAACCAGATCGGCTTCACGACCGACCCCGACGACGCGCGCTCGACGCGCTGGGCCTCGGATCTCGCGAAGGGCTTCGACGTGCCGATCATCCACGTCAACGCCGACGACGTGCCCGCCTGCATCAGCGCGGTGCGACTCGCGTTCGCCTTCCGCAAGGAGTTCGGCCACGACGTGCTGATCGACCTGATCGGCTACCGGCGCTTCGGGCACAACGAGTCCGACGAGCCCGCCTACACCCAGCCGGAGATGTACGCGAAGATCAAGGGCAAGAAACGCGTGTCCGAGCTGTGGGCAGAACGGCTCGTCGCGGACGACGTGGTCACGCGCGAGGAAGTCGATAAGCAGGCGCAGGAAGTGTGGGATGACCTGACGCTCCTGCACCAGCGCCTGAAGGCGAAGATCGCCGCGGCGGCCGAGCACGGCACGGCGGAGGAAAGCACCGGCGAGTACCAGCTCGACCGCTCTCCGAGCCCCGAGGTGAGCACCGCGGTGCCCGCCGATCGGCTGCGCGAGCTGGGCGAGGAGCTGTTGAAGGTGCCGGCAGGATTCACCGTCCACCCGAAGCTCGTCAAACAGCTCGAGCGCCGCCGCGAGGCGCTGCTGGCCGGGACGGACGCGGGGCAGAGCAACGCCGGCGACGCGGCAGCGTCGGGGTCGGCGGATGCGCCCAGTCCGCCCGCTCCCGCGCTCGACTGGGCGCACGGCGAGGCGCTCGCGTTCGCGTCGCTGCTGACCGAGGGCACGCCGATCCGCTTGACGGGGCAGGACACCGAGCGCGGCACCTTCAGCCAGCGCCACCTCGTGCTGCACGACGCGAAGACCGGGCAGACCGTGTGCCCGATCCAGAGCCTGCCCGAGGCGCTCGCGCCGTTGGAGTTGCACAACAGCCCGCTGTCGGAGCTCGCGTGCATGGGCTTCGAGTATGGCTACAGCCAGGAGGCGCCCGAGACGCTCGTGCTGTGGGAGGCGCAGTTCGGCGACTTCGTGAACTCCGCGCAGGTGATCGTCGACCAGTTCATCACCTCGGGCCTTGCCAAGTGGGGTCAGACCTCGCGCCTGACGCTGCTGCTGCCGCACGGCTACGAGGGTTCTGGGCCGGAGCACTCCTCGGCGCGCTTGGAGCGCTTCTTGGTGGTCGCCGCCGAGGGGAACATCCGCGTCGCGAGCCCGACGACCCCGGCCCAGTACTTCCATCTGCTGCGCCGCCAGGCGCGGATCGCCAAGCAGCGCCCGCTCGTGATCATGACGCCGAAGTCGCTGCTGCGCCTGCCGCAGGCGACCAGCACGATCGCGGACCTGGCGGAGGGCACGCAGTTTCGGCCGGTGCTCGCCGAGCCGGGGGTGGACAACGAGCAGGTCACGCGCCTGGTGCTGTGCACCGGAAAGATCTACTACGACCTCGTCGGCCACCCCGAGCGGGGGTCACAGCCCGGCCTGGCCGTCGGCCGTGTGGAGCTGCTCTACCCATTCCCCGAGGGTCAGATCCTGGAGCTGATGAGGAGCTACCCGAACCTGGACGAGGTGCTGTGGGTCCAGGAGGAGCCACGCAACATGGGCGCGCGCGCACACATGTTCCCGCGGTTGATGCAGATCATGCCCGAGGAGATCCACTTCGGCTTCATCGGACGTCCCGAGCGCGCCAGCCCGGGGGAGGGATACCCGGCCGCGCACATCAAAGAACAGAGCCGGATCGTCGGCACCGCGATCAACCTGCAGCAGCCGATCTCGCAGTACCCGCGCAAGACGCCGGGGCAACGGTAATGCTGGCTCTGTGGAGGCGGTTTATGGAGATCCGCCGCCAACGCAAGCGGCGCAGGATCCGGACTTAGTCCCGACCGTAAAGCCGCTTCGCGGGGCGGTCGGGACTAAGTTCCGGACCTGCTTGACTGAACAGCTAACGACCACGCCAGACGGGGTCCCGCTTCTCCTTGAAGGCGCTCGCGCCCTCTTTGGCATCCTCCGAGGCGAACACAGGCCCAGAGATCGCGCCTTGGCGCTCCCACATCTCGGCGCTCGACCAGTCGTATTGCTCTTGGAGGATCTGCTTGGAGGCGACGAGCGCCAAAGGACCGTTCTTGGCGACGGAGGCCGCCAGCTCTAAAGCGACATCGACGGCGGAGCCGGGCTCTGCGAGACGGTTGACGACACCGAGTTCATGGAAGCGCTCGGCAAGCAGCGGGTCACCGGTGAGCGCCAGCTCCATGACCACGTGGTAGGGCATCCGCCGCGGCAGCCTCAGCAAGGCGCCACCGGCCGCCACGAGCGAGCGCTTGGCCTCGGGGATGCCCATCTTGGCGCCCTTGGCGGCGACGATCAGATCGCAGGCGAGCGCGATCTCCATGCCACCGGCAACGGCGAAGCCCTCGATCGCCGCGATCAGGGGCTTGCGCGAGGCACGCTGGGCGATCCCGGCGAAGCCGCGGTCGCCGTAGTAGGGCGACTCGCCCTTCACGAACGCTCCCAGGTCCATCCCCGCGCAGAAGAAGCCGCCCGCCCCTGTGAGAATCCCGACCGAGAGAGACGGATCGCCATCGAGCCGATCGAGCGCGAGCGCGATGCCCTCGGCCACGGCCGCGTTGACCGCATTGCGCACCTCTGGCCGATCGATCGTGATCAGCAGGACGTTCTCGCGCCGCTCGGTCAGTACCGCGGCGGGCTCATCGATCGTCTCGGAGGTGGCATCGCTCACGCGTGCAGACTATCTCCCTCCCGGCACACACGGGAGTTCGACCCTATTTCTTGCCCTTCTTGCCCTTCTGCTTCGCCTTCTTCGCGGGCTTGTTGGCCTTGCATCCCGTAACCCCGATCGGCGCGCTCTGATGGATCACCGCTCCGTTCTGAGCCACGAACGCGGTCGGCATCGCGAGGCTTTCCTGGCCTTCTTGGCCTTCCCGCGGGTGGGTGGGCACCCCGTCACGCTTACGGGGGTGGACTGGTGGATCACGGCCCCGTTCTGAGCGACAAATTCGGTCGGCATCGCGAGTGGCGCCGCGATGCTCTGCGCTACAATTGGGCCATGGCAACACGCGAGCAGTTGCACAAAGAGATCGACGCCGTACCCGACGACCAGCTGTCCGCTGTCCGACTCGTCGTTGACCCGGAAGCCGAGAAGCAGCGCAAGGCGCTGCTCAAACGATTCGCGGCCCGCTTCACCGACCCCGACAAGGCCGGGATCGACTGGGATCTGCTGCGCGACGTCAAGCGCCATGCCTGGCCGATCAGATAACGAGGGTCCCTGGGGAGTACTGCCGCTGGTCGTGGACACATCCGCGTTCGCACGCGCCCACGATCCCGAGGTTCGCGAAGACTGGGCACGCGCAGCGCATGACGGTCGCCTGCGGATCTCACCCATTGCACGCCTCGAGATCCTGTTCGGCGCACGTAACGGCAAGGTTTTCGACGAACTCGCGGAAGAGCTTTCGATGTTCCGAGGAGCGCCGTTGACGAGCACCGTGATCCGCGCCGCCGAGGACACGATGCGGACGCTCGCCCGCCGCACCGCGGGCGCCCAGCGACTGCCGCTCATCGATTACCTGCTCGCGGCCACTGCCCAACACACGGCCTCGGCCGTGCTCCACTACGACCACGACTTCGACACCCTCGCCGAGATCATGGGCTTCGATTCGCAGTGGCTCGCGCCGCCCGGCAGCATCGACTAAGCGCTCACTTCTTCTTTTTGCCGCCCTTCTTACCCTTCTTTTTCTTCGTCGCCGTCTTCTTCACGGCCTTGGCGCAGCCGGTCACGGTCACGGGCGTGCTCTCGTGGATCGCGGCGCCGTTCTGGCCGACAAATTCGGTCGGCATCACGAGGGTCGTGGGCTTGGTCTGCTTGACCTTCTCGGTCTTGTAGAC
>Ga0207933_1002471_pt1 | contig 11942 bp, 8 predicted proteins | sample NGESurdeep092012_4_FD_184488 | JGI IMG/M metagenome (GOLD analysis project Ga0207933, IMG submission 184488) | Arctic peat soil microbial communities from Barrow, Alaska - NGEE Surface sample F53-3 deep-092012 (SPAdes) | ecosystem: Environmental > Terrestrial > Soil > Wetlands > Peat ... | reverse complement strand
ACAGCGGATAAAAGGTTGCCGAAAACAAGAACATCGGCAGCATGACGAGTTGCACGTATTGGTTGTGATGGAGTTCGCGCATCAGAGTTGCGGCCGCCAGGCCCGCCGCTGCGAACGAGAAAGCGCTGAGTGCGACGGCGGGCAACGCGAGCACCGCCCACAGCGAATGCGTCATGCCGAGCACGGCGATTACGCACAGGAAGCACGAACCCGCGAAGAACCCACGCAGTGCCGCCGCGGTCGTCTCGCCGACGGCGATGTCGTACGCAGTCAGGGGTGTCGTAATCAGAGAGTCGTAGAACTTCTCGAAGCGCATGCGGAACCAGAGACCCCAAATCGTCTCCGCGGTGGCGGTGTTCATGGCCGACGTCGCGAGCAGCGCCGGCGCGACGAACGACGCGTAGCTGTAGCCACCGGCGATCGCGCGGCCTGGTGCGCCGATCAGGGTGCCAATGCCGACGCCGACCGACATCAGATAGAGGAACGGCTCGAACAGGCCGTTCGCCAGCAAGGTCCAGGGATTGCCGCGCCTTAGTACCCACCAATGGCGGACGACGATGAGCCGGGCCGACGACATCACCAGCTGGTCAGCCATACAGCCGCCGCCTGTACGTGTGCCGAGCAACGACAATGCCGAGGACTGTCACCGCGCTCAAGAAGCCGACGTCCATCGCGCAACGCCCCCAGGTCGCCGTCCCGAGACTGAGCGTTCGGCAGAGGTCGACGCCGTGCCACAACGGTGTCGCGTACGCGAGCGCGCGAAGCGCGAGGGGTAGCTGGGTGACGGGGAAGAACGTGCCGGAGAACAGGTACAACGGCATCACGACCCACTTGAAAAGATTGCCGACGACCTTCGGGCTCGACACGGTCGCAGCGAAGGCAGCGGTCGGCGTTGCGAACGCGAGCCCGGTCAACGTTGCCGCGGGCACGGCCAGCAGTGCGAGCCACGACTTCGCCGCGCCGAAGGCGGCCATGACGGCGACGAATGCGATGGCGCTCAGGGCAATCTGCATCGCCATGAACAGCAGGTGGCCGAACATGATGTCGGTCGATTCGAGCGGCGTGGTGATGGCGACGCGATAGCTTCCGCCCTTACTTACACCTCGGCTCACCGGCCAGCCCGACTCGACAATGCCGTTTTGCATGGCGGACGCCGCGAGCATCCCAGGAGCGAAGAACGCCAAGTAGCTCACGCCGTGCAGCGCGGCCGGATGGCTGACGACGTGACCCAGGCCGAGGCCGACCGCGATCAGAAACAGCAGTGGGTTGACCAAGCTGATCACGACGGTGCCGCGCCACGTGCGTCGATATCGCTGCAGCCGGTAGGCGAACTCGTGGCGGCCAAGGAATGGGCGGCTGCTCGGATCCGGTTCGATCGAGAGCCCGGCTGCGCTGGTCGTCGCTGCCATTTTCAGTCGACCAGCGTCCGGCCGGTGAGGGAGAGAAACACGTCCTCGAGCGTCGAGCGTCGGACAACCGCGTGGATAGGACTAATACCCAAGCGATGGACGGCGCCGAGCGCAGCCTCGCCGTCGTCGGTCGAGCACAGCAGGCGTGCGGCGAGTACTTCTGTGCGGTCGCCAATGCCCGCGACCCGGATCTTTTCTGCTGACGCTAGCTCGGTTCCGGCATCGAACCGCAGCTCGAGTACTTCCCGCGAGGTGTAGCGGGCGATCAACTCCCGGGGTGAGCCGTGGGCGACGATCACGCCACGATCGATGACGACGATCCGATCGCACAACTGTTCGGCTTCGTCCATGTAGTGGGTTGTCAGGATCAGCGTCACGCCCTCTTGCTTCAGCTGAAACAGCCGATCCCACAGGAGATGCCGTGCTTGCGGATCAAGGCCGGTCGTCGGCTCGTCAAGCAGCAGGAGTTCGGGGGAGTTGATCAACGCGCGTGCGATCGTGAGCCGGCGTCGCATGCCGCCGGACAACGCGTCGACACGTTCCGTAGCGCGGTCGGTCAGCTCCGCGAACTCGAGTAGCTGAGCCGATCGCTGCGCGATAGCTGACTTCGACAGCCCGAAGTAGCGACCGTAGATCCGCAGGTTCTCGGCGACGCTGAGTTCGGAGTCGAGCGCATCGTCTTGCGGAACGACGCCAAGCCGCGAGCGGACCTTGCGGCCGTCGACGGCTGGATCCATGCCAAGCACTCGCAACGTGCCTGCGGTGACCGGCGAGACACACGCCAGCATCCGCATGGTCGACGACTTGCCGGCGCCGTTGGGTCCGAGGAAGCCGAATAGCTCGCCGCGATGCAGCGTGAGGTCGATGCCATCGACCGCGACGAAGCCCTCTGAATGCTTGTCGCGGGGCGGGTATCGCTTGGTCAGCCCGACTGCCTCGACCAAGACATCCACGGCCAGGAGAGTAAGGGGTTTCGAGTCCGGACGCAAACAGTTATGTAAATCATGAAACTTGATTAGTAAGCCTTGCAAAATCACGACACCATGGCGCCTGAGCGGCTATCCAGGTGCTGGAGTCGCTACCTCAACTGTGTGCACTAGCCGGCCGCCCGCGTCGTAGAGGTCAACGCGCATGTTGTCCTGGGAGGCGCTGCCGGTTGTGAAGCTCGCGTCCAGACTCGCGAAGCCGCTTGTGTCGAGCACGACCTGCGGCTCGGTGTGTCCGTTCACGACAAGAGCCGCCTTCGCGATGTCTCTTGGAGCAAGGACGCCGATCCGCGACGTCGCGTAGGGGAACGCGACCGGTACGGGTGCGCCCGACGGCGCCAGGTAGTGCGCGGTGAAGTACAGGTTTGGATCGATGGAGCCGGCTTGACCGGGGTCGTGGTACCAGTCGACGGCAAGCCCGTGGGCCAGACCGGCGGCCTCGAGCCCGAGAACCACCACTCTCGTGCTCGCAACGTCGGTGCCACCCCACAACGGCACCACGATGGTGGACGCCGTGAAGCCACCAGTCCGAAGCCACGCCTGCGCGTCGACTTCGGCAGCCGGAAGCAGCGACGGATCTGCAGTACCGGCGAACTTCGATGTGCTGTCGCCAATCGTGGACGGCGCGGGCTTCGGGTTCGACACATGGACTGCTGTCAACGCGCCAGCGACGAGGATGCCTAGGACGGCAGCCGCCACTGCATAGCTGCGGCGCCGCAGGGTGTCCGCGCGGCGAGCGACGGCTGCAACCACGTTAACTTCGTCGGGCGCCATCGCCGCCTGCTTGCGCAACTCATCATGCAACACTTCGATCAGCTGGTCGTCGTTGAGAAGACTGGCCGTGGTCGGCGTCGCACTATTGCTGCGCAGACGCGTGATGATCCGGCCCGTCGCGCGCTTCTCGATCAACCGGACCCGGCGCGACGATCCAGCTGAGGCCGGGAGCTCGACATCGGCAAGCCGTGGCGCGGCGACCGAGGGGTCGTTGAATAGCAACCGAAGTCGGTCGCGGGGGGCGAGATGTTGCCATACCACCCACAGGACCATTCGAATATGCGCGTCGCCGTCGTGGTCGGTGCCCTCCGCGCGTTCGCGGGTGGGAGTGATCGTCGCCCGGTTATGTCGGTGACGATCACGGCGCGGAAGCTTGGCTACCAGCGCGTCGAGAGCGAATACCTCAGGGGCGCCGGATATCCCGTCATCACGCCAGGCGCGGCGAACCCGCGAGAGAGCGTCGGTTGTCGCACGAGCAGCGTCGATTTCGGTACCGGCGAGAAGCAGATAGGCGAGCCGCGTAAGCGGATCCGCGAAGTTCGCCACGAAGACACGGAACTCGTCGTTCGATTCGCCCGTCATGGTGCGCCCCGCAACTTCTCTGGTGCTCTTTCTTTCCAGCGAGAGTGCATGACGGCGGGGCGAGAGTCCCGGCTCGCCCCGTCGTGTGCGTCGGAAGGATTCGATGTTCGTATGTGTAGGACGTTCTACAAACACGGGACGTTAGCCTCGCAGCCGTCCCCGGTCAAGAGGCGTGCTTGCTTACCTGTGGGGCTTGCCCGTGGTCTTGCGGACGATGAGGCTTGGCGCGGTCGACGTCCTAACCGATCGCGCGCGTCCGTTGATGCGTTCAAACAGAAGTTGTACGGCGGTCTCGCCGATATGGCTGCCGCCTTGATCAACGCTCGTCAGCTGGATCGGCTCTAGCGATGCCACGGTCGTGTTGTCGTAGCCGACGAGAGAGAGGTCCTCTGGAATACGCAGGCCCAATGCCGCAGCGGCACGAATGACGCCGAGCGCCGCGATGTCAGCACCCGCAAAGATCGCGGTCGGCCGGTCGCGGGCACCCAGCAATTCGAGGGCGGCACTGTAGCCACCCTCCTCGGAATAGCTGGTCGCGACAATCTTGGTGAACTTGTCGAGGTTGTGCCGCTGCATTGCTTCGCGATACCCGGTCGCGCGAACCTGCTCCAATCGCCGGCGCCACTGGTTTCCTTTCGCGGCGGCCACCGAGGTGTGCGCGATCCGGCGGTGGCCCAATGAGGTCAGGTGGTCGACGACCAAGTTCGCGCCGGCGGCATCGTCGCCGACGACCGTGTCGTACGCGTCGGATCCGTCGTGGTGTCCGACCACGACCACAGGCACTGTTGTTGCGACGGCGCGCACCTGGTCGCGAGACATCGCGGGCGCGACCAGGATTAGCCCGTCCATACCCCGATCCACCATGGCCTCACCCATGTGCATCTGGGTATCGGAGTTGAAACCGCCCGAACCGACGAGTACTTGGTAGTCGGACTTCGCAAGCGCATCAGTTACGCCGTCGAGTATGTCGCCGTAGAACGGGTTGCGGATGTTGTCGAGGAGCACGCCGAGGGTGTAGCTGCGACCGCGCATGGCGCGCGCACCTGCGTGTGGTCGATAACTCAGGGCGGCGATGGATGCACGTACTCGCGTGTCCATCGCCGGACTGACGCCGTAGGCGTTTCGCAGAACCTTGGAGACCGCGGCGGTGGACACCCCCGCGTGCTTGGCCACGTCCGCAATCGTGACGCGTGGTCCCGCCGCTGTGCCTCCCAACGTTGCGCCCCCTCGACCGACTCCCGCAAAGTACTGGCGATCCCGGGCGGGGGATCGCGACGCCTGGGACGGAGATCAAGATACCGCCCGATCTCACGGCTGGCGCAGTCGCGTGCGCCAGGCCGCCGTTACGTAACCGTTACGTCCACGTGACGCGCCGGATCCTTGACGGTCGCATCCGGCGGAGCTACGGTCCCCGAATAGAACGTTCTACACAGAACGTTCAACAGGCGCCTCTTGCATGACGCGAACGACGCGGTTGGCAACTGGACCTGTGGTGGCGAAGACATTGCACCGTGAGTCGCACAATGCACGGCGAGTCTCGGTGGCGAACGGCATGAACGCTCATTTTTGTCTGCCCAACGCTGGTCGGGCGGGTACCCACCAAGGAGGAACACGTGCGATCTCGCTATTTCGTGGTCATAGCGGCGACAGCCGCTTTAGCCACCGCCACTGCATGTTCTTCGAGTTCCAAGACCGCGAGCCCGTCCTCCACCGCGGCCGCGAGCAGTAGCCCCGCCGCGGTCACGGCGGCGACTAGTTCGGCACCTGCGCCGAGCACCAGTGCACCGGTCGCAGCAAGCAGCGCCGCCACCGGGGCGGCGGTACATGTCACGTTCCAGAACATTCCGCCTGACACTGGAGCCGAAGCTACGGTGCTCAAGCAGTTGATGACCCAGTTTGCGCAGACGCATCCGGGCAGCACGCTTACGATCAACGATGTTCCACAGAACCAAACGGATCAGAAGTTGCAGTTGGAGGGCGCGCAAAACGCATTGCCAGATATGTTCTTCGGGCCCGGCACGCCGGCCGCTCAAAAGCAGATGTGCGACCAAGGGCTTTCTCTCAACATCGGGGACGCCGCCGACAAACTTGGCGTGACCGCCGCGTTCAACCCTGCAGCCGTGAAGGTCATCGAGAATCAGCAGGGCGGCAAGCTATGCGCCATCCCGTTCGAGCTTAATATGGAAGGTTTCTGGTACAACACCAAGATCTTTAGCGCCAACGGGCTCACACCCCCTGCGACTTGGGACGCGTTGGTGAGCGACGCGGCAGCCCTGAGCGCGAAGGGTATCCAGCCGTTTGCTGCGTCGGGCTTGCAGGGATGGCCGCTCACCCGCCTCATCAGCGGATATATCTTCCGCGACCAAGGCCCCGACGCGATGCAGAAGATCGCTGACGGTACTGCGAAGTTGACCGACCCCGAGTACGTCAAGGCTGCGGCTGCTGTTGCTGCGCTCGGGAGCAAGAACTACTTCGGTAAGGGTGTCGCGTCGCTTGACTACAGCCCTGCGGAAGCTGAGTTCCTGACGGGCAAGGCCGCGATGTTCTACATGGGCAGTTGGGCGCTGTCGGACTTCAACACCGCCAGCCTCAACCAGATCGGTGACAGCAACATTGGGTTCTTCCCGTTTCCTGCCGTCGCTGGCGGCTCGGGGTCGATTGACCAAACACCGGAGAACGCAGGCCAGCCAGTAATGATTTCGGCGAAGAGTTACAACGCTAACCCGGCGATGGCTGATTGGTTGAAGTTCGTTCTGCAGAACTACGGTGCCGCGGCTATCGCGCTCGGTGACTTGAGCGGCTTCGCGATTGCCCAGACACCAGCCACCTTGCCGAATACGACGAAGCTTGCGATCGCCGAGCTCGCCGCCACGAAGACACCAGTCGGCTGGTTCGAAACTCTGTTTAACGCGAAGGCGACCAACGTGTCGCAAACCAACGCAGCACGCTTAGTAACGGGCAGCCTGTCGGCTCAGAGCTTTATGTCGACCGTGCAGGCGGCGGTGCCGGGGTCGTAACCTTCCGGCCGGGACGGCGGCGGTGGAGGTCGGTGCGCGGCTCCGACCTTCATCGCCGCTCCGACGTGAGAATGGCAGCGTCTCGATTGACGCAAGGGTCACAACCAACAGGAGGAGTCAGTGGACAGAGTCCTCGGTGACCGACGCGCGATATTGCTTTTCGTCGCCCCTGCCCTACTGATCTACTCACTCGTCCTGCTAGTGCCGATCGGCTGGTCGATCGGCTACTCCTTTTTTCATGGAAGCATTCTCGGGGGCTTCAAGCCGGCAGGCTTCTCGAACTACACCAAGCTCGTGCACGACGCCGCCTTCTGGCACGCGACCTCGATCACCGTGAAGTATGCCGTGTTGGTCACCGTGGGTCAGGTCGTGATGGGACTGCTCCTCGCGATGCTCTACGTGTTCCACCTCAAGAAGTCGTCAGCGTTGATCCGCACCCTGGTCTTCTTCCCTGTGGTCATGCCGACCGTCGCCGTCGCGCAGCTCTTCGTGAAGGTATTCCAAATTGCTCCACAGAACGGGCTCGTCAATGCGTTGCTGCAAGGCGTTGGCATGGGCAGCTCCACACGCGACTGGTTGTCGCAGCCGAACGCGGCGCTCGTGATCCTCGTAGTCATGGATATCTGGCGCGCGATGGGCTTCTACGCGGTGCTGCTCTACGCCGGCCTCGTTGACATCCCGGAGGAGGTCCTCGAGTCGGCGCGGCTCGACGGCGCCACCGGCTGGAAACTGAGCCGCCGCATTGTGCTGCCGCTTATGACGCCAATCATCATTTCCGCCGCCATCTTCAGCATCAACGGGACACTCAAGGTCTTCGACTCAGTGCTGGCATTGACGAACGGCGGTCCAGGGAGCACGACCACGCCCCTCACGTTGTACATGTACAACACGTCTTTCACTTACGGCGACTACGGCTACGGCAGCACAATCGCGATGGCGTTAACGATTCTTTGCCTCGTCGTGACGGTCGCGATCTTCCGCGGCGCGCGAAAGGATGTCCGGGCATGACCGCGCACGCGGGGGTTCCTGCCGTCGCGACCTCCGGCGGCCGTGTGGCGCGTGACGAGGTTCCGCGATCGGCTGCGAACCGGAGGTTCCGCCGTCGGTGGTTGCGCAAACTCGTTTTGCGATTCCTCGTCGTGCTGCTGGTTCTCGTCGAAGTTGTGCCATTGCTCTGGCTGCTCTCGTCCTCTCTGAAGAAAGAGGTCGAGTTCTCTTCGCGATCCGTGTGGGCGCTGCCCGAAAGCTTCCACTGGCAAAGCTACACCGCGGCGTGGACCACCGGCCAGCTCGGTACGTACCTGCGCAACAGCGTCATCGCGGTGTTTCCATCGCTGGCGCTGATCATCGTCTTGTCGGTGGCGGCCGGCTTTGCTCTCGAGGTCATGCGGTGGCGGGGACGGAGTTTCGTGCTGCTGATATTTCTGTCTGGATTCATGATTCCGGCGCAGATGATCCTATTGCCGCTGTTCACGATCTACTACAAGGCGCACCTTCTCAACAACCTGCTGTCGCTGATCATCACCTACACCGCCTACGGACTGCCACTCAGCGTGTTCCTGATGGCAGGCTTCTACAAGGCCGTGCCCCGAGAGATGCTCGAGGCAGCGGCGATTGATGGCGCGAGCATCTATCGCACCTTCTGGCAGATCAGCCTGCCGATGATTCGCAATGCCATCCTCACGATTGCGCTCGTGCAGTTCTTCTTCCTTTGGAACGACCTGTTGTTCTCGTTGACCTTCATCAGCAGCAACAAGCTACGCACTGTGCAGACAGGACTGCTGAACTTTGTAGGACAGTACGGGCAAACGTCGTGGGGTCCGACCTTTGCCGCCATTTGCATCACGGTGTTCCCGACTCTCGCTATCTATCTCGTGCTCAACCAGAAGGTCATGAAAGGCCTGACGGGCGGGGCAGTCAAAGGATGAGGACCTGCAATGCACACGTCGGTTGAGTCGCATGAACGCGACGAGAGGGTAGCTCGTCCGGTGATCGTCGGCGAGCCTAGGTTTGAGCATCACCGGGTGCCCCTCGGTATCGGTGAGTCGCGGCCGCGGGTGAGCTGGTCGAGCCAGTGTGATGACGAGTCTTGGCTGCAAACGGCCTACGAGATCGAAGTCTCCGCGTGGGCAGACGTGCCGGGACTCGTGACCCGCGTCGAGTCAGTGAACTCGGTTCTCGTGCCGTGGCCGGCGCAGGTACCCGCTTTGACCTCAGGTCAACGTCGTTGTGTGCGAGTACGCGTGTGGGGTCCCTCCGGATCTAGCGTGAGCGAGTGGAGTGCGTGGGCATGGGTTGAAGCAGGTTTGTTGGAGCCCTCCGACTGGAGGGCGCGCGCCGTGTCTCCGTCACTCGGCCTGCTTCGCCAACCTCCCAGCCCAGCTCCGTTGCTGCGCCGGGAATTCGTTGCTCGCGCCCCGATAGCACGAGCGCGGCTCTACGCAACGGCGCACGGCGTGTACGAAGTCGAAGTGAACGGGACGCGCGTTGGTGACGACGTGCTCGCGCCCGGCTGGACGAGCTACTCACATCGCCTCCGCTATCAAACCTACGACGTCACGACTTTGATCAGTGAGGGGCCGAACGCGATCGGCGCTATGGTCGCCGACGGCTGGTATCGCGGCCACCTCGGATGGCACGGCGGCGTCACGGATCTTTACGGTGAACGTCTGGCGTTCATCGCTCAACTAGAGCTCTTGTACGTCGACGGCAGCGTCGAGGTCGTCGCCACCGACAATTCTTGGCACTGCGCCCCAGGACCGATCACCTCAACAGGTCTGTACGAGGGCGAGCGGTACGACGCGCGGCTCGAGCAGCCTGGCTGGTCGCGACCGGGTCTTGACGATTCCGGTTGGCTCGCGGTCGATACGGTCGCCTACGACCCAGCAATCCTGACGGCACCGTCGGGACCGCCCGTACGGCGCGTTGAGACGCTGCTTCCCGTCTCCGTGAACCGCACAGCGGCCGGCACGATCATGCTCGACTTCGGGCAAAACATCAGCGGTCGGCTTCGCATCCGGACCCAAGGCACCGCGGGTCAGACGATCCGTCTTCGGCACGCCGAAGTGCTGGACGGCGGCCAACTCGCGTTGCGACCACTGCGCCACACAGCCGCGCTGGACGAATACACGTTGGCGGGCAACGGCGTGGAGGTCTGGGAACCGCGCTTTACGACCCACGGGTTTCGCTACGCGGAGGTGACAGGATGGTCCGGCGAGCTGCGCGAGGATGACATCGAGGCGCTGGTCTGTCATACCGACATGCGGCGCACGGGTTGGTTCAGTTGCTCTGATTCTGCGCTAAACCAGTTGCACGACAACATCGTCTGGAGCATGCGCGGTAACTTCGTCGACGTCCCTACTGACTGTCCTCAACGCGACGAGCGGCTGGGTTGGACCGGCGACATCCAAGTCTTTGCACCGACTGCGTCATTCTTGTACGACTGCGCTGGGTTCCTCGCGTCGTGGCTGGCCGATCTTGCGGCCGAACAGCACGCCTTCGGGACAGTGCCCCACTATGTGCCGTGGGTTCCGCTGACATTCGACCTCGCGCCCGCGGCGGCGTGGGGAGATGCCGCGGTGCTCGTCCCGTGGGCCTTGTACCAGCGGTTCGGGGACATCGACGTTCTTCGTCTGCAGTATCCGAGCATGGCCGACTGGGTGGACCAGGTCGCCGCCTTGGCGGGTGAGAAGCATCTATGGGACAGCGGATTCCAGTTCGGGGACTGGCTCGATCCGACCGCGCCACCGGATCGACCTGACGACGCCCGCACTGATCGCTACCTTGTCGCCACCGCCTACCACGCACGAACCGCCCAAGTTCTCGCCGACATTGCCGGCGTGCTCGGGTACGGTGACGACCGACTGCGTTACGGCGCGCTCGCACACGCCGTTCGCACTGCTTTTGCCGACGAGTACGTCGCCCCGAGCGGCCGAATCTCCAGTGACTCACAGACTGCCTATGCACTTGCCCTCGCCTTCGATCTGCTTCCGACTGCACTCCAACGTCGTCATGCTGGTGAGCGGCTCGCGAAACTCGTCGCCGAAGAGGGTTACCGGATCGCGACGGGCTTCGTTGGGACACCACTGATTTGCGATGCACTCAGCGCCGTGGGCGCCGTTGATACGGCCTACCACCTACTCAATCAGCGCGAGTGCCCGTCATGGCTCTATCCCGTGACCATGGGTGCCACGACGATCTGGGAGCGCTGGGACAGCCTGCTTCCCGATGGCACTGTGAACCCGGGCGGTATGACCTCGTTTAATCACTACGCGCTCGGTGCTGTCGCCGATTGGCTGCATCGAGTGGTTGCCGGGCTGGCGCCGGCGACACCTGGGTATCAACGAATGCTCGTAAGCCCGCAACCGGGCGGTGGGCTCAGCCACGCGACTGCGACCCACGTCACGCCATATGGCAAGGCGACAGTCGCCTGGACTCGCAGTGGGCGTTTGTTCAGCCTCACGGTGACCGTCCCGCCCGGCACATCCGCATCCGTGCAGTTGCCCGACCCGTCGACCGAACCGGTCGAAGTGGGCAGCGGCACACACACCTTCTCCTGTGATTTTCGGGGACCCGAAGAGGATCCCCCGATTCCACCTCAGCTGAACATGCACATGGAGCCCATCCCGCGCGAGCTCGGGCGACGACTGGCTCCTAGGTCGGGCACGTCATGAGCATCGAGACGCTCGCCGCGCTCCGCACGCGGGCAATCGAGTTGCCGTCGTGGGCGTTCGGGAACTCCGGCACCCGTTTCAAGGTATTCGCGCAGCATGGAGTGCCGCGCGACCCGTGGGAGAAGATCGCAGATGCGGCGCAGGTGCACCGATTCACGGGGGTGGCGCCGTCGGTGGCCTTACACATCCCGTGGGATGCCGTCGACGACTACACCAAGCTGGCTCGGCACGCTGCCGATCTCGGCGTGATGATTGGCACGATCAACTCGAATGTGTTCCAGGACCCCGACTACATGCTCGGGTCTGTGACGAATCCGAGTGCGCGGATTCGTCGTAAAGCCACGGATCATCTGCTGGCGTGTGTCGATGTGATGGACGCCACCGGTAGCTGCGATCTGAAGCTGTGGTTCTCCGATGGGACGAATTATCCAGGCCAGGATGACATCGCGACCCGCCAACGCCGGCTAGCTGACGCGCTCGTGGAGGTTTACTCCCGGCTCG
>Ga0207933_1002470_pt1 | contig 11945 bp, 3 predicted proteins | sample NGESurdeep092012_4_FD_184488 | JGI IMG/M metagenome (GOLD analysis project Ga0207933, IMG submission 184488) | Arctic peat soil microbial communities from Barrow, Alaska - NGEE Surface sample F53-3 deep-092012 (SPAdes) | ecosystem: Environmental > Terrestrial > Soil > Wetlands > Peat ... | reverse complement strand
GAGCACCTTCTCCCCTGGGACGCAAAACGCGTATCGCTTCGTCAAGGTCGATGGCTACTCGCCCAGCCTCTACAACGTCGCGAATGGGCTGTATCACGACTGGGTCGAATCGTCCTACAACGTGCAGCCAGGCCTAAATGAAACCGGTACGCCGAATGGTGTCGTCGTTGCAAACCTCAAAACGGCCCTGACCGACGTGAACGCACTGGCCGACGTTGCTGCCAATATCGCGTCGTCGTTTGGTGCGAACGTGGGTCTTCTAGCCAACGCCTTTGCTGTTGGAAGCGCTGGCAATGCCCCAACGTACACGATACCGTTTACCGCAGCGACTCTTGCTGGCGCGCCTTTTGCCAATTTCACGCACGAAACGCTTGGTGTGCCGAACAGCTGCCAACCGCCGGCACAAGTGTTCCCCGCCAACCCGAATCCGGGCGTGAATCAGGGTTAACAGTGGCGTAAAGGTCGAAATTTTCAAGTGAGGTAAGGCGCCAATGCCTGAGATAGGTGTTGGCGCTTTTTTTTAGACATTCAGTGCGCTGTCGCACATTTGTCATCCTTCTTTCATAGAAGGACCGTATGTTGATTGATCTGCCGCATCGATCGATTAGCTCTTCCCACCGCGGCTCTGTAGCGCGCTCTCTTCCATGAAACCGACCCGCAATGCACCCATCGCGCACCCCGCGCCTCGATCACGGTGGATTGATCCTTGCGGTCGGTCGCCACTGAAGCCACGTCTGTCGAAGATTGCCCGGGCCGTGAGTGTCGCGTTTTCGATTGGTGCCGGTGCAAGTGTATGGGCCCAGCCGCCGATTCCCGCAGGCGCGGTTCCGGTCCTTCGAGGGGTGGTCTCAGGTGCCGTGGTTGGAATGCCGGTGGCGACGGCGACCGGAAACAATCTCACCATCAATCAGAGCGCGCAAAACGCAATCATTGAATGGAATAGTTTTAATGTCGGCAGCGGTAGTGTTGTTCGCTTCAATCAGCCGAGTTCTACGTCCGCCGCGTTGAACCGAATTTATGATAGCAGCCCCAGCACAATCCTCGGGAAGGTGGTGGCCAACGGCCAGATCTATCTCATCAATCAGAACGGGATCATTTTTGCTTCGGGGTCCCAAATCAACGTCGGCGGATTGATCGCCTCGACGCTCAATATCTCGAACACCAATTTTCTTCGGAGCCTGACAGCGGAGACCAACCAGGGGGTTACGCCAACCTTCGTTGGCGGGTACGACGATCAAGGTAACCCGACAGCGGGACCGGCGACGGCGACGATACAGATTGGCTCTTTGGATGATTCGGCGTCGCAGGCGCCGCAGATTTCCGCCGCAGCTGGCGGCCGCATCATGATGTTCGCGCCACAGGTCATCAACAACTCGGGTGTTTTGAGTGCAGCAAATGGGCAGGTGATTCTGGGGGCAGGCAATGCAATCTATCTGTTTACGCCCGGTATCAACACCGGAAACGGATTCGACCCGGTGGCTCAAGGATTGTTGGCTTTTCCCTATACGGGATTGCGCGGATATGCGGTTGAAGTAGGTTCGAACGGAGGTGCCGCGGCCACCTCGAGCCTGGTTCAAAACTCCGGGACCATTCGAGCCGACCGCGGCAATGTCACGTTGGCTGCACTCGCGGTCAATCAAGATGGTCGAGTCTCGGCCAGTACAGCAGCGCTCTCCAACGGCTCCATCTATCTCCAGGCTGGCACGATCGATACAACGGCGGCAGGCACCATTACGGCGACGCATGGAGGAACGCTCTCGCTTTCCCCGGGTAGCGTCACCGAAACCCTACTGGATGGAACCGACACGACGACCGTACCGTCAAGCCAGACGGTGACCACGGGATTGGTCTATGGAATCGGCAAGACTGTCGACGTCGAAGGGGCGATCACGGCCCCCAGCGGCAACATCGATCTCTTGGCAACCGATGCTGCCAACTCTTTGCAAAGTCGGATTTATCTTGGCCCCACGGCATCCTTGGATGTGTCGGGCAATTGGGCCGACGTTCCGTTTTCGCAAAACCTGCAAACGTTCACGGTCACATCGAATGAGCTCGCGGATGCGCCGGATCAAAAAGCCGGAATACTCCGTGGCGCCAGCGTCACCGTGGCCCTGAATGCCCCAAGTACGATCCTGGACCTGTCTGGCTATCAACAAGCCCAGCCAATGACGCTGGCGGAAAAGGCGACCGCCGGGGGCAGCGTCTCCCTCTATTCACAGGGCGACGTCATCACCCGTTTGGGTTCGCACATCAACGCTTCTGGAGGCGGCCTGCATTACGCGAGCGGGGCGGCGAACGTTACACTGCTGCTCGGCGCCGATGGCAAAATCTACAGCATCAACACGGCGCCAGAGGCACTTCGGTACGTCTCGATTCTGGGCGAGTTTCAGGTTCAGCACCCGCACTGGGGGGTCACCGAGAATTACACCAATTTGCTGGCTGGGTTCTATTCATCCCTGCCTAGTCATACGCAAGGCGCTGCGGGCGGATCCATCACCATCAACCCCGCCGGAAGCCTTCTCTTAGACGGCGCCATGACTGCGCAGTCGACCATCGGTGCCTATCAGCTGACGAACGCGCCGCGTTCGGGCACATTGACCATCGGCCCCGGCTCTGGCCAGTCGAGCTATGGGGTCGCAAACCTCGAATTCTCAATGACGCCCACCGATCTGTTGGGTAGCGACTTCTCGAGCAGCACACCCCTTCCTGCTAGCTTTCTATCAGAAACGCTGGTCCCCGTGGCCGGCCTGAACGGAATCTCGACGGGCCAGGGTGGCGACCCAGTCGCATTCGATACCGTATCGATTGCGACGCTCAACAACGTTGTTGTTCCGTCTGGCGTTTCCATCAACATGCCTCCGGGGGGAACATTGGCGCTTTCGGCCGCTTCGTTCGATGTGGCCGGCAGAATCTTCGCGCCCGCTGGAGCCGTCCGATTGACGTCGGCGTTATCCACCGCTGCGGCCAATCCTCAGGCGAGCGTTTCGACTCCGGATTTGGGGCTCCAGGTTGAAACGGGCGGCTCCATTTCCGTGGCGGGCTTGTGGCTGAACAATGACTCGTTCGACGGATCGGCGGTTGGGCCGACATTGCCTTTCGCAATGACCACTGCATCGTCATCAAACCCGAGCTCTACGGAACAAGGGGGAACGATTACGTTGAGTAGCCAGAAAACCGTTCTGCAGGCGGGCAGCAACCTCGACGTCTCCGGCGGCGGTCAAATTGCGCGTTCGGGAAAGATTCAGGGCGGTAACGCAGGAACGATCGCGCTGACGGCGGACCCATCGGCGCTCAATACCGGTGCGTTGACCAACATCCAGCTCGACGGCACCCTCAGCGGATTCTCACTGACCACCGGCGGTATCCTGAAGATCGTTGCCGACGCGATCCATATTGATGACGCGCAATCCGCCAGCGGGGGGGCGACCCTGAATCTTGCGTCTGGATTCTTTCAACAGGGCGGGTTTTCGAACTTCGATTTGACCGGCGCAAATGGCATCTCTCTGTCTCCCGGAACCACGATTGCGCCACAGGTCCTGTCAGACCAGATCAATGCCAGCGCGGCAGCCAGTCTGCCCACCGGCGGCAGTTTGGCTTCCATCACACAACCTGTGCGCCTGCCGGATGCCATACGCGCTGCCGCCGGTGTCGAACTGCGTGCGACCGGTCCCAATGCCGAGCCCCTCTCGATTCCCGCAGGAACGACCATTGTCACGGACCCGGGGGGAAGCGTCACGCTACAAGCCAGCAACGGGATGTCCATCGCAGGTCAAATTCTCGCGCCCGCCGGCTCGATCAATGCGTCGGTGACGGGCAGCTTCTCCGGGACCACGAGCGGAGCCTCTGACGGCCCAGCGGTCGAGCTTGAGTTGACCCCGACCGGTGTCCTGTCAACCGCTGGCGTATTCGTTGCAGGCTTGCCGGAAAGCGGTACGACGAATCTTGTGCTGGGCAATGTGCTTTCCGGCGGCTCGATCTCGATTGACACAACGAATTCCGAATTAGTGGCGGACGCGGGTTCGCGAATCGATGTCAGCGGGACCGCACATGTCGTCGATCTTGCCACGAACAACGCTGCAAATCCTTATGCGGCGACACGGGTTGGCAGCAATGCGGGCGTCCTGGCCGTGACGTCAACCGATGGCGTACTCTTGAACGGCACGCTGGCCGGAGCGGGGGGAACCGACCAAAGCGCTGGTGGAACGTTTGTTCTGAATGTCACCAATCGGAATAACAGCAACTATGCGCCGAGCGACGACTTGGGTCGCCGCATCGTCGTGACCCAGACGCCAGGCCCGGTCATGGCGGACCCCAATGCCATCGACGCCGATGTCGCTCTGAGCCAGCTGTCAGCAGGCGGATTCGACGGGATTCATCTGACGAGCGAAAACACGATCGCTTTCCAGGGATCCATTCGCTCAGATTTTGCACGCGGCATCACGCTTGATGCGCCACAATTTTTGCTCGGCCCGGGAGCCCAGGTGGACCTCGAGGCCGGCGAGATCGCGTTGCAAGATTCGTTTGCGGCGCGCGTTCCGGATGCGGTTAACGGAACCAACGGCACGGTGGCGTTCCAGTCGGCCGCTCCGTCGCCCACGATTCCGACATCCAGTGGAAACGGGACTCTGAGATTCGTTGGTGACAATGTGGATCTGTATGGCAGTCTCACCATCAACGGTGCGGCTCAGACGATTCTCGACAGCAGTCACGATATCCGATTGTCGGGCCGCCAGGTCTCTTCCGATGGATCTTCCCTCGTCGGGGGTGTCACAACGAGCGGCAACCTGGTGCTGCAGGGTACGCAGGTGTATCCCACGACGCGCTCGAGTTTCGACATCGCGGTGGTCGATCAACCCGACGGCGATCCGAGTCACGCGACGCCGGTGCCGGGAGGAAGCGTCCTGATTCAGGGCAACGGCAGTGTCGCGTCGCCCGTGTTGTCGGCAGGGGGCAATCTGGCGATCTCGGCCAGTGAAATTGACCAAGGGGGGGCATTGCGTGCGCCGTTAGGGCACATCGCGCTTTCCGCGAGCGACGGCTTGACACTGGAATCCGGCAGTCTCACTTCGGTGTCGGCTGCGGGAGAAATCATCCCTTACGGCGAAACCAATGCCGGGGTGCAATGGCAATACACTGTTAACCCGAGGTCGACCGATCCGACTGCTCAATCGCTGTCAGTCAGCGTCTCTGCGCCACCCGACAAGGCGATATCGCTTGCTGCCCCGCAGATCAATCAAAAAAATGGGGCAACCGTCGACGTTTCAGGCGGCGGCGACATCCTGGGCGTCGAGTTCGTACCGGGCTCCGGCGGCTCGAAGGATATCCTGATCCAACCCAACACCTACGCCATCATTCCGGCGGCGAATTTCAATACCGCCCCCTACGATCCCGATATCCTTGGCCGCGCCGACCCGGGTATCGGCTACTCGCCGACGCAATCACGCAATTCCTCGATCTACGACACGATTCAAATCGCTGCGGGCGGCCCTGTGCCGGCTGGACAATACGTCCTCCTGCCGGGCACGTATGCATTGTTGCCGGGCGCTTATCTGGTGCAACTACAGACGGGGTCTGCTTATCAGAATTTGCAGTCGAACCAGATCGTGTCGCAACCCAACGGTCTGCCGATTGTACCGGGGCGCCTCGGGGTGCAAGGAACAGGTATCGTGTCGGCGACAACCGTCGGTGTCGTGGTCCAACCCGGACAAAATGCGCTTCACTACTCCGACTACAATCTTTTTGGCAGCTCGTTCTTCGCACAACAGGCCGCAAAGACGGGGACGGCTGTGTCTCAGTTGCCGTCGGACGCAGGCAAACTCGATGTCATCTCGACCGTGCCAACTTCGCCCGGAGAATCGCCGTCGCTGGCGTTATCGGGACTGTTTCTGACGGACCCGGCCTCGGGCGGCAACAGCGCGCAGGTTGATCTGAGCGCCGAAAATATCGCCATTGTCGACCAGGTGGGGCAGGCGGGCATCGACTCGAGCTATCTTCAGATTGACGCGTCACAGATTTCAAAGATCGACGGCAACGTGCTCATCGGCGGGATACGGACGACGGACGGGAACGGGATTTCGGTGACGTCGACGGCGAGCAATGTGCTGGTCGCAAATTCGTCGTCCGACCCGTTGACTGCCCCCGAGCTGCTTCTGACGGCGAGCCAGTCGATCGCCATCGAATCCGGAGCGTCGCTCTCGGGCACGGGCAAAGTGATCGGTGAGTCGAAGCACATTGCGGCTGATTCGGCAGGGGCCTTGATTCGCCTGGCGAATTCGGGTCCTGTCACCGTGACCCGAAGCAATCCGTCGAACGCCACGGGCGTCATCACCATCGATGCCGGAGCCCGCTTGGCGGCGGACCAGTCGATGCTGTTGGACGCGACGCAGAATACCCAAATTCACGGCACGCTTGCGGTGGCAAAAGGCGGCGCCCTGTCGCTCGATGCGCCCAGCATTGCATTGGGAGATACCGGTCTGCTTTCAGGGTTTTCCGGGTTAAGCCTGACCGGCGAACAGCTGGCGCAATTGAGCGGCTTGGGATCCCTGGCCTTGAGTACGCCGGGAACCATCAATTTCTATGGACCAGTCACGGTGGGTGGTTCAAGTTTGAACAGCATGACGCTCGACACCGCGGGGTTGATTGGACACGCCGGCAGCACCCAGTCGGACCCGGCGCTCGCATCCCTTCAGGCTGCGAACTTTTCGCTGCAGAATTCATCGGGTAACGCCTATCGGACGGACGCTCTTTCCGACGGCACGTTAAATATCGCGGCGAATCACCTGACCATCGGCGGTGGGAGCAAAGCGATCACCGGATTCTCATCGGTCAATTTGACGGTGTCCGGCGCTGTAATGCTTAGTGGGACCGGAGAACTGGACGTCGGTTCGAATTTGAACGTCGCCGCGCCGCAGATTTCCGGAATGAGCGGAGCCTCCCAGTCATGGAATATCGCCAGTTTTGGCAGTAACGGTCCCGCATCGACTTATTCAGCGACGTTAAATGCAGTGCCTGAATTTGTGATGTCCGCCGATCCGCAGGCGGGTGCTGCGTGGACCTTGAATGCCGCCTCGATTTCGGACGCGATTCCGCTTATGTTCCGATCGGGCTCGATCGCATTGCAATCTTCGGGAACCGCACCGGGGCAGGGAATTTTCATCGCAACGGGCGCGTTGTTGGACGCAAGTGGCGCGAGCCGTGACTTCAATGGCCGCACCGTAGTCGCAGACGCCGGTTCGATCACGCTCACGAGCGCCACGACGGTCGACATCGGAGCGGGGGCGACGCTTGATGTGGCAGGAAACAGTGCAGGGGGCAATGCCGGCACGTTCGACGTAACCTCGACGTCTTTCACATCCGTGGGAACTCTGGAAGGCACCGCTTCCCCCGGATTTGACGGAGGTCACGCGAGCTTCGACCTCGCGGCACTGCCAAACCTGACCCCAGTCAACGATGCGCTCAACGCGGGAGGATTTACGGGATCCCGGTCCATCCGTGCACGCACGGGCGACATCACGATCGGATCGACTGACCAGGTGATCGCCCGTCAAGTGGTGTTCACCGCGGACTCGGGAAGCATCGATGTGAAGGGCACAATCGATGCGAGCGGACTATCTGGCGGCGAGGCATCTTTGTTCGCACAAGATGGCGTCACGCTGGAAGGCGGGAGCCTTGTTTCGGTTCGTGGAATGTCCACCGATATCTCCTCGTCGGCCGCCGATTCCAATGGTGGCGTCGTCGACATCGAGGCGCGATCGGGGCCTTTGAACTTCGAGTCGGGGGGGACGATCGATTTGCGGCCTGGCGCCAAAGGGCACGCCGGCCGTGCGGTGCTGATGGCTCCGAGAACGTCGGGAAATAACGGCATGCTGGCTTCTCTACTGGGCACGATTGTTTCGGTCAACCCCACGAATTCGACTGCGGCGCCCGCGACCGTACTGGTGGAGGGGAGCAAAATTTACACCTCTTCCAGTCCAAGCGCGGGTGATGTTGCCGGTTACGCCAGCGATGTGGCCGGCTTCTTGCAGAATGCGGCCCCGTCCTCGATCCAGATTCAAGGCGACGCGAAGACCGTGCTCGCCGCGGCGGTCGAAGTGGATGCGGCAGCAGATTTCACCCTTGGCCAGAGCTGGGACCTGACGTCCGGCGGATGGGCAACGGGGGCGAATCTAGGGGGAACCTTGACGATTCGTGCGGCGGGCAATCTCACCGTGAACAGTGCGCTCGGTTTGCCGAATGACAATCTTCCGAACGCGCCGACGTGGGCGATTCGGCTGGCCGGCGGGTCCGACCTGTCCTCGGCCAACCCGATGGCCGTGCTTCCCTTGGCGCAGCTGCAAGCCTCGAATAGCGGCAATGTGTTGTTGCCGACCGCTAACTCGAAGATCCGCAACGGAACCGGCGATATCACGCTGGCCGCTGGAAACAATTTTACCCTCGGCGACCCCCAGGCCGTCGTCTACACGCTCGGTCTCGCCGCCGTGCCAGATACGTTCGGTCGTTACGTCAGCCAGGGTGGGGATATTTCAATTACAGCGCAGAACGACGCGAGCGGCGTGTCGAGCGAATGGATCACGGACTGGATGCGGCGCCCCATCGTGGCAAGAGGGCATCCTTTGACCGCAGGATGGTGGGCTGTGCCTGAGAATTTCCAGCAGAACATCGGTAGTTTCGGCGGAGGTGATATCTCGATTCGTGCCGGCCGCGACGTGAACGACTTGTCGGCAATGAATGCGACCTCGGGCGAAGTCGACCCCGCCACCGGGGCGCTCTCGGTTTATGGGGGCGGCGATCTGGCCGTCACGGCAGGCCGGGATATCGTCGGCGGAAGTTATCTTGTCAGTCTCGGGACCGGCACCCTGAAAGCGGTCGGCAGTGTCGGCGCGACCACGCCGACCGAGCTCTATGAAATGGGCCTGGGCAGCGATCCGGCGCGACAAAGTGCCGTGCTCAATGTCACCGCGGGGCAGTCCATCGATCTGCAGAGCATTGCGGATCCGACCGCGATGTATCTGACCAAGACCAACAGCAATGATTTGGCCAACCTGAACAACAAGAGCCCGCTGTCCCAATACTCCACATTCTTTACCTATGCTCCGACGAGCACGGTCAATTTGCTGGCCCTGGGGGGTGACGTAACGCCGGGCACCGCACCGGCCGTTCGCTCCGGACTTTCCTCGATCGACAACGCTGGGATCCGCGCTAACGACCAGAACACGAGTGTCTTGCCCCCGATCCTGAATGTTGTGGCCTGGAGCGGCAGCATCTCCGACAGCCCGAGCGGCTTGGGGCCTCAACTCGTGACTTATCCGTCGCCTGCGGGAGAAGCATCGCTCTTGGCGGGAAACACGGTACGCAGTCTGACGCTTCTGGCCTCGGACCTCGCGCCGTCGAGCATTCCGAACGTCGCTGCGCCCGGGCTGGGCGTCACTACGGTTAACCAGACGGCGCTATCGACTGACTCGGGCGTGGTTGCTGGAGCGCAAACTTCGGGAACCGCGACGAACGAAATCGTAACCAGAGCGACCGAGCAGCCGTTCGTATTTGATGTTCAGGCGCTCTCCGGCGACATCTCCAATGCCAACTTCACGTTCCCGGGCGAATCTCGAATCTGGGCAGAGGGCAACATCGATCTCTCCGAAGGTAGCGGCAATATCTATAATCTCGAAAATCTTCTGCCTGCCGATGTTTCCATTGTTCAGGCCAACACCGGACTGATCACCCTGGGAGTTGGCACCATCCATGTGGCCGGCCCCGGACAACTGCTCGTTCAGGCGGGCAAGACCATCGATCTGGGAACCAACCTCGCGCAGGTCAGTCTGGAGGCTACCGGAGCGCAGACCAATCTGTCGCTTCCGACGGCCACCAGTGCCCGGCTGACCCTTTTGGCGGGCGTGACCGGCAACGTCAATCTTTCGAATCTGGATATTGCGTTTGATGGCGTTCGGGCCGCAGGCGAGCTCAAATCAGGCACACCAGAAGAGCATTCTGCCGCGGCACGTGCCGCAATGGCAGAATTTCTTGGAAACGCAAAGGTGGGCGCTGGTGACATTGATTCGTTTGGGACGTCGGTACAAACAACGCAGGGAAGTGGCATCGATTTAATTGCGCCCGAAGGCAATATCACCGTGGGGTTAACGAATCCGATTGCGACGGGCACGAACTCCGCCGGCAATACGACCAATGGGATCGTCACGAACAGTGGCGCCATCAACAGCTTTCTGAGCGGAAACTTTTCGGTGAATTCCGGCAAGGTCGTGACTGCACGCGGCGGGGATATCACGATTTTTACGACCAACGGTAATATCGATGCAGGCCGAGGAGCCAAGACGTCGTTTACAGCGACGACGTTCACCACGAAATTGGTAAACAACATTCCGGTGACCACTGTGGACCCGGGTGTCGCCGGGAGTGGCATCCGGACCGTGACGACTCCAGCCGTTCCGGGAGATCCCTCACCCCCCAAAGCGGGGAATATATTTTTATTCGCGCCGTCTGGTGACGTGAATGCTGGTGAGGCCGGAATTGCGTCGGGCGGGAATATTTTTATCGCTGCCCAACTGGTCCTCAATCCGGGTGAAATTTCAGCCTCAGGAAATTCGGTCGGCGTGCCTCAGGTGCAGTCAGGCTCGCTGGCATCGAGTCTCGTCACATCCAATGCCGCGAGTGGAGCAGGCGTCGATAATGCTGCCCAGGATGCGGCTCAGGAGGCAGCAAGGGCGGCGGCAGCAGTTGCGGATGTTTTCAAGCCCTCGCTCCTCACGGTCGAAGTTCTGGGATTTGGTCCCAACGACTGTCGCGAAGGGCAAGCAGCTTGTCTAAACGGTCAATAAGCGAAGAAGCTGGTTTCGCTTTCGGCACTCCTGATTTTGGCTTCGTTTCCCGTCCCAAGGAAGGGCTGGGAAGGGTCGCCACGGGCAACGCTCGAAATCGACGTCGACGGCCCGATGCGTGAGTCGATGAGGAGCCGACTGGGTCCGGTTCGGGTCGGACCACGAAACTGAAAGCCGCCGATCATTGGTCGGCGCGCAATATCCCCAGTTTTATGGCCCGTGTGATGGTTTGAGTGCGATTGTTCGTGTTCAGTCTCTGAAAGATCATCTGGATGTGGTTCTTGATGGTCCACGGACTGACGGCCAGTATTTGGGCGATCTCCGCGTTCGTCTTGCCATCTCGAATCAAAACGAGTATTTCTTCCTGTCGATGGGTCACGAGACGTCCTGCACGTACGCCAGGATTTCCAACATCGTCCGGATTCGACAGCACTCGCAGGAACGTCATGTGGATGTAGGGCAAAAGCAGCTCGAGGAAGTACGAGGTGCTTTCTGAAAATGGCTGAATGCGTGAAAAACTATAATAGGCCTGCACCTTTTCGCGTGGCCCCAGCCAAAGACATGCGGCGAGATTGCGTAATTCGTTTTCAGCGATCAATACGCGCAACGGCTCTTCGAGATCAAAGGGAAATGGGTTGTCGCAGGGGCAGAGAACGACTCGACTTTTTGTCCGTTCAGAAATTCGCTGTAGATGCGACAAGAGGCCGGACGTGGGGTTGCATAGCGTTTCGAAGTGGCAGTGTCGGAAATAACGTGTGGATTCGAAGTGATATTGTTCGAAGCCATGTCGAGATCCTTCGTCGACACCACACAGAAGAATCTCATGGGGCACAAGACGTTGCATAGTGCCCTGGGTCCAACCGAAAAACTGGTGGCGGTTGACAACCCGTAGCGAAGTCTCCACGATTTCGGAGAGATATTCCCGTTCTGATGTACTCAGACGTATTGACATGGGTATGTCGTTCGGACAGCACCGAGAAATATTCTGATGACGGTTTTGCTTTTCTCTTCCTCGAAATCTCGGAAGTCCCAGCTCTGAATGTCACGGTCATGAAACATCTTGCTTGAACCTCAGTAAGAAACTCGTCTTTCGCGACTGGCAGCCCCCACTCTGCA
>Ga0207933_1002469_pt1 | contig 11950 bp, 12 predicted proteins | sample NGESurdeep092012_4_FD_184488 | JGI IMG/M metagenome (GOLD analysis project Ga0207933, IMG submission 184488) | Arctic peat soil microbial communities from Barrow, Alaska - NGEE Surface sample F53-3 deep-092012 (SPAdes) | ecosystem: Environmental > Terrestrial > Soil > Wetlands > Peat ... | reverse complement strand
GTGCTTATCACTTCCTGCCTAAAAAACCTTCCTTAGCCAGCCATTTTGAAACTGATAATTCTAAATCTTTACAACTTTCCCTGTAATTTTGTCTCGCTTATCTCGAACTCACGTTATTTTTAAGTACTTTGAAAAAAAATAACCAGATTATGAGAAATCTTACAAATAATTTTTATAGCAGCCTTTTGTCAGCCCTTTTGATAGTTGTATTTACTATGGCAACCATGCATAGTAAAGCCAATAAAGTACAAAATGTAGAATCTGATACGCTGGCGATCCAGGGAAGATGGGATATTACGGTCAATGTTGATGGGCGAATGGTTCCGTCATGGCTTGAAATCCGGCATTCGGGGAACAGAATGCTTGTAGGAAGATTTGTGGGTAGCGGAGGAAGTGCGAGGCCCATATCAAGGGTAAATTTAAAAGACGGAAAGATGAGTTTTTCCATTCCTCCCCAATGGGATAATCATCCAAATGACCTTAAAGTAGAAGGTATGTTCCAGGGAGATAGCCTGTCAGGGGAAATGACGTTCCCAGATGGAAAAACTTATAGTTGGGTAGGTAAAAGAGCGCCGCTTCTTCAAAGCGATATTGAGCCGCAGTGGGGAAAACCCATTCATCTTTTTGATGGGAAAAATATGAACGAATGGCATGCGATGGGTAAAAACCAATGGATAGTTGAAAATGGTTTATTGAGAAGCCCGCACCCTGGTTCAAATCTGGTTACCAACCAGGTATTTAAAGATTTTAAATTGCACATTGAATTCCGGTATCCGGCAGAAAGCAATAGTGGCGTGTATTTGCGCGGAAGGTATGAAATACAGATAGAAGACAGTAAAGGGAAACAGCCGGAAGATATTTATCTCGGTGGAATATATGGATTTATAGCGCCAAGCGATCAGATGGCAAAGGCAGCCGGAGAATGGCAATCATTTGATGTTACATTGGTAGGAAGAATGGTAACCCTATTTGTAAACGGGAAAAAAGTTATTTGCAACCGGCCAATTCCTGGTATTACAGGTGGCGCTATCAACAGTGATGAAGCAGCGCCGGGCCCGATTTTATTACAAGGCGACCATGAGACAATTGATTTCAGAAATATAATTATTACACCGGCGAAATAATTTGATGCATACTATTCTTTGTTAACCGATTGGCAGTAAACGAAGTTATAAGGTGGATTTTTATTTTGGATTATTTTCTAATAGCTGCGTAAATCCAGAAGGAGGCTTCATGCGGCGAAAGCTAACATTTTTAAATCTGTATTATCTGGCAGCAATACAAAAAATCGTTTAGAATTTAAAAATACCATTTTTATGAACGATATCTATAATAAACAAACAACAGATTTTTCAGTTGTTAGCTCTATACTTTCTTCGTCGGGCATTGCAAAGTTTGTTAGGGATAAATATTCATTGGCAGCATCCACAACTTGCAGGCTCTTAAAAACCGGAATCAATCATACTTATCGCATTGACAACGAAAATGAAAGTTTCATTTTTAGAATTTATAGCTACAATTGGCGAATTAAGGAAGAAATAAAAGAAGAATTAAACTTATTGCAACTTCTAAAGAAAAATGATATTTCTATTTCATACCCCATTGCAGACACTTCGGGAAACTTTATTCAAACCATACGAGCACCTGAAGGGCTACGTTTTGCTGTTTTGTTTTCTTTTGCCAAAGGGCATAAAATTCTAAATTATAATAAGGAAACTCATTTTGAAGTTGGCAAATTGATGGCTAAAATTCACAGCCTGACAAAGGGTTTAGAGCAAAAGAGAATTAACTATACACCAGAGACTTTACTAAATAAACCACTTGAAAATATTAGAAAATTTCTTTCTGAGGAGACAAGTGAAATGCAATTTCTGATAGCAACACGGCCATTGTTGGAAAAGGAATTATTAAATGCCAACAACCCAAATTTACGAAAAGGGATTGTTCATTTAGATATATGGTTTGACAATCTGAACATTTCAGATAATAATAAAATTACTCTTTTTGATTTTGACTTTTGTGGAAATGGCTGGCTTTGCTTAGACATTGCTTACTACATTTTGCAATTGCATAGTACTGAAAAAGATGAAATTGAACTGAAAGAAAAAATGGAAGCATTTTACAGCGGTTATCAAACAGTAGAAAAAATCAGCTCTGATGAAAAAAGGTTAATTCCAATTTTGGGGGTTTGCTTGTATTATTTTTATTTAGGTATCCAGTGTAGCCGGTTTGAGAACTGGTCTAACACTTTTTTGAACGAAGTTTATTTAAAGCGGTTTATTAGCGTCCTTATAAAAGGCTATTATGAAAAAGTCTTGCATAACAAGGTATTGCCAAAATAAGGGTAAAAAGAAGTTATCTATCCATGGAAAATTTTATTAAAAAACTTGTTCTTTAATTATCGTTGCTGGTTTGCTTTAGCTTTTAATTTACCGGTTAAATGACGCCGTATAGGGAAGTCTAAAAATTTAAATACCAGGTAAGCAAACCCTATGAGTAAAATTACAGAAATAGGAATGACCCACCTCAAATGAGCAATGGCTGGTTTTTCTACAGCTACATAAGTTAAGAATATCCACACAAATGGATAATGCGTCATGTAAAGCGGATAAGAAATGTCACCAGAAATTTTATTGATTTTTTGATGGGTACCAGCTAAACTTGCTCCGGCGCCTAATGAAACCATTAGCGGAAGATAAAAAATCACTATAATAGGTTCGGTTAACCAGTTCCAATGGCCGTTATAAGGAGTTAAAAAAGCTACCAATAATAAAGCACACATACCCGGCAAACCTAGCCTGTTTTTAATGATCCATTTAGAGCGAAAAATTAGCATTCCCATTAAAAAAGAAAAAGAAATACGGGCTAAACCGTCGAAGAAATTTGGACCTCCCCAACCACCTGCTAAATTATTAGAATTCCAATCTACAAAACAAATACCAATAGCCGCTAATAAAACCAATGAAGCAAGCACTTTTTTGGTGGCTTTAAATAATATAGTTACATACACCAAATTAGCCACGTACTCCCAAAATAACGACCAACTGGGTGCGTTCAAACTAAACAGGTTAAAAAACCTCTCAGGCATCACAGGGTAGGGGATTACAAAAACCGACATTATGAAAATCAATGCAGATTGTATAAAACCATAATTAGCGTAAAGATTACTAAAAGGGTCAAATAAAAAAGTAAGTAAACCTAAAACAGATCCTATAATAACCAAAGGCTGCAAACGAATTAACCTCAGTTTGATAAAAGTCTTTAACCCCATACCAGCTATACGGCTATCGTAAGCATAGGTAATTACAAAACCGGATAAACAGAAAAAGAAATCTACTGCTAAATACCCATGCGCAATGAAATTATTATTGTAATCCGCAATGGCAATTTCCATAAAATGAAAAATGACCACCACTATTGCGGCTAAACCTCTTAAGCCATCCAGTATTTCGAAATGTGGCTTACTTTTAAGAAGCCCGGCATCTACAGTCCTATTTTGCATTCGTTTTATTTTTCAATGTTTTGCTTACAAAGAAACTGTTTTGGTTTTAATAAATCAAGGCTACTTGTAACTTTTCCCCGGCTATCCTTAGAAATTGTTTTTAAATAAAAAACCGCGGCTGTCCAGCAGGCTGCTGTTGGCTTTCCGCAAACAGCAATCAAACCTCGAACCTTGTAGTAAACAGGCTTTTTCCGTAAAATTCTATTTCATAAAGTAGTTTTTTTCAGCAAGTTTATTTGAAATGGAAAAGATAAAAATCCAATCACTTACTGAACGGATCATACGACATCCAATCAACTTCCAGTTCATAAGGGTGCAAGGGTTTCTCAATTGCTTTAAGATTGGTTTCAACTCCCCATTCGTTAGTATGCCAAAAGTTCATACGGTAATACGATTGATGCTGAGGTATGCCTCTTTGGGATCCCTGGTAATCCCACAAAACGATTTTCTTACCTGTTATCGGATCAATCATCCACCAAGTAAGGCGGCCTGTATGCCAGTCAAACCCGTAAGTATAAAAGCCGGATGAAGCATCATAATTATCGATTGCTTTAATGGTTTTGGGCTGGTTTTGAGCACCGGTAAGGTCAGTTGGTTCTCCTTTATAGCCTACTTTGTAAATTGTATTGTAAATAATTCCCTTGACTAAATTTATAGTTCGCCCGATTCTTTTAAGTTCGCCCTTGTTGCCAGTCCAGGTACCAATGTAAATAATAGAGGGGTCCGCAACCAGCCATTCAAAGTCTATCTCACTCAGTCCGTACACACTATCCATAAAGTAAGTAAAATAACCAACCACTGCTCCTGTATTTGGTTGAACCTTTTTTACATCCGGCACTTTCAACCGGGCAGAGTAAGTACCAAAATAAGTAAACTGTTTAGATATAATTTCCGGGCCACGGCCTGCACCAGCACTATCCTGGGGGTCAATTTTAAACAATAGCACTTTCGTGCCAGGTTCTGTTTTGGAAGCAACCCCAGATTGCCATTTAAAAGCATCTTTAATTCCGGTAGAGCCATACCTGAAATTTTCTAAAACGGGTTGGTTGAAATTTTCAATAAAAGAATGAGATAGCTTTTCGTTTTGAGCATGGATAGCAATGCTGATAAAAAATGAAAGGAATAAGAGTGTTTGTTTCATAAAATGGTGAATAATTTCTTCTATCACGAATGTAACGATTAACTCTTATTACCTTGTAAAAATTGAACCTATGCAGTAAACCAACAAATTCCTTCAAATCCTGTTTTCGAAATCACTTTCCGGTTCAATTATTTTTCAATGTATTTTTAAAAGGCCGTTTAAAATAGCATTATAATTATTATATTGGCAGAATATTTCCAGCCCTCCGGAAGTAACGTATTACTTAACTAAAAAAATTACAAACTAATGAATGAGAATATTAAAAAAGGCCCCTTATTTACAGGTAGCTGTTTTGCATTGATAACGACCGCGTTTACCTTTAGCATCCGCGCAGGGATTTTACCGGAACTTGGCCGGGATTTTAACCTGTCTGCCGAGCAACTTGGGTTTATTAATTCCATGTGGTTTATAGGGTTTCCTATTTCGATGATACTTGGTGGATTGTTTTACCATTCTTTTGGCCCTAAAAATATTATGCGGGTGGCCTTTGTAGCGCATACTTTAGGTATCGTTTTTACCATTTATTCCGGAGGCTATACGCTTTTATTAATTTCTACCCTCTTCATTGGTTTTGGAAACGGTTGTACTGAAGCGGCTTGCAACCCCATGATTGCAGATACCTATTCCGGTGTTAAAATGAATAAAATGCTCGGCAGGTTCCACATGTGGTTTCCCGGTGGGATCGTGGTAGGCAGCCTTATTTCCAAATTTATGACAGACTCAGGCTTTAACTGGCAGGCGCAGATGTGGGTTACGATGGTTCCGACAATTATTTATGCAGCACTTTTTTATGGAAAAACATTTCCAAAGTCAAAAGCGGAAGCTACTTCCCTTGCCAATAATTTTAAGGCAATGCTAAAGCCAGCTTTCATATTTTTATTTGTCTGTATGGCATTTACGGCCATTTCCGAATTTGGGCCTCAACAATGGGTAGGCCTTATCATGAGTAACAGCGGCGCCAGCCCTATGCTGATATTAGCGCTGGTTACAGGCTTGATGGCAGTAGGCAGGTTTTTCGCCGGCCCTGTGGTAAAGTTGTTCGGGCAGACGGGAGTATTGTGGCTGTCTTCTATATTTGCAGCCATTGGTATTTACCTTTTGAGTACTGTTACCGGGCCAATGGTCTATGTAGCCGCCATGATCTTTGCGGTAGGAGTTTGTTATTTCTGGCCTACCATGATTGGGTCTGTTGCCCAACGGGCACCGCTAACCGGTGCTTTAGGATTGTCAGTGGTAGGCGGCGTGGGCATGTTTTCTACCGCCATTTTTCAACCATTTATTGGTAGCTGGATTGATAAAGCAAGAGTAGTGAGCGCGGCTGCAGGGTTAAAAGGATCAGAACTTGAACTGGCAGCCGGCCAGCATACTTTGGCCAGGATGGTGGCTTTTCCGGGGATACTTATTGTGCTATTCTGTTTCTTTTTCATTTGGCAAAAAAGGGTACAAAAAAAACAAGTGCTGGCATTAGCCACCTAGTAGCTGCCCACTAATTTAATGGCGCTGTATATTAAGTAAAGAACCTGAGATAAGGTTTTAAGCCCATGGGCGAAAGGCTCCATGACGGAGCCTTATTGGAGCCTATTAGGCGAAGAATGAATTCAACAAATTTTTATTTTGCTTTATTAATATAACATCCAGGCTTAAACGAAATTCTATTTTAATCCCTGCCGAAGCCAGGCAGTAACGAAGAACCTAGTTTACTGACTATGCAACACTGCCGCTGGAAGACAGGGATTGCCAAAAAAAATATAAACCAGCATGACAACAAAAACTAACAACCTTATTTATTGGATTTCGACCATTATTTTCGCAGCACTGATGGTATTCTCTGCTATAGACGGCCTTAAGCCAACCCAACAAGCTATTCAATTGATACACGGCAGCCTTGGTTACCCTATTTATTTTATACAATTTATCAGCATTGCAAAAATACTATGTGTGATTATTATTCTGATACCCGTACGAGGCAGGATAAAAGATTGGGCTTATGCCGGTTTGTTTTTTGACCTTACCGCTGTTATCTATTCTGGTATTGCGGCATCGGGTAAGTTTGACCCGTTAATACTTACAATGTTTATATGGATTGTACCTGGTATTTTGTCGTATTATTTCTGGCTAAAGAAATACAACACGCCGCCTGGGCTTTAATTTTATTCTAAGTTTCTAATGGTAAAAAAAGATTTTTTGGCAGCGGCAACTTTAGTTCCTGTTGTTTCACCTAATGCGTCAATTTTAACCTCATATATTGAGAAATCATTTCGAAAATTGAAATATCGTGAATGGGTTGTAAAAAAAACTTGTGAAATTTTATTTTCATCAATGAACTGCTTTAAATGTTTCAAGATCTCCGCCTGATATTTAGGCGATAGATTTAGCTCAATTTCTTCGATCAAAATAATTTTAGAATTAGAAGAGAATATTTTGGCAAGGATATATAATATTTGCTGAATGCCAGTGCCAAAATTTGATATTGGAAGTCGACGTCCATTTGATTCAAACATAATCAATAATTCGTCTTGTGATTGCGCAAAACTCAGCACGTGTTTATTAAATGGCGAATTAGTTTCACACTCATTCAACGCTTTATTATTTTTCTGAGCTACTTTGAATTTATCAATAAATTCAATCAATTTTTGATAAATAGGATGAGTTTCTGGATTTATACTAAGTGTGTAGAGCCATCGTTTAAATTTTCGAGGAGAGATTTCATCAAATTTGACAAATTCTGGTTTTTCTTTGTCAAAATATCTATCATTATCAAGTAAAACCACACAGTTGGTGAAAATATTCATTATTAGCTGAAACACTTCAAATTTATTTTCAGAAAGAACTTTAGAAGTTTCGTTAGTGACAAACTCTAAATATACATGGTTTCCTCCTTCGTCCACAGAATAAAATTCCTGAGAATTAATCTTGACATTAATGAGTTTTATTTGTGCTGCATAAAAATTCAATTTATTTAACGAACCGTATATTTCCAGTGGAATTTCGTCATGATTATTACCGACAAAATAAGTCTTTACAATTTCATCATATAATTCTGGCGAAAGCACGTCTTTGATAGCACTTTTAGTTACTTTGAATTTAAATTGAAAAGAAATTTTATCGTTATTTTTTTTTGCATTAAAAAAGAAAGATGCGTTTTCGATTATGCCATCCCAAAAATTTGAACTATCCATTCCTGAAAGTCCAGTTGATGTTTTGGCTGTAAAAACGAGTTCGATAAATTTTAGAATATTTGATTTACCACTATTGTTATAGCCATAAAGCATATTCAATTTCGCCAATTGTTGTAAGGAAGTGTTCATTAAACTTTTATAGCCCTCAATTTTTAAACTCTCGATTTTCATTATTAGATTTTTATTTTTTATAATCGTCAAATATCTGTAGTAACTCATTAATCAAGATAGAGTAAGAATTTTTGTTTATTACATTATCTGAGTATGAAAGTAAAAGCAAAATGTGAAATTTTATGAAAAGATCGGTATATTTTATCCCTTTAAATAAAGGATATAAGTTATTAATTATTATTTCATTTCCCTCTATTTTAACTGCCGGAAACTGATCATCTAAATTCCAATTATCAACAATTACCCTATAAGTTTTATTCTTAATGCTCATTTTTTTTTGAAAGGGCTTATAAGAATTTTTTAACTGATCGATTGATTGTGAAATATCTGTATTAATACTCTTTTCAATTTCTGTAATTTTTTTGCTGATCGGAGAACTTAGTAACTTCAGATTTTTGATTCTCGTTTCTTGTCTTGATTCCTCCACAAACTTGGTAAGTTCAGATTCTGCTTCGAGAACTCCTGACATCGCAGCCAATTTTTTGATAAAGAAGTCTTTTAACTTTTCATAATCCGGATGAAAGTTAAATCCATTTCTTGAAACAGTTATTAGTTCGTTTAACCCCTCTAGTAAATGGATTTCCCCGGTTAGCCAATGGAGCCTTGACCTAGCACCTCCTACCTCTGTGCCTAATCCAAAACTTGTTCGTTCTCCAACTCCAATATTAAGATTTCGAATTTTTAAATATCTTGCCTCATAAGGCGTTACAGATTTTTTGTCTGTGCAAATAAAATATCTGAACTTAATTTTACCTATTTGTTTTATCTCACGACTTTCATCCAGTATTATTTTGCCATAGACTTTTCTTAGCAATTGTTCATCGTTCAGAAAAACTTTAAACGGCAGGTGGGGAGAAAAAATGGAGCTATAGAAATTGAATCTAGTGTCTTCATATTCGAGAGGTAAATCTTCACACAATTTCCATTTAAATTTAGTAATACTGTCAAAATTAGAGATTGAATTCTTTCTACTTTTTAAATTAGTTGGATGGTGAAAAAAAGTTGTACAGATTTGAGTAAATCCACTTAGTATTACCCTTGTAAAACTTTCACTAAATCTGGACTGACTGAATTTTGTCCCACCCTGAATATCGATGTCTGTTATATCAAGAACCTTCTCATGCAGAAAATATTTGTAGCACGGTACTGATGCATATAAAATTTCATTTGAATTTTTCTTTTTTGTTTCAATTGTAAAAGTTTTAAAAAAAGGGAATGCTGATAAAAAACCAACCCCAAATTGACCTATTATAAATCTCGCCGATTGAGATCGTTCCCGTCGCTCACTTGGTTGTCCAGCAATCCTTATGTATAAATTAAATTCATCTTCATTCATCCCCTTGCCATTATCCTCAATGGTTATATTTTCATTTTTAAGACTTAACTGAATATTTACTGCCGTAGCATCTGCATCGTAACTATTTGTAACTATCTCTTTTATCGCATTTGGAAAATTTTCATAGGTTTGTTCGCTAAGAATTTTTACAATTCTTTTATCTACTGAAATTTGCTTGGGCCATTTGCTTTTTTCTGTTTCCATTAAATTCCAATTATTAATACTTCTCTATTTTTTTCTGCATTACCGTTTTGACGATTTAAGGCATATTTGTAATGTAAACTAGTTGTATGCACATTTTTCTTAAATTTTTTCATCACTCGTATTATTGTTTCAATTGAAGGAATGCCTCCCTTCTTATAAGAAAATACAATTTTACTTTTGCTGAATTTACTTAAAATTCGTTCAATCGATTCATGAATTGTAATATTAATAAAATCATTTTGTCTTTCGATATCTTTTAAACGGAGATTAAGTGTATCAAAATCGACCATGGTACCCCATTCTTTATATTTTGAAAGCCCTTCCAGAAAATGATAGCATTTTAAATAATTTGAAGATTCATTAGAGCCATCCTTTCTAAGATAGGGAATATCAATATATACCAAGTCATAACCGTAATTATCAATGTCAAATATAGATTGATTAAGAGCAAAACATTGTGCGCCTGAATCAAAGACTAAGCTACTTACTTCAGTTGCAAATTTTAAAAAACATTCATCAAAAGATTTTTCCCAAGTCGTTTTATTCCCAAAATTTCTGGCAACTTCAGCTGTCCTGATATTTAAATTTTTCCTATGAAAAAGATTAAATGGCCTTTTAATTAAGCTTGATTGAAAAAGTGCATAATACGCTAAAGCTCTTTTGTAATCTAAGGTTGGCTGTGTATAGTGGTTCATATTTACAATATTCGTAGTTACTTTGTCAAGCCACTTATTTTCATCGTTGAGGTAATATACATCTTTGAAAGTCTTTTCAATGAAATTTTGGTAATTAGTAGATTGATTATTTCCCTTTATATTTTTAATGTCTTCGGCGGTTAAAGTGTAATGGCTATTTTCAATAATAGCCTTTCCTATAAGATAATTGAAATGAAGTTTATCATTGTAAGTTACTGACTTGCCCATCCTTTTGAATAAGTAACTTACGCTACCACTTCCTCCACAAGCATCTAAAGCATTGTAAAACTTTAATTCTTTAACCACATCATAAATCCATGGGAGTATTTTCCTTTTACTCCCCTGATATCGTGTTGTCGGAAATAATTTAAAATCTATAGAATCATTAATCACAAATAAAATTTTGAGTAAAGATATCATTTCAAAATGATTTTTCAATTATGTAAATTCGACACCTAGCAATCAATCAAAGAACCAAGTACTAAATAACAAGGATTGGAAGTAATTAGACAATCGTTAAATTACTTAAAGTTGAATTTCGAAAATTATCAGTATTATTTTTCGGTATCACTAAAATCCGCATTCCACCACGCTTGTTATCTTTCCTTAAAAGATTATTGATTACTTTTAATTATAAATTTTATCATTATGCCGGAAGGCCCTTCTATTCTTCATTTGAAAAGCCAGTTAACACCTTTTATCGGAAAGAAGGTTACAAAAGCCGGGGGCTATGGCCCCATGGATACCAAGTGGATAAATGGAAAAAAATTATTGGATATACGCACCTGGGGAAAACACTTACTATTTGTTTTTGACAACTGCTCGGTAAAAGTGCACCTCGGCTTGTTTGGCGGTGTGCTGGTAAATGAGCGTAAAAAAGTAAACCGGTCTTTTTTTCTTGAATTTAGTAAAGGCGAAATAAATGGCTATGTGGTAAGAGCCCAAAAACTAACGGCATCCTTAAACGAAATTTATGACTGGCGGGTTGATATATTAAGCAAAGAGTTTGATCCGGCTTATATAAAAACTTTATTAAAAAAAGAAAAAGATAAAACCATTGATGATGTATTGATGGACCAGGAAATATTTTCCGTGTGGGAAATATTATTAGGAATGAAGCGCTTTACCGGGCAGGCATACACCCGCTGAGTGTTACAGGAAAGATACCTGCAACAAAGATTACGAAGCTTATAAAAGAAGTGGTAAACTATGCCCGTTTATTTTATGAGGAACTGGAAACAAAAGGTAAAAAATTAACCTTCGCAGTTTACCAGCAGAAGTTTGCAGCAGATGGCAGTGAGGTCACGATGAAAGTATTACCAAAATCTAAGCGAAAAATATTTTACTCAGAACATAAGCAGGCGATGTATGAATGATGCAAATAACCATTTGTTTGTATTTTATTTTATTCTAAAAGGCGCAAGCGGACGCCAACATGGCGTAATCACCATTTGTTTCAGTAATAGTTCAATTAAATGGCACAGTAAACCAACTTTTATTTGGTATTTTTATTTTCATATTAACGCAACGCCCGCTGCGTGAGGCGTTGCTAAGAAGAAAGGTTAATTCTCACAAAGCATTTTAGATTAGATTTATAGAATAATTAATTTACGCCGCATAGGCAATGAGTTCTTTGAATGTATCTGTTTTCCTTTTAGCTGCTCTTAGCATTATAGCTTTAAAAATTCCTTGCTCTGTATTTCTTCGGTTCGTCCTAAAGCA
>Ga0207933_1002466_pt1 | contig 11964 bp, 13 predicted proteins | sample NGESurdeep092012_4_FD_184488 | JGI IMG/M metagenome (GOLD analysis project Ga0207933, IMG submission 184488) | Arctic peat soil microbial communities from Barrow, Alaska - NGEE Surface sample F53-3 deep-092012 (SPAdes) | ecosystem: Environmental > Terrestrial > Soil > Wetlands > Peat ... | reverse complement strand
CCCGCCTCATCAGGGAGGGGCGCGTGACCCTGGATGGGCGCTTGGCCAAGCCGTCGGAGCTGGTCCGGAGCGGAGAGACGGTGCGCGTCGAACTGATCGAAGCCGCCTCGCTGCTGCCACGACCGGAGCAGATCCCACTGGACGTGGTCTATGACGACGGCCAGGTGGTGGTGGTCAACAAGGCGGCCGGAATGGTGGTTCATCCCGGCCCCGGCCACGCCACCGGAACCCTGGTCCACGCTCTGCTGGGATTGGGCGGCAACTGGTCGGCGACGGGCGGGAGCGCGCGCCCGGGCATTGTCCATCGCCTCGACAAGGGCACTTCGGGACTGATCCTGGCGGCCCGCAACGACGTCGTGCATCGCGCGCTGGCAGCCCAATTGGCCGATCGCACGCTCACCCGCCGCTACCTGGCCATGGTCCGCGGAATCGTGACCGGCCCCGGTGGAGTGCTGGAGGGCCCGATCGGCCGCGATCCCCGCCAGCGCCTTCGAATGGCGGTCGTGGAGGGGGGGCGGCCGGCCCGAACCCGCTTCTCGGTACTCGAGGTGAGGGCCGGTCATACTCTGCTTCAATGCGAGCTGGAGAGCGGCCGGACGCATCAGATCCGCGTTCACCTGTCGGCCCTTGGCTATCCCCTGGCGGGCGATCTGCTCTACTCGCGGCGCCGCACGGAGGGCCCCGCCCGGCCCATGTTGCACGCCCAGGCCCTGCGCTTCAATCATCCGACCAAGGGGGAGCAGATGCGTTTCGAGGCGTCCCTGCCGGCCGACATGGAGGAATTCTGGGAGAGCCTGAGGTGAAGGGGGGCCGGATCATCGTGCTATCTGGGCCCGGTGGGGTGGGCAAGGACACGGTCATCGAGGCCCTGCGCCAACGCCATCCGCAGCTTGGCTACAGCGTCTCCTACACCACCCGCCCGGCGCGCCCGTACGAGAGGGAGGGGGTCCACTACCGCTTCGTCACCGGACCCCGATTTCAGAGCCTCCTGGAGTCGGGAGACATGCTCGAGCACGCGCTCATCAACGGTTACCACTACGGCACCTCGGCGCAGCTGGTGAACGAACAGTTGGAGCAGGGACGGGACGTGATTCTGAAGATCGACGTGCAGGGAGCCGAACAGATGCGCAGGTCCCGACCGGACGCGCTGTTCATCTTCTTGAAGCCCCCTTCGATGAACGAGCTGCTGCGGCGCAGGCGTGCCCGGGACAGTGAATCGGCGGCCGAGATGGAGGCCCGACAGCGCCTCGCGGTGGAGGAGATGGGCAACGCCGCCGCCTATGACCACGTGATCGTCAACGACGAGCTGGACCAGACCGTGGCCGTCATCGAGTCGATCCTGGCCGCAGGCGCGGGGGACCAACGTGGACCGCTCTGAGCTCGACGTTCCGCCCGCCGTGGCAGGAAGGCGCGTCGCGCTTCTGGTCTGTGGTGGAATCGCCGTCTACAAGCTGGTTGACCTCGCCTCTCGGCTGGTCCGGGCCGGCTGCCAGGTCCGCGTCGCGATGACCCGGTCGGCCCAGCAGTTCGTCGGTCCGACCAGCTTTCGAGGCATCACCGGCCATCCCGTCCTGACCGACCTGTTCGGTTCCGAGGGGCCGGCCGAGCCCCACGTCGAGCTCGGCGACTGGGCGCAGCTGATGTTGCTGGCGCCCGCCACCGCCGACGTCCTCGCCCGCTTGGTCCAGGGGCGCTCCGACGACCCGGTGACGGCGACCGTGCTGGCGGCGCGCTGTCCGATCCTGATCGCCCCGGCCATGAACGATGCGATGTGGAATCACGCCGCCGTCCAGGCCAACGTCGCCGTCCTCTGGGAGCGGGGATTGACGGTGCTGGCGCCCGAGGAGGGTCGGCTCGCCAGCGGTCACCGTGGGCCCGGCCGGCTGCCTACAGCCGAGGCCATCCTGACAGCGCTGGAGGCGTGCGCGGCGCCGGGCCGCGATTACGCCGGGATCAAGGTCGTGGTCACCGCCGGCGGGACCCGCGAACCGATCGATCCGGTTCGCTTCATCAGCAACTATTCGAGCGGAAAGATGGGTTATGCGCTGGCCCGCACGGCGGCTCAAAGGGGCGCCGAGGTGGTGTTGATCAGCACCGTTGACCATCCCTGGGCAGAGGGGGTGACGGTGGTCGCGGTGGTCACCGCGGCGGAGATGCTGGCCGGCCTGCGCCAGCACCTGGGCGGGGCGCGTTTGCTCATCATGGCGGCGGCGGTGGCCGACTACCGGCCCGACCAGCGGGTGCCGGACAAGATCCGTCGAGAGCAGCAGGAAGAGCTCATGATGCGCCTAGTGCGCAACCCCGATCTCCTGGCCGAGCTCTCCTCGGAGCCGGATCTGTCCGGCCTTTATCGCCTCGGCTTTGCCGCCGAGGATTCAGGGCTGGCCGTCTCGGCGCTGGCCAAGCTTCAGCGCAAGCACCTGGACGCCATCGTCGCCAACGACATCCGACGCTCCGACATTGGATTTGGGTCGGACTACAACGAGGGCCTGATGCTGTTTGCGGACGGGCAGCGCCTGGAGTTGCCGAAGATGCCCAAGTCGGAGATGGCGGAGCGCATCCTGGGCGCCGTCCGTCCCCGCCTGGGCTGAGGGCGGCGGTGGTCTCGGCCACGGAGGGCGGCACCACGCTCCCGGTGGTGGGCGCTGCAGGCGGGGTCGGTGAGGCATCGGCATAGCTCTCCGCTACGCCCAGATCGCCGTCGACCTGAGCCGCCTGGGTGAGCGCGAGAGCTACACCTACGCCGTCCCCGACAGCTGGCCGGTGCAGGTCGGGCACCGGGTTCAGGTTCCGTTCGGACCCCGCTCGGTGGCCGGATATGTGATTGAGCTTCTGGAACACGACCCCGGGGTCGACAACCTGAAGTCGCTGGCGGCGATGGATCCAGAACCACTGCTGCTGGCCCATCAGATCGCGCTGGCGCAGCGGGTTGCCGAGCACTACTGGGCGCCCTTGATCGAGGTCCTGAGGGCGATGGTGCCGCCCCGGATCCGGACCGGCCGCTCCAGCGGCGCCGGACCCTCGCTGCGCCAACGCCGCCACAGCCAGCTGCTGCGCTACTGCCGCCCGGTGGCGGCGGCCATGGCGGGGCCCGAATTGACCGAAGCGCAGGCGGCGGCGGTGGTCTTGGCCCGCCAGCAGCCTGCGGTTCTTCTTCACGGCGTCACCGGGGGAGGCAAGACCGAGGTCTACATGGCGGCCGCCGAGGGCGTCCTGGCAGAGGGTGGCACGGTCCTGGTGCTGGTGCCGGAGATCTCGCTCACCCCCCAACTGGTGGAGCGTTTTTCGCGGCGACTGGGGGTGCCGATGGCGATTCTGCACAGCCATCTGACAGAGTTGGAGCGCGCCCAGCAGTGGTGGCGGGTCCGCCGTCGCGAGGTGAAGCTGGTCATCGGCAGCCGCTCGGCGGTGTTCGCTCCGCTGGCCGACCTGGGCCTGATCGTGGTTGACGAGGAGGGGGCGGGGGCCTATAAGCAGGATCGAACTCCGCGCTATGAAGCTGGCTGGGTCGCCCAGGAGCTGGCCCGGTTAGCCGGAGCCCACATCCTTCTGGGGTCGGCCACGCCCAAGGTGGAGACCTACGCGCGGACGCGCTCGGGTGAGCTGGCGCTGGCCGAACTGCGAGACCGGGTCCGCGGCCAGGCCGCCCCCATCCAGCTGGTGGACATGAGGGAGAACGCGGGCGAAGCCTCACGCGGACCACTGTCGCGACCGCTTGTGGAAGCGGTCACGCAGACGCTGGAGGCGGGCGAGCAGGCGATCTTGTTCCTGAACCGGAGGGGCCTATCAACCTTCGTTCTGTGTCGCGATTGCGGCGCCGCGGTGGAGTGTCCGAACTGCTCGGTGTCCCTTGTTCATCATCCCGAGTTGGGCGGTCTGTGCTGTCACTATTGCGGCGCCCAGGCTCCCCTGCCGGCGCTCTGCCCCGCCTGTGGCAGCCGTCAGATCAAGGCTCTGGGGCTGGGTACCCAGCGACTCCAAACCATGGTCACCAAACTCTGGCCGCGAGCCCGCGTGCTGCGCTTGGATTCGGACATCGCCAAGGGTCCCGACGCCTACTGGGATGTCTACCAGCGCTTTGCGCAGGGTGAGGCGGACGTGCTGGTCGGCACCCAATTGGTGGCCCGGGGGCTGGACTTGGAGGCGGTGACCGCGGTCGGCGTGGTGGACGCTGACCAGCCCCTCCACTTTCCAGACTATCGGTCGGCTGAGGCGGCGTTTGGGATGGTCACCCAGGTGGCCGGGCGGGCCGGCCGGGGGCAGCGGCCAGCCCGGGTCATCGTGCAGACATCCAACCCCGACCACTACAGCATGAGGTTGGCTCAGGCCCACGATTACCGCGCCTTTTTCGAGGCTGAGATGCCCTCCCGCCGGATGTTCAACTTTCCGCCCGCCGCCGATCTGGCTGTGGTCACCCACTCGGGAGCCGATTCTGAGGAGATCGCAGCGGGGGCACGCGTGGTGGCCGAGTCGTTCCGGGTCGCTCTGGCGCTGGAAGGAGCCGACGATATCCTGGTGGCGGGGCCCTCGCCGGCGGCAATCCATCGGCTGCGCGGCGAGTACCGCTGGCAGATCACGATCCGCGGAAGGGGTCTGGAGCGCCTTCGTCACCTGGTGCCCAGGGTGCGGGGATGGAGCTGCGATGTGGACCCCGTCGCCTGACCGCGAGCGCCGCCGTCAGGTCGGCGACGACGGCTGGTTTGAATGACCACGCCGGCTCGGTAAAATCTAACCATGTCGGTGCGTTCCATACTCGGTTTTGACCAGCCCGTGCTGCGCGAAAAGGCCCGGCGGGTGGCCCGCGTTGATGCCTCCATCGTGCGCCTCCTCGACGATCTCGCCGAGACCATGTACGCGGCCCCGGGCGCGGGTCTGGCGGCCAACCAGATCGGGGTCGCGCTGCGCGTATGCGTGGTCAAGGGCGACGACAATCAGCACTGGGGCCTCATCAATCCGACCCTGGTGAAGGCGGCGGGATCCCAGATCGGCTACGAGGGATGCCTGTCCTACCCCGGCTGGGTGGGGGAAGTCGAGCGCCGGGAGAGCGTGGTCGTGAAGGGGCTGAACCGCAAGGGCAAGGAGATTCGGGTCAAGGCGTCCGGGTTCACCGCCCGAGCCTTCCAGCACGAACTCGATCATCTCGATGGGATCCTTTTCACCGACCGCCTGACCGGCCTTGAGACGCTGCGCCGGGTGGAGGATCTGGAGGACGAGGAGCCGGACGAATCGGCGAAGCAGGCCGTCGAGGCCTGAGCCCGGCCGCCGCTGGTGCCAATATGCGCATCGTCTTCCTCGGCAGTGCCGCGTTCGCAGCGCCGTCCCTCAGGGCGTTGATAGAAGTGGGGCACGAAATCGCCCTGGTGGTCACGCAGCCCGACCGGCCTGGTAACCGGCGGCGCCTGACGCCGCCACCCCTGAAATTGGCTGCGAGCGAGTTGGGTCTTGAGGTCTTTCAACCCGAACGCATCGCCTCGGATCAGAGCCAGGAGAGGCTTGTGGCGGCGGGACCCGAATTGATCGTCGTGGTCGCCTACGGCCAGATCATTCCTCGTCGCCTCCTGGATCTACCCCCGCGCGGCGTCATCAATGTGCACGCCTCCCTGCTGCCGCGCCATCGTGGCGCGGCCCCCATCGCCGCTGCCATCAGGGAGGGCGATCAGAAGACGGGCGTCACAATCATGCAGATGGACCAGGCCCTCGACCACGGCCCGGTATTGGCCTCGCGTGAGATCGAGATCGGGCCGGTCGAGGACGCCGCAGGCCTCACCTCGCGCCTGGCCCTGCTGGGGGCCGCCCTGCTGGCGGAAACGCTCTCGCAGCTCGATCGATTGCGGCCGGTTGCCCAGGACGAGTCGCTGGCCACCGTGGCGACCAAGTTGCACCGTCAGGACGGCGAGTTTGACTGGAACGTCGGAGCCGTCACCTTGGACCGGACGGTCAGGGCTTTCCGGCCCTGGCCGGGTGTCACGCTGCCCTGGCGGGGCGGGCGGATCAAGGTGCTCCGAGGACACCTCGGCGATGGCCAGGGCGAACCCGGTGCCGTGCTCGGCTCGGGCCAGGGGTGGGTGGAGGTGGCCTGTGGGGAAGGTTCATACAAGCTGTTGGAAGTGCAGGTCCCAGGGCGTCGGCCGATGCCCGGGGACGAGCTGACGGGCGCCGATGAAGGATTCTAAGAATCGGGAGGTGGCGGTCAATCGTCGCGCCTTTCACGACTACTTCGTCGACGAACAAGTGGAGGCGGGACTGGTCCTGACCGGCACCGAGGTCAAGTCTCTCCGCCTCGGGCGCTGCAACCTGCGCGACGGGTACGTTCGAATCGATGGCCACGAGGCCTGGTTGGAGAACGTCCACATCAGCCCCTACGAACAGGGCGGATACGCCAACCACGAGCCCATGCGTTCTCGCAAGCTGCTCTTACACCGAGCCCAGATCGCCTCCCTGGTTGGTAAGGCACGGCAGAAGGGCTACACGTTGATTCCGCTCCGGGTGTATTTCGCCCGCAACCATGCCAAGGTCGAGGTGGGCCTGTGCCGTGGGAAGAGGGAATACGACAAGCGACAGGTGCTCGCGGCCGCCGACGCCAAGCGTGAAATGGAGCGGGCGCTGAAGCGCTAAGGCCAATTCGGTCCGTGGCGACCTCCGCCAGCTCAAATGTGGTAGGATTACGCGTTGCTCGGTGCACGTGGGGGCGTCCGGTCTCGACGGGGTAGTTGGGCTTCGGGATAGCGAGCCGAAGGCGTGTGCGTGACAGCGCAGGCAATACAAATGCCAACAACAGACCAGCTCTCGCCATGGCTGCGTAAGCAGTAGTGGTTGGAGCCCCGGGACACGATCCCGGGCATCGCCCCTGGAAACGCCGGCGAGCCGGGATGGCGGTGTCACGAAAGCCGGATGGCTGTTCTTGGGGCGTCTCGGCCCTTGAACGGGACTCTCACTGAGACTGGCCGAGGGGATCCGGTTGGGAGGAGCCCGGAGGTGAGATCAATATCCCAGCTACGCTCGTAGAGATCTCGGAGAGCGCTGCTTCGGACGCGGGTTCAACTCCCGCCGCCTCCACCTTTGGCTCGCCTGTTTCGAATACGAACTAAGCGCACCGGGCCGCACGGTTGCCCCCTAAACCGCACTAGTCTAGGGGGCAAGTTAGAGCCTCACGGGCGGCGAGTACGGGGTGGCCCGTGTCAAGTCATGGTGAACACGGTCCCGCAGTCGCAGGTCGCAGTCCACCCCCCCCCGGTTACGTCTTCTTTGACGATGCGGAGCCTTTCTGGTGCTCCGCATCGAAGGCGGCGCTCTTGGCGGTCTGCTTGACGCCGCCGAGAGCCTGCTGAGCCTTTCCTTTCAACTCATCGCCTTTGTTGCCAGTGGCCCGGCCTTTCAACTCGGTCGCCTTGCCTTCGATCTTGTCCTTCACGGCGGTCCTCCCAAGAGTGGATTTGACGGCAGCCAACCCGGTAGGGCCCCTAGCGGCGCCCGCGGTACCAGTACCCGCCTCCACCAAAAAGCAGAACGAATACGACGATGACGATGAGAAGTGTGGTTGCGCTCATGGGTTCTTCCTCCAATAGTTTTTCTTACAAGCACTGTGAGCCCGCTCGGAGGGAGGTGCGAGGGCCGGATGCGCCTGTTGGAGAGGGCCTCCTGGCCTCGCCGCGAGCTGTTCCCGCGAACGGGGTCGGGATTGGACGTCTATGCACGTCTCCTTGAGAAGACGAAGTAGACCGCCCAGATGATGAGCCCGATGACCAGAAGCCCCCAGAGGCCGGGACCCACGATGAAGCCACCGCCGCCGAGCAGGATGATCAACAGGATTAGGACGATGATCAGGATCATTTCAATCTCCTAGCGGCTTCCGCTTGCCGCTGCCGGGGGTGCATTGGCCGGGGTCGCGCTTCCGCCGTACCAGTTGAAGCTGAATCCGCCGTAGATCAGGAAGAGAAGGACGACGACAACCACTGCCAGAACCGCTATCGCGGCTGTCGGGTTGTCCGCGCTACCACCTTCTTCGACGATGGAGCTGCCGCCCGGTCCGTAGTAGCGGCGGTAGGTGTAACCCCCGCCTCCCAAGGCGACAACGAGTACAAGCACGATCAGCAGAATCAATACGAAGTTCATGTCAAATTGGTCTCCTGGAGGTTCTTGGATCGAATACCGCTCATCGGGCGGCAACCAGGACGGCGCCCACGGCAACTCCACCACCTGCGAGCCAACCCAAATTCACAAGACGAGCAACGCGGCGTCTTTTTCGCAGCGCGCTTCGTCGCTGGTCGAATCCGACCCCGACCGCCACAATTGGTGACCCCGCATATCCGATGACGGCTTGGTGACTGGGCCTCACCGCGCGAGCGTGGTCCGACCCCAAGAACAATCTCAGCAACAAACCGAATGTGGGCCCGACCTGAAGTCCGAGCCGGAACAGAGGGTGTCTAAGCGTCTTAGACCGGTTCTAGGGTCCGAAGTCTCTCGGTCAACCTCTGCTGTAGGTCCGGCCGGTCTTCTAGAACGCCGAAGATCACGGCCCTGATCGCCGTCCATTCCCCGCTGGCCTGGATGTTCACCACCTCCACGTGGATGGCGTTCCCCCAGGGTGGTGGCGGTCTCCTCGCGCCCGGATCTTGCTGCTCTTCCTCGCGTCATTCGGGGTTCCCAGCCTGGCAATCGCACTCGTATGCGAGTGGACAAAGACTCCCCACGGAGCCGGCCGCGCTGAGGGAGACGAGCCACAAGGCCAACGCCACGTCACCTTCATGAGCAGCGTCGACGCCACCGGATGAGGTGTATCGTTGGTGTATGGCACGCACCAACATTGATCTCGACGACGAGGCATGCAACGCGATCATGCGCCGCTACCACCTCGTCAGCAAGCGAGCGGCGGTCAACTTCGCGCTGCGGATCGTCGCTGGAGAGGCCCTCGACCTCGACCAGGCGCGCGGCCTGCGCGGGTCAGGGTGGGCCGGCGACCTCGAAGAGCTGCGCGCCAATCGCGTCGGGTGATCCTCGTCGACACCTCGGCCTGGGTGGAGTTCCTGCGCGACACCGGTAGCCCCACCTGCGTTCGCGTCGACCAACTACTCGCCGACGAGATCGTCACCTGTCATCCCATTCGAATGGAAGTGCTCGCCGGAGCCCGAGACGAACGACACCTCCAGGATCTTCGCGGCTTGCTCGCGCGCGCCTCTGTCCTCCCGACCCTGCCTACCGACTACGAGGACGCGGCGGCGCTCTATCGTGCCTGTCGCCGTCGCGGCGAGACCGTCCACAAGCTGATCGACTGCCTGATCGCGGCCCACGCCATCCGGGCGCACCTCCCGCTCCTCCACTTCGACGCCGATTTTGAGGTACTCGCCCGTCACGCGGGACTCGTGGTCGCCAGCGGCTGACGCCGATCTACGACTCGCGCATCCTAGAAGATCGGGTCCAACCGCACGGGGTCGGTATCGCCGACCCGCGGTTGAAGCCGACCTACTTCGGATTTCGCTGCCGCAAACGGTTCGACTCCCGCCGACTCCCCATGCACCCGTCGCCGGGCCCGTCGCCGGGCCCGCCGCGCCAGATCGAGGAGGCTGGGCCGCCCGCCATTGGTCAGCGTCCGCGTGCGGAGGCGCGAGTTGGGCACGCTTAGACTGCCAGGATGGACAACAAACGTCGCCAGGCACCCATGCTGGTGCCCAAGGCCCGGCCCTCCGCGGATCGCACGCTGCTGCAGCACCCCGGCCTTGAGGACCCATCACATCATTCCGATTCGTGGCGTGTGATGCGTTTCGCGGCTGAGTTTGTCGAGGGATTTGACGCCCTGGCCGAAATCGGCAATGCCGTCACGGTGTTCGGCTCTGCGCGGCTCGCGCCAGCCGATCCCTACTACGCCGCCGGCGTCCAGGTGGGGATGGAGCTCGCCCGTCGCGGGGTCTCAGTCATCACGGGCGGCGGGCCGGGATTGATGGAGGCGGTCAACAAAGGCTGCATGGAGGCGGGGGGCCTCTCGGTCGGTTGCAGTATCGAACTTCCGGATGAGCAATCCCTCAACGACTATGTGGAGGTCGGAATCGAGTTTCGATTCTTCTTTGTTCGGAAGCTGATGTTCGTCAAATATGCGCGGGGATTCATCATTTTTCCGGGCGGCTTCGGAACCCTGGATGAGTTGTTCGAAGCCCTCACCCTGGCGCAGACGGGCAAGATCGAGCATTTCCCCATCGTGCTGTTCGGCGCCCACTACTGGACTGGCCTTCTGGCCTGGCTCAAAGACCAGGCTATTGAGCACAATCTGCTGTCACTGACCGACATGGACCTGATATCCGTTACCGACGATCCCGCCGAGGCGGCGGCACTCGCCACCAGCGTCATAAGCAGTCCCCCGCCCTGACCGAAGCTTCTTACCTGAATCGTATTCAGGCTGATTGCGGCCTAAGTAGTCGGAAAGCCTGCCCGCTTGGCCTACTTCTGGTAGGCTACCGCCCGCCCGCCCGCCCGATCACCGGACCCGCGAGCGCCGCGAGGGGTCAGATAGCCGGGGCGACCCCCCAGTTCTGGCTACCGGTCGACGCCGGGGCCGGACACCGTGGCCGGCACCCCGGTGGACGGCGGCGCCTCCACCCCGGTGGGGGTCGGCCCGCCCCCGCCGATCGGGCCGGGAGCCGGGCTCTCTGGCACCACGCCTCCGATCCCCGTCCGCCCCTCGGCCTCCGGGTCCCCGGATCCCGGTCCGTCCCCGGGCGGCCCCGGGTCGGAGGCATCGGGCCCCGGGTCGGCCTCCCGCCGGAGCGACGGGTGGAACAGGGTGTACAGGATCACCCCGAGGGCCAGGGCCCCGAAGGGGATGATGGCGTTCACGCTCGAGATGTACAGGGGGAAGAGGATGAAGCCGGACAGGAGGAGCGTCCAGGCCCAGAGGATGAGCACGCTCCGGCGGTGACCGTGCCCCAGCCGGAGGAGCCGGTGGTGGAGGTGGTTCTTGTCCGGGGTGGAGAAACCGGTGCGGTTGGCCGTGCGCCGGACGAAGGCGAAGGCCATGTCCACGATGGGGACCCCGAGGATGAAGAACGGGATGAACAGGGGCGCGAAGAAGAAGTAGGTCTGGCCACTTCGGCCGGCCACGCCTCCCACCGCACCCACCGACCGTCCCCCAATGAGCATGGTGCACGCCGCCATCAACAGGCCCAGCAACAGCGCCCCGGCATCGCCCATGAAGATCTTGGCCGGATGGAAGTTGTGGGGCAGGAAGCCGACGCAGATGCCACAGGTGATGACGGCGATGAGCGGTCCGATGTTGTCGGTCTGGAGGTTGCCCAGATGCTGGAGGTGCAGGCCGTAGACGGCCAGCGCCCCCGAGGCGATGGCCACCACCCCGGCGGCCAGGCCGTCCAGGCCGTCGATGAGGTTGACGGCGTTGGTGATGGCGATGACCCACAGTGCGGTCAGCAGCGGGGTCCACTCCGGGGACAGGATGACCAGACCCCCGAGGGGCACCTTGAACTGGAACCAGGTCACCCCCATGAAGTAGAGGATGGTGGCGGCCAGCACCTCCCCGGCCACCTTGGCCGGGGCCGACATGTCCCGGAGGTCGTCGATGGTCCCCACCACGAAGATGGCGGCGGCCCCGAGGATCAGGCCCAGCGGCTCGGACGATCCCCGGAACAGCGGGCTGAGGGCGGGGATGGACGCGGCCACGGCCCAGGCCACCAGCATGGCCACGAACATGGCCACCCCGCCGGCCGCCGGCGTCACCTTCTGGTGGACCTTCCGCTCGTCGGGCTGGGCCACGTAGCCGACCTGCATGGCGATCCGCCGGACAGGGAACGTCAGGATCCAGGCCGACAGGGCCGCCACCCCGAGGAGGACGCCGTACCAGTTGAGGGGTACGACACCGATCATCCGAGCACCCGGGTTGTCCTCACGGCCCGCCCGCTGGTGGACACGGTGCCCTCACGCCCTGCCCAGGGTCGGGTACGGGGGGAAGGCCGCACACAAGTC
>Ga0207933_1002465_pt1 | contig 11966 bp, 11 predicted proteins | sample NGESurdeep092012_4_FD_184488 | JGI IMG/M metagenome (GOLD analysis project Ga0207933, IMG submission 184488) | Arctic peat soil microbial communities from Barrow, Alaska - NGEE Surface sample F53-3 deep-092012 (SPAdes) | ecosystem: Environmental > Terrestrial > Soil > Wetlands > Peat ... | reverse complement strand
CGCGGTGCGGTGGATGGGAGCCTGGGCGTTGAGCTCGAACCGGCGATGAGGATGTCGACGAGGCGGCGGGCGCTGGGCTCCCAGCCCGGTATCGCTGCGGTGTGGAAGACGCCAATGAGGGCACGGACAAAGTCGTTGGGGTCGGTGTCGGAGCGGAGATCGCCGCTGGCGATGGCGCGCTTGACGGAGGCTACGAAGGCGGTGTGGATGAGCGAACGGGAGCCTTCGATGAGGCGCATGGAGCCACCGGCGACGGTGTTCATCGCCGGGATGATGAGCATTTTTCCGGCGACGTGGTCGATGAAGAGCAGCATCCAGGCGCGCAGGGCTTCGAGCGGCGGCATCGTTGCTGCAAAGCGCTGCGCAGCGGCGGCAAGTTTCTCAACTTCGCTGCGATAGACGGCTTCGATGAGGGCGTCGCGCGTTGGAAAGTGCCGGTACAGTGTCCCGGGACCAATCTCAGCCCGGCGCGCAATGTCGTCAAGGCTCGCCGCCGCGCCATCCCGCGTGAAGGCCTCTTTGGCGACTTCAAGGATGCGCTCGCGATTATGCTGCGCATCGGCGCGGAGTTTGCGTGCAGGCGGAGCGGGTGGGAGCTTCTTCTTCGGCATAGCAACAATTCGCAAAATATCCTGCAACCGGAGACGTCCTCCGGTTATCTCTTATTCGGACACTGTCTCCGTTTTATTCAGCGGAGGCCCGTATGTCAATCTGGCGCGATGCAGATCGTGCCTCTAAACAGCAGGAGAGAAGCGATGCATGTCTTTGTAACGGGATCGACAGGATTTATAGGAACGGAACTGGTGAAGGAACTGATTGCGGCAGGGCACCAGGTGCGCGGGCTTACGCGCAGCGATGCCGGCGTGGAGCAGTTGAAGGCCGCGGGCGCGGAAGTTTATCGCGGCGACCTCACCGACCTCAACAGTCTGCGCCTGGGAGCAATGGGGATGGATGCTGTAGTGAACCTGGCGTTCAACCACGACTGGGCGAAGTTTGAGCAAAATGCGAAGGATGAGGTCCAGGCGATTGATGCGCTGGGATCGGTGCTCGAACCTGGCAAGCTGCTGGTGGTCACTTCCGGGATCGGGATCACGAGCGGCGCGCCGGGCCAGGTGCGCAAGGAGACTGATTCTCCGACGGATTCGCCAACAATTCCGCGCAAGCCGGAACAGGCGGCGCAGGCTGTGGCGGCAAAGGTGTGCATGTGGCGATAGTGCGCTTGCCGCAGGTGCATGACACGCGCAAACAGGGGCTGGTGACGATGCTGATTCAGATTGCACGCGAGAAGGGTGTCTCGGCGTATGTCGGGGATGGCGCAAGCCGTTGGTCTGCGGGGCCGCTGAAGGATGTGGCGCACCTCTATCGGCTGGCGGTTGAGAAGACGGGGCCGGGCGTGACAACGTATCACGCGGTCCAGGAAGAAGGGGTGCCGTTGCGGGACATCGCCGGGGCGATTGGCAAAGGGCTCAAGGCTCCGGTGATTTCGATTGCACGGGAGAAGGCTGCCGAGCACTTTGGGCTGTTCGGTCACTTTGCGACGCTGGATATGCCGGCTTCGAGCGAGTGGACGCGCAAGACGCTGGGGTGGGAGCCGATCGGGCCGGGGCTGATCGAGGATTTGACGAATATGAAGTACTGACGATTTCGGTTGCACCATTTTCATGGGCTGAAGCGAGGCCCCGGGTGGCTCCGGAGCCTCGTTATGCTTGCATACTGGGCGAATCGATGTGAGCTGCTCACACTTTGGTCCTTGCAAGTCGTCTAGTGTTCGGTAATGAAATCGGCGCCGGTCTTCAACTGCGGGGCAACATGCCAAGTCACATTTCCAGTGGGGCAAACTTGGAAACGCGCATTGGCAATTTTGCGCTCGTTGATGAGGACCGGGGAAGTGAAGCTCGGCCCCAGCCTGCCCCACAGCAGGCGTTGATTTTTGCCATCTCCTACAATTAGCTGGTCCAGAAAGCAGCGCGCTGCCCTTTCTGTATGGACCATCTTCGGAGTCGCATGGCTAAGAAAAGCACGACCAAATCTGTCCCACCTCGGTCTCTAACTGGCTTCATAGAAGCGTTCGCACAGTACTTGTCAGGCTCTAACTTCTTGAAATGCTTTCGCGGCCAGCGTGATGCCTCTTGGCCGATTGTGGCGGGCATATTCCGCCCTACGTTCAAAGAGCTTCTTGAGAATGAGAAAAGGGCGGTTCGGGATCTTATCTCAGTTCATCCTAGCGAGTTTGCAAACGACAAAACCATGGTCGATAAGCTGGTCCGAATGCAGCATTTTGGACTGCCGACTCGATTGCTGGATGTTTCGCGGAATGCGTTGGTCGCGCTATATTTTGCAACCGAACCAAGCCCTCTTCGCAGCAAACCGAGTGACGGAATGGTCACAGCTTTCGCTATTCCGCCAGAACGCGAGAAGTACTTTGACAGCGATTCAGTAAGTTGCATGGCCAATTTGGCCAATATGACTTCTGAGGAGAAGGATGAGATATATCAATTGAAAGAATTGCTAATAGAACTACCTGAAGACGAACAAATCACGAAATTCAATGCTGATGGCGTCGTAAAACGACTTCATCAGTTTATTAGGTCAGAAAAATCATGTTTTCAGCCAATTATCAGACCAATAGATTTGCTCCAGCCATATTATGTTCATCCCAAAATGAGCAATAGGCGAATCCTGGCGCAATCCGGTGCCTTCATCCTCTACGGCGTAGATCCATTCAAGAAATTATTTTTCCCGTACGAGATCGAAGAAACATCATTCCGTGTACCTCAGAAAGCGAAGGAACCTATTCGAAAGGCACTCGCAAATCTTGGTATCAATGAAAGCACACTCTTCCCTGAAATCGACAAGGCTGCAGCCCGGATCAAGAATCAGTACAGGAAGAGGTAGGAGATCGGCCGAGAACTTGTTGCGAACCGCCAAAGACGGAAATTCAAATTGAGGCACACAGCCGGACGGCAGAACGATTCGGTTGTTCAAAATGACGCGGTGACGCATTTGGATGTTAGGGTTTCCGCCACTTGTCCCTGCCCCCAACATTGGTGTCACGGACGCGCTCAACGTGAACGGCTGCATCCGGGTTCATCTCGCGAGCCCGCTCAATGGCTTGAGCTTGCGTTGGGAGGATTGCGCTGGCCCTTTCCGAGCCTGGTCTTCTTACTGCATAATCTCCCTGCTCACGCCTTTCGATATACACTTCAGCCTTTGCCATGAAAGCCTCCTTCCTGCGAGTAGAATACGCCGGAAAACGCCGCTGGTACAACATTGAGACGCTGGGTGCATTCTGCGGGCATGTGTTCAGTGTTGCGGATTGTTGGACTGTTGAGAACAGGCCAATGCACTTATCCATTCTGGTTTATGACCGCAAATTCGGTCAGACGTGGATTCGTGCCAAAGAGGCGCTTCAGATGAGGAAGAGATCGTGTCAGGACAAAGCAATCCGTGGAAGCAGCTTTGTTCCCTCATACTTCTGACCGCTTTGAAATATCCCGTATATGGCGTGGAGCAACTTCCTCGCAACGGCAATGAGTGCCCGTAGCCGGGCTTTATTTCGAGTGAGGAGGCTTTCGTAAAAGGCTTTTGCATGGGGATCGCAAAGGCGATGCGACCAGCGCCGGCATGTAAATGGGGAGGACGCGGAGATATTCCTCAGACCGCGACGGTGAAGGTATCTTCGGTGCGCGTCACGCTGTGATAGAGCGTGTCCCGCTCTACCGGCTCCCGGCCGGCCTCGCGGATCAGCCGCATCAGCTCGGACCGGCGCATTCCCTGGGGGGTTGTGGCCCCGGCATCGTGGTAGATCTTCTCTTCGATCACCGTGCCGTCGATGTCATCGGCGCCGAAGCGCAGCGCGATCTGCGCGATCTTGGCGGTCATCATTTGCCAATACGCTTTGATGTGCGCGAAGTTGTCCAGCAGCAGCCGGCTGGCGGCGATCTGGCGGATATCGGTCAGGCCGGTAGTACGCGGCAGATGCTCCAGCGCGGTGTGATCGGGATGGAAGGCGAGGGGGATAAAGGTTTGGAAACCGCCGGTTTCATCCTGCAAGGCGCGCAAGCGCAGCAGATGGTCCACGCGGTCCTCATCGTTCTCGATGTGGCCATAGAGCATCGTGGCATTGGTACGCAGGCCTAGCAGGTGCGCCTCACGCGCGGTCTGCAGCCATTCGTCGCCGTCGATCTTGTGATCGCAGATGATGTGCCGGACACGGTCGGAAAAGATCTCGGCTCCCCCGCCGGGCATGGAATCGACGCCGGCTTCCTTCAGCTTGCGCAAGGTGGCCGGAATCGTCAGCTTGGCCCGCCGCGCCAGATAGGCTACTTCCACCATCGTGAAACCCTTGATGTGGACACGGGGAAAGCGCTGTTTCAGGCCGGCAACCAGGTCCAGGAAGTACTGAAAGGGTAGATCGGGATGAAGGCCCCCGACGATGTGGAACTCGGTCACCGCTTCTATATAACCGGAAGCGGCCGTGGCCCAGGCCTCCTCCAACGCCATCGTGTAGGCTCCGGGGCTGTCTTTCTTCCGCCCAAAGGCGCAAAGCCGGCACGCCGCCACACACACGTTGGTAGGGTTGATGTGCCGATTCACATTGAAGTAGGTGATGTTTCCGTGCAGCTTCTCACGCACGTAGTTGGCCAGCCAGCCTACTGCGAGAATGTCGTCGGAGCCGTAGAGGGCGATGCCATCGTCGAAGCTCAGCCTCTCCCCGGCGAAAACCTTCGCGGCAATCGCATCTATCGCCGGATCTGCGGTCCGGAACTGCCGGCGGGACGGCGATGAGAGATCGGAGCCCATGTGTCCATCATACTGGATCGAGAAACGGCTGACGCGGGATACCGGATCAGTCATCGCTTTCGGCGGTGCGGTGGTTTACCATCGGCTGAAATACTCGAGAGCGGTTCTTCCACATCCGTGCCGAATCTGCGGCTGGGGAAAACCGTCTCGCTCCTAAGCATGCGCATATACAGGCTATTCGCGTTGGCCCTTCTGCTTCCTTCTGCCGCGCTTCCGGCGCTGCCCACTTCCGGGCCTCCCTCGACCTCCGTCCTGCCCCAGGTAACCGCCTATGCGCTGGACAAGAGCAAGTTGACCCTCCCGGCGGACTTCTCGGCGCCTCTCAACCTGCTCATTCTCTCCTTTAAACCAGATCAGCAGGAGGCGGCCCAAAGCTGGCTTTCGGCCGCGCACGACGCGGAACAAGCCAAAGTTCAGACGTGGACGCTGCCCATCTCCGGCCGCGAAGACCATCTTTACCGCTGGTGGTTGAACACGTCGATCCGCGGCAACACACCGCCGGGAGAATCCAAGCACAACATCGTTCCGCTCTACGTCGATAAGGCGAGCTTTCTGAAGTCGCTGGCAATCGATTCGGAAAAAGAGGTTGTGGTGTTGCTTACCGACAAGACGGGCCGGGTTCTATGGCGAAGCACCGGAGCTGCGAGCGGGGAGAAGCAGTCCTCCCTCCGCTCGTTTCTCAAGAGCGCGCCGCCGGCGAAGTAAAAATGCTCCCCTGAGGCGCGCATGACCACTTCAGTACAGTCCACACTCGAGCCCCCCGACAGACGGAAGCAGAGCTCTCAAGAAGAGCGCGAACCCAAGCGCGAACTCGGCTTCTTCGACTCCACCATGATGGTCGTTGGAGCCATGGTTGGCTCGGGTGTCTTCATTGTTGCGGCCGACATGTCGCGGACGGTCGGAAGTCCGGGCTGGTTTCTGGTGGCGTGGATCTTCGCCGCGGTGCTTACCGTGGCGGCAGGGCTTTCCTACGGCGAGTTATCTTCGATGCTGCCCGGGGCGGGCGGAATGTATCTCTACCTGCGCCGCGCCTATTCGCCTCTGTGGGGCTTTCTGTACGGATGGACGCTCTTTACCGTGATCCAGACCGGTACGATCGCCGCGGTCGCCGTAGCCTTTGCGCGCTTTCTTGGCGTGCTGGCTCCGGGGGTTTCAGAATCGCGATACATCCTGCCGCCGCTGCACTTCTCCGCCCACTACGCCATCACGCTCTCCACCACGCAGCTGGTCGCGGTGGCGGTCATTCTATTGCTGACAGCGACCAATCTGCTGGGAGTGCAATACGGCAAGATTGTGCAGAACTTCTTCACCGTGGCCAAGATCGGCGCTTTGCTGGCGCTGGTTCTTTTGGGGGTCACGCTGGGCTGGCATCACGCTGCGGTACACGCCAACTTTTCGCATTTCTGGCGCATGCCGCCGGCGAATCCGGCTCCCGGCGTGCCCCATGCGGGCGGTGGATTCGGCGCTTCTGTTTTGGGATTGATCGTACTGATCTGCATTTGCCAATCGGGGGCTCTGTTTGCCGCCGACGCGTGGCACGACATCACCTTTGCCGCCGAGGAAGTCAAGGATCCGCGGCGGACGCTTCCCCGTTCCCTGGCGCTGGGCACGGTGCTGGTGATGCTGCTGTACTTGGCAGCCAATCTGACCTACATGCTGGTGCTGCCCTTCGCCGGCATCCAGCACGCTCCGCAGGACCGGGTGGCAACGGCAATGCTGGCGGCCATCTTCCCTTCCTGGGGAGCGTGGGCGATGGCGCTGGCGATCATGGTCTCCACCTTTGGCTGCATCAACGGCTTGGTGCTGGCCGGCCCTCGCGCCTACTACGCGATGGCCCGGGATAAGCTCTTCTTCCCCGCTGCGGCGCGGCTGAATCGCGCGCGCGTTCCCGGCTGGTCGCTGGCCATGCAGGGCGTGTGGGCCGCGCTTCTGGTGGTGCTGACGACCTATTCGCCTAAGACCGGATATGGAAACCTTTACAGTGACTTATTGGATTACGTGATCTCCGCAGCGCTGATCTTCTACATTCTCACTATGGCTGCGGTCATCGTGCTGCGTCACAAGATGCCGGAGGCGGAGCGTCCATACCGCACGCCGGGCTATCCCTGGGTTCCTGCGTTCTATATTGTGGGGGGCAGCGCGGTGGTGCTGTGCCTTTTCCTCTACCGGCCCGCGACCACGTGGCCGGGCCTGGCGCTGGCGCTCTCCGGAGTGCCGGTGTATTGGGCGATTCGCGTTGCCGGCTCGCGCAAGAAGGGATAGCAGACCCTTGGCGGACGTTGAGCGGAGCCGGTAGAGCGGATTCGGGAATCCGCTTTAAGCCCCCAACGATCTCACGCAAGCCTCCACCAGCCCGTCGATACTCGCGCGAGCCGCTTCAGCCGCCGGCTCCCAACCATGCTCACGCAGCGTGCCGCTGGTGATGGGCCCGATGGAGACGGCGCGCAGACCGTTTGGCCGGTTCGTTGCGGCGGCGCGCAGCAAATCGAGAAAGTTCGTAACCGTTGAAGAGCTGGTAAAGGTCGCCGCATCGGGAGTCACCGCACCAGGGGTCACCGCACCAGGAGCCAGCAGTATGCGGACACTCTCGATCGACTGGTTGGGCACAACCGTCCGATAGGCCTCGACGATCTGAACGTCGGCGCCCATGCGGCGCAACTGGTCCGGAACCAGGTCGCGAGCGACAGCGGCGCGCACCAGCAAAACTCGCTGACCGGCGATCGGGATTTCAAGCCGGCTCAGCGCCTCGACCAGCCCCTCAGCCACGTATTGCTTAGGAATCAGCGCGACAGCAAGGCCCGCTTCGGCAGCCGCTTTGGCGGTGGCTTCGCCCACGCAGGCTATCCGCAGATGGGCGAGACGGTCAGGCGCGAGCTTGAGAGCACGCATCCGCTCTGCCATCGCCCGCGCGCCGTTGGCGCTGGTAAGGATCAGCCAGTGGTAAGACTCGGCGCTTGCGAGAGCGGCGTCGAGGGGGGCATAGGAAGCGGGCGGCTCGATGGCAATTGTGGGCAGCGGGACCACTACCGCGCCCTGCGCCTCCAACGCCTGCTGTAGATTGCCGGCTTGACGCGCGGTACGGGTGACCAGGATGCGTTTGCCGGCCAGCGGCGGCGCGGTCACGCTCCGCTTCCCTTTCCGCTGCGTTCCCCGGTTCCCGTTTCCAGATCCAAATTGGGCGCTGCCTGCCGCAACAGTTGCCGCGCCAGAGCGCCGCCCAGAAGAAGAGGATCGCGGCCCCGCATCTGGCCGGCAACCACCGCGGCATCCACGGCGAAGGCCACAGTGGCAAGAAGGCTAAGGTCTCCGTCCGCGTCGCGGTGGCAATAGGCGCCGATGGGCGCTTCGCATCCACCGCCCATGGCGGCAAGAAAGGCGCGTTCGGCGGTGACCGCCAAGCGCGCGTCCGGATTCTCCAGCGGCTGCACGATCGACTGTGTCTCCCGATCTTCGCTGCGGCACTCCAGCGCCAGCGCGCCCTGACCGGGCGCGGGACATAGAATCTCAGGTGGAAATCTTTGGCGCACCCACTCGGTCTTCTCCAGTCGATCCAGTCCTGCCGCGGCGAGCACAATCGCATCGGCCTGGCCGGCGGACAGCTTCTTTAGCCGGGTATCTACATTGCCGCGGAATTCAACAAAGGTGAGGTCGGGACGCCAGCGACGGAGTTGCACCTGCCGGCGCGGGCTACCGGTGCCGATCACCGCACCGTGCGGCAGCGCTTCCAGCGAGGCGTATCGCTCCGAGACCAAAACATCGCGGGCATCGGCGCGGGCAGGAATCGCGGCGAGGATGAAATCGGGAGCAAGCTCGGTAGGCAGATCTTTCAGGCTGTGCACGGCAAGGTCGATCGAACCGGAGAGCAGAGCGTCTTCAATCTCTTTGATAAAGATTCCGTTGCCCCCGGGGAAGGCCAACGGCGCGGGCGCGCTCATTCCCTGCAGGCGGTCGCCGGTGGTGCGGATAACTTCAATTACCGCCTCGCATCCCCTCCCGCGCAGGGCAGCGGCGATGAAGTTCGCCTGCCAGAGCGCAAGCTGGGAGCCGCGCGAACCGATGCGAACCGGGCGCGAGCCGGCGCCGCTCAACGAGGATGGTCCTTCGGAGCAGGCGGAGAGGGGGGAAACTCATCTTCCAAGCCGTCGGCAGCCGACGATTCGCCGGGATCGCACGAAGGAGATTCCCAATCTTCGGATCCGGTTTCAGTTTGGAATCCGGTTTCAGTTTGGAATCCGGGTTCAACTTCGGAGCCGGGTTGAGCTTGCGCCTGCCCGGCGGGCGCGTCAGGATGAGCGGGGTCGCCAAACCCATAACGCCCGGTCAAGTTGAGCCCCAGAGCTTCACGGATGGCCTCGACGGCAGCGGCATCGCCCGCGCGGGCGGCGGCTTTGATGGCCTTGAGCGGATGGTGCAGCAATTTGTTGCTGAGGCCGCGCGCCAAAGCTTCGACAGCCGCCTGCTGGGCCGGCGAGAGCGCCTCGCCGCGTGCCTCCAGGCGGGATTCCATGCGCTGCACCTCGCCATGCCGAATCTCGTCCACGACTCCTTGCAGCCGCATGATTTCGGGAACGATTTGCAGGGAGTGCATCCGCCGCCGGTACTGTTCGACCTCCTCATCGATCATGGCGTCGCCCGACTCCGCCTCTTTGCCGCGCTCGGCGAGATGGGCTGCGGCTACCGACTGCAGATCATCGATGTCGTAGAGAAAGATTCCGTCCAGGCGGTTGACTTCGGGATCGACATCGCGAGGCAGGGCGATGTCGATAAAAAACATCGGCCGGCCGCGGCGGCCCTGGAGAAAGCGCTGCGCATGCTCTTTGCGGAAGATGGCATCAGGGGCGCCGGTGGAGGTGATGATGATGTCCGCCTGGTCGGCGGTGGCGTAAAGGTCTTCAAAGCGAATAGCGGAGCCGCCAAACTGCGCGGCCAAGCGCTCGGCGCGCTCATGCGTGCGATTGGCGACGAAGACGGTTCCGGCGCCCTGTTCCACCAAATGGCGAGCCGCCAGCTCGCTCATCTGACCGGCCCCAATGAGAAAAACTGTTTTGCTTTCAAGCGAGCCGAAGATCTTCTGCGCCAGCTCCACCGCCACTGAGGCAATGGAGACGGACGAGCTGCCGATGCGGGTCTCGCTGCGCACCCGCTTGGCGACGGTGAAGGTGCGCTGCAGCAGGCGGTCCAATTGGGTGCGCACCGCGCCGACGGAGCGCGCGGCCAGGTACGACTCCTTGACCTGCCCCAAAATCTGCGGTTCGCCGATCACCATGGAGTCCAGACTGGAGGCGACACGGAAGAGGTGGCGCACCGCTTCTTCTTCCCAGTATTCGTAAAGATGCGGCCGCAACACCGCCGGATCGATCCCGAAGCGGTCGTGCAGAAACGTTTCGATGGGCGCCGCATCCTGCTCCTGGCAGGTGAGAAGCTCCACCCGGTTGCAGGTGGAGAGGACGAGCGCTTCACGAACGCCGGCTATCTTCAGCAGCGAGCGCGTCGCTTCCGCTAAATGGGCGGGTGAGATGGCCAGCCTTTCGCGAAGGTCGATGGAGGCCGTTTTGTGATTTACGCCCGTGAGACAAATCTTCATAGCCGGGTAAACCTATGCACCGAACTGAACTCGTTGGCCGCCCAGACGCTGAGCGCCACCAGAACGGCAAAGCTGGAAAGATAGACGGCACGACGCCCGCGCATCCCGCTGCTGCGTTGGACGCAAAGTACGAGCAGGTAGAGCACCCACATGCCGAAGGAAAGCAGAATCTTAGGATCAAGGAAGTAGGCGGCTCCCATGCTCTGCTGGGCAATCAGCGAGCCGGCCAGCAGGCCCACGGTCATGCAAGGAAAGCCGGCCAGCAGCAAGAGGGATGCAATCTGGTCCATGGTATCGAGAGGCGGCAGCCAGGTGAGAAAGCCGATCTTGCTCTTCTGTTTCAGGCGGCGCTCCTGCGCCAGATAAAGCAGGCTGGCCAAGAGGCTGAAGAAGAGAGCGGCGTAGGCAGCCAGGATGGTGCTGATGTGCACAAAGAGCCATCCGCTGCGAGCCATCGGCGAGGCAATGCTGCCCTGCTCCAGGCCGAAGGCCGGCTCCAGCGACAGCAATAGCGCCATGGGCAAGGCGAAGATGCCGAAGGAGACCGTGCGATAAAAGGCAACGATGAGGAGGAAAATCGCACAGACGGAAATCGCCAGCAGGGACTGAACCTCGCGCATGTCCATGGGAGCCCAGCGGTGGGCGGCGATCAGCATCTCGGTAAGCGAAACAAAGTGGAAGAAAAAGGCGGCAACGGCCAGGGGCAGGCAGAGCCGCTTCCATCCCGGCCGGCCGTAGAGCACGGCGGGAAAGGCAGCGATGCTAGCCCCGGCGTATAGAACAACCGCCACTCTCAACCATAGTAAATACATGCCGGATTCACGCTGGAACGTTTCTAAGTATACCGTCCATGGCGGGAAGATTCAGAGCAAGGAGCGCGCGCCGGGGTGGGGCGCTGTCCGCCGCTGCCGGATTCGCGGTATGCTTGCGTTTTCCGTGACTTCCAATTCCTCCAATCCAGACGCCGGCTCGGCCGCTATCTCCCCCACCGCCACATCGGCTGCCACGACGCCTGCCGCGGCGCCGCCCCTGACGCCTTTGATGCGCCAATACACGGCCGCCAAGCGGGAGCATCCCGATGCGCTGCTCTTTTTCCGCCTGGGCGATTTTTATGAGCTCTTCTTCGAGGACGCGCAGATCGCCGCGCGGGAGTTGCAGATTACTCTCACCTCGCGCGACCGCGAGCGCACCGTACCCATGTGCGGGGTGCCTTACCATGCAGCGGAAAATTACCTGGCGCGGCTGCTGCGCAAGGGTTACCGGGTGGCCATCTGCGAGCAGATGGAAGACCCCAAGCTGACCAAAACGATTGTGCGCCGCGAGGTGACACGGGTGCTGACGCCGGGTACGGCGCTGGACCCTGGCTTGGGTGCGGAGCGCAACAACTTTCTGGCTGCGCTCAATTTCATGGGCAATCCGGAGAGCAATCCTGCGGGAGTGATTGCCGGCTTGGCTCTGCTGGATCTATCGACGGGCGACTTTCGCACCACGGAGTTCAGCGGCGCCGGCGCTGCGGCCATGGCGGTCGACGAGATGGCAAAGGCCCAGCCCAGCGAAGTGCTGCTCTCCGATCGGCTTT
>Ga0207933_1002464_pt1 | contig 11967 bp, 7 predicted proteins | sample NGESurdeep092012_4_FD_184488 | JGI IMG/M metagenome (GOLD analysis project Ga0207933, IMG submission 184488) | Arctic peat soil microbial communities from Barrow, Alaska - NGEE Surface sample F53-3 deep-092012 (SPAdes) | ecosystem: Environmental > Terrestrial > Soil > Wetlands > Peat ... | reverse complement strand
ACTAACATATTTAAACTTTGATGCACGGCTTTTTAATGCTTTTGCCATATTTGCTTGCACTTGATTCAATCAAATTTCAACAAAATCCACGACAGTACGGAATTTGATAATAATCAGCAGACCCTAAATAAACTGGCCTGCAAACCCATCACAATAAAACATATCGGTGGGCACATCCGGGTATTGCCTTTGAGAAGGGGGATCTTTGTTAAAGCTTTTCATCCAAAATTGGAAGCCATCATTCTTTGCAGTAAACAAAGATTTAATCAAGATTTCTATCCTGGGTTTTTAAAAACGTCTTACTACCATAATATCATCTAAAAATATTGACATGATAAAATCAGCTACCATCAATAATCTCATCAAAACCGGCGCGCATTCTATGCGATCGGCATAATTGCATTTGGAATTCAGCAAATTATTGTCAGGGATTTCCGCCCCGAAATATTGTCACCGTTTCCTGCGTGGGCACATGATTACATTGTCTTTCCATTTATAACGGGAATAGCTTTGATCATTGCCGGTATTAGCATTTCAGGATTGTTTAAAATAGAAGAAGATCTCACAAAGAAAACCTGCCTTTATTTAGGGTTCTATTTTTTGTTACTAATCATCATTTGCCATCTCCCTTATAACCTGGACTTTAGTCTCAACAAAACAATCCACGTGGGCGTTTGGGCTCCGATGTTGAAAGAGTTAGCGTACTGCGGCGGCGCATTTGTAATAGCCGGTTCGTTTGAAATTACGTCCATAAAGGATACACATATTTCAGAACAATCCTTGTTAGAAAAATTAATTCCATTTGGTCGAGTATTTTTCTCTACCACGATGATCATTTATGGATACAGCCATTTTTTATACACCGATTACATAAAGCAGATGGTGCCCGCATGGTTTGGTTTCCCCGTTTTCTGGACTTACTTCGGGGGCTCGGCGCTGATCTGTGCGGGGATTTGTATTGTGCTCAAAATTTTTTTAAAGCCGACTGCAATGTTGTTGGCGATTATGATCTTTCTTTGGTTTATTTTTCTTCACATCCCGGATGCGGTTTCGAATCCTTACGTGGGCCGTGGAAATGAAATTGTGAGTGCCTTTGATGCGTTGCTTTTCAGTGGTGTGGCCATTGCGATTGGCCTTACCACAAAAGCACGCCTGACTAAAATGCAAAATTCAAACTTTCTAATTCCTGGGTAACAATTTGATGAGAATCACTTATTTCCGGTGCGTGCTTTTTGATCAAAGCCATTTTTATATCCGGCGCGTGAGAACTTCCAGATCAGCCCACACTTGTCAGTAAACTGACTTTTAATGCATATTTTCATTTAGCCTGCTATCTGAACACAGGCCTGTAGTTTGGTTTAAAAAGATTAGTAATATTATTTTTCTTTAACTTGAACCGAAATTATCTACATGCGAAAGCCAACTGCTTTTATTTCCAACTTCGTGCTAATATTTCCTAGTCTTCCTTTCCCCACATTCTACTACGATGTGTATATTAAAGTTTTTAAACAAAAGCACGGAAGAAAACTATGTTGACCTCGCATACCACTACAAAAAGAATAAATTACAAGCTTGAAATAAATGTTAGTGACAAAGGAAAAGGTATGACGGAGAACCTATCAGATAAATTTTTTCAGCCATTCTACGCTACACGGTCAAGCGCCGGCGTAAAAGAACCAACAGATATGAATGCTTTGGCGGATGAATATTTACGATTAAGCTATCATGGATTGAGGGCGAAGGATAAAGAATTCAATGCTACCATAAAAACTGATTTTGACAACTTAATTGGAAAAATAAATATCATCCCACGGGATATTGGAAGAGTATTATTGAATTTATACAACAATGCTTTTTATGCTTGTGCTGAGCGAAGCCATGCTTCGACAAGCTCAGCAGGACAGTCGTATAATCCAACTGTTTCAGTTACTACAAAGAAAACGGATAATCATGTAATTATTACCGTTAGTGATAACGGAAATGGTATTCCCAAAAACATTATTGATAAAATATTTCAACCATTCTTTACTACCAAACCCACCGGAAGCGGAACAGGACTGGGTTTGAGTTTGAGTTATGATATTGTGAAGGCGCATGGCGGGGAAATAAAAGTAGAGAGTAGAGAAGGAGGGGAAACAACATTTATTATTCAATTACCAATTTAATGAAACAATGATAAAGACATTCATATTTACTTTTCTTTTTGCATTTATATGCAGCATAGGCTTCACTCAAACCAGGGAAGCAATTGATAGTTTACAACATCGATTGGCTATTGCCAAAGATGACACAAGCAGGATTAATGCCCAAATAGATTTATGTCTTTTCTATCGTTTGGGTAATACGGATTCTTCACTTATATATGGGCAACAGGCTTTGCAATCAGCTGATCAAATTAATTATCTCCCGGGGCAAATACAGGCCTTATCCTTTATGAGCATTGTAACAGAACAACAGGGCAATTTGCCAAAGTCGCTGGAATTGGGATTTAAAGCTTTACAACTTGCAAGGGAGCATCATTTAGAAAGCTTAGCCGGAGGAGCGCTTGACGGTATTGCCGAAACTTATATCATTCTAAAAGATTATCCAAAAGCATTAAGTTATTTGCGATCTAATATTTCGACCGTGGGGACATCAAATGATGAAGGATTGGCTTATGCGTATTTCGATATGGGAGCAGCATTTGATGGAATGAATCTTCTGGATTCAGCAATTCATTATGAAGAAATGGCCATTGAAACTTTTCGAAAGTATAACAGGGAAGAGCCGCTTGTTTATCAAACTCTTGGCGATGTAGCTATGAAATCGGGAAAACCCGAAGATGCATTGAATTACTATCAAAAAAGTCTTCGGATAGCTCTCAGAAATAATGAGAGCAGGGCCTCAGCATATGCTTTCAATAAAATTGCTACCTTTTATCAAAATGCAAACGAACCGGATTCAGCCATTTATTATGCCGGCAAAGGCCTGGAAGAATCCAGGTTGATTTCTCAAAAGAATACAATTATGGAAGCAGCAGCCCTATTATCTAAATTATATGAACCAAAAGATACCAAAGAATCTCTACGGTATCTGAGAATAGCTGACGCATATAAGGATAGTTTGTTTGGTGCCGGAAATATACAGGCGGTACAGACATTGGTTGCTCATGAAGAAGAACGACAAAAAGAAATTGAATCAGCCAGGGTTGCCTATCAAAACCAATTAAAGCAATATGCTTTGATATTGGGTTTGGCAATACTTCTTCTTATTGCCTTTTTTCTATATCGCAATAACCGGAAGGAAAAGAAAGCTAAAAATCTTCTTAAGGATAAAAACGAAGTTATCGAACAAACACTCAACCATCTCAAATCCACCCAATCCCAACTTATCCAATCCGAAAAGATGGCTAGCCTTGGTGAACTCACCGCAGGCATCGCGCATGAAATACAGAATCCATTAAACTTTGTAAATAATTTTTCGGAAGTGAATACTGAATTAGTAGATGAAATGAAAAACGAATTGGCAATTGGCAATAATCAACAGGCAATTGAAATTGCAAATGATATCAAAGAAAATTCAGAAAAAATAAATCACCATGGAAAACGTGCAGGTGATATTGTAAAAGGCATGTTGCAACACTCACGGTCAAGCACAGGTGTAAAAGAACCAACTGATATAAATGCTTTAGCGGATGAATATTTACGCCTCACCTACCAGGGATTGCGGGCAAAAGACAAGGATTTTAATGCAACTATGAAAACTGATTTTGATAATTCTATCGGGAAAATAAATATTATTCCGCAAGATATTGGAAGGGTTTTACTCAATCTTTTTAATAATGCTTTTTATGCAGTGAATCAACAAAAAAGTCAGAATCTTATTTCGTATGAGCCAATCGTTTCAGTTACTACAAAAAAATCAGGAAATAGTGTATTTATTAACGTTAGTGACAACGGTAACGGCATTCCAAAAAACATTGTTGATAAAATCTTTCAACCATTTTTTACTACCAAACCTACGGGAAGCGGAACAGGGCTGGGATTGAGTTTGAGTTATGATATTGTGAAGGCGCATGGCGGGGAGATAAAAGTGGAAAGTGTAGAAGGAGAAAGGGGTACATTTATAATTCAATTACCATCATCTTGAATTATTTTAATCTGGAAAATCTTAGAGGTCATCGGTTAAGGCATGCTCAAAGGCCAACGATGTGAGCAGCCGATCGTTAGTGTATCGCGTAGCTTTCAGGGGTTTCAAGATATTACATGAATTGCTTCGTCTGAAAAGCCCGGTAAAAGCATTATACTGCAACATTGGGCGCAGCCATATCGATTTAAGTGCAGACATGAAATTTCCTCTACACATCCTAATTCAACACTTCGTACGCCATCACCGCCGCCGCTTTATTTTTCATCTTCAGCTCTCCGACCTGTTTACATTGAAAAGATTCTTTTACTTGTTCGTACGAAACATCAGAGATTAATATCTGTCCGGCGACTGCCATTGATTGAAGGCGCTGTGCCGTATTTACCGCATCACCTATCACGGTGTAGTCAAGACGTTTCAGATTTACAGAGCCAATGTTGCCGCTAACCACCTCCCCACTGTTGATGCCAATGGAAACTTTGGGCAAAAAAGCTTCCTGGTGTGATTCATTGGGCAGTTTTTCAATTTGCCTACGCACGGAAAGGCAGGCATCTATCGCACGGTCCAGGTGAAAATCACCTTTAAAAACCGCCATCACGGCATCTCCGATAAATTTATCAATATACCCACCCTGGGCTATTATCTCCTTAACGATGACATCAAAATAACTGTTTAATAATTTCACTACGCTGTCAGGGGATTCGTTTTCGCTGATGGAAGTAAAACTACAAATGTCTATAAAAGCCACTGATACCTCTATGGTTTCATTTTGAATTAAACTGTTTTCAAATTCGCGGCCACCCATAAAATTCAGCACGGTCTGATCCACATACATTTTTAGGATATTATTTTCCTTTATCGCCTTCATCGTTTCGCGCATCATAGTCACCTGTTTGATGGTTTTTTCCATCGTTAGTTCCAGGTCTTCAAAATTGACTGGTTTGGTAATAAAATCAAAAGCGCCACGGTTCATGGCTGTGCGTATATTTTGCATGTCGCCATAAGCAGAAACAATTACCGATTTAATAAGACTATGCTGGTCATTTAATTTGCTGAGCAAGGTTAATCCATCCATTACAGGCATATTGATATCGCTTAGCACAATATCTACATCCTCATTTTCCAATATTTTTTCCAGTGCATTTTTACCGTTTACGGCAAAAACAAATTCGTATTTGCCGTCGCGTATTTTCTGCCTGAATTTTTGTTTAATCAATATTTCCAGGTCTGACTCATCATCAACCACTAAAATTTTTGACATCAGGTATTTATTTTAAGTTTTTGTTTTAAAAAAGTAAAATCGACTGGCTTGGTTAGAAATTCATCCGCGCCCAATTCTTTGGCGGTATTCAAATTTTCTGCGTCACCATAGGCCGTTATCATCATAACCACCGGTGGCGGGTCATGGCGCTTTTTTTTGATACGCGATAATAACTCAAGCCCGCTCATTCCAGGCATATTGATATCCGACAAAATCAATACCGCTTCCTGCTCGTGGCTGTCGAGGTATTTTAGTGCTTCCTCTCCGGAAAAAGCAAATTCAAATTCTACCTGTTTGTTCCTGATTTCTTTTCTGAAGCGCTGTTCAAAAAGTGTCTGGATGTCTCTTTCATCATCTACTACTAAAATTTTCATTCAGTTTGTTTTTTTTGACGCAATATTAAATTATAAATTCTTAACCTGCATTTACGTAGAAGGTAATTCAACTGTAAATTCTGTTCCTTCGCCTTCTTTGCTTTCCACGGTTATGTGCCCTCCATGAACTTTAATAATATCGTAACTCAAACTCAAACCCAGTCCTGTTCCCTCTCCGGCTGGTTTGGTAGTAAAGAACGGATTAAAAATCTTATCCTTTACCTTATCAGGAATACCCGTGCCATTGTCCCTTACTTTGACCAGAATATTTCCATTTTCTTTTTTCGTACTAACCCAAACTGTAGGCTCGTAACCTTTGCCCTTTACGGCTTGCGCGGCTTTTGCTGCATAAAAGGCATTGGTAATTAAATTTAAAATTACTCTTCCTACATCCTGCGCCACAATATTTATTTTTGGAATGCTTTCATCAAAATCAGTTTTCATGTCGGCATTGAAACTTTTGTCTTTTGCGCGCAAACCATGGTAAGCCAATCGCAGATATTCGTCGGCCAACGTATTGACATTGGTTGGTTCCCTTTGTCCATTGCTGCTGCGGCTGTGTTGCAACATTCCTTTTACAATAGAATCAGCTCTTTTACCATGAAAACTTATTTTCTCCTGGTTGGTTTTGATGTCGTTGGCAAGTTCTTCTATAGGCAATCTTTCTTCAGGAGAAAGATTGGTTGCATTCAATGCCACTTTCAATTCATCAGTCAGTTCGGAATTGACCTCTGAAAAATTATTTACAAAATTCAACGGATTTTGAATTTCATGGGCAATGCCTGCTGTCAGTTCTCCGAGCGAAGCCATTTTTTCTGATTGTATCAATTGAGATTGTGTTGACCTTAAATCTTCAATAGATTTCTGCAACTGTTCTGTGCGATGTTTTACTTTTTCTTCCAGCAATTTGTTTTCCTTTTTTAATCTTCGCGAGCGGTACACGATGTAGGCTCTTAAAAAGCCAAGAATCAGTAACCCAAAAATGGTATATGCCCACCAGGTCTGGTACCAGGGAGGCGTAATTGTAAATTTGAACTCAACAGGTGTGCCCCAGCGGCCTGTGATATTTTTACTGCTAACTTTAAATGTATAATTATCAGGCTTGAGATTGAGGTAATTGTCGGTCATTGTTTTATCCGAAGGTGCGCTCCAGTTATTGTCTATGCCTTCCAGGAAATAGGAATACATTGTGGGTTCCTTACTTCCTAGATTAAGTTGGCCAAATTGAAATTGAAGATAATTCTGGTTATAAGGAATACGCAGGTTTTCAGGCATATTGTATGGGCCAGATACACTGTCCCAGCGCAATCCAAATTGTTGAGCGTAATTTTTATTTAAGGGAACTTGGCCTTTTACATAATAGTTACTTCCATTCCATAAAGTATCTTTTTCTTTCAACGATAAATGGTTATTAAAATGTTGAGGTTCATTCATTACTGTTATGCCCGTAATATAAGTAGGAAGAGCCGTGTCTTTTTGTTCCTTAATCCCGTAAATGATGGTAATACCGTTATCGCCCCATAAATATTGGCCTTCTTTGGTTACTATATTAGTGCTCCAATTATTAGTGCTATTCACCAGGCCATCAGAACCTGCGAGCAACGATATTTTCCAGGTTGAATCAGATTTTTTATTTCTATCTGTTGGATCATTATGCGAAGGGGGAGAGATAATACTTACTTTATTCTTAGTTCCGGCAAGTACCACATCTTGATATGAAACCAGGGATGTTATGTAATTATCGGACAAGCCTTCTTTTGTAGTGATTGTTGTTAGCGTATTATTTTGAGGGTCGACAATATAAATTCCTTTGTCAGTGCCTATCCACATTCGTCCTGATGAATCTGGCATTAATAATCTATAACAAGTATCTTTTAACCCGGGGCCCTGATTTAAATTTGTAATAGTTCCTTTTTCAGGATCTATTACATCTATGCCTTTTGTGTAGGTTGCTATCCAGACTTTGCCTTGTTTATCCGATTTGATATCAATAACATTTTCTTCGCTTAAGCCTTGTTTCACACCGGCATGAAGAATCATCTTTCTTGCAGAATCAATTTTGTCAATTCCCATGGAAGGGCCGGTGAGCCAGATATTAGCATGCTTGTCTCTTAATATTCCATATAATGTGTCGCTGGCAAGTCCTTCTTTTTTCCCGGTATGTTCAATAGTTTTCTTTGCCAGATCTACAACATCAAATCCCCCGTCTGTTGCGATCCAGATGATTCCATTGTTTTCAACAAAATTCTGTATAAAATTATCTCCTAAGCCGTTCTGCTTGTTGAGTTGCCTCACAACCTTATTGTTTCTATCCAGAATTTCAATCCCATCATTCGAGGTGCCGGCACCTACCCAAATTCTTCCTTTTGAATCTTCCAATAAAGTTGATAGGGATTTTGAGCCTACGGGATGAACCATTTCAGCATTTTGGTCTATAACCTTAATTCCGGCGGAATAGGTTGCGATCCAAACACGTTGTCTATCATCCTGTAAAAAATCGAGAACGAAATCTTCAGGAATTCCTTCATTATCCCCAATATTCCTAAACGTATTTTCCTCTGGAACCAATATTGATAAGCCATTATCAGTAGCAATCCACAATTTGCCCGTATTATCGTAAAATAAACGATAGGTAAAATCATTATTAAGCCCTTGCAACTTTCTATAGTTTGTGATAGTTCCCCTTTCAATATTTACAGCACTCACGCCCCCATTCTGAAAGGCAATCCAAACGCGTCCCAGGTTATCGCCCGTGATAGCATATAATGAATCATTGCAAAGGCCGTTACTATTTTTTAAGAAGCTGATCTTATTTCTTTCAGGGTTAATAATATCTGCACCATTAAGAGTTGTCAGCCATATATTTTTCTTTTCATCTTGAAAAATACCCAAGACATGAGAGTGTGAAAGTCCAGAGTTGCGATCGAGGTGTTTATAAGTCAGCTTTTGAGGATCAATTATATTGGCTCCCTGGCCTGCTATCCTCGATACCCAAATATTTCCTTTCGAATCCAGGATCATTTTCGGGAGTTGAGGAAATATAGTGTGGATCTCATCAGAATTGGTCACGGTTCCTTCAATTGGGTTTATGAAACCTATTTTATTATTATTGATATACCATATCTTTCCGTCATTATCTTCAATCAGATCGGCGGCGCCAAATGGCGTATAACGACGCATATACTCGCCGTCATACCTGTAAATTCCATTGTCTGCTCCGATCCAGATAAAGCCATTTTTATCTTTGATCAGGCAAAGAATGATCTTGCTTGGAAGCCCCTGTTGTAGCCCAATATCAGAAATAGAAATCGTTGTTCCACTTTTTGGTGAAATAGCAGCCGCTTTTACCGAAACAGGCGGCGTTAAAACAGAAGTTTTGAAATGCAAAGATTTTGCAGGTATTTTTTCAAGGTCAAATGAAGTATCGGGCAAACTCTTAAAATCAAAACTAACTATTTCCGGCGGGATAATTAAAGGCTTAAACCCAGATGCATCATAAGGTGTAGAGGGTAGCGCATCAATATCTAATCTTTTTATTACAGGTCTCACTCCGCTTGTTGTTACTGTATCCCAGTTTAATTTCTTCGTGGCACTGAACACAAGTGGTACCGTTACTGGTTGTGTATAGCCCATTTCATTTTCCCGAAAGGGTACGTGACTGGAATTATTGCAGGAAAAGAAAATAGTTGCGGCGAAAAGGAAACCGGATATCCGGAAAATCCAATAGTTAGATTTGATCATCGATGATAACTTTTATTAAAGCCGGTTTAAAGATAATGAAATTATATATTCAGCATCCGCAACAAAGAAATAAACAATCAGGGACGAACGGGTTTTAAAAGTGTCTGAATGAAAGATTTATTTATCCTGGATGAAATACGACACTCCTTTACCCGAATTATATATCGTTCAAATCATTATCCAATTTCATTATTCTGTCATTCAGAGTATCGGCAATTCAATAATAAATGAAGTTCCTTCTCCCTCCACACTTTCCACCTTAATCTGTCCTCCATGCGCTTTTATGATATCATAACTCAAACTAAGCCCCAGTCCTGTTCCTTCACCGGTTGGTTTGGTGGTAAAAAATGGTTGAAATATTTTGTCGATTACATTTTGCGGAATACCATTTCCATTATCGTTAACGGTGATGATTATATGATTTCCAGATTTCTTTGTTGTTACTGAAGCTATTGGCTGATAGCTATTGTCTGATAGCCTTGCTTTCTCCGTTACCGCGTAGAATGCATTGTTAAACAAATTCAACAAAACTCTTCCTATGTCCTGGGCTACCACTTCTAGTTTGCCAATATATGTGTCAAAATCAGTTTTCATATCCGCGTTAAAACTTTTGTCCTTTGCTCTTAACCCATGATAACTCAACCGAAAATATTCATCTGCCAACGCATTGATATCTGTCGGTTCTTTTACGCCAGTACTGATTCTTGAATGTTCCAACATGCCTTTTACAATGGCATCGGCGCGCTTGCCATGATGATTTATTTTTTCTAAATTTTGTTTGATGTCATTTAATATTTCCATTTCCAGTGCGTCGTCCCTTTCGGCTTTCGGTTTTGATCTTTCGGTTTTTAGCTCTTCAATTAATTCCGCATTTACTTCTGCAAAATTATTCACAAAGTTTAGGGGATTCTGTATTTCATGAGCGATGCCTGCAGTAAGTTCGCCAAGTGACGCCATTTTTTCTGATTGAATAAGCAGGGCCTGCGTTTCGCGCAGCTCTGTTAGGGCATGTTGCAAGTCATCTTTTTGTTTTGATATCTCGGCAGTACGTTCGTTCACCAGAACCTCCAGATCGTCTTTTTGGGCTGCAATAAATTTACTTCTTTCTTCTTCCGCGTGTGTTTTTTCCCGCTCTGCTTCCAGTGCCTTTTGTTGCTTATTGGATTTCCTAATCGTAGCAATCATCCATGTGATGGTAACACCAAAAGCCAGGTTAACATAGTTGTTGACCCGGTCATAATATGCTGGCTGAATTGCTTTGAGAAGATCGCTGAAAAATCCCAACAAGACCAACGGAAGCACCGCGTACAGTAATTTTTTAAAATGATCAAAGACCGGATTTTTATTAATTAAATACAAAAAGAAAAAAAGCAACGCATACCACACCCACTTTACAATTGGAGTAATATGAAATACAAACTGAAGTATAACAAGAGCCACTACACCATAGAGCGTAAATGTGAGAATCTGATTCCATCGCTGCTCATTAGGAGAAATAGTTCTTAAAGATTTTCGCAAATACGCAACCAGAATAATTGCAAGGATAGATTCGAACGACATAAACGCGATTAAAATTTTATTTTTTCAAGATATTACATTTCTCAATTCGGGAAATATAATTTTTTCGATTCTTGTTTTTCTCAAAACCAGCCGAGTCCTTGTGGTCGTAAGGTATGCCTTGCGACTACACCCCTAACGTTATCTTTAATTTGCCTAAATAAGAATCTATATTTTTTGTTGCTTTACTGGCGTTTTGATACATTGACCGACTACCATCTTATTCCTGAGCTTTATCAACTTCGTAAAAATCGTTTTTGTTTAAAAGGAATTCTTTTGTCAATCCCGCGAGCATCCCGGTAAATATAACCAGCCATGCCAGCCATGCCACATAAATAAATACATCCGGTATCTTTTTTAAAAAAGTCAAGCCGATTACATCTGATAATTCAAATGTGCACACAGTATAAACACCAAGAGGGAAAACCAAACTCCAATAACCGGGATTATATTTTAGTGGAATTACTTTGTGTCTCCATACTTCCAGGAAAACGATAACCGGAATCCACCAGGTGCCGGCTATCCAAAAGAGCACGCTTAACACTTTTATTGTAGGAATAAAATCCTGGTGTACTACAATAGCATTAGTGTTCTTTATCAACAGAACGCCCGCTAACGTAGTGATGGCTGCCGCGCCCATATCAATCCAGTAAGAAGGTTTAAATTCATCGGCTCTCATTGGGAAAAAAGTAGTGCGGTAAAAAATCATCCCGATAACGATAAGATAGAATAGCACACCCAGCAAATAGAAGAACAGGTTGATAAACAACATATCCGGCATAGATAGACTCGAATTGTGCGTGAGAATAGTTCCGAGGATAGAAAGAGACTGAACAGAAACTACGAAAAGCAACCAGGAACCATTAATACCGTTTTCCAGCGAAGGCTTTTTTTTCTTAATTGTAACTA
>Ga0207933_1002463_pt1 | contig 11968 bp, 7 predicted proteins | sample NGESurdeep092012_4_FD_184488 | JGI IMG/M metagenome (GOLD analysis project Ga0207933, IMG submission 184488) | Arctic peat soil microbial communities from Barrow, Alaska - NGEE Surface sample F53-3 deep-092012 (SPAdes) | ecosystem: Environmental > Terrestrial > Soil > Wetlands > Peat ... | reverse complement strand
TACCCCGCGCACGAACTGCTTTTGCTTGTCCGTGCAGATGGGCGGGAGGGCGCAGCAGCGTGCCAATAATATTCAGCGCGAACAACGCGACCGCCGCCAGCTCGATAAATGCGGAAACGGGCAGAAGCTTCCAGGCAAAGCTCCAATAACCTTCATAAGCCAGCGGCTCCATGGCGACCCGCAGCAGGCAGCCGGCATGCAGCAGCAGCAGCGACCAGAACATGAGTTGCGTGCTCCATAAGACGCGCATGCCGCAGAAGGCCGGCAGCACGCGCTGGCCGATCGCGAAGACCATTCCGGCAATAAAGCCCACGGTCAGCGCGTGGCGGCTCGCGCCCCAGATGCCGCCCGCATGGTCATAAGGAACCGCGATAGCCGTCAGCAGGGAGGATACGACGAGCCATACATAAGTGAGGCGGATGAACAACGGGAAGGAGCGGTCCACGTGCAGCAGCTTGGCCGGCGCCACCGCGGGCTGCCAGACGTGCAAGGCCTCGACCGCCAGCAGGCTTGCGAAGAGAAAGGCGATGGCGGCCACCGGTAGCCATTGAGCGAAGATTGCGATGAGTCCCAGCAGGCTAAAACCATAGGCAAGCACCAAGGGAATGCGGCTGAGCTTGCGAAATCCCGCGAAGATAGGCAACCAGCGCGCATTGAAGCCCCAGATCGTGGGTACGAGCACTCCCCACAGCGCCAGCAAGATAAATTCCTCATCGAAAACATGCGGCAGGGCGGGAACTGCCCCGGTGACCGCGAGCCAGAACATGGCCGCGCAGTTGACCGCCAGCGTTGTCATAAAAGCGATGCTGGCGGCCACGATCATTAGCATCCATGGTTCTTTGCGTTGGCCCGGGTTCGCGGGGCGATGGCGCCGCAGCGACGCAAAAAAGACGATGTATGCGGCCAGCTCCAGCACTCCGGAAACTGGGAGCATGATCTTCCAATGCCATCCAGTCACGCCGCCCGTCCAGCGGAGGCCGGCTCCTATTGTCCAGAGAACCCATGTGATCCATCCGGCGCGCACCGGAAACGAGCGGGTGCTCTGCATCTTGGTGAGCGAATAGAAGCCGATGCCGATGATGAACGATCCTACCCAGCCGAAGATCTGGGCCAAGCCGTGCGCTTGCAGCCATGCCGGCGAGATCGAGCCGAGCGTCCGATGCTCCGAGATGCCGATGAGATTCCACACGCCGAGGAAGGTTCCCGGCAACAGCATGAAAAGCAATCCGCTGACGATGAACGCAGTTACGATTCGCTGGCTGTGCCGCTCGTTCGCAATTCGTTTGTCGTTCGCTGATTGTTCTGGTGTCTGCAGCGCAGTCATGCTGTCTCCTGGTTATGTTCGCGAGCGCGCAGGGCTATGGCGAGGCCCGGAGTGGGATCGACTGTCGAATTGGAACCAATCGTCACCATAGAAATTCGCATGACATCGAGCTGCGCCTAGGCCGAACTACGCTCAGGCTAAGCCAAAATTTGCAGCGGTTCAGTGATATAAATCACACGCTGTCTCTTCATGGATCGCACCCGCCCGGGCGCCAACCCTGGGAATCCAGAATCGACCAGAGTGATTCCTGGGCCCCCTGTCTCTATAGAGTAAAGGTGCTACTCTGAGCGATGCCTTCGAAAATGTGCGTATTGCAGGATTTCTGCCAACTCTGCCGTGCGATTGCATCTCCCTATAACAAAGGGATGAGTGGATTTGCAGCCAAATGACCGCTGACCTTGATGTTGAAAATGCCGTGCGCGCCGCAACGGCTCCAATGCCGAAGGCGGCTCTTCCTATCGTGGTGATCGGGGCTGGCGGGATCGTGCACGACGCTCACCTGCCGGCCTACCGGCAGGCCGGTTTCCCGGTCGCTGCGCTGGTGGATGCCGATTCGCAAAAGGCAACGGCGCTGGCCAAGCAATTTGGCGTAGCGCTGGCGACCGACTCTCTTGAGCAAGCCATCCAAAAGTCCCCTAAGCAGGTGATCTTCGATTTGGCGGTGCCTGCCGGTGCGATTCTCTCCGTGCTGCCCCATCTCCCCGATGGAGCGGCCGTGCTGATCCAGAAGCCGATGGGAAATACGCTGCGGGAGGCCGAGGAGATCCTCGCGGTGTGCCGGCGCAAAGGACTTACCGCGGCAATGAACTTCCAACTCCGTTTCGCCCCCGTGATGGTGGCGGCCAAGAGGATTACCGATCTTGGCTTGCTCGGCGAACTGCATGACATGACGGTCCAGGTGAGTGACTTCATGCCCTGGGACCTATGGAGCTTTCTGGCCACCAGCCCCCGGCTGGAGATTCTCTATCACAGCATCCACTACGTGGATCTGGTGCGCTCCTGGTTTGGAAACCCGCAAAGCGTGATGGCGAAGACGGTGCGCAATCCCCAGACGCCGGCGCTGGCGGCCGCGAAAAGCGTCATCATCATGGATTATGGCGATTGGAAACGCGTCTTCATTGCCGCCAGCCATCACCACAAGTTTGCGCAATCGCAGTGCAGTTTTGTGCAATGGGAAGGTTTAGGCGGCGCGCTACACGCGGTCATGGGGGTAAATCTCGATTATCCGAAAGGCCACCCTGATGGCCTCACCTATGCTCCGCTGGAGGGCTCTTGGCGAACCCTGCCGACGCGGGGAAACTGGTTCCCGAACGCCTTTGCCGGTTCCATGGGCTCTCTGCAAGCCTATGTCGCGGGGGAGGCGAGCACGCTGCCCACCAGCATCGAGGATGCGATCGATACCATGCGCACCGTAGAGGCGGCTTATCTCTCCAGCGAACGTGGCGGAGTAGAGCTTCCGAAAGTTTAGTTCGTACAGGCGCGGCCCGGTTAGCGCCGGATTGCGCGTGCCGAGTTAGCCACCCTCCGGAAAGTCCTTTAGAGTCCCTGTCTTCCCAGGTTATGCACTCCTCTTTTTAAAACGGATCCGCGTGAGAGATTTCTATGGATAAAATGATTCTGATGGGGAATCGTGGCTGCGGACCGTTGTCCCATCGGCCGCCGCTTTCAATCAGGCGAATACAACGAGGAGAGAGAATGAGAGACCGCCCTTGCTGGGTTAGCCTAGCCGCCATCCTGGCCGTCGTCCTGTCATTCGCTGCGATGCCGGCGCTGGGCAAGGCACGCGAGTATCAAGTGACGGACTACGGCGCCAAAGGAGACGGGGTGACGTTGGACACCGCGGCCATTCAGAAGGCGATCGATGCTGCCGCCGCTCACCAAGGAACAGTGGTCTTCCATCCAGGAACATATCTGACAGGCGCGATTTTTCTGAAGTCGGGAACCAATCTGCGCGTGGACGAGGGGGTAACGCTGCTGGGAGCGCAGAAGTTGTCGGATTACCCGATCATGCCCACCCGTGTAGCCGGGATTGCCATGGAATGGCCCGCGGCGTTGATCAATGTGTACGAGCAGTCCGGCGTGACGATCTCCGGTAAAGGCATTGTCGATGGCGACGGCAAAGTCTGGTGGGATAGCTACTGGGCTTTGCGGCGGGACTATGACAAACGAGGCCTGCGCTGGGCGGCGGACTACGATGCCCAACGGCCGCGCCTGATCCAGATTTACAAAGCGTCGGATGTGAACCTGGAGGGGCTCACCCTGAAGCGTTCCGGATTCTGGACCGTTCACATCTGCTACTCGAATCACGTTAAGGTGGACGGCATCACCATCCGCAACAACGAGGGTGGGCGGGGCCCGAGCACGGACGGCATCGATATCGACTCTTCCGCACACGTGCTGGTTCAGCATGCCGATATAGAAGACAATGACGATGCCATTTGCCTGAAATCCGGCCGCGATTCCGACGGGCTACGCGTCAACCGTCCGACCGAGCATGTTGTGGTGCGGGATTCGACGATTCGTGCCGGCGCCGCCGCCATCACCATCGGAAGCGAGACCTCAGGGGGATTTCGCGACATCGACGTTTACCGGTTGCGCGCGCTCGGGCATGTCCCCGCGGGGATTCTCTTCAAATCCGCCCGTACCCGTGGCGGATGGGCTGACGGCATACGGATCCACGATCTGGTGTTGGAGAATGTGGCCACGCCCATCGCGATCAACATGAATTGGAATCCCAGCTACAGCTATGCGAAGCTGCCTGCCGGGCTGACCGACATCCCGTCGTACTGGAAGGTTTTGACCACTCCCGTGCCCCCGGATAAGGGTCTGCCGCATTTTCGCAACGTGAGTATATGGAATATACGCGCGACCGGCGCCAAGCGGGCTTTCGCCGTCAGCGCCTATCCCAACGCGCCGCTGGTAGATTTCCATTTCAAGAACATAGATATCTCGGCGAAAACGGCGGGCAGCATCGCGGACGCCAAGAATTGGAGCTTTTCCAACGTCCACATCCAGACCGCCGATGGAAGCCACGTTACGGTGAAGGATTCGGAAAATGTTACAGGGCTGAGGAAGCAATAGGGAGCGTAATCAATGAATGCTGGCCTTCGCTGTGCGTCGTAGCCGGAATTGCGGAGCCGATTTTGATTTCGGACGATGCCTTGTCCACCAAGGCATAAATCAAGGGGGACGAAGGAGAGGCAGGCATGAACCATCAGGCCCTTTTCTCTGCCGCGCGGAGTTTTTGTTTGGGTTGTGCCGCATGCTGCCTGGTGCTGATTTCCTCGCCGCAGGCCGGCGCCGCACAGGCCAAAGTGCGGACGGAATGGAAATTCGCCTGTGGTGCGGCTCCCGCGCCGGCCGGCTTCCAACAGATGGCTGCGAGCGTTTACAGCGCGGGTTCCGGATATGGCTTCGATCTGGCGACAGGCGCAAGGGTGGAAAGGAGTTCCTGCGCCGATGACCGGCCGTATTTCTTTTCTGTCGCCGTGCCGGAGGGAAATTACCGGGTGACCGTCACGCTTGGAAGCGATGCAGCGGCTTCGGTAACCACGGTGAAAGCCGAGGCGAGGCGGCTGATGCTGATGGAAGTGCCCGTGGCGAGGGGCGGCGCGGTTACCCATGCCTTCGTGGTGAATATCCGTACGCCGCGCATCAGTGCGAGTGAGCAGGTGCGATTGAAGCCGCGCGAAGTGGGCAACCTGGATTGGGATCACAAGCTGACACTGGAATTCAACGGCACGAGGCCATCGGTGCGGCGCATCCTGATTCGCAAGGTGAACGTGCCGACGGTCTACCTTGCAGGCGACTCGACGGTGGTGGATCAGGATAAAGAGCCATGGGCGGCATGGGGGCAGATGCTGCCGTGCTTTTTTGGTCCAGGGATTGCCATTGCCAACGACGCGGAGTCCGGAGAAACCATCAGGAGCTTCGTCGGGGAGAATCGTCTGGACAAGATCGCCGCTACGCTGAAGAAGGGGGATTATCTCTTCATCCAGTTTGCACACAACGATCAGAAACCGGGCCCGGGATACGTGCCGGCCTGGACCGAATACCAGAAATACCTTAGAAGGCATATCGCCGACGCCAGAAAGGTTGGCGCGCATCCGGTTCTGGTTACTTCGATGAACCGCCGCTCCTTCGATGCGCAGGGCAAGATCGTGCAGACGCTGGGGGACTATCCGGCGGCCATGCGCCAAGTGGCCAAGCAGGAGGGAGTGCCGCTGATCGACCTGAACGCTATGAGCAAGACGCTCTTTGAGACCCTGGGTCCGGAGCGCACGCTGAAGGTATTTGTTCACTTTCCCCCCAACACCTTTCCGGGCCAGATGAAAGCGTTGGCCGACAATACACATTTCACCGATTACGGAGCGTATGAGTTGGCCCGCTCCGTCGTGCAAGATATCCGGGACGACAAGCTGCCGCTGGTGAAGTATCTGACGAAAGATGCCGGCAGCTTCAATCCCGCGTATCCTGACCCGCTGGACACCTGGAGTTTGCCGCTAAGCCCCATGGTTTCGGCGGCGACGCCCTACGCCCGCTAGGGCGGTTTCTCCATCGGTCGCTGATGGAGGGTTCCATGAATGCTCGCCATGCCTACGGTGTTTTTCATTTGCTTCAGGTTGTAAATGTGGTGGAATGCAGAGTGTTTGAAAGGGAGGACAGAAATGGGTTGGAACGAATTGCATTTTAGGTGGCGCCGTCTAGGCGCCGGGATGAAGGGGGCGATTGCGGGAAGCGTCCTGATTCTGGCGTTGGCCCTGCCGGCCGGAGCACAGGCCGCTACGGAGCATTGGGTTGGAAGTTGGGCTACGTCGCCATACGCTGCAGCGGGAGGGCCTTGGATCCGGGTTCCCGACGTCCAGAACGCGACGCTGCGCCAGATTGTGCACATCACCTTGGGGGGGAGTGCGCTGCGTGTCCGGTTTACCAATGAGTTTGGAACTCAGCCGTTGGAAATTCAGGCCGCTGACGTTGCGGTAAGCGCAGGCAATGGAGCCATCCAGGCCGGTAGCGACCACGCGCTCACCTTCAACGGCAAGGCTTCGATCGTGATTCCCCCGGGCGCATTGGCTTTGAGCGATCCGGTTCCATTGGCCACTAAGGCTTTGACCGATCTTGCTATTAGCATGTATCTCCCGGCCCAGCAGATCACCGTGGCGACCTTTCACGGCGACGCGGCGCAAACAAGCTATGTGCAGCAGGGCAACGCGGTAAGTGCCGAAACCTTGGCATCGCCTTCGCATATTCGCTCCTGGTATTTTCTGAAGGGTGTCGACGTCGAGCCCAGCCGGCCTCAGGATGGCGCCGTGGTTGCCTTCGGCGATTCGATTACCGATGGCGCGTTTGCCGCCATGGACGAGAACCATCGCTGGCCCGATTTCCTCGCTCAGCGGCTGCAGGCCGACGCCAAGACGAAGGGGCTCTCAGTGCTGAACGAAGGCATTGGCGGCAACCGCATATTGCGTGACGGCACCGGCCCCAGCGCGCTAGCCCGTTTCGATCGCGATGTCCTGGCGCAGGCAGGCGTGAAATACATGATCGTGCTGGAGGGCATCAACGACATCGGACGTCTGGCGCAACCCAACGATCCCATCGATGCGGTAACTGCCGAGGATCTCGAGCAGGGGCTGCAACAATTGGTGGCGCGCGCTCATGAGCATGGCATCAAGGTCTTCGGCGCCACGCTGACGCCATATCAGGGCGCGGGCTATTATTCGGCGAAGGGAGAAGCGGTACGCGAGGCTCTGAACCAGTGGATCCGTACCAGCGGCGTTTTTGACGGTGTGGTGGATTTCGACAAGACCGCTCGCAATCCTTCCGATCCGAACAGATATCTGCCCAAGTATGACCATGGCGATCATCTGCATCCATCTGATGCCGGCTATGAGGCGATGGGCGACTCCATCGATCTGAGCCTCTTCAAGTAGTTCTCTTTTGCGAGTGCCGGCGGGCTACGCCGCCGGCACTCGTGCCCCCCACTCCGCTCTTATTTCGCATCGGAAATGATTTCCTTTTCTCTTTCCTGAGGGAGTATAGTTCTCTTCTTGCGCGCAGCTGCTTATGGAGTGCTTGGCTGCGCCGCACCCGACTGCGGAGTAAGAGATCTGCGCTTCGATTCAATGGCGCGAGAGGGGAGTCTGCGCTGTGGATTTTGTTCGCCGAAGAATCTCGACTCGTTATACCGGCTGGCTGTTCTGCGCTTTGATCGCAGCTCCGCCGCTGCTGGCGCAGCACCTGCCCACACCCGCCCAGCGGGCAGCTATCGATCGCGACAACGCGCGCCATTTCGGAGACGATCCGGCCAATGGCGGCCCGATGGCGAAGAATCTCTCGCCCGCGCTTCGTCCGAAGGACATTCAGGCGGCGATGAGAAAAGTCGCCGATTGGGAGTTGGCGCGTGCGCAGCCATACTTTGACAGCATCTGGACCTCAGCAGTGCTGTATGTAGGGTTGGTCAAGGCCTCCGGCACGCTGAAAGACCCGAAGTATAGCGACGCAGTTCAGGCCTATGGCGAAAGAGTCGGTTGGGCCGAGCGTTCTCGTGTCCCCGGGGCCGATGACCAAGCGGTCGGGCAATCCTATCTGGATCTCTATTTCAAAAAGAAAGATCCCCGCATGATCGCCCCAACAAGGGAAGCGCTTGACCGCGTAATGGCCGGTCCGGACGAGGTTGACGGAAAGATTCCATGGTGGTGGTGCGATGCGCTTTTCATGGCCCCTCCGGTGTGGGTGCGTATGACGGCGGCGACCGGCGATCACAAATACGTGACATACATGAACCGCGAATTCCAGAAGACTTCAAACCTGCTCTGGGATCCAAGCGAACATCTCTACTTCCGGGACGCTACCTATTTGAACCGCAAGGAAGCCAATGGCCAGCCGATGTTTTGGTCGCGAGGGAATGGATGGGTAATGGCGGGGATCGCGCGGGTGCTGGAGTACTTGCCGGAGAATGATCCGCGGCGGCCATTCTATGTCGAGCAATTCAAGGAGATGGCGGCGAAAGTGCGCTCCATTCAGGGTAAGGACGGCTTATGGCGCTCCGGACTGCTGGACCCTCAGGCCTATGTCCTGCCGGAGAATTCCGGATCTGCACTCTTCACCTTCGCTATGGCCTGGGGGGTGAATCATGGCATTCTTGACCGCCGCGTCTATCGTCCGGTGATTGCCAAAGCCTGGAAGGGCTTGGTCTCGCATATCTATGCCGACGGCCGGTTGGGATGCATCCAGCAAACTGGGGCGGCGCCGGCCTTCTATCGGCCGACGGCGAGCTATGACTATGGCATCGGAGCCTTTCTGATGGCGGGCTCAGAGATCGATCGCATGTCGCAGAAGAAGCCCTGATCCGGACGGCGCTCGTGTTGTTGGATTGGCCTCAACGTAGCCATTCCATCAAAGGATGGCCACCTCAGTGGTTCTTGCCGCACCACAATAGCACAGGGAAAACGCCTTAATCGTGGCACACGAAGTTCGCCGCGTCCTGCGGATCACCGGAACCCTTATATTGCGCGTGCTTCGGATATGCGCATAAGGGACGGCTCCGGCCGGGGAAATCCTGGCCGGTGGCGATCACTGAATCGGGCGGCGTGCCCTTTTCGACCCAATTGACAACAGCGCTGAGCATATCGAAATTGTCGAGTGTCGCTGGGCCGCCGCCGCAATGATTCATTCCTGGAACCAGGTAGATGCGGCTCCAGTTTTCTACCTGATCGAGCCCACCACTGGCCTGCGCCATCTTCTTGTAGTAACCGAGCGTATCAAGAGGCGAAAACCAGGGATCGCTCAGACCGTGGAAGAAGAGCAGCTTGCCGCCGCGGCCGGAGAATGTGGAGAGATTCTTCCAAGAGTAGGTGTTTGTCACCGGGCTCGTCGGGTTCGCCTCGAGGACCGCTTCGGCTTTGTCTGCATCGTAGGTCGTGGCAAGGTCGGGACCGAATGGGCTGGACACCGTGCCACTGGGAACCAAACCCGGCACCAGGTGGGGACCGGTAGCGGTGATTCCCGTGTCGTAAGGGAAGGCGGGGTAGATTTCGTGTCCGATAGTATCCTTGAGCGGGCTGAACGCTTTGTGAAGCGCGCCTACCTGTAGAGCGGTGAGGCAGGCGTCCGTCTTTGCGCCGTGGCATTCCAAAATAGCGGGGTCGTAATGGCACGCCTCCGCGTTAAAAATCATCCCGTCCTTCATGCCGTCCTTGGCATCGCATTCCTTCAGGATGGAATTGACCAGCAGCTTGCGGTCGCTGTCAGAAAATACCTTCCCGGGCATAGGCTTGCCCGACGCATCCTTGGGTGCGACCTGATTGAACGCGACGGCGATTCGTGCATCGGCATCGTTGGAGTTGCCCGTGCGGATTGCCGGATCGCCTGAAACCACGCCATTGAAGTAAGTGGGATACCGTTGGGAAACGATCATCGCTTCTCTGCCGCCGGTTGAGCAGCCGACAAAGTAGGAGTGCTGCGGCGGCGCGCCGTAGAAACGCGCGACGATTTCTTTGGCGACGGTAGTGACTTTGCCGAGGGCGATGTAGGCGAAGTCGAGGCTGGCTTGCTGGTCTTTCATGAATGATGGGTCGAATCCGGAGCCTTTATGCCCGGAGTCGGTCGAGACGACGGCAAAGCCGCGCGCGAGCGCCGGATCACCGCCGGCGGCCGTTGAGCCAAGCGGAGGATTGACCGAGCCATCCAGGCCGCCCCCGCCCTGGAAGAGAAAACGGCCGTTCCAGGGTTGGGGGAGCGCGATTGCGAATCCTATGGCGTAGGATTTTCCGTCCACGCCCGTGTGCGGATCGATTTCGCCGCTCGCGAGGCAGTATGCGGGCATTGCCGCCGCAATCGGTTTGGCGCCAGGGAACAGCCTTACCGTGCCCGCGGGCGCCGCAGGTACGTCCTCAGTTTTGGTGATCCTCATCGTGACGCCGGGAAGCTGCAATTTGCTGAGATCCGAGCAGGATTCGACGGGAGATCGTTGCGTTTGTGTAGGGGCAGACGCCTGGCCATATGCGGTGGGGATCGCAGTCACGCCCGCCGCAATAAGAACCACAGAACCGAGGATTGCTGCCATTTTGCGCCGCTTCATCGTCGTCCGTCTCCTTCTGGCTCCCTGCATCGTCATCACCGTCCGAAGGTTGCTGCCTCTGGGCACCGGCGCGGCAGCATCTCGCAGTTCGTACAACTCAAAATTCTTGAGTAGCGCCTGCCCTGTAGAAAACCCCTTATACACCTGAAGCCCTATTGAGTGAACTCAGTGGTGTTCGTCGCGCACCGTTCCGGTTCCGAAGGCCATCGCCCAGTTTGCGCTTCCATGCGAGCATTGGAGCTTCCAAGGAAGGCCGCGTTAGCCAGGCCGATCCTCACCATCATGCGACGACGGTGCTGGAGCATTCAGGCCTGTGGCGCGACAGGCAGCTTCTCTTCGACGACCGAAAGTGCTTGTGCACGGATGGTCGCCACCAGCACTAGAACACTTGTGAACAAAATCAACGCAAACGTTAGCGAAGGGAGAAACGGGAGCTCGTTGGGCATCGCTCGAAAGGCTTCCAGCGCAAGCACGGCGGTGATCAGGCCGCGCGGAATCAATATCATGGCAAGTTCTCGTTCGCGCGCAGAGGTTCCGCGCCATACAATCCGGCTGGTGAAGACGGCAAGGATGCGAGCCACGAGAAACACAGCGAGGATTCCCAAGCTGGGCAGGAGCTGCGTTTTCAGCCCCTCGAACTGGATCATGGCGCCCAGCAGGACGAAGAAGAAGCTTCGCACCAGGAAAGCCAGTTCAGAATGGAAGGAGTAGATCTGATTGCCTTCATCCGTGGGCAGGATTTCGAAGCCAAAATCCTTCAGGAAACTCTTGGGATCAAGCAGGCTGGTCAGCGTCGCGCCGAAGACGATGACCGAGAACAGCGCGCTGCCTCCCGCCGCCTGACTGGCAGAATAGACCATTAAAACAGCGGCGAAGGTCAGAGCTTGCCAAAACTGCCGGTTAGAGACATGAGGCAGCAGCCGCGACCACAGATAGCCGGATACCACGGCGATGACGAATCCCACCAGAAAGCGAAAGACAAAGAGAGCAGCCATTCCACCGAGGAACGCGCTGCCACTTCTGACGGTTGGGGTTCCTCCACGCACGGATCCCAGCAGCAGGCCGACCACCAGGGCTCCCAGGCCGTCGCCGAGGGAAGCTTCAATCACCAAAGTCGTTTTCAGGTCGTTTCGCAGATCGAGCTGATCCAGAATAGGCAGAATGATCGAGCCGCTCACGCAGGCGAGCGAAGCGGCCACGAGCAGAGCCGGCATCCGGCTCATATCCAGCACATGAACGCAGAACAGAGCTACGCCGATCAGTGTTAAGCCGTAGCTGAGCAGAGCAAGAACAGTCCCGGAGATGAACTGTTTCCAGGAGCGGCGCAGGTCCAGTTCCAGTCCAGCGGAGAACAAAATCAGGATGAGGGCGAGGGTACCGACACCTCGAATGACTTCAGGAAATCGCTCGGCATTGATCCAGTGCAACACAGGGCCCAGCAGAATTCCGGAGCAGAGAAGGACGATTACGTCGGGGACGCGGGTACGGTTGGAAAAACGGTTGGCCACGAAGGCGAGGACGAGCAGTCCGCCGAGCAAGCCGAAGAAATTCGACAGAGTCAGGGT